>Ga0160429_1001583_pt1 | contig 12488 bp, 10 predicted proteins | sample SolpanmetagenomR_FD_108199 | JGI IMG/M metagenome (GOLD analysis project Ga0160429, IMG submission 108199) | Solar panel surface microbial communities from Lawrence Berkeley National Laboratory, California, USA - R | ecosystem: Engineered > Built environment > Solar panel > Unclassified ... | reverse complement strand
GCGTGCTCGAGGGACGTCGAACCAGTGGAATGCTTGTGCGGCAACAATAAGATCGACTGATGAGTCAGGCAGATTTGTAGCCTCCGCTGTAGCATCTACAGATACGAAACGGCCTGTCTTGATCTCAGAAGCTAGCTGTTCCTCTGCCGCGGCTCGCATGTCTTTGTTTGGCTCGGCGCCAGTGACTTGACATGATTGTGGGAGGTCATGTAGGAGTTGGGATGTGAGGATGCCTGTGCCGGAACCGATGTCGAGGATGTGCGCGTTGTTGGGGAGTGCGAAGTGGTCTCTGAGGAGGTGGATGACGTTTGGTGGGTAAGAGGGCCGGGAGGAGACGTAGGTGATTACGCGCGAGGAGAAGCGGGTGGTGCTGTCATTGGATGGGACCATGGCTGTGGTGGTGAAACAATGCGTTGTAGAGCGGAGAATACCAGTCATGTAAGTGATGGCTGGGCTGCGCATCCCTGATGTTGTGCGAGAGAACATTGTTAAGTAAAGACAGACAGTTGAGGTGACTTTGAAAGAAGTGGTTATCTATCTAGAATACAGCTCGGGTCATTGATGGACCGAGTATGACGTTGTGAAATGAGAAACAGATATCAAATAAAGTAATTAAACTCGTAAGTTCTCTAAGTATTATTACTAAGTGCCAGTGCCTCTCCTGCTACGCCGTCCTACAATGCTCTGGCGATAAAGTTATATTTGTGCGCCTCAGGCACCTCGGGGCGCCTGCCTACCATTATCCACCACACATTAACCTCTTCTCTAAACCATATGGTGAGCCGACTTGTCCTCCCTATCAGGAGACATGGACTGCTCATTACTCCTCTGCCTCTCCGTCTCCGGATCCAAACCAAGCAGTTCCGCCTCATCGCCGAAGTAATCTCCATCAATGACAATAGGACCAGACTCTCCAGTGAGGTAAAGATACCAGTAAACCTAGTAGCAGCTATAGTTAGTACAACTAGTCCACCGACGGAACCATTATGATGTAAGGCTGTACGCACCACGCCAACGAACACGCCACCACCAACAATATTCCCAATAAGCGAAGGAATCATGCTCTTCCAGATATAGTAACCAACAGTCAATCCAGGTGTATGTTGAAAGATACCAGTGGGGATGAAGAACATATTGGCGACTACGTGGTCGAATCCTAGACACGTGAAGGCGAATGTCGGCCACCAAATCGCGACAACTTTGGAAAAGTACTCTCGTGCTGAGAAAGCCAGGAAACACGCAAGACAGACGAGCCAGTTTGCGCCAATACCGCGAATGAAGATTTGATGCCAGTGAGGAGTGATTGCCTTTGCTTTGGCAAAGTTCTGCGCTTCGGTGTGATAGTAGGCTGTGTCGAATACACCACCATAGCCTGTGATTATGCAGGCCACGAATAGAGAGCCTAGAAGTATGTGAGATGGAGTATAGATCTGGAAGGTGTGGCTTGACATACCAGCGAGGTTACCAAAGAAGGTAATAACCCAATGACGCAGCATCTTCCATACACTCAGACGGCCATGTAACACAGAGATAGTGGTATACTGCGACACATGCATCAGCCCATATACTCAACACAAGACCCAACCAGACTTGGAAACATACCATAAAAGAACCCGTGCACAAATCCGCCCCAGTAAGCACAACCGTAACAAGTCCAAACGGAAAGACAATAGCGCCCACCATCCTTATAAACCCAGCCGCATTCGTCTGATACCATTCCGACGCATTCGTGCTAAGCAGAACAGCACACGCAAACGCCAGCAGACAGCCAGCCATGAACGAGGAAAAGAAGATTTTGTCGATTCTCATGTTGGCCTTGCCGACACCAGCGCGGGAGCATAGCTCGACTGTTTCTTTGGGGCTGTAGGCATTGTGGACGACTCTTATGGGACCCATGATGGCTTGAACGACGAAGGGGTTGCGGTGCAAGGGAGACAAGCGTAAGTCGACGTCCACGGAGACCAGCAGCTAGAGGGAGATGAGGAAAGAGAAGAGAGGTACAAATCGGTATATTAAATCAAGCATTTGGCGGACTTGGCCAGGTACTTATGTGTGTGGCATTCATGCGGTACGACGTGCAAGACGAGATGATTGCTACAACCAATGAAGTCTTGTTGTGCCTTATCAGTGATCAGTGTGCATAAGCATTTCTTGGCGCGGCTCTAAGCTGGTAGGTTGAGTTGAAATGCGAAGCTTCAAGTCGGTAATCTGGGTGCTGACATCAGCTTTTCGATCAATTCACCAATCGAATTTCCAGACCGAAATTTGAAGCCTCGTTGAGTATATTTCCACATAATTTCAGTGCTGTGAATAAGCACCGGAGGTCGTTCACCCGATGAAAGTCCGGGGGAGGCTGATGTGGGGTGCATTTAGCAGGAACGCCAAGTAGATAAGGTCGAACAGATCACTCGATCTGCTGTCCTTGATCACGAATGAGAAGACAGCAAGAGAGCAGCGGAAGTTGTATGCAAAGGATGCCGCCTGCCGCTCGAACCGCTGTATATATCTTCTCCGTGGAGCATCAAGCATGATGCAGACAAGGTAAGACTACAGGTGTATGTAATCACGATAAAGGCGTTACTTGTCAGATGAAACATCGTCGGTAGAACTACTTTCCTCCGAGTTTTACGCTTGCATAGTGCTTGCTCTTCCTCCTCTACCGAGTCTATCCTAAACTATTCCTACATCGCTCATTTCGTAATCGCTCGAAACTTTTCGTACAAAATTAATATACCAGAAAGAAACAGAAGGAAAAAAAGCCAGATCCTCAGTCAGCTAGCGTCAGGTCATCAAATCATCTCGAATCAACTCATTCTTCCTCCCTTTCTCTTCCTTTCATATCCTTCTCTTTTCATCCTCTTTTCGTATCTCTCTTTGTCATCCTCTCGTCCACCCTCCCAGTCCCCTTCCCTCTCATATCAAGAAACCTGCCTTCTCTCCTTATTAGCACTAACACTCCTTCCCACCCTCGCCAAAAAGCTCCTCTCAAAGCCCTTTGCATACCCACTCCTCTTATCCTTTTCAGCAGCAACAACAACATCAGCGCTTGCACTCCTGCCCCCAGCACTTGGTCTGCCAACACCACTGCCAGCTGTATTTGTATACGTATAGCCACCGCGAGCAGCCAAAACGACATCCTCGAAGTCACCACTCCCTCTCATTCCGTTCTTCAAACTTGCTCCTTCTGGCAGAGCCACGACGTCGCCTGGAAAGGTGGACGCGAGGAGGGCGATTGGGTTGGAGATGTCTGCTTTGCGGATATGTGGTTGGGAGGAGGAGTTGTCTGCTTTGCGGGGTTGGAGTTGGTGGGCGTAGGCGTGGGCGCGGCGGCGGAGGAGGGAGGAATGAGGCAGTGCGGTGGGTGTTGGTGCTGGGGCTTGGGGAAGCGACGGTGGTGATGGTTTTGCTGGAGGTGATGGGCGGGCTGCAGACGATGGCGAGGGGTTTTTGGTTGGAATGGGTGGTAGGGTGGTTGGGTGAAGTGCGAGTGGTGGATTCGGCTTGGGTACCGGTGAGAGAGTTGTCGGCTTTGGTGGAGGAGTAGGTGCTGTAGCAGCCAATGCGGGTGGTAGTGACGTTTCTTCAATCTGCGAATCTGCTGAAGTCCGGCCTTTTTCGCTGGATGCTGCCGTCCTTGTTGAGCTGTTGGTGGTCGACGCAGTCAGCTCTTCCTTCGTCGTCGAAGCCGCCGAAGTCGCAGAACGTGAGCTATCCTTGCTTGGTCTCGGCTTGTCATGGTGTGTAATAATCTTGACTTCAGGCACCACCTCTTTCTTGATGGCACTTGCTTTCTTGACTACAGGAGCAGTCTCATCAGCTGGCTTAAGCTTGGAGTGCAAAGTTCGGCCAATACCAGGCGATAATGGTTCTCTTCCAGCATCTTTATCTCCAGGCTTAACAGCATTAGTCTCACCAGCAGACATATCAACCCATCTATTACCCTTGCTGTTCGAATCCTGTGTTTTGAGAGGTATCAAAGACTCTCTGCTCGCCTTCGCTCGCAGCATCGCAAAGGGCTTCAATGGCAGGTCTAGAGGACTTCGGTTCGTGGCTGCAGGACTATTGGCGCGACTTTCATTCTCCACCTTAATCTTCAAGTTCTCCTGAATCGTCTTCTGACGTTGGGCAAGCTCATCAGCAAAAGCCCGTCGTTCGTGCTGGGTCTCTGAGCTGCCGCCGCGAGTGTGTTGACGAGAATCACCGTCGAGTCTTGGGCTTTTCGTTTTGACCTCTTCTTGTGAGATCAGAGCGCGGAGTGTGACGTTCTTGGGCGATTTTGACGATAGTGGGGACGGTCGAACGCTCAAGTGGGAGGAAGAGTGGTTGTTACCAATCTTGCCACTACCAATAAGTTTCTCTAGATCCGAAGAAGAGTCCCAGGCGCTCATGTACATGGACGGCACATGTCCTTTGGTTGGAAAGATGGTGGAGGCGTCGCTTTGTTGTCTCAGATGTGAACGAACCATACCTTTGAGCTCGAAGAGCTTGGGACTCTTGGGATTGTCGATTGGGTCGGCATTCTCGTCGTTTGTCGATTGCCAGTCATGCTGTTCTACTTCGTCTCTTGGCGAAGCACTCTTAGCTGCTAGCAGTCGATCAGGACTCCATCCATTCCTTCGAGCACGAATATTGTTATTCATTGAACGCAGGGCTGGATGGGTTGACGATGATGGTGATTCTTCATTTTGGTGCGTGATGAGAGGAGGCAAGGGTGCAGGCTTCGGTAATTGTTGTTGTCCTTGGGTGCGTTTGGCGTTTGGTAAAGTACCTTCTGTCTCTGCCACTTCCTCGACAGTTTCTGGTATGCTTTGCCACACTTGAATTGTCTCATTCGCACTATCAATCTGCTTGAGGTTATCGTTTTCCTTCTCCTCACTAACGACATCAAAAGCATCATCACTGCCAGCAGTCCATGACCGATCGCTCGCATCTGTTGCACCCCTAGGTCTTGTTGTCTTGAATCTTCTTGGAGATTTAGCAGGAGATCCGTTCTTGCCTGGGAACGTGGCCTTCCTTGGTGACAGAGGAAGAGCACTCTTGCGCTTAGTTCGCTGCTGTTGCATTAGCGACATCTGTCTTTGTAGATATTGCCGCTCATCAAATTTGTCTGGCTTCTGAAATAAGCCCATCGCAGTCGCCTTGCCACGGTCGTTGATGTTCATCATATTGTACAACGGATTTACCTCCTCTGCCATTTCATCAAACGGGCTGAGCGGTGGTGATTGTAGCATTGGTGAGGTGGGTTCTTCAGTTGTTGGATCGTTTTCTCGCGGTCTACGGAAGGAGTCGAATGTGGTTAACTTTGCTAACTGAGGTCTTGCGTTCTTGTTCTCTTCATTGTTACCAACATCTGCAAGTAGGTTGTTTGTTCCCGGAGCTCGTTGTAGCACTGAAGGATTTCTGCGGACACTGGTAAGGCGAGTCAGCGCTGCCGATCGCTGTTCAAAGGTGTGCTTTCCCAGAGACTCTCCGTATACACGCTGAGACTGTTTACGTTGTAGTTCTGGTTCTGGTTGTGAGTGTGTTGCAGTATCTGTAGCTTGCATATAAGGTATAGCAGGTGAGGATCTTGCTGTGGTAGCCGGAGTTTCAGTCATTGTAAGCATCGACATCGACAGTGGACTGCTTGCAGTCGGAGCACTAGACAAGCTTGCGGTAGCAGATTCTGCTGAATGCCTTTGCTTTCGCTTCTCCTCAAACGATAGTTTTGGGGATGCAAGTACAACCTGAGTCCAGCTATCATCATTCATCTTGTACTGTCTTTTGAACTCTTCCAGGTCATGCCTTACTTCATGCTGTTTCTCGACCTGGCGATATTGTTTGAACGGCGACATTCGTGGTGGTTCTCCATTTAACAGGTCGAGCGACTTCTTGCGTGGTGTATTCTTGCGAGGCGAATTGCGAGGTGACCTTCGGGGTGATATATTGCCTTGTGCTAGTCCAAGATCGCCCCTAGCGCGGTTCATGATGCTCTCCTCGACCGACGAATGTTTCTTCTTCGTGGGTGTCTTCTCGCCATATGTGTAGGAAGTCTTTCTTGGCGCAGAAACATTAGTGCCAATAGATTCGATGATTGACGACACTTCTGCAATGTCTCCTAGTGCTCCTCCAGCAGCACCAAAGTCGATCAAACGCGATTTGCGCTTTGGCTGTAATACACTATCATCACTAGCTTTGCCGATTACTGACGTTGGATCGTCTTGTTCTCTCAGCATACTGAAGCGAGCGGAGAGGTTGGGCATGATGAGACTGGTGCGGAATTGCTCGGAGGGAGGGAGGACAGTGTTGACGACGGGCTTGGGCTCGATTTTCGGTTGTTCTGGTGTTGGCCTTTTTCGACGCCATAGTCGTTTGTCTGAGGTGTCAGAGTCCGCTGCCGCACTAGGGACTTTTTGTTTCTTGAAGGCAAGGAGGCGGTTCATGGTAGGCTTGTAGAGGTTAGCAAACTCTTTAAATGGTGGCATATCATTGCGTCGCGACGCGTGCTTTTCTCTTCCATATTCTCATGCGGCAGGATATGTTGTTCATTGACAAAGTGAGATCAGACTCTTACCAGGAATGAGTAGATATAGCGGTGGTAGAGGTATTGCAGCACATGCAAGGAGACAGAAGGTATGTGCCGGCGTGGCTAGGTAGAGGTGGAGGAAGCAGAGCAAGAAGTGTCGGTTTAAGGTACACAGTCCAGTGTCGAGAGCGGTTATGGGTGATGGTGTGCTGGCCAGCAGCGGGGTGTGTGATTGCTATGCAGCGGCTGGAAAAAAAAGAAAATAGGTGCAAAGGAGCGACTGGCGTGAGAGCTAAGCAAATGGTGCTAAGGAAGATGAATATGGTGTATGGAAGAATAAGGTAGAAAGAAACGATGGCAGGTCGTGCTCATCTCATCTCCTTGTTTGTGGCCCTCTGCTCTGCGAACCCTCCCGTCTTCTCCAGACTGTCCTGTCTCACGCGTGTTTTCAATTTCCGTGTTTGTTATGAAACCGTTTTGACGTGACTCATGTTGAAACATTATTTCGACCTCATCTCTTGCCACATCTCGACCACCAAGCAAGAGCCTATTAAGACCATGAGGTGTCTGATGTTACGTGTGTATATAGTCATCGCATACGCATCTGTGTTATCATGGACCCGTGGCTCTTACTCTCTGCGCAGCTTGTGCTTGCTTCAAAGTACATCTGCTGCCGACCGCACGGTCTTGCGCTAGCTTAGCGTGTACACATGTCATGCGTTTGTTGTTTCAAGTTCTAAGGTACCAGGTAGACATGACCATGATGGCGCTTATGGATTTTTCCTCTTCAACAACGGGAGAAAGCATAAAAGTGTATCTCATTTGCGCGTGCTTAATCCTGTCAGCCTCAACTTATCTACCATGCATATACTCAAACCCTATCATGTTCAAGCTAACGCGTATCCCTACCTTTTGAGTATTTCCTACGCCTGTAGCTTTTCGATATGCATACCATTCCTCGACCAAACCCGGCGGGTATACAATATATGTAAATAAAAGTAATTGACAAGAAGATTATATGCACCACCAGCATCGTCACCACCTCAAGAAGACGCGATACTACCACCATCGAGCGGGGTCAGTACATTTGGTGTATCTCCGCTTGAGAAATGTCTAACGAGGCGAAGTCCAGCTGGATGTTGGTCAGTAGGCTCAATACCTTCAACCCATCTCGTATTATTCCACAGTCTATCTTCAGGCACAAGAGGTAGTCCAGGTGGTGCAATCTTGCCGTGCTGTAATGCTCGTAACCTCCTCTGTTCACGTTGTGTGACAAGCGCATGCATCATTTCAGCTGTTCGCTCCCATCCAATACGCTCGCCGACAATGTTGCTGTTGAAAATGTGTGCCAGTACTGGAAAGGGAAGCGTGAGCAGAATGCTCGACAAGGTCGTCGTGATGAAATTGGGAGCACCTTCCTCCTCACGCGCCATGTCGCCAAACCGAATCTGACTCAGACGAGATGAATTGCGCTCATGCATTGGTGGGAGCTCGGAGACAGCTGGGAGACGAGGGATTTCAGAGAGCTGCGGTGCCGCGCTGCTGAAACGGAAGTTCGTTGGCAAGTTGTACAAGAGGAAACCAATGACGTTGTGAAGAGCGCGATCGCTGTAGATTCCATAGACTGGCGATGATGCAGAAGACTCAATCTGCTTAGATGGTGTACTCGTCCCGTCACTTCTGGAGCTATCAGAAGTCGATGCCGTGTCGGCTATCTGCGTGAATGTAGAGCTTAGTCCGCCCTCAAGTGCAAATGATAGCATAGCCGTGACGTTCTCCCAGCTCAGTAGCGAGGCACTCAAACTCAGTCCATGCATGACCAATTCTTCGACTTGAAGATAGTGGCCGACTGCAGTGAAGGACAGCGCGAATCGCATTGCCTCTTGCTGAACCGCATATGGAGCCCTCGCTGTTGCCATCTCAAGCACAAAGTTTCTGTCTGGCAACACCTCTCCATAGAGCCGCATCAATGCTTTCATAAATGCTACATCATGGCTCAAGAACCTGTCAGTAAAGCGCAAGTCCAGTGGCTTCAGATAGTCTGCATTGCTCGCGTAGTATTGCGGCATAGCCATCAACGACCGCAGCCTCGGGCTTCGAGCAATAATCAGGCTGTGAATCCTCATGTTGAACGGTGGTAATGGAAAACGTAAGACATAGTCTGCAAACTCTGCGCTGCCGAATTGAGAATGAATATAAGCTGCAATACCAGCATCACGATCGAAAGAACCTAGCGTCGGCCGCGTCTGAAAATTGTGTTGCTGATTGTTGCCACCAACAGGTAGGCTCGGTCGTCGAGGCTCGTGATCTGCATATGGGAGAGAGTTGCGCGGTTGGCGGTTGGCGGAAGGTTCTGATGATGGAGGAGCACCATTCGACAGGAGCGATAACGCATGTGGCGGATTCATGAAGTTGGCTGCTTTGGGATTATGGACAAAGGTCTGCGTTTGTGGTGGAAGTGTAACACCAGGATGTACGAGTGGAGGTCGTGGCAATTGTGTAAATACACCATTACTTGAGACTTGCGATGGCTGAGCCGGTTGCATATCCATGCTTGGGTGATATCCACTGCCATTCACCGAGCCGTGCTGACCAGCAGCTACTAACTGGGTATTCTCGTGACCGTATCGCTGCGGATCCCCGCTTGGAACTGGATTGGGTGCTGGTAGTCTTGACTTTCCGTTGAACGCTGTGGCCATGCTCGGTTTGTTTACATCCACCAACATATCTGGCTCGACATTGCCTCCAAAGATTACAGGACTCTTGATATGCGGAGATCGTGCAGCGACACGTGGAGTCACTACTTCCCTAACATCAACCAGCTCTTCCTCAGGTACGCCGTGTTGCTCATCTTTTGTTGTGACCAGAGTCGATCCCTCAGATTTAGGTGTTTCATCAGCCACTGCTTCTTTTGCGGCCGAAACTGTATCGCCGTCATCTGTGTCAATATTTGCTTCAGCCTGGGTTGTGTGCGCCTGAGGTACTTGTTCATTTGTCCCTAGCTCTTTGTCCTCCAGCTGTACAATACCCGCGTTGACCTCCATCTTTTTCCCTCCAAGATCGACTCCGTTGCCAGCTTCCGTGCTCGTCTCCAGGTTTTGCTGAGCCGCATCCAAAGGCTTCATATCAGCGGCTGTCGCGCCATTCGTCTTCACACTTCCTTTCTTCTTTATATTGAAAGCGTGTGGAATTGCAGGGATGACTCGAGAAAGAGAGGACTTGGCGGTGCGCGGAGCACCATTTACTTGCGCGGAAGCCATTGTCCTTGGAGAAGATGGCAGCTCCAAGATACTGAGCAAATTCGAGACTTGCGCCCAGTGATCTTGGAGGAGCCGAAGCGAAGTGGATGGGAGCGAAGAGCTGTAGAGCTGGAAGGTGGTCAAGATAGTTGCATTTGGAGAATGGAGATAGAACATAGGGTGGGGCATGATCGGCGTTATCGGAGCTGACTCGAGGACAGGTGGCAGGGTAGTCGCTGCCACTTGGTGAAAACCTCCAGGGCTGGAAGGAATCTCACACAACAGCAGGGCAAGGACTTCAAGAAGCCAGACAAGCTCATATCCTCATCGTTGGCGTGAAACCCCTCATTCGTGCTGCCTAGATATTAAGATATGAGATGGTTGTGCCTGGTTTGCTGAGACCGACCACACTTTCAAAAGAGATGCCGAAATGTTTTCCTGCTTTTGCTAGAAATAGCTACTGTACTTGGTATTGACAAGAGCAGGATACACAAGGGACTCCTTGGCCAATTCATGCCGAGACCTAGTTACACAATACGACATACTCGAAATGCTGAATATTTGCTTACAGCTAGAGCTTGAAAATTGAGAATCAGGTACTTGTTTCAGAACCAAGCTAACCACATTAGGCAGCCGAGCACGACCTCCGCCGCCGCAGGCTCATTGGCGATGAGCGGCGCGTTTACCGGTGTGACTCTTTCATCCGGGCCCGAGCATTCATCATGGCACGGTCGTGGTCTTGGTATAACACGTCCTGCTCTGGTATTGCTGATCTGACTTGATGATGAAAATGAAGCTGTTGTGCCTTCAAGTCAATAGCTAAAGTACTCTTCATCCTGAATAAGCACTGCCAAGTACAGCCACCGCCTAGAAGCTTTAGTGTGACAGCATGGGCATTCCATTTCTCCATCCAAAACCTCAACCTCCAACGGACCGAGAATACGAAACCATTCCTCAAGCAACAGCAGGATGGTGGTCATCTCTCACCTTCAGTTGGATTTCGCCTCTGTTGAAAGTAAGTTGATTCGATGTTGTCACAGTCCAGAGAGTTCCAATAACTGACTGCCCCACTTGCTTCCCAGACTGGTTTTGGTAGACCCCTTGAGGCTAATGACATATGGCGCATGGACAATGCCCGATTGACCAAGAATATATCTGATAGACTGGAGATCAATTTCTTTGCAAGATGTCCTCCGAGTGTGAGACCTGGAAAGTTCGCCGGAAGTAAGAAAATCGCATTCTCAAGTCACGGAAAGAATGGCCTCGATGTTTCACAGACTGGCAGTGTGACTGGCTCCGACACAGTCCAAGACTACAGTCTGAATGAGAAAGCTACGAAGGCTGGCAAGTCCGGCCTAACCATAACAGGTAAAGATGTTGAGATTATGGAGAAAGAGGCGGCTGAGCAGGAGGTACTACAAGATTTCGGTCCTGAGCTTGGAGAAACCAATCTGGCAGTCGATATGCCTGTAGTCGAAAGAGCAATGTCCCTTTCCTCGTACAACTCACGTTCACATCGTCACACAGAATCAAAGGTTTCTGGAAATACGAAAGTTCAGGGAAAGGCTTTGGAAGACTTCGGATACTTTGCACGTAAGCTGCCATTTACAGGTTACAAGAAGGCTGTGAAGCTCGCGGAAGGCAGATACGTCTTGGAAGAAGACGAGACCGGAAAAGTCAAGCTCTACGATCAGAGTCTGGTGATAGCGTTGATTCAGACAGTGAAGGTCAGGATGTTGCTTGCGATGGCTTGTAAGCTTGTTGCATCACTCCTAACGCAAACGAGCTCTTTGATCACGCGTCAATTGATTATCTGGATTACCACAAAACATTCATATGCCAAGCTCACTGCAGCCGAGAAGGCTCTGGTGACGCCACCAAGCATAGGGAAAGGCGTCGGATTGGCAATCGGCTTGGCTTTGATGCAAGAAGTAGCAAGTCTATGCAATAACCACTACGTAAGCTACTATTCTACACTACGCGGGCTCTCCTACGTTGCCTCCAAGACCTGTTTTTGTTTGTTGTGTCTCACCCTTCCACCACTTTTCGTTTCTCTCCCATAACCCAAGACGAGGGCTAAGGCGACCGTGTGATCGGTGCCATTGCGCTGCAGCAGTTATATCAGCTTTATGACCTCGACAAGATCTCACGTCGTTCTCATATTGAGATTTACCTCGTTCGCAATTATGTTGCATCTTGTCTCACCGACGTCACTACTATTGTTCGAGGGAATTCATACATGTGCTAATGGTGTCTCATAGTTCGCTCACTCTATGTCGTGCGGTTGGCAAATGCGTGCCTGCTTGATTGATCAAATCTCCAGAAAATCCTTGCGGCTGTCACCTGCCTCCAGACTGGAATTTACCAATGGACGCCTGACTACGTCAGTTTCAGGCGATTGCTCATTCCTGGATTTTTCTGCCCCGCTATCCATAGAAGCCCTGGTAGAGCCTATTTCGATATTAGTTGGAATGGCCCTCTTGCTATACTACCTAGGTTATAGCGCCCTTGTCGGTATCGCGGTGCTTCTATCCAGTACTCCTATCATGGGAATTATCTTTCGAGCTCTGATCGGGTCTAGGCGGCAACAGATGGCAACAGTCGATCTGCGAGTGCGCCTACTATCAGAAATACTCAATTCCATTCGACAGATCAAACTGTATGCGTATGAGAACTATTTCGTGAAGCGAATTATGGAATATCGAAACGCAGTATGACTTAGCCCCCAAACCTCTTTTGCCAGT
>Ga0160429_1001582_pt1 | contig 12489 bp, 16 predicted proteins | sample SolpanmetagenomR_FD_108199 | JGI IMG/M metagenome (GOLD analysis project Ga0160429, IMG submission 108199) | Solar panel surface microbial communities from Lawrence Berkeley National Laboratory, California, USA - R | ecosystem: Engineered > Built environment > Solar panel > Unclassified ... | reverse complement strand
GTCGACCGACATCCTGCAGAAGCACGGCTGCTGCAGTGCGATGGAAAAGAGGGATAATAAGTTGGCTTGCACATCAAGGGCCAAAACTCGACTAGTTACGTGAAAACAACCCCCGCTCCTCCTGCGGCGAGGGTCCTTGCAGAATCAGCACCAACAGTCGTCTTCATTGTCGTTCGTTTTATATCACCCGTGTAAGATGCACACATGTACATGCCTCCCAGTGTATCATGTCGCACAAGCCAGAACACTATAATCCTGAGATGCAAAGCACATTCACCCCTGAGCACAAGACCGTCTGTATTCACCACAGCGCCTCCTCACGTGTGTGCTGCATAAAGAGATGTTTTTGCACAATCACAGGCGTGCTGGGCGAGAGTCTTTCTGTGCTGCTTCCCCGATGATTTCCAGCAGCCAGCTAGGACCTTGGAAGATCCGCTGTCTTGTCTTGTCCAAAGCGTGGACAATGCTGCGATGCGCGCCCATGTACCCCTCCCAAGTAGCCTGCCTGCCTGCCTGCGTTATTAGTCAGCATGCCTTTCGCCAAGAAGAAGCCTCACTCACAGTTCAGTCACACTACTACAGTACTTGCTCTGCTCTCTCCAACTCGTTACACGCCTGTTCAAGAACACTGCAAGCATTCCTGCTAGCCACGCTCGCTCACTCAAAGGTACGACTCAAGACGCTTCTTCCTCTCGCTACCTGGCTACGCTTTCAAGTATCGCTGTGTCGCCTACTACATGCGCCGCCACATGAGCGTGGCGCCTTTGTCACCGTTACTTTCCAGGCGGCTTGTGTGCACTCTGGCTTTGAGTCTTGCTCCTGCTCTTGCACGTATTGGCTTCCGGATCCATCCACTTGCTAGCTGCGCAATTCTATTCCTCGACTTGCAATGATCTTTGTCTACATCTTGCACATGCTAATCTCACTGGTGGTTTTAGAGAGTGTTCACACGTTTCAAGGTCCCGCTGGGTGCATGACTGGCAAGATACCGACTTGGTGATAAGTTTGGAAGGCAGGATGGCGGCAACGGCAGGTACGCCTGCCCTTTTCTTTCCACGAGAGAACAGAGAACAGAGACTTAGCACCATCCACCGCACCGACACGGCATATTCTCAAAACGAACATCTTCTTAAAGAAAAATACTAAAATTAGTCTTTCATAATCAACAGGCTACGAGTGGTCTCAGCCGCCGGGTATACCGCAATCACCGGACACCACTTCTCCGTCAAGTGTAGACCTTGCAGCAGAGTACTCGCCGGTCTATCCAGGAAGACCTATTCGCCCCCTACCGAGACGCCGGATCAGAGCACGTCTTTCACTTGAACAAGCCGAAGCGATAGAGTTTCCTCCGATTCCAGCCGTCCCATCTTCGTTGTTTGATTCTCGCCTTGGTCCCGGTGAACGTGGTTTGCCTCGAACTTACTACTCTGGGGATATCGACGTTATATCTCATGACGAACACGACCACGATCATGACCACGATCACGAGCACGGTCATACCCACGAGCATACTTGTGGTTGCGACGGAGAACATTCCGAGCTAGACAGCGAAGAAGAAGAAGAGGAAGAGGAGGAGGAACCGGCTGCTTTAGCACATCGGTATTCCTGGCCAGGGAGGATGATGAGATTACCCAGACAATATCTGGAGCGGGTAACAAACCGGACCAAACCACCCGCCCCCGACTCCGCTACCTCGTCCGCAGACGGTTACGAATCGTTTGAGAACACGAACAACAAAAAGAAGCGTAAGATACCAGTGTCGAGTGCCGCACTTCCTGGATCTCATGACACGGTCGTTGTCGGAGGTAGTAGCATCAAGTCGCTTGACATGGCAAATCTTAATGGCCGTCGGGAGTGCCTCGATCAGTACCACCAACCAGGACACGCAGGGCCAGGAGGGATAGCTATTGGAATCAGTGGAGCGGGAAGAGGCAGGAATGGAAGGCATCCTGGCAAGCCTCATAATGAGAGAAGACCTTTGGGAGCGTCTGCCAATGCATCAAACGCGCATGGCCTTGGAAGTAAGCATAACAATTCCCGTACTGGTCCGCCTCAGTACTTGGTCGTTCATTTAGCATTACGAATCTAACAGTTCTGCTAGTGTCTGGTGGTCAGGGTATTATCTCCTCGGCTATTGCTAGTGCCGCCGAGAACGGCTTCTTGCCGACACCAAAAGGACAAGAAAACGTTAGTTTGCTTGATCGTCAGAAGGAAGGACTTCCTCCGCCGCAAACCTTCACGTTCGAATCAGAACCAAAACTAAGAATGTCTCCGCATCCGCCTATCACTTCAGCTCCTGGAACACAACGTGCACCCGTCAACCCATCGACATCGCAGCACATACCTCCTCCAGATGCCCAGGACGTGCCTCGTACCGAACATGAAAGAACAGAGTCCGAAGTGAGAGTTGATCAAAATCGCGAGCTTAAAAAGGCGGCTCGTATGAGGAGGGCCGCTCAACAAGCCAAAAATCGTGCAACTCGACCACAGCCAGAAGACCGATGGTCATGCTACTTTTGCGAGTACGAAGACATCTTTGGCGAGCCACCTCGAGCCCTCATCCGGCAATATGAGTTGAAAGATGCCAAGGCTCGAAAGGACGCGGCGGAGAAGAAGAGACTGTTGGACAAAGCTAAGGCTAAGGGCCGTAAGCTGAAGAAAGGCGCTAGACCCCCAAGGGGTGTCAATCCATCGGGCGGACATCATGGAAGTCAGTCGCAGTATTACGACGATCAGTATGACGCCTTGCACCCGCCGGAGCAAGATAGAGACGGAGATGAATTTTTCGATGATGGGGTTGGCAATGGACTTCCACCAACACCGTATCCCGACCTTGGAGGACCATCTCACCAGTACGGGTTCCCACCTCAGCCCACGGTTTCAGGTACGGGCCCTCCAAACAAGCCTGCTGGATGAGAGTAGCACCGACATAGTTGGTCGGTTATAGCAGCGCGCTGTTTGGATTACTACGCGACCGCGTTCTTGGTTCTCTTTGTTTTCTGCGTCTGGTTTTGTACTTCTTTTCCTTGCATATTTTCTTTGTCTCCACTCGACCGTGCTACTGTTGAAACGAACAGTAGTAGCTTGTCGTACGTGTGCGGCGCAACTAGATAAGATCAATAACACGCCGCTCTCTTCGTCTGTTGACGATCTCGATTACGCGTTGAAGATGGCTATGCCGCCGAAGGATCGCATTGCGTGTTGTTTCCTTTGCTGATTTCTGTATTGTCTGCGGCTCATCATGGAACGAGCACCTTTGTCACGCAACGACGAATTCACACACGTACAATGTTCTAAAAACACCCAGCCAAACGTCAATGTGAAAGCACAGAACGTAGTCCGAGTCGGCCAAGTCCTACAAGCATCATCGCTCGAGGACTTCACACTATGGACTGTCTCTTTGCACCGTCCTGCACAACGGCTGGAAGATTTCACAATGGCTTTGTTTAAACTACGTCGTCTGTCTATAAGTATGGCACCGATGCCGCCGTAGAAGTTGGCCGTCTCTTCTCACCTTGCTCTATCCCCAATTCTCCCGTCTTCTCCGCTCTTCCTCGCTCCTCGCATTTCCAACGTTTTAGCTCGATTGTCAGACTTTACTTACGACATGGCTTCACGCAACGTATGTGAGCTGTATGCGTGCGGGCACGCATACCTCCGTAAGCTTGTCGATGGAGCTGACACGATCGGGCTGACCAATACGTCCGGGACAGCTGAGTTGGTAGAGTTGAAAAAGTTGGACGGTGCTTACGTCCGTTACAGCGACGTGGCTTGCGACTTTGAGGCTTGTCAGCGTGATTCATCCCTGGCTTCCTCTTCGTCGTCCAACTCCCTTCCTGCTGTCCCGTCTCTGGAATCTTCGTCCGGGTATTTGCCATATGCTGAAACTAGCTCAGAGGTCGCCATCCTCGGCGTACCACAGAAGGAGCAGAAGCAGGACGACTGGTATCCCACTGCGGAGAATCGCGGCCGCAGGCCCTTCTCTTTTGAAGATGAGGACGACGCGGACAAGTACGACAGCTGGTTGAGCCGTCCCATCAGCGAGGACAAGAACGAGAACTGGAGGTTGTGGCTTGAGTAGCAGGTGAGCACATCCCCCCATTCCCCTACAGCTTATCGAAACAGCAGGAGATCTCTTTAGTGTACAACCGCTGCTCGGCTCTGCGTTGATTTTCGCGCTGGCTTTGTAGCAAAGCGTGTTCGAAAACTGGAGAACAAGAAAAAACGAACCATGTTCCTGGCCCTTTTTTTTTTCTTGGCTTTTCAAGAGTCTCTGAATTTCTCTTTGGTGTACAACTGCTGCTCGGCTCTGCGTTAGATTTTCGCGCTGGCTTCGTAGCGAAGTGCGTTCGAAAGCTGGAGGATGAGAAAACGAAACCATGCTTCCTGGCATTTTATTTATCTGGAGACTTCTTTTAGTTTACAACCACTGCTCGGCTTTACGTTGATTTTCGCGTTAGCCTTGTAGCAAAGTGTGTTTGAAAACTAGAAAATAAGAAAACGTTGGCGAAAACATCTTGATTCCCTGCAAGTGCGATGGCTGTATTGAAGTGACCTGTAGAATGCTGATTCCTGCTCAAAGTATGATGGCTGTATTGAAGTGATGTCTATAAGTTATAGAAAGCCGACAGAAACCCGCCCACTCCTTCCACATGCCAATGACGCCACAACAAACAACAACAAACCCACGATTCACGCACTTCTCCATCTTTCCAACAAGCACAACTGAGACGACTTTCGACCGGCATGCATCCCTCCTTATGACCAACATTGTATTGAGTGTAAGAAGACCGCAAGAACCACTCTGCTGCGTCACGACGAAACCGTCATGGCGACTACGGATGACCCGCTCATGAAGCCACCGAGTGCCGAGACACAGCGCAAGATCAACAGATGGGCAGCCCGAATCATTCCGCTGATCCTGATCGGGGCGGTGGGGTATGCGACTTGGGTTGTCGTTGTGCTGTTGTGTGGTGCGTTGCAACACTTGATGTTGAGGCCTTTTGGTGTTTAACATCACTGCAGTCAAGTACCTCCTCCATCCTCCAACAGACGTCCCGAAACGCACCGCGGCCGGCATTGTGACTCTGACCATCTACTCCATCCTGCTTCTGTTCTTGGCCATCTCGTACTTTCGCACATTCCACGTCGTCCTCACAAATCCCGGGTTGGTGCCGGTACAAGCAGCTCCGGAAGAGAAAGAAGTCGGTTCCAATGAGTACCTTGATCGAGGCTCTGTATCGGGTGGTCGGACCAGCCCTCCTGGAGGGTTAGGGGCTTTCTATAATCGGGAGCTCTTTGAGTGTGAAGTTGATGGCTTACCAAGGTGGTGTTCGACCTGTAAGGTATGGAAACCCGACCGAAGTCATCACTGCAGCGAGATTGGCCGCTGCGTATACAAAATGGACCACTACTGCCCATGGTAAGCTTGAGGCGGTATACTCGGTCATTGTTCACTCACTGACAACGCACAGGGTGGGCGGTATCGTCTCGGAAACAGCTTTCAAATTCTTCATTCAGTTCTGTTTCTACACCCTTCTTTATTGCATCTTCGTTCTCGTTGTCATGGCTTACTTTTTCGCCCAGAGACATAGTGAGGTATGATACAATCCACTGTGAGGGTGGTTCCTTACTGACATGATGGAAGATCAACTCCTACGACGCAAACTGGGCTGTAGCGATTGGCCTGTAAGCCGCGCGAGACGTATCTTTCAAGACCATCTACTCACAAGTCGCAGCGCATCTTTCTTTGGTCTTTTCTCCAGTGGCATGGTCGTAACCTCGGCCTACTTTGCCTTCACAAACCTCAGCACGGTGGAGAATCTTGCACGGAGAACGAGGACGTATAACTTCGCCGTTCTTATACCGTCATCCTCGTCCTCGTCCACAATGCCGTATCAAACAATCACGTACCCTCTAACACCACCCTCGGAAGCTGCGCAGGAGCAGCGACTACCGATGGGACAGCAACGGACATTCGCCATCCTACATGTAGCAAAAGGCCAGAACCCATACGCGTTGAAGGCGTCTGAAAACTTCAAGGAAGTCATGGGATTACACATCTGGGACTGGTTCCTGCCCATGAAGTACTCACCGTGTTGCGCGCACGGTGCACAAGGCGACGCCGAAACTGGCCTTGGAGCACCATCGAGGAGCATGTACCGCATGGGGCCAGTGTTCGAGAAGCTCAAGGCTGACGCTGCGTTGCCCCACTCTGGTCCGTTACGCGAAAAAACGGCGGAGATGGTTTGAGTATGTATGAATACCTGTTCTTTGTTTTGTCTGCATGTTTTAGCGACGGCGTTTGCGGCGTCATTAATTTGTTGCCTTGGCGGTCTCTTCAGGGAGGGCACATGTAGGAATTGTAATCCTTTTTAATTCGAGCTAGTCCAATCTGATTCTTCAACAAAATGATCCTTTCCTTCGAATCTTTCCTTCTTCCTATTCGATCATGTCAATGTCGTCATCGAGAGTTGAAGCCGCCGGGGCCGAGAAGCCTGCGGTCTCGACAGCGTTGATCTCTCCAGTCTGCGCAACACCAACGGGATCTTTTGCAGCGGTGCCGTTTCCACCCCAGTAGTCCTCCATTTCAGCGTCGAGTTGTTCGGCAGTCTTCCTGCTGCGTCCTCCCCCGCCCGCTCTGCCCTCGCCCCTATTGCCCCTTCCACTCTCCTCCCGTCTCGCTCCAGGCCTTCTCCCACCACTCCCACGGTCACCACGACGACCGCCCGGCGCCGGCGACCTCCTTCGAGACCCTGCGCCCGGTACGTAGCGATCGATGCCCTCAGGCGCGGGTTTGGTGACATCGCTCCTCCTCGGAAGCGAAACCGGGCTCTCGCTGCGTCTGCTGCGACGCGCCGGCGCTCTGTCTCCTCCCGCCTCGACGCGGTCGAATAAGCTACGGCCTTCGCGGGGCATAACAGCGTCGAACGGGTTGCGACGGCCAGGTGCGGGTCCCTGCGCTACGGCTGTCACAGTAATTGGCTGACCGTAAGCATTGGCGCCGTCGAATTCGCGGATGGCAAGATCTGCGTCTCTGGCGGAGGTGTATGTCACGAGGGCGATGCCGCGCGAGCGGTCAGAGCGATCGTACTGGATCGACAGAGATGACAGCGGGCCAATGCGAGAGAAGAGTTCCTGTGAAACATGTCAACGGCTGTAGTAGGAAATACGAGTGGTTTAGCAGCGACTGACGCGAAGATCTGTCTCCGTGAGATCGTAGTGTAGGTTGGTAATGCGGAGCTTGGCGGAACCTTCGGCTGCGCTAGAAAGCTGTCAGTATGAGCGCCTTATCTTCCGAAAGTCGCAGGCTTTGTGTACCGGTTGTCCTTTGGATCGTAGCGATCTATGATGCGATCCCTCGTTTGTGGTCGTCGTGCTGATGTAGGTCAGGATTAGTAGATAGAAGTCTTCAGAATCGATCGTACAGTTCGAATCGCCTTCGTAGCGGTCGTGGGTCCAAGCTCTGCGATCGCGATTAAAGAATGCTATGCCCAAAGGACTTGCGAGAGCTTACTTGTCCATACTAGTCGGATCGTTGCGTTGGTAGGTCGACTGCAAGATGGAAACATGGGTGATACTAGGTTAGCCAAGAGGGTCTATGAGGAACGCCGCATGATTGTCGAAGAGAGGTTGGCATTGACTAGGGTGAGGTGAATGAGGCGCGTCTCGAGAGGCGTGGAACAGTCGTCATTGCAGGCGGGAGAAGGAGAAGAAGACGTCAAGAAGGAGGAGGAGGATGAACCTTGAGCACAGTTAGCACTTCAACGCAAGCTAAGCACGATGCATGGAATCCAACCTTTCTGATGCCATCGCGTGGATAGTCATCGTTGTTGCGTCTTCCCGCACGACCTCCGCGAGGCTCACGTCTCTGCTGTTACACGCGTTAGATGCTTTCGATGGGAGCGCATTCGGAACAACACACCTGACGGTCTTGGATAACCTCGTCTAGGGAGCGGTCCATTGTGCTTCACTCTTTGAAGATGGTGAGGTTCTGTGTTCTGGGTGAAGAAGGTACAAACGTGAAGTCAAAGTAGTCGATGGACGTTGCAGGGCGGAAAGAAGCTCTGGTGGGTGGTTTCGGCTTTAAATAAATTGCTTGACATCACCGTCATTGTCCAACTATTATATTTCAATCATTACCGCACTCGTGAGCAAAGACCTTAACCAGCAGCACTACATCCGGAAGATGCCAAACGTTGTCTCCTTGGGCTCGTTGCTTCCACCGCAAGCAGCCATGAGCCCCATACCGAGGAACCGTCTCGTATGTGCCGGAGGAATAACCCCATCATCCCAGAGTCTTGCCGACGAGAACGTAGCATCACTCTCACGTTCGATGCGGGCTTTGAGGTCCGGATCTACGGTTTTGCCCACTGCTGCCATGACAGCAGAGAGTTGCTCGGCTCCCATGACTGACGTCTTTGCGTTTGGCCATGCCCAAAGGAAGCGAGGGGAATATGCGCGACCACTGTATCGAATCTTAGTTTTGAGTTGAACAGGACGGAGGAAACCATCTTACCACATGCCATAGTTGCCGGCACCTGCGCTTGCGCCAAAGATGACTGTGAACTTAGGAACATCCGCACAGGCTACCGCTGTCACAAGCTTTGCGCCGTTCTTCGCGATGCCTCCCTTCTCTGCATCTGCCCCAACCATGAAACCAGAGATGTTTTGTAGGAAGATCAGAGGTATCTTTCGTTTCGCGCAAAGCTGGATGAAGTGTGCGCCTTTGAGAGAAGAGGAGGAGAAGAGAATGCCATTGTTGGCGACAATGCCTACAGGATGCCCGTATATCTTAGCAAATCCGGTGACCAATGTGCTTCCGTAATCGCGTTTGAATTCGGCGAATTCGCTGCCGTCAACAATGCGGGCAATAATCTCGCGGACGTCGACTTGTTTCCTCAGGTTGGTGCCCATTATTCCACCGAGCTCTTCGGGGTCATAAAGAGGTTCTTTCCAAGCTTGGGTAGTCCCTAGATCGTCTGCGCTTTTCTTCGGCCAGTTGAGGTTGCTAACACAACGTCTTGCAAGTACCAGAGAGTGTGCATCATCAACTGCTAGGTAGTCCGTCACACCTGATTCTTCGCTGTGTAGCTTACCCCCTCCCAACTCCTCGGCGGTCACCTTCTCTCCAGTCGCAGCTTGCACAAGTGGCGGTCCAGCGAGGAAGATATGTCCTTGTTCTTGGACAATGATATTCTCATCCGACATACTAGGAACGTAGGCTCCGCCAGCAGTACACGGACCCATGACAACCGATATTTGAGGAATACCTTGAGAGGACATGCGAGCCTGGTTGAAAAAGATACGCCCAAAATGGTCTCTATCCGGGAAAACATCTGCTTGGTGTGGCAAATTTGCGCCTCCAGAGTCCACCAAGTATATGCACGGCAATCTGTTTTCTTGTGCGATGGCTTGAGCACGTAGGTGTTTCTTCACTGTAATCGGATAGTACGTTCCGCCTTTCACGGTGCTGTCGTTCGCAACGATCATACAGGTTACTCCCTCAACCGATCCGATTCCCGCGACGATAGCGCCTGCAGGAACGTCTTCTCCCGGGTACACATTGTAGCCCGCCAGCCAGCCGACTTCCATAAACGACGTCCCTGGATCAATGAGAGCTGTAATACGACTGAGTATGTCAGCTTCGCCGTAAGACAAAGAGGCGCAAAACTCACTCTCGCGGCAACATCTTCCCTCGCGCGATATGCTTTTCCCTGGCTTTCTGGTTCCCACCTAGTGATATACTTGCGTGTAGCTCGTTCATTTGTTGGGTGAGTTCCTTCATCTGCGCATCATTTTCTTTGAACTCTGCCGAATTCTTATCAATTGCGGTCTGGAGGATGGAGATGGCTGCGGCCTGGTGTGGATGCGTATGGGTTGCGATGAAGCGGGGGTGACATGCTGGCTGTTTTGAAGGAGCTCGCAACTTGGTGTTGGCGGGAAATCTGGTTACGTGTCTCAGAAGAGCGAGGAGTTCTTTGGAAGGCGGTTTGGGAACCATTTCACGCTGTCATGTAGTATTGTGTCGTGTTGTGTTTTGACGGCAGCGAGTACGAGGGAAAACACACGTAGAACTTGAAGCTCGGTTGTCATGCGGGGAAAGTTGGGGAAACCTCCTGCAAGGCGGTACAGATCCGTGCTACTCTGTGGGCTGCTCAATCATGGACAACAGCCTCCGCATTCCAGTCAGAGGCTTCCATTACTGACAGCAACCCCATCCGACACCTCCCCAATCTCTCGACATGTCTTTATCGTGGTAAGAAAGAAAGGCCGTTATGTGTACGAAAGCCTCCGCCTCGTCGACCGGATGGTAACGTATTTGTTTGATACGTCGAATGCTTCTTTTCGGTTATCAGCCCTCGCGAGGGCGCCCATCACTACGTCCAAAGTCCATAAGGGCCCTTGGCGAACTTCCACAACTTAACCGTACCATCCTCAGAGCCGGTAGCGTACAGCTTGCCGTTCGGGCTGAAACACACACTCCACACAGGACCATGATGCCCCTTGCCAATCTCCAATTCCTCGCCACTGTCGAGATTGTACACTCTGACCCATGTATCTCCTCCACCGCCGACGACGTATTTGCGATCTGCCAAGTTGAGGGCAACACTCGCGACGTCTTGGTTTAGCTTTTGCGAGTGTAGGAGCCGCCCGGGGCTCGAAGCACCGTCGAAGAAATACACCGACTTGCCTGCGGCGACGCTCAATATGCCATCGCCGCCGGATCTGTGGCCTGCCGAGGTGGTGTTCAGCTCACACGATCCAATGACACCGTCAACTTGATACTCTGCAACAACTCTCCGGGCGCGAAGGTCCCACCACCGTATCATCTTGTCATCTGCGGCCGTAACAAGGACATTGGGGTCATTGGGTGCCCACACAATGCTTTTGATCGCCCCCTGGTGGGTCCCAGGCCCTATTTCAAAACTGGGAGGAGGTGTTTTGGGAGTCGAGCCTGAAGAAGGTGATCCTGCGCCAGGACCGGTCGAGAGATCAAATATGCGAAGCTTCTTCTCCAGCCCCCCGGTTGCTAATACCTTGGGAGAGGCTTGTGCAGGGAAGGCTACGGCTCGAACAATATGATTATGTTCAAGCGAATGTAGAGTTTCCCCTGTGTGCGTGTCCCATACCTTTCTACTCAACATTAGAAATCGTATAATCTATAGAAATGTACACCACTTACGCAGAGAAATCGGCTGAGCCGGTAGCGGCCAGAGAAGCATCGATAGATAATCGAGCCTGCCACACCGCACCCTTGTGGCCGATGAATGTGCCGATCCTTTAGACTTGTTAGAGAGGATTGCACAATGAAATTGTAAAACTTACCAATCCCCAGTAACACCGTCCCTAAGCATGGGATTGTTGTCTTATAATGTTAGAGATGGGTGCATGTTGGCCGTGTTCGCGTGTTTACCTTTGCAAGCGGATATTAAGTACGAGGTGTCATCTTCAGTCATGTCAGAGAAACTGAGATGAGTGACAGGTCGGGAGTGTCCATGGCATGTCAGAGGAACAACCTTGGTGGTTTCTAGGACGTGTTCTGTTAGCTTTCCAAGCCGGATGTCTTGCAGACAGCATCATGGTTGACAAGACAGTACAAACCGGGTGCCATTGTTGAGAGTCGACGTTGTGAATTAGAAACGGTGGGGAGGAGATTGATCAACCAGCAGAAAGTGTTGTGGTGTTACACAAGCAGCTTATGACCAAACACCAGACTGCAGCGCAATAGGATAGTCCTTCTCAGACGGTGGTATTAAGAAGTGCGAGAAGGTCAAAGAAGATACAGCGGTATCCGCATTAAACAACAATTCCGTCAAACGCCAGAGTCGTATGGAGACAATCAAACGGCGGCCAGCAAGGGAGAAGGCAGTATTGTGTTGACCCGTTCGGCGAGAAGCAGTGCAAGTGGATCGAGGGTGAGTGTACTGAAGTATGTTCTCCGGTCTAACTGTCTGTGTGCCTGTGAGGGTGACTTGTGCAGTACGTAGACGGGTGTTTTTTTGAAAAAGCGATAATTGTGGTTGTTATGATTCTTATTGAACTTGAACGCGCCCCGCACACATTGAACTCCACAAACGAGCATCGTCGTCGTCTGGTCTTTGGCGGCAAATTTACCCGCGTACCCAACTTTTTGACGTTGAGTACTGTAAGTAAGTACATGTTTGTGTCTTACGGAATACGGACTACACAAACCAACACTGCCCCCCTCCTTGGCCTCTCCTCCCGTCTCCTTGCTTGCGTGCTGCTTAATTACATTGTTGCTCCCTTCCTTGAACATATTCCGTGCAAGTACTGCCCAGAAGGTATACATTCACGACTAACAATGTCCTCGACATCCTTCTCGGTTGATGGCAAGACAGCGCTTGTAACAGGAGCGGGTTCTGTGAGTCTCCGCCGATAGTTGGCAGGAAAGCATCCTAACACCATTTGCGGGGCATCAACTTTGAATTTGCCGCTATTCTGCTTTCACGTAATTGCAACGTCGTT
>Ga0160429_1001581_pt1 | contig 12492 bp, 17 predicted proteins | sample SolpanmetagenomR_FD_108199 | JGI IMG/M metagenome (GOLD analysis project Ga0160429, IMG submission 108199) | Solar panel surface microbial communities from Lawrence Berkeley National Laboratory, California, USA - R | ecosystem: Engineered > Built environment > Solar panel > Unclassified ... | reverse complement strand
CCCTGCCCAGGGGGCTGGACGGGGTCCTCGGCGTCGCGGTCGTGGTCCGTCACCGCGTCAGGGTAGGCCGCGACCACCTCGTCGTGCATCCCGCGGCCCTGCGCGGGCAGGGTGGTCGCCCAGGGGCACCGGCGCGGCGGACGGCGGGGGGTCAGCGGCGGTCGGCGATGGCGTCGAGCGTCGTCATGGCGCCCGACAGGGCCGCGAGGTAGGCGCGGGAGACGTCGTAGACGGCGTGGCCCGAGACGGTGACGCCGGTCGCGTCGTCGTCCTCGTAGGCCAGCACGGCCTCCAGGGCGTGCCCCGCGGCCCCGCGGTGGTCGACGAGCGCCGCGCGCACGGACAGCGCGACCCCGGTCGTCTCCACGAGCTCGTCCTCGGGCAGCCCCATGACGGCGGCCACCCCGGACAGCAGGCCGGCCGTGTAGGCCACGTCGGAGTCGGTGGGCACGAGGCGCGCGCAGGCCGAGGCCCGCGCGAGGACCATCATCAGCGACTCGGTGTCGACGCTGGTCACCCCGCCCAGCAGCATGAGCACGACCCACGAGCACAGCTGGCGGCGTCCGAGCAGGACGATCGCCTGCCGCAGCGAGGTGATCTCGTTGCGGGCCCCGTAGGCCGCGGACCCGACCGTCTTGAACACGCGCAGGCTCAGGGCCGGGTCGGAGGCCACGAGCTCCTCGATCTCCCCGATCGACGCCTCCGCCCCCGTCAGAGCCCGGACCAGGCGCAGGCAGACCATCTGCGACGGGGTCAGGCTCACCGACTCCAGCGTCACGGGGCGCTGCAGGCCGTAGCCCTGGAAGAGGTCGAAGCCCAGTTCCAGGCAGCGCTCGAAGAGCGCGTCGTCCTCGATGCGCTCCACGACGAGCACCGCCCGGGGGGCGTGCTCCTGCGCCAGCGCGAGGACCTCCTCGAAGCGCGCGCCCGTCGCCTCGACGTCGATCTTGACGTAGTCGGCCAGCGCCAGCGCCGGCAAGCGGTGCGGCTCACCCGCGAAGTCGTCGATCGCGATGCGGTAGCCCAGTGCCCGCAGGTGGCTCAGGCCGGCGATGACCTCGTCGTCGACCCGGATGTTCTCCAGCAGCTCGAGCACGACCTGCGAGGGCGAGCACGGCATGGGCAGCTCGCCCGTGAAGAAGCCGCGGGTCAGGTTGATGAAGAGGAGGCGGTCGCCCGCGATCTGCTCGACGCCGAAGTCGCCGAAGGTCGCGCTGATGACCTGGGAGGTCGCGTGGTCCTCCTCGGCGCCCTCCGCGAGGTCCGCCGACGAGCGGCCGTGGGCGCGGAAGAGGAGCTCGTAGGCGACCAGGCGGCGGTCGCGGTCGTAGATGCCCTGCCGGCCCACGCGCACGGGCGCGACGCTGGCGGGGGCCAGCGGCGTCGCCGGCTCGCGCAGGCTCACGGCGAGACCGCCGCGGCGATGGCCCGCAGGTCGCGCAGGTCGACGACGAAGGAGTCCTCGTCCAGGACGGTGCCGCCGGTCGCGGTCACGAGGGCCGCGGTGACGGCCGCCACGGCGGAGCGCGCGGCCACCTGGCCACGGGGGTCGCGGACCCCGTCGGCGCCCTCGACGTCCCACTGGACCTCGTAGGTGACGTCCCCGGCGGAGGTGTCCACGGAGGGGTCGTCCTCGGGGTGCACGAGCAGGACGAGGTCGGTGGCGCCGCGGCGGCCGGAGACGACGTAGGGCTCGGGGACGGCCGGGGTGCCGGCCTCGGGCTCCGGCGCCGCGTCGAGCAGCTCCTCGAGGTCACCGGAGCGGGCGCTCTCCGCGTCGGGCAGGGCAGCGTCCAGCGCCGCCAGGAGCTCCTCCGGCTCGACCCACGTCGACGTCCTCACCCTCAGGTCAACGGCTCGCCAGGGGTCGGGCTGTAGCACTGCGGACGTGCCGGCTGTGCGGACCGCGCCCCCGACCCGCCGCGCGACGGCCAGCAGCAGGAGCAGACCGTCCAGCTCCTGCGCCACGGGCCGGCCCTGCGGGAAGGCGCGGTGCAGGCCGTCGCGGTCCGGCTCGGCGGGCGGGGTCGCGCTGCGCTGCACCGGGGTGAGGAGCCCGACGACGCTCCCGACGGCGCTGTGGAAGGGCTTCGGCAGGCCGAGCACGCGGCGTGCGCGCCACGTCAGCGGGAGCGGCCCGACGAGGACGCCGGCCGCGTCGGGGCCGCCGTCCGTCGGGACGGCGCGGGCGGCGAGCAGCGCCTCGCCGTCGCGGGCCAGCTCGGTCCCGGGGTGGCGCTGGCGGACGAGGTCCGAGACCTCGTCAGCGCTGACGCCTGCGGGGAGCAGCAGGAGGTGCGCCCCGCGCAGGGCCTCGGCCCGCGGGTGCTCGGCTCGGTGCTTCAAGGCCGCCACCCGCACCACCATGCACCCTCAGACCTGCGTGCGGGAGAAGTCGGCGAAGGAGCGGCTCGGGGTGGGCCCGCGCTGTCCCTGGTACTTCGACCCCGACGCCGCGCTGCCGTACGGGTGCTCGGCCGCGCTGGAGAGCTGGAAGAAGCACAGTTGCCCGATCTTCATGCCCGGCCACAGCGTGATCGGCAGCGTGGCCACGTTCGACAGCTCCAGCGTCACGTGTCCCGAGAAGCCCGCGTCGATGAAGCCGGCCGTCGAGTGCGTCAGCAGGCCGAGGCGCCCCAGGCTGCTCTTGCCCTCGAGCCGGGCCGACACGTCGTCGGGCAGCGTCACGACCTCGAAGGTCGACCCGAGCACGAACTCGCCCGGGTGCAGGATGAACGGCTCGTCGTCGGTGACCTCGACGAGGCGCGTGAGGTCGGGCTGCTCCTGCGAGGGGTCGATGACGCGGTACTTGTGGTTGTCGAAGAGCCGGAAGTAGCGGTCCAGGCGCACGTCGATGCTGGACGGCTGCACCATCGCCGGGTCGTAGGGGTCCAGGACGACGCGTCCGGAGTCGAGGACGCCGCGGATGTCGCGGTCGGAGAGCAGCACGCGCGCCACGGTAGCGGGGCGCCGGCGAGGGGTGCGGGCACCCGCAGCCGTCCGTTATGGTGGACGTGCGCTCGCCCCGGTGGGCGCACGCGGGTGTAGTTCAATGGTAGAACTTCAGCTTCCCAAGCTGATAGTGCGAGTTCGATTCTCGTCACCCGCTCCGTGTATTTGTGCAGGTCAAAGGCCGATTCACCCCATGAGGGGCGGGTCGGCCTTTCCCCTGTCTTTCCCCCTCTAGGCCATGCTTTGCCCTGCTTAAGGACACGCTAAGGACACGCGAGGCTGCCGGTGGCGGGCGCCTGACCTTCCCCGCCAGGCGCCCCCCACCGGCAGCAGCCGCACCATCGCAGGCGCCTCGGACACGACTTCCTCCTCGCGCTGGTCGTGAGGGCCGTGTCCGAGGCCTCAGCCACCCTGACGGGCATGCCGGACGCCCCGAACCCCTCCTCGAGCAGCGGGCACGAGCACCTGTTCGCCCCGGTCGACGTCGACCGGGCGCGGCTCGAGCAGCGCCGACCGCTGAACGCGCAGCCGCTGCGGGCCTCGTGCGTGCTGTGCGGGACGGTGGTGGACCTTGCCGCCACCGTGACGGCGGAGCGCCCACCACAGCGGGCGAGGCCGCCTCGGACCTCCCCAGGGGACGGGCCGCCGCGGTGGGGCGCTGGCGTGCCGGTGGAGCCTTGAGCAGCTCGTGCGGCAGGCTGCCCGGCATGACGACGCAGGCCGATGCCGTCCGGGCGTGGTGGGCGGACCTCGACGAGCTCGGACGGGCCCGGGCGCTGCGGCTGCGTGGCGACGACGAGCTACCCGCCGACATGCGGCTAGGGCTGTCGATGGCGGGGGTGCGCGTCGAGCGGCTGCCCGGCGACGTCGAGGTCTACGTCGTGCCCGCTGTGCTGCTCGATGTGCTGGACACCGAGCGCACGTGAGAGGGGGCGAGCGCGCTGCGCTCGCCCCCTGTCTCAGTCGTCCGACAGCCTCAGATCGGCACCGCCATCGGGCTCGACGCTTGCATCGATGCCGCGTCGCTAGAAGCCCCCACGGTAAGGGTGAGGGGCTCTGTTGCGGAGTCAAGCAGCACCATGAGCATGCCCATGGTGATGTCCTCGTGGACGTCGGGACGATCGTCGCTGGCTGGCACCGGGCGGGCCCTGAAGCCGACAGCAACGATGCCCTCGACTGTCTCAAGCATGACGTTGGCGACACCACCCTGCCGTGCGACGCGCACGATGACCTCTCCGACCCGGTCAGAAGGCAGTGTGACGATGATCGGTCGCACCCCGTCCGAGGTTGCGACAGGCAGAGTGTTGCGGGTAGCCGAGTGACGGAGCGCACGAAGTACCGTCTTCGTCAGCTCGGAGCGGTCTCGCAGCTCAGCGCCCAACGGTCCACCTCCTACGGTGCTCTTCGTACCCGTCGACCATGAGGTCCGACGCTTGGTCGTAAGCATCGTCCACGTCGTGGGCTGACTTGATGCTACGCAGAGGTCGCCGGGTCAGCTCCCCCTGGTCACTCTTCCGGAAGATGTGCAGATGCGCCTCGCTATGACAACAGTCGAAGCGTGCCACGTCTAGCCACTGATCGGTGAAGATCGCTCGAGCCTGATGCATCATGGCGAAGTCGACGAGACGGCCTTGGAACGAGTGCAGCCTGTAGATGACCTGATCGTTGGCGCTGAGGTCCACCGGGAACTCCTCGATCGAGCACTCACTCCTCGGCGGAGGCGTCCACAGCTCTTCGACAGGGGCGATGCCCATGTCCGCGAGTCGACGCTCTCGCCGAGTGCGCCCTCTAGACCGTCCCATCGTCGCAGAGGGTAGCTGAAGAGCGATCGTGCGGCAGGTTGGCCGACGAACAGCGGCCGACCACCGCATGCGGGTGGTCGGCCGTCGTTCGTGGTGCTCGTCGCGGCGAGGGGCTGGTCGGGTCATCACTCCCGACCCCGCCCGGAGAGGTAGCGGGCGGTGCCCTTCGCCGCGACGAGCGGTCAGGGGGTCGGCGCGGTGCGCTTGAGGACGATGCGCACCACCGCGGCGGGCTGCGGGAACGCGAACCCAATGCGCGTGATCGCCCGCACCGCGACGCGGTCGGAGGTGAAGAACACCGAGGCGTCGGTGTCGACGCTGGCGTCCTGACGGACCACCACGACGGCCCGGTCGGCGGGGATGCCCCACGCCGTGCCCTGCGGCACGTTCGGGCTGCTGTAGATCGGCAGCCCCTCCACCACGCGACGGGCGGCCTGCCCGGGCTGCGCGGCCAGGAGCGGGACGTTGCTGCCGCTGGCGGCCTTGAGCCGGGCCAGGGTCAGCAGGTCGCCCGGGTTGAGCACCCAGCTCGTGAGGTTCGCCCCGACGCTCTCGGCCACGGAGGCGGCCTCGGCGAAGACGTCCAGATCGGTGAACGCGGCGCCGCCGTCGACCTCGGAGACGCCCTGCAGACCACCGAGGCCGGTGGGGGCAGGGGCCGTGAGGCTACCGAAGAACGCCGCGTCGACCTTCCTGGCGAGGTCGCGGGCCAACCCGGCGCCGACCTGCTCCGCGGCGGAGGGGTCGGAGTCGTTGGCCAGCTCGCTCGAGATGATCGTCAGCCCCGCGAGCTTGAACGGGGAGACGAGCACCTCGGCGAACTCGGGGTCGGTCGGGATGATCTCGTCGCCCTCAGCGACCCACGCCGTCGTCGGGTCCTCGACGACGAGCGGGACGCGGTAGGTGGGCGAGCCGGTGCTGACCACCGTGGCCACCTGCGTGGCAACGGCGTTGGCCACCAACGGGGTGATGAGCAGGTCGGCGACCTGCTCCGGCGTCAAGATCGGTCGGGCGTCAGCGCGGTAGGTAGGCACGGAGTTCTCCTGCGGGGTGAGGTGCGTCGGTGGACGTGCACCACGGCGCCTGGCCGGTGGTGCGATGCCCCGCAGGGGCGACGGTGACGAGGCGGCGGCGCCCGGCCGAGCTCACCTCGTCACCGTCGAGGCTACCCGCGCCCGCTGAGGACGTCGCCCCACGAGGCGGGCCCCGCCGACGTCGGCCCGCGGTAGCCCGCGCCGTGGTTGGGCGGCAGCGCCGGGGGCTTGACCCGGCCGAAGCCCGGGCGGCTGTCCAGCAGCGCGGTGGCCGCCTCGAGGACGGCCTGCGGGTCGACGGCCCCGTCGTCGTCGAGGAGCTCCTCGAGCTCGATGCCGCCGAAGGCCAGCAGGTCGCCGGGCTGGGCCAGCAGGTCGGCGACGTGGCGCTCGACCTCTCGTCGCTGCGAGGCGGCGAGCTGACCGCGGACGGCCTCGAGGTCGGCCTCAGCGGTGCGCAGCTGGCGCCGGTACTTGGCCGCCTCCGCGCCCGGACCACCCTCGCGGGGCTCCTCGGTCTCAGCGCCCGGCTCAGGCGGCGGGGCCGTCTCCTCCGTCGCCGCGGTGGCCTCGGTCGGCGTCGTCTCGGTCGTCTCGGTGCTCACGGTGCTCTCCTTCGGGATCGGTGGGGGTGGCCAGCCGCAGCGCGGCGTAGCGGTCGCGGGCCGGGATGGCCCGCTGTCGTTCGTGCTGTTCGGCGGTGGCGGTGGTGACGCGCAGCCGGAGGCGGTCCTGTGGGGTCCCGCCCAGCAGGCTGATGCGGCGGCGCAGCTCTGCCGCTAGCGACGCGGGGCCGCCGTGCATGAGCCGGTGGTGCAGCAGCGCGGCGACCTCGAGCTCGCACCACGTCACCCCGGGCCAGTCCGCGGTGAGCGGGGAGTCGACCCACGCCGACCACCACGCCTCGGTGAGCGGGTGCCACTGCTCGCCGTCGGGCAACGCGTTCGGCGGGAGCGGACGCGGCCCGGACGGCGTCAGCGCGAGCACCTGCAGCGGCACCGGATCGGCGTTGCGGCGCACACGGCGCCCCGGCGGCTTCGGTGGGGGGCCGGGGCTCACGACGTCACCCCCGCGTCACGCATCCCGTACATCCACCGGCCGCCCGTGCGTTCCGGGGCGCAGGTGACGGGGTGGGGAGGGGTGGGGCCCGGCTCACTCTCGCTGCTTGAGAGGCCGTCATGGCACCCTCGCGACATGTCTACCGTTCCTCTCCCTACTTGGCTGCTCGCGGTCGTTGCCTGCGTTCCTCTTCTGTCAGTGGTGCTTGTCGCCGCAGGGGTAGCCGTGAGTAGGCAGAGCGCACGGGAGGCGGAGGCGCGGTCACATCGAGACGAGGCGCGGCAGAGGTTGAGGTTGGGCCTCACGCTGATCACGGAGGAAGGCCGCAAGGCCACGCTCGGTTGGACCATGCTCGAGCGTCTTGCGGCGAACGAGCACTTGAGCCGTGACGATCGAGACCTCGCATTGGCCGCCGTCCGGATCATGCGAGATGTACACGTCAGAGGTGCGGCCGAGGAGAGCGCCGTCACCGATTCACCTCGGCCTCAGGGCTAGCGTCAGCGTCGAGGTCGACCACCTCGCCGCGCGCGTCGGTGAAGGTGCGCCGCCGCACGGACGGCGTCAGGTAGAGCACCTCGACCATCGGCTCCGCGGACAGCTGCACGCCCACGGACTCGAGCAGATTGCGCTCGGTCCACGTCGCGGGCCGCAACCACGGACCAACGCGAGTGCGCGCCTCGTCGGCGTCCGCGGCCTGCCGCGCCAGCTCGGCGAGTCCGTGACGACAGCGCTGGCGGTGGCGGATGACGAGGCCGCCGGGGTGATCGGGCAGGCGCGGGCCACCGCAGAGCGGGCAGGCCGGCAAGCGCGTCACGCGGCACCCCCGGCACGCTCGCGCTGTTCGTGGGCCTCGGTGGCTCGGGCGTCGCGGGCGATGGCCCGCAGCCTGGCGATGGTCACGCCGCTGAGGAACTCCGGGGCGACGTCGATGGCGACGTCGCAGACCGCGACGAGCAGCGGCGTGACCCGGTCGACGACGTTGGCCTCGTCGAGGACAGCGTTGAGCGCTTCGACGCCGTCGCTGAGTCCGAGCTGGGCGCTGACGTAGGCCTGCAGCAGCTGCGCGGCGCGGCGCCGGTCGGCGGCGGTCGGCTCGCTGCCGTCGGTCTGCGGCTCGAGGTGGGGGGTAGTGGTCACGGGTCGGTCCTCTCGGAGTCGTCGATCAGGTTGGCCAGCACGGCGAGCACCGCTTCGGGGTGGCGGAGCTTGCCGATGCCGTAGGCGCCCATGAGGGCGACGGTGTGGGCCAGCAGTGGGGGGTCGCACGAGCGGGCGGTGATGAGGCGGAGCTGCCGGTGGTCGCCGCAGTGCGCGGCGTGCAAGGCGCTGAGCGCCTCGTCGAACACCCCGAGGATGCGGTCGCGCTCGAGGGCGAGCAGGTCCCCGAACGGGTCGGGCCCACCACTGCCGGGCGGGGTCGGCTCGAGGGGTGTCATCACGCGCTCACCGCCCCGGGGGGTGTCAGCAAAAGGGTGTCAGCAAGGGGTGTCCCGTACAGGGACGGTGACACCCCTGACGGGGTGACACCGTCAGGGGTGTCAGCACTGTCAGCAGGGGTGTCAGCGCTGACGCTGACACCCTCCTCGGCAACCGCCGCCCACAGGACTGGGCGCCCGACGCCGACGTCGACGCGGTCGACGAGCCCGCGGGCAGCGAGGTGGTTGAGCTCGGTGCTGCAGGTCGGCCGCCGCAGGCCGTGTCCGTGGAGCTTGACGACGCGGTCGACGAGCTCGGGGATGGCGACGGGGACCTCGAGGCTCCGCAGCGCCTCGAGGAGCTTGCAGGCGGCCGGTGAGAGCCCCTGCGCCCGGTGGTCGGCCGGGTCGGTCCCGCCCGGCATGGGGCCCGCCTCGTCGACCTCCTCGACGGTGGCCGTGACGGTGAGGGGCGAGTCAAGGTCGTCGGGGTCGATGGCCGCCACCCGGCGCACGAGCCGGAACTCGCGGTCGGGCACCTCCCCGCCGATCACCTCGAACGCGGTGACGACGGTCGTGGCCTGCGTGGCCGCGTCGCGGTGCCTCGAGACGAGCCCGGCGGCGATGAGCACCCGCCCCCACTCCGCCGGGCCCGCACCGGTGAACCGGGCGGCGCCCTTGACCTCGCGCTGGCGGTTGAAGTGCGTGACCACCACAAGCGCCGCCCCGACGCCGTCGCAGGCGTGCTGTGCCGCCTCGAGCAGCGCCCCCATGGCGTACAGGTCGCGCCCGTCTCCCCCGCGGGCGGCGAGGTACAGCGGGTCGATGATGGCGAGCACCGGGCGCGAGGTCTCGAGCTGCTGCGCCAGCTCGGCGACCTGCCCGACGTCGTTGAGGTGCGGGACGCGGGTGCAGACCGTGATCGGGAGTTCCTCCGCCCGCACCCCGTGGTCGGCGGCGATGGCCCTCAGGCGGCGCACGACGTTGCCCTCACCGCCCTCGCCGGTGAACACCAGCACCGGACCCGGCAGGTCGACCTCGAACCGGCCGAGCCACGGAGTGCCGGAGGCCACTGCGACCGCGAGGTCGAGGGCGTTCCACGTCTTGCCCGCCTTCGGCTCGGCGCCGTGCACTCCGTAGGCACCCTCAGGCCAGACGCCCCGCACGAGCCACGTGCGGGGGCCCGCGGCGTCCACCCGGGCGGCGAGGTCGCCGAGGGTCGTGAACTCCAACGCCGGGCGGCGCGGCCCGGCGTCGACTGTCTCGGCTGCGACAACTGACGACGGCGGGCGGAACGTCAGATCGGACGCGGCCGAGGGTTCGCCCGGCGGCGCTGGGCGCGCCTTGTCACCCACGGTGTTCAGAGCGCTGTGCCACTTGGTCTCGTGCTTGTCGTCGAACACCCCGTCGCTCGGCGCGTGCGCGAGGAACTGCTCGTGCGCCCACTCCCGCGTGAGCGAGTTCCACGGCGAGTTCGCGAGTTCGATGAGGTTGCAGGCGACCTCATAGGACGTGGTGTCCCACGCCGTGCCCCATCCTCCGCTCTGGCAGCCGTCGAGGCGGGCGAGTTCCTCGGCCACGCCTGCGAGGGCGTAGGCGTCGCTGCGGCTACTCGGCTGAACGTGGACGAACGCGGGTAAGGGGCGAACTGCGCCCGCTGCGCGTTGCTGCTCACGACGTGCCTCCCGCGCCTCCGCCTTCAGCCTCTTGCCCACCCGGTCCATCTGTTCGTACGTGCTGAGGCCTTCACTGTCGGCGGCTCGCGGACGGTTGAGGTACTCGCCGATCGTCGGGGCCATCACCGATCACCCGCCAGCCACCGGTCCGCGGCCGCTGCGAGCTGCTCGAAGTCACCCGGGCAGTCCGGGGAGTGCACGAGAGGGCCCGGCACGCCCCCGGTCCACAAGGGCATGTGCGTTGCAGCTCCACACGGGCACAGACCGACGAGAGCGGCGTGCCGACGGCGGGCGCAGCCCTCTTTCACCTCGTGCGGCGCGTCCTCGGGGATGTCGGGGGCGGCGTACCAAGGCAGGGCAGCAAACATGTCCTCGACGGTGAGCTCCGGCCGCTGGTCGGTCACTCCACACCCCCGATGACGTGCAGCTCGACGAGGAGCGCCTCAGCCTGGTGTCCGCGACCTCGAGCCGCCGCGAGTGCCCGCCGGGCCGCGGGCAGCGTGAGGAGCAGCTTGGCGCGCGTCTGCGGGAGGTGTCCGGGCGTGTTGCTGCGCACCAGGACCGCAAGGGCGCCCTCGAGTCGCCGGGCGCTGTCGACGTCGGCCGTCGAGGTGGGCATGATGGTGGTCAGGACATCGGCAGCTTGGCGGCAGCTCGAGTCTCCGACGGCCGGTTCTACGCTCTTGAGCGCAGAGGCGGCCGTCGCTCTGTTGGGGATCACGCGCTCACCGCCTCGCGCTTGCCCGCCTCAACGAAGGCGTCGAGGTCAGCGGTGTCGAACTTGACGAACTGTCCGACCTTGTAGTGCCGAATGCGGCGCTGCTCGACGAGCCGACGGATGAATCGCTCGGAGACGTCGATGTACTTGGCGGCGTCGGGGACGCCGACGAACCTCTTGGGCAGGTGGTCTAGGGGAGCCTTGCGAATACTCATGGTGGTCGCCTTTTGCTCTGTGGGCGTCACCGAACAGCGAGAACTCATGGGAGCGTCTCGCGCCCGGTGCCAGAACGGCGCCGTAAATCGCCCCCTACTCGAAGGTAGCGCCCCACCCCTTGACCATCCCGCAGAGCGCGGGGCCGGGACCGAAGCGGTGCCCGCAGGGGGTTCGGCGGTTCTCGAAACGGGAACCGCTGCGACTAGCAGTCGATGACTCGACGTCGCCGACAGTAACGGGTGGTGCGTCTGGGTGACAAGTGGACGAGCAGAGGCAGTGGCTGTCGACACCGTGTCCCAGGAGCTGACATAGTCTGGATATGCCACAGCCCGCTAGGACACGAGCCGCTGAGGGATCGATCACCAAGCTGCCCAGCGGCAACTACCGCGTGCGCCACGTCGGTCCCGACGGGAAGCGCCGCAGCAAGACGTTCACCACCAAGACCGACGCCCGCGTGTTCCTGACGACTCAAAGCGCCGACGTCGTTCGCCGCACGTGGCGCGCGCCGGAACTCGGACGACAAACCCTGGGAGAGCTGGCGCAGGCGTATATCGAGCGTGACGACCTACGCCCCTCCACTCGGGCGCTGTACGCGAATCTGTGGCGGCTGCATCTCGCTGAGACTTGGGAAGGTGCTCCCGTCGGCGATGTCTCCGCCGCCGGGGTGCGCGCTTGGCACGATGCTGCGAAGCGCACCACTGGTGCGACGGTGCTCGCGCAGTCCTACCGGCTCTTGCGCGCGGTGTTCAACATGGCGGTGCACGACGAGCTCATCGCCACGAATCCGTGCCGCCTACGCAGCGCGGGCACGCCCAAGGCTGCTCGGCCATCTCACGCCCTCAAGCTCGGCGAGGTGCAGCAGCTCGCGCGAGCTGTTCCGCCGCGGTACGAGGTGCTCGTCTACGTCCTCGCGCTCGCTGGGCTTCGCTTCGGTGAGGCCACGGCGCTGACGCGCGCCGACGTCACTGCTGACGGCTCGTCGGTGACGGTGTCGCGCACGGTGCGGTACCTGGAGGGCACCTTCCACGTCGGCCCACCCAAGACAGACGCAGGGCGACGAATGGTCGCCCTGCCGCCGTCGGTGGCGGCGCTGCTCGTGGCGCACCTCGAGCGCTACGTGCCCGCCGAGGGCGATGCGCTCGTGTTCGGCACCCGGAACGGCACGTACCTGTCTGTGCCCAGCTTCGGGCAGATGTTCAAGCGCGCTGCCGACGCCCTCGACCTGCCGCCGGTGCGCGTGCACGAGCTGCGCCACACGGGGGCGACCCTTGCGGCGTCGACGGGGGCGAGCACGGCCGAGCTCATGCACCGCCTCGGGCACGCCACCCCTGCGGCGGCGCTGATCTACCAGCACGCGACGGTGCAGCGTGATTCTGAGATCGCCCGCGCGTTGGACGCGCTTGTGATGCAGGCCGCCAACGTTAAGGACACGTAGGGGACACGCGTGCCGCTTTTCGCCCCCTCGCAAGCGGTTGACCTGCATAGACGCTAAGACTCTTAGCAGCTTCCCAAGCTGATAGTGCGAGTTCGATTCTCGTCACCCGCTCCATCGCAGAGGCCCAGGTCAGCGGCGTGATCGCTGACCTGGGCCTTCGTCGTGCGGACCTCAGGCCGACGGGG
>Ga0160429_1001579_pt1 | contig 12511 bp, 9 predicted proteins | sample SolpanmetagenomR_FD_108199 | JGI IMG/M metagenome (GOLD analysis project Ga0160429, IMG submission 108199) | Solar panel surface microbial communities from Lawrence Berkeley National Laboratory, California, USA - R | ecosystem: Engineered > Built environment > Solar panel > Unclassified ... | reverse complement strand
GAGTTACCGATTGCCTTTCTGCGCACGTGGTGAAACTGGTAGACACGCCATCTTGAGGGGGTGGTGCCTTCGGGTGTGGGAGTTCGAATCTCCCCGCGCGCACGCTGAACAAAAAAGCCCGCTGCAAAGCGGGCTTTTTTGTGTAGTACACGCTCGTGCTGGCCTGCTGCCAGCCGGCCGCCTGCTGCCAGCGACCAGCGCGAGCCACCGACCGCGCTCACGCCACACTCTCAAACGGGTTGCCGGGCACTACCAGCACCACGCGCTCGCGCTCCACGATGACCTGGCCGGGCAGGGCACCTTTGGGCTTGCGCACAAATTTTTTGGGCGTCACCGTGACCGGGCACAGCGAGTCGTGCTGGCGCCTGGAATACCAGCCAGCCAGCCGGGCGGCACGCTCCACTACGGGCTCGGGCACCGTTTGCCCGGCCCGGTGCCGAATGACGACGTGCGAGCCGCTCACATCCTTGGCGTGCAGCCAGAGGTCGTCCTTGTGTGCGTATTTCTGCGTCAGCAAGTCGTTATTTTGGGCATTGCGCCCCACCAGGATGGTGAAGCCGTGGTCCTCGAACACCTTAAAGGGCAATTCATTGGCTGGCTTGGTCGATTCGGGATTAGGGTCGAGGGCGTGCAGCTTGCGCCAGGCGCGCAGGCCGCGCAGCTCAGCCAGGGCGGGCGCGTCGGCCAGTTCCTCCAGCAGCTCCAGGGCTTGCAGGGATTCGGCCTCGCGGGTGGCGATGCGGGCTTGCAGCTGCCGCTCCTCTATCTGCTGGTTTTTGGCTTTGCGGTAGAGGTTTTCGGCCGTGCGCTGGGGCTTTTCGAGCGGCTTCAGCTTGAGGACGACCGGCTCATTGGTGTAGAAATCCATGACTTCGAGCTGCGCCGCGCCGGGCACAATGGCGTGCAGGTTGGCCATGATAAGGTCGGCGCGGTGGCGGTAGCCGGCCTCGTGGGCCAGCGCGTGCAGGCGCTGGCTAGCCAGGTGGGCGCTGGTGGCGGCCTCGTCGGCCCGGCGCGTGAGCAGCTGGCGTAGTTGGCGGCGCTCGGTTTCGAGGGCGCGGCGGGCCAGGGCCAGGGGTACAAAGCGCCGCAACGCGCCAATGGGGTCGTTGCCGGGCAGCGTAGCCAGCACCTCGCCCAGCGGCACCAGGCTCAGGCGGGTGCGGCCGTCGAGGTAGCTAACGTAGTAATGGGTTGGGTTTTCAAGCTCGGCTTGCAGTTGCCGGGCTAGCTGCTGCTTGACCTCGGGCGGGGCGGGGTCGTAGCCGCGCTGCTCGCGTAGGTAGCGGGCGGGCAGGTCGGCCAGGGCCGGGGGCAGCTTGCCGGTGGGGCTAATGGCCGGGGCTGCCGCGTCGGCGGGCAGCGGGACCAGGTCGGCATCGGCGGCGTAGCGCTGGTGAAATAGTTGGGCCGGCGCGCCCGGCGCAGGCCGGAAAATAGCGTTCGGCCGCGGGCCATAGAGCTTGAAAACGAGGCTAGCCCCGTCCTCTACAAAGTTGATTTGCAGTACCCGGTCCTGCGGCCAGGCTTCGGCGCTGGCCACGGTGCGGCCCAGCAGCTCGGGCAGCAGGTCGACCGAGTTTTGGCGGGCGCGGTGGAAGCTCTCGGGCAGGGCCAGCGCCGGGAAGGCAGCCCCGAGCTGCGCCTTCAGCCAGAACTCGGCTCCGCCGGGGCCCAGCAGGCCAATTACCAGCTCGTCTTTCTCCTGCGAAAAACAACTCGCCACGCGGTAGCCGCGCAGCTGTGCGGTGAGGGCAGGGGCTAGCTGGCGCAGGAAGTAGTAATTGGTGTGCATAAAAATTCAGGTAATCGGCAGGGCGGCGGGCCGCTCCAAGTCAAGCAAGGCGATAAGGCATCGGCGGCTGCGGCGTGAGCCTCGCCAAAAAAAGAACACTGTTAGCCCGTAAATCGCGCCTGGCACGGCGACAGCTTGCCAGGCAAAGGACGCCGCTGGGCCGCGCAGCCACTCCAGCAGCGTAACCAGCGTGCCCGTGCCCCAAAAAATCAGCCAGAAGCCCAGCATAAGTAGCTGCACGAGCAGGGGGCGGTAAAGTAGACGCAGCTGGCTGCCGCCTGCCTCGGCGGCCGCTACCCCGCCCTCCACCACTACCGACGACTGCTCGCGCTGCCTTTTGCCCGGCGCAAACAAGCTTATTCTGAATGAATCAGCCTTAAGCCAGCCCTGAAATAGGAGCGCCGGCCCGCGGGCCGGCGAGCTGCCAAAAGCTGTGGATGGTGTCGTAGCCTGCTGCACCCGCCGCAGCACCTCGGCCGGGGCCAGCGGCGAGTGCCAGACTTCCGTCAGCCGCAGATAAAAAAGGCTAGGCTGCATAGGCTGATTAAGCAGCACTAGCGGGCGTCGGCGACCTCCACCGCCAACCCGTCATACGCCAGGCGTATCCAGGGCGGCAGCGTGGCCTCCACCTCGCGGTGGCGGCCTAGCTGGTGGCTGATGTGGGTGAGGTAGGCGCGGCGCGGCCGCAACTCTTCCAGCACGGCCACGGCCTCGCTGAGCGAGAAATGGGAGAGGTGCGGCTCGTGGCGCAGGGCGTTGAGCACGATGGTGTCGCAGCCGCGCAGCTGCTCCATCGTGCTGACGGGTAAATAATTGGCATCAGTGAGATAGGCCAGGTCGCCCACCCGGAAGCCCAGCACGGGCAGCTTGTAGTGCAGGGCGCGTAGCGGCTGCACGGCCAGCCCCAGCACGTCGAAGGGTGCCTGGTCGTCTGTTATCGGGTGCAGGCCCACCTGCGGCACGCCAGGGTACTTATGCTCGGCAAATACGTAGGCGAACTCGCGCTTGAGTTGCTCAATAACGCGCGGCTCGGCAAAGACCGGCATTTCCTGCTGCTGCCGAAAGTTGAAGGCCCGCACATCGTCGAGGCCCGCCGTGTGGTCCTTGTGCTCGTGGGTAAACAGGATGCCGTCGAGCCGCATGATGTGGGCGCGCAGCATCTGCTGCCGAAAGTCGGGCCCGGTGTCAATAACCAGGCTGCGCCCGGCCACCGCGAGGTGCACCGACACGCGCAGGCGCTGGTCGCGAAAATCGAGCGAGCGGCACACCGGGCAGGTGCAGCCTATCATGGGCACCCCCGAAGAAGTGCCTGTGCCCAGGAAGGTTAGGGTCATAGCCAAATGTGAAAATATGAGGGATTTGGAAATGAGCTACTTGCCACAGCAGGCCCCAGCAAACCAACTCACAAGGTATAGTTTCCCATCTCTCACATTTCCACATTAAAATTTACCCCACGTACTGGCGCACTACCCGCACGAGGGCGTCGAAGTCGAGGGGCTTGGGCAGGTAATCGGTCACGCCGGCCTCGCGAAACTGCTCCATCGAGTAATTGTTGGCGTTGCCGGTGATGGCAATAACCGGCAGCTGGTTGATGCGCGGGTCGGCGTGGGCGCGGATGTCACGCGTGCAATCAATACCGTTACGCACCGGGATGTTGATATCCATCAATACTCCGTCAACGGGCTGGCTCTCAAGTTGCTTGATTACCTCGCCGCCGTTCTTGGCCAGTACAATCCGGTATTTCTGCTGTTCCAGGATTTTGCGGGTCAGGCTCAAAATAACCGAGCTGTCCTCGGCAATGAGGATGGTTTTGGGCGTAGGGGTAGGAGTCATGTGGAAACGCTACGAATGGACGAGGAAAATAAGTAAAGGGGGCTGCCCGGCCGCCCCGCTAGGCCAGGGGGGCCGTGAGCAAGCCGGGGTAATTGGCGATAAAAGTGGCGAATAACTGGTTGAGCTCGGGCACCCCGCTGGCGAGCACCTGGGTTTGCTGCTGCTTGATGGCTTTCTCCAAAGCTAAGGCCTGGGTAGCGAGCTTGGTAAGGCCCAGGGTGCCGGCCGTGCCCTTGAGCTGGTGCAGGAGGGGGTGGAGCTTTTCTAAATCAGTGGCTTGCCAATGCGTATTTATTTGGTTGAGCAAGTCGGTTGTTTCCTCGATAAATTCGCCGTAGAGTTCAGCGGTGAACTCTTCGCCGCCGAGTTGCAGCAGCTGCTTCAGCACTTCGGGGTCCACGATGGTCGGGGCCGGGGTGGGAGCCGCGGGAATTGGCACCTCAGTTTTTGGGCCTTCAACCCAGCGGGCCAGCATCTGGGCCAACTGCTGGTGCTTCACCGGCTTGGCCAGGTAGTCGTCGAGGCCAGCTTCCACGAAGCGGGCCGCGTCGTCGGGCATCGAGTAGGCCGTCATGGCGATGATGGGTGGGCTGGCCGGCCCCAGCTGCGCCTTAATGGCGCGGGTGGCGGCAATGCCATCGAGGCCGGGCATCTGAATATCCATCAAAATAATCTGGTAGGCCGCGCCCGGCGCCGTGGCGCGGGTGATGGCCTCGTAGCCGTCGCTGGCAATGTCGACCTCGCAGTTGAGCTTGGCCAGCAGGCGGGCCGCCACTTTCTGGTTGATGACGTTGTCGTCGACCAGCAGCACGCGGGGAGCGGGGCCAGTCAGCATCTTCACCGGGGCGGGCTCGGGAGCGGGTAGGGCCGGCAAAACGGCAGCCGGCGCCGGCACCCGGCAGCTGATAGTAAACCAGAAAATGCTGCCCTCGCCGGCATCCGACACCACGCCGATGCTGCCCCCCAGCAGCTCGGCCAGCTCCTTGCTGATGGCCAGCCCCAGGCCAGTGCCGCCGTAGGCCTTGCTGGGGGTGGTGTCGAGCTGGGTAAAGCTCGTGAACAGGCGCGCCGCGTCGGCGGCCGAAATGCCGATGCCCGAGTCCTGCACCGCGAAGCGCAGGGTGTGCACGTCGCCCTCGGCCCGCGCCGACGATACGACCACGCTCACCGTGCCCTGGGCCGTAAACTTGATGGCGTTGGCAATGAGGTTGGCCAGAATCTGGAGCAGGCGGGTTTCGTCGGTGATGACGGTGGCCGGCGTACCCGGCGCCAGGTGGCAGGTAAAGCGCAGGTTTTTCTGGTTGGCCCGGTACAGGAACAGCGCCCGCAGGCGGTCGAGCAGCGGCTCCAGCATGAGCGGCGCCTCGTTGAGGCGCATCTTACCGGCCTGAATCTTCGACAAGTCGAGAATGTCGTTCAGGATGGTCATCAGCGCCTCCGAGCTGGTGCCCAGGGTATCGACGTAGTCGGCCTGCTCGCCGCTGAGCGGGGTCTGGCTCAGCAGGTCTATCATGCCGATGATGCCGTTCATAGGCGTGCGCAGCTCGTGGCTCATGTTGGCCAAAAACTGCGTTTTAGCCTCCGAGGCGGCTTCGGCCTGCTCCTTGGCCAGGCGCAGGTCGTCCTGAATGCGGCGGATTTCGGTGATGTCGCGCGCGATGCCCTCGGTGCCGAAGCGGGTGCGGCGGGCATTGATGAGCACGCTCACCGGGTAGCCGTCGTGGTGGCGCAGCTGGGTTTCGAAGTTGCGCAGCTCGCCCTGCTTGCGCAGGGCACTCCGCAATTCCTCGTGCTGCTCGGGCTGCCAGTAAAAGTCCTCGATGCGGTAGCTAAGGGCCTCCAATGGGCTGTAGCCCAGCACCTCGCGCAGTGAAGGGCTCAGGATGGTGAAGCGCCCCTCACGGTCGGTGCGGTAGTAGACGTCCTGAAACGACTCGAAAATGGAGCGGAATTTCTCTTCCTGCGCCGCCAGCACCAGTTGCGAGTTTTTGCTGGCCGTAATGTCCTGGGCCTGCGCCGTTATCTCGTCAAACGAGCCGTCGGTGAGGTAGATAGGCGCCAGGCTGATGCTGAGCCACAGGCTGGCGGCGCGCGGCACGCGCAGGTGCACCTCAAACTGCTGGGCCTCGCCCCGCGCCGCGGCCTGGTAGCTGTTGCGCACCACCTCGCGCATGGCCTCGTCGGTGAGGGTAACGTCGTTTTCGAGCACGTTGAGGCCCGGGGTAGGCAGCACGCCGTTGCGCCGCTGGTAAAAGGCGGCGTAGTTGCCGTTGAACGACACGAGGTGCCCGCGCCGGTCCACGTTCCAGATAAGCTGCGAGCCGCTCTCAAAAATGGCGCTCAGGCGGGCATTTTGGCGACCCACGTATTCTTCTTGGCGCTTGCGGTCAATGGCCAGCGCCACCTGCCCCGAGATAAAGTGCAGAATATCCAGGTCGGCGGGCGTGTAGAGGTCGGCCCGGTCGTACTCCTGCACCGCCAGCACCCCGATGGTGCGGTCGCCCACGCTCAGCGGCGAGGCCAGCAGCACGGCGGGCAGCCGCCCAAAGGCCGTCATCTCGCCGGCGCGCATAAGGCGCAGCAAATCGGCCTGGGTGAAGAACATGGGCTGGCCCTGCTCAATCACGTACTCGGTGATACCCAGCGAGAATGGCCGGCCGTCGCCCTGCTCAAAATAAGCGTGCTGGTCGACGTAATACACAAACTGCAGGTGCGTGCGGGCGTCGTCGCAGAGCGCGATAAAGATGTTATTCGTCTCAATGACTTTGCCCAGCTCACGGTGAATGGCGCCGTAGAGCGCCGGGAGGTCGTGAGCCGAAATGGCCAGGTTGGCAATGCTGTAGTAGACCTTTTGCAGGCGCTCGGCCTTGATGCGGTCGGTGATGTCGTGCAGCACGGCCCGGGCGCTGGGCAGGCGGCCGGGCTGCTGCTCGCAGCTCACCGAGCCGATAAGGTGCACCGGGCGGCCAGCCTTGGTCAGCAGCACGGTTTCGAGCTTGTTGAGGGCCTGGCCTTCGTAGAGGCGCCGCAGCTGGTAGAGCAGCTTGGCGCGGTAATAGGGGTGCACCACGTCGGTGAGCGGGCGGCCCAGCAGTTCTTCCTCCGAGTAGCCCAGCTTTTCCTGGCCAGCGCGGTTCACAAACAGCAGCAGGTTGGTGGCGCTTAGGTGCAGCACGAGGTCATGCGAGCTGTCGAAAAACTCGCGCAGGTAGGCCGGCTCGGGCATCAGGGCCGCGGGGGGCGTCAGCTTGCTGCTCGTGAGGGTGTAGCCGATGGCCCACATGCCGGTAATGCGCTGCTGCTCATCGCGAATGAGCTGCGACTGCCACTGGAGCAGCACGGTGTCGCCGTCCTTGGTTACCAACTCCAGGTCGTAGTATTCAATGACGGGCATTTCGCCACGCAGCACGCTCAGTAAGTGCGCCTGGCGCTCGGCCTGCTGGGCGGGGGGCGTCAGCAGCCGGTGGTAGAGGTGGCCCAGCAGCTGCGGGCGCTCGTAGCCGCTCAGTCGCGCAAATGTGTCGTTGACCTCCGCCATGCGCCCGCCCGTGTCGAAAACCACGTAGGCAAGCTGCAGCTGGTCGAACATGTGGGCGGGAACCGGCTGGTGCGGCCCCGAGAGTTGAGCGGGCATAGGAAGCTACAAACGCATTGCCGGGCCCGAGGTTATCGCCGGCCGCCGCGGTAGCGCTAGATTTGGGCGGAATTTACGGCCGCCGCGCCGATTCACCTAAACTTAGTGCCTGCTTCTCCCCCCCGGCTGCTGTTCGCCGTCACGACCGACCTGAGCTACGACCAGCGCATGCAGCGCATCTGCACGAGCCTGGCCCAGGCCGGCTACGCAGTGTGCCTGGTGGGGTGGCAGCGCCCGCAATCGGTGCCGTTGCAGGCGCGGCCCTACCAACAGCACCGCTTGCGCGGATGGTTTCAGCGCGGCAAATTATTTTACCTGGAGTATAATCTGCGGCTATTTTTTTATCTGTTAGGCCAGCGCGCCGCCGCCTGGGCCTGCGCCGACCTCGACGCGGCGCTACCCACCTGGCTGCGCGCCCGGCTGGGGGGGCAGCCCTTCGTGTACGACGCCCACGAGCTTTTCACCGAAGTGCCCGAGGTGGTGGCCCGCCCCCGCGTGCAGCGCCTCTGGCAGCGGGTCGAAAATTTTATCGTGCCCCGCGCCCGGCTGCGCTACACGGTGGGCCCGGCCTTAGCTAGACTGTTCGAGGCCCGGCATCCCGGCTGCCCGTTTGGGGTGGTGCGCAATGTGCCGCTGAATGCGCCGGCTGCCCCCGCCGCTGCCCGGCTGGCCAGCGGCCCAGTGCTGCTCTACCAGGGCGCCCTGAACGTGGGCCGGGGGCTGGCCGAGCTGCTCGAAGCCATGCCGCGGGTGCCCGCCAGGCTCGTTATCTGCGGTGAGGGCGACCTCTCGGCCGCCCTGCGCCAGCAGGCGGCGCGGCTCGGGCTGCTGGCGCAGGGCCAGGTCGAGTTTCGGGGCTACGTGCTGCCAGCCGAGCTGCGCGTGCTCACGGCCCAGGCTACGGTGGGCATTATGCTGCTCGAAAACGTGGGCCTGAGCTACTATTACTCGCTGGCTAATAAGTTCTTCGACTACGTGCAGGCCGGTATTCCACAGCTCTGCATAGCCTTTCCCGAGTACCGCACCCTCAACGCCCGGCACGAGGTGGCCGAGCTGGTGCCCGACCTGGCGCCCGCTACCCTGGCCGCCGCCCTGGCCCGGCTGCTGCCCGGCGGCCAGCCCGGCGCCCGCTACCACACATTAGCCGCCAACTGCCGCCGCGCCCGCCAGGAGTGGCGCTGGCAGGAAGAAGAAAAAACGCTGCTAAAAATGTATGATAATTTACTGGATGTGAAAAACAGGGAAATGTGAAAATCAAAAAATGCTTGCCCCGACGCTGCAAGGGCCCCGGGCATCCCTCACATTTTCAAATTCATCACATCCTGCCCATTTAAAAGAACATGTTGCCTCCCGACCTGCTGGCCCGGCTAGCCCCCACCGCCGCCGACCCGCGCCCCGTGCTGCTCACCGTGGCCGGCCCCACCGCCGTGGGCAAAACGGCCCTCACCGTCGCGCTGGCCCAGCAGCTGGGCACCGAAATTATCTCGGCCGACTCGCGCCAGTTTTTCCGCGAGATGAGCATTGGCACGGCCAAGCCTACGCCCGCCGAAATGCAGGGCGTGCCCCATCATTTCGTCGATTCGCACAGCATTACCGAAGACTACAGTGCCGGCCGCTTCGCCGCCGAGGCGGAAGTGCGGCTAGCTAGCCTCTTTGCCCGCTACCCAGTGGTTATTGCCACCGGTGGCTCGGGCTTGTACTTGCAAGCGCTCACCGATGGGCTTGATGAGCTGCCGGCCGTGCCGCCCGCCGTGCGCCAACAGTTGCAGCACGAACTGGCCACCGCGGGGCTAGCCCCGCTCGTGGCCGAGCTGGCCGCCACCGACCCCGTGGCCCACGCCCGCCTCGACCTGCAAAACCACCAGCGCGTGCTGCGCGCCCTCGAAATCACGCGGGGCACTGGCCGGCCCTTCTCCAGCTACCACCTGGGCCCGGCGGCCGTGGCGGCCAAGGCGGCGGCCCGGCCCTTCCGGGTCGAAAAAGTGGCCCTCACCCGCGAGCGTGAGGAGCTGTACCAGCGCATCGACCAGCGCGTGCTGCACATGCTGGAAGCCGGCCTAGTGGCCGAGGTCGAAGCCCTGCTGCCTTTCCGCCAGCACAACGCCCTGCAAACCGTGGGCTACCAGGAAATCTTCGGCTACCTCGACGGCGCCTACGACTACGCCGAGGCCGTGCGCCTGCTCCAGCGCAACACCCGCCACTACGCCAAGCGCCAGCTCACCTGGCTCCGGCGCGACGCGGGCTACGAGTGGGTTGAAATGTGAGAAATGCGGAAAGGTGGAAGCTGTGGAAGTGAGTTGCGCAACTCACTTCCACAGCTTCCACCTTTCCGCATTTCTCACATCAAATAGCTACACGCTCAGTATCTCCACCATCCGCATAAAGCTCTGGTTGATAACCTTGCGCTTGTTGATGGTGTCGTCGAAGGGCGTGTAGGTCAGCTTACGGTCCACGATGCCGGCCATCACGTTTTTCATGCCGTTGAGCAGGCCTTCCACGGCCGCGATGCCGAGCTGTGAGGCCAGCAGGCGGTCGGCCGCCGTAGGCGAGCCTCCGCGCTGAATGTGACCCACGATGGTGACGCGGGTGTCGAGCTGCGGAATGGCTTCCTTCACGCGGCGGGCTACCTTATGCACGTTGCCTTCTTCCTCGCCCTCGGCCACGATGACGATAAACGAGGTTTTGTGGCGCTGGTAGCTGCTTTGCAGCGTTTCGATAACGGCCTCCACGCTCATGGCCGTTTCGGGCACCATCACAATTTCGGCGCCGCCGCCGATGGCGCACGGAATGGCAATGTAGCCCGAGTCGCGGCCCATCACTTCCACAAAGAAGCAGCGGTCGTGCGAGTCGGCCGTGTCCCGAATCTTGTCGATGGCCTCCAGGGCCGTGTTCACGGCCGTGTCGTAGCCAATGGTGTAGTCGGTGCCGTAGAGGTCGTTGTCGATGGTGCCGGGCGCGCCCACCGTCGGGATGCCAAATTCCTTTTCGAAGATGGTGGCGCCCGTGAACGTGCCGTTGCCGCCAATGGCCACCAAGCCTTCGATACCGTGGTTGGTGAGCTGGTCGAAGGCCTCCTGCCGGCCCTCCTTGGTCATAAACTTCTGCGAGCGGGCCGACTTCAGAATCGTGCCGCCGCGCTGCACCGTGTTCGACACCGAGGCCGAATCCATGCGCACAAACTCGCCCTTAATCATGCCGCTGTAGCCGCGCATAATGCCGTAGACCTCAATACCGTGGTACACGCCCGCCCGCACCACCGCCCGCAGGCAGGCATTCATGCCCGGCGCATCGCCGCCGCTGGTAAAAACTCCAATTCTCTTCATGGTAAAATCAGCTAGTGCGCCCACTGCCACAACAGGGTCGGCCGTAAGCCCGCAAAGGTCGGCCACCGGGGGCATTTGCCGAAGAGGACGCGAAAATTTAACGCTCACATTTTTGCCCAGCTTACGTAGAAGCAAAGCATACTGCGAAGCAGACGCTTGGTTATGAAGCGATTCTTGCCTATTTTTCGCTACCTCATCGCCCACCTCTAACCCGCACTCTTATGTTTGGTTTTTTCAAAAACGAGCAGGCCGAAAAAATAAAAGGCCACCTCTGCAACCTCGCCGCCCTCGCCAAGGCCGACGGCAACGTCGACGACCGCGAGTTGAACTTCATCATCACGGTGGGCAAAAAAAACGGCGTGTCGGCCAGCGAGGTTCGCAAGCTGGTAGCCGGCCAAACCAACTGCCTCGCCGACCTGCCCGGCACCGACTCCGAGCGCTTCGACCAGATTTTTGACCTCGTGGACATGATGCTGGCCGACGGTATCGTGGACGAAACCGAGATGGACTTTTGCATCATGATGGCCGAGAAGCTGGGCTTCCGCAAGGCCATCGTGGGCGTGCTGGTGCGTAAAATATCGCAGGGCGTGAAAGACGCCGTACCCCGCGAGCGCATCAAAGAAGAAAGCTTAAGCTTTCTGAATTACAACGACTTACCGGTGCGATAATTACACCTCCCGTCCTGGCGAGCGCAACATAGTGGAGCGCGGCAATCTTTCCTTTGCGTTGTGGTAGTACCCCCTAGCGTAAAGTAAAGAGTTGCCGCGCTCCACTGCGTTGCACTCGCCAAGACAAACGCTCGCTGGGCTAGCCGATGGCCCGCAGCAGCCCCGCCACGGCCGCGTCGATTTCGGCTTCGGTGATGGTGAGGGGCGGCGCAATGCGCAACGAGTTGTCGCAGAATAAAAACCAGTCGGTGAGGATGCCTTGCTCGGCCAGCGCGCGGTCGATAATGGGCTTGAGCACCTCGAACGACTCGAATTCCACGGCCATTAGCAGGCCGCAGTTGCGCACTTCCCGGATGGCCGGGTGCACCAGCTGCGCCCGTAGGCGCGCGGCCTTAGCGGCCACCCCGGCCAGCAGGTTTTCTTCCTGAATAACCTGCAAGGTGGCCAGCGAGGCCGCGCAACTCACCGGGTGCCCCCCAAAAGTGGTGCAGTGCCCCAGAATGGGGTTGGTCTGGAAACCCACCATAATCTCGGGCGACGAAATGAAGGCCCCGATGGGCATGCCGCCGCCCATGCCCTTGGCGCACACCAGGATATCGGGCACCACCCCAAACTGCTCGAAGGCCCACTGCGTGCCCGTGCGCCCAAAGCCGCACTGAATCTCATCCAGAATGAGCAGCGCGCCCACCTCGGTGCAGCGCCGGCGCACGGCGGGCAGGTAGCCGGGCTGGGGCAGGCGCACGCCGGCCTCACCCTGCACGGTTTCGAGGACGACGGCGGCCGTGTGCTCGGTGATTAACGATAAGTCGGCCAGCTCGTTGTAGCGCAGGTGCGCCACGTCGGGCAGCAGCGGCCGGTAGCTGTTCTTGAAGCCCTCGGAGCCGGTGATGGACAGCGCGCCGTGCGTGGAGCCGTGGTACGAGTTGTGGGCCGACACCAGGCCCGTGCGGCCGGTGTGGCGCTTGGCCAGCTTGAGGGCGCCCTCGATGGCCTCGGCGCCCGAGTTGGTGAAATACACCGTATCGAGCGGGGCGGGCAGGGTGGCGGCCAGCGCGTGGGCCAGCCGGGCGGGCGGGGCCTGCACCAACTCGCCGTACACCATCAGGTGCAGGTACTTATCGAGCTGCTCCTGAATGGCTTGCAGCACGCGCGGGTGGCGGTGCCCCACGTTGCTGACGCCAATGCCGGATATCAAATCCAGGATGGCGCGGCCGTCGGGGGTGTACATGTGCACGCCCTCGGCCCGCTCGATTTCCAG
>Ga0160429_1001578_pt1 | contig 12519 bp, 14 predicted proteins | sample SolpanmetagenomR_FD_108199 | JGI IMG/M metagenome (GOLD analysis project Ga0160429, IMG submission 108199) | Solar panel surface microbial communities from Lawrence Berkeley National Laboratory, California, USA - R | ecosystem: Engineered > Built environment > Solar panel > Unclassified ... | reverse complement strand
TGCAGCACATGCACTCTTGACTTGAAGAAGACTGGTCAGCAATGGGTCGTGGAGAGTAAGATCTATTCCGAGGGTCTGCTCACTTAGGTCCACAGACACCCTCGTAAAAGCCGTGGGCTTCGCATTTGTCGTCGCAAAAGCCGTCTGTGACGCCTGGCATGCAGAGCATGCGGGATCGGTCGTGCAGGTCGCGTGGTATCACAGCGAAGTTGTCATTGTACCAGTTGGCGAGTGCGGCGATACCGGGTGCTGGTGCGGCTTTGACAGCATGGTTGAGAGTTTGGGAGAGGATGATTGTAATAAGTGTAACTGATGATGAACCTAGCATGGTTGTGCTTGTCAAGGTGAAGAATGTAGTGAACTGAAGGTCGTCTACTCAATATATGGAGGGGTTATGCTAAAGAATAAGAGGCTGGGTATCGGTGTATACAAGCATGGTCTTGAGGAGTGGGTGTCAAGTCTAAATAAGAAAATAGAGATAAGCCGTATGCTGTTGTATGAAGTGTCTATAGGAGGGGCGGGATGATTTTCAAATTTCTCCCCATGGCAACGCTCATTACGACAATCAAACCCGCAAAGAAGGAGCAGAGTATTGGACATTCTACGGGTACTGGTCTACAAACGTGCCTCTAGAGCAACAACATCTTGGTAGCTCCCACATTGAGGACTTGACTCCGTGCAATACCCACAGTGTCGATATGGGCATCCTTGGTCCCCAATTTGAAGTGAGGAAGGCAGAGTCGAAAATTCTCGACAGGGCGTGAGCATGACTGTCCGCATGTGGATTTCTAGTTCGATAATATTCGGAGTAAGGTCCAGATGCAAGATGATGAGGGACGATCGATCAGGGGCGGAGAATATAAGGAACGGATGAAATGTTGACAATCGAGCGATATATGTTTCGTGCGCTACTGAAAGTAGTATTCAGTAGCCGCGCTGGCTTTCTTTTCTGTCTAGTGCCTGCTTTCAACATCAAACGAATCCCGAAATAGGAGCAGTTTACTTTCGTTTCACCATGTCTACACTGGTGGTTGCCATTTCACAAATTGTTTACCATCCTGAGGGATGAAGTTTATGACATGAAACAATGTTCAAGGCTTTTACAAGGGTGAAGTATCAGGATATCAGGTCATGCGCACAAGGGCTTCATCGAGATCGCCGAGCTTGAATTTCTCAAACAGTATATGTTCCCGAGAGAACTGAGACCAGGCGTCGTGCTTGTGATTTTGACAAAAAGGAAAATGTCCGAGTAAAACGTCCCGCATCTGGGTAGAGTTGCCAAAGTTGCCAGTGACCAAGATATTATAAGTAACTTCGAGGAGTTTAAAGTACGCATAACATGAACATTATTATTGGCTTTCAGTGATCAGGAGTCAAGCGTTGTATGCTGCTGTAACTACTCACGTTTTAGAATGATTTTAAATTAGGGAGAGATAGTAACTAGGAAAAAGCACTCAAAAGGTCTATATACAAGAACGGATCCAGTCGCGCGCATTGAAAACAAAATATACAAACAAATGTAACGCCAGCGAGTTGCAAATGACTCGCCTTGTATTGGCCCTTGAGAATGCACGATTTGCAAAACTTGGAAGCTTGTCATGTCCGAATGATCATGACCAATTGATTTCCGCACTGATGAGTTGGTAGCCGGTAGTTGCAGACTGTGCCTGCTTACCAGTGGGATGAGTCCAGGTCAGTAACATGCGACTACCGCCCTGAGTAATATCGTCGTTACCGTAGTAACCTTGGTGAACACCTCCAGCATAGTTGTAGCTCCTGGTTGGAGGAGGTGTTTTGAACAGGGTATAGTCGGCCGACCAGGGGTACTTGTAAATTGCGCTAACAAAGTCGTCGTCATTACCACCGAGGTAACCAGGGATGAGCGGCCGCGGCGCCTTGAGATAACGCCAGAAGAAGGTGTTATCCGTGTATTGGGTCACTTGAAGAAGTGGTTAGCTATGCTCGGACTGTTACTTTATTCAATCATGCAAACTTACTGTACACCATAATGAATGTTTTGTGCTTGGCAGAGTAGAAGATGTCCACCGTGCTGAAAGAGCCCTTGGTGAAGTACGCAGTAGATTTCTTCGTCGGAATAGACGTTGAGTTCCACATGCCACCGCCTTGATAGTACTCATACTGAAGTATAGGTTAGCATTGTCCGCATGTCACAGCCGTGTTGAGAACTTACTTGACTTTTATCCGTGACACTGGCTGCATTTACACGCGCGAGAAGCATGCCGTTGGTCACAGCACCGAAGACGTAGATTTTCCCATCTGAACCGCCAACCCCAGAAGGACCCCAGCTTCTGATGCCGCCGATGCAGCCCCACTCCACATCATCTTTACCCCACATAAGAGGGTTGGGCCGTTCAGCCACTGGACCGCCCACGGATGGATTAGGGATGGTAACAAGTACTTGTGTAGATCCGCCGTAAGGGAAGGTGTACGTGCCGGATGTGGAGTTAGCATTCGTGTAAACGATGGGAGACCACATGACCGAAGTAGCTCCAGTAACAGGGATGACAGAAGTCACAGGCCACATCCCATAACGTTGACCCTTGGTTTGATACATCTGGTTGTACTTCTGTTCGCCAGATGTCAAAGGAATCCAGTTCCGCATGGTGCCAGCGCTGTTCGACCATTCTCCAGCGCCATCCTGAAGTAGTAGTGGTTTTCCGTTCGCAGCATTAAGGCCCACATCGATAGCTACGGAGTTGGACACAAATCCCTGAAAGGTTCCTTGTGTAGTTGCATTGGCGGGAGAAGCGATATTGGTATCAGCGAAGATGAAAAACCTAACACCATTTATGACACCTCCCTTTCCACCATCTCGGGACAAAAGCGGATTCCATTTAAGAGAACCCAAGGCTTGGCCATCAGCGATCTAGTTATAGAGTTAGTTAAGCAAAACAATTTGATTACAGTGACCTACGGTAAGAGAGCCTGTTCCGTTATAGATAGGGTAATTCAGAGAGAGATTGCTGTTTGGACCAGGGATACTCGTCTCAAGAGGCTGTAGGCGGGGCAATGAGGGAGACTTCTGACTCGTGACATATCGCATGTCTGCTGATGTAGTAGCAGGTCCATGAATGGTGGCATTTCCTGCAACAGGTGCCACAACGGAGGCAGCCTTGGTAGTGCTGGTAGTGCTGGTAGCGGCTTGGATGACGGGTGTTGGGGAGCCTGTAGTGGAAGCTTTAGTACTCGAGGAAGCCTTTTTGGAACTAGACGAAGATTCTTGCTAGTGAATGTGGATTTGTGGGCTATAGAAGAAGATTTGCGGGTCATAGAAGACGATCTATGGCTTGTAGGAGATGATATATGTGTTGTGGAGAAGATTTGTGGGTTTTGGAAGAAAACGTGGTAGATATAAAAGAGGTTTCTTACTGCTGGTAATGGATTGCGCACTAGAAGAAAGTTGCTTGGTGCTAGACGATATCTGCGTAACGCTAGAAGAGTAGCTGGAAGTTGGTTTGCTGGCGGAGGAGGAAGCTTGACTGATAGAGGAAGCTTGACTGATAGAGGAAGCTTGACTGATAGAGGAGGAAGCTTGACTGATGGAGGAGGAAGCTTTACTAGTAGAGGAGGAAGCTTTACTGGTGGAAGAGGAAGCTTTACTGGTGGAAGAGGAAGCTTTACTGGTAGAGGAGGAAGCTTTGCTGGTAGAGGAGGGAACTTTGCTGGTAGAAGAGGAGGAGGAAGTGGTGACCGCGTCAGGAGCGAGGATCGGATCGGACACAGATTCAGAGACAACAATGTCTTCTGTCTCCAGGTCCTCAGTGGAGCTCGATGTTGCGGTTTCAGTGTCGGCAACATCGCGCGTCTTACGCACTACTCGGACGTAAGTTTCCGACACAAGATTCCTTCAAAATTTTGCAATAACTGCTCAACTTACCGGTCGTAGTTGAAGTGACCTGAGCTCGTCTATCGGGGGCCCGTTCGAATACTTGATGTACTTCAGGCAAATCAATTACACGACCACTAACCTGGTCATCTGCGCATAGATGTTAGCCTGGATGGCAGTAGAAGAATATGAATTCGACTTACGCTGACCATGAACAGCTTGATCATCGCGAGGGCGCACAGCCGAACAGGCTTGCAGAAACGCGCAGATCAGTACTGAAGCTCTAATGCCGACCATGATGCGGAGGAAGTACTACGAGGATCCTATAAAAGAATCGCAATATAGACAAGCCCGTCAACAAATAGTATTCGTTTTACTTTGGTCGCCTAGATCTTTGCTTGAGGTATATATTTTGCGAAAACAAGATATTTGTACAGCATAGTGGCATTGGGCCAGACGCAAGGTGCTACGTCAAAGGTCCTCGGGGAATTGATATAGTTCGATATATTACGGCCCGTATGAGGCTCGGAGAAAACACATGGCGGAGGTTTTGACACCTTTCAAGGAAGCCCCCATGCGGTTCAGAAGTGTTTCAGTGTGGAAATAAAGGGCTACTCTACTGGCTCTATTGCGGAGGTTGTTGGTCGTGGCGTCCGAAATAGGTAAAAGAAGGTGATATTTCACACGGGCAGGTTTGCAACTACCCCTACCCAGAACCTGGAGCCTCTGACATCTCGGAAGTGAGCTAGGCATAATTCTAGACCTCCAGTGCCGAGCATTGCTCGCAATAAGGCTTGAGCATATCTGTAATGGAGATATTATCAAGATCATTATATCTCTTTTCACAAAGTGACAGCGATATGCCGCGATTGATACAGTACAGGTAACACGACGCTCGACAAGGGCTTCCTAACGATCGATCGTTTAATAGCACTACGAAGCAATGAGTCGAATGCCCAGCCCGAGAGAGACATGTTGTCAGTCAAGCGTGGGCATTGGCTGTACTCATATTACGAGTGGAACAACGCTTGGTAAACACTCGTTAGGAATCGCATGCACTGAAGCTGCGAGCCTCCGACATATGAGTACGAGTAGAGTACTTGGCCAGTGTGCAGACAGTAATGAGTAATGCGACTACGACAAAATCGTAGGCTGTCTTACACGTCCTGGACGTCCCTCCCACTTGCGCGAATGGAGCCCGCCGTCATCCGCCCAGAAGAGCTAGCTCGGAGGCCTTTCAGAATGTCCACTTTGAGAACGATGATGCTTCGTGGGTCTCATATTGACAATCTCTCCATGGCTGAGATGGGCTTAAAAAGCTTGTTTGTCGGAAGATCCGGGTGGGGCAAGCACTGTGCACATCTATCTGAGCCCGAGCGAATGTCACTACCAGGGAATTTTTATTTATCGACTTACCATCCCACGCCAAGGGATCCACGAACGTGCTAAGTCAACTAAACCAAACTTCTTCGTACAAGCCACTATTAACAACCACGTTGAACATCGTCATGCTCTTCAGAAGATGAAGTCCCCTTCGTGAGCTCCTAAGTTCACCAGGAATAGTCCTGAATTTATGTAGAAGTATAATGTAAAGACATGCCTAGGCGATAAGCATCATAGTATGAGTATAAACAATAGGAATACTTAGTCTGAGCCCCTTTGGGGCAACATAACTTCTAATTGATTGTGGCGTGAATCTTGACTGCTTTCTCGAACTTTCATCCATACGACCGGCATCCAACCACTCTCTCCATTTTCACGTTCGGATGAGCGCCCGAGCCTTACTGTCCACCCGAGACACAAGCCGGACCGACACTGGTCAGCTTCTGATATACTCCGAAACAGGAAGCCATGATTGCGTAGGGTAATACCGGTATACAGTCATTCTCCGATGATGACCCTAAGGTACTTGAAGAATCAGATCGAGCAGACACGATGTACTGCTCAGCTGCGGATGCAGAAGCCGCACTTGGTTTGATGCAACAGCTGTTTATCCTGACATGTGGAACCGGCATGTGGAACTTGTCTGGTCATTGCTTCGCTTTCAGCGAAGATATGACAGTGCGATGCATATGTCGAACATCACATTAGGATTCTTGAAAAGAGAGGCACCATCTTCCTCTCATCCTATGCCGCCAACTACATTGTCAGCTTCTCCACAGCGGCCCTACTATTCTCTTTCTCGGGAGCGACGGTTGCCTTCGGCGCAGCTCGCTTCTTGAGCACGTTTTCGATGAATGCCTCGCCCGCCTTATAGGAGCTGCGTACGAGCGGTCCACTAGCGCAGTACAGGAAACCCATATTGAGCGCGCGCTGCCGCCAAAGTTCAAACGCGGCAGGTGTGATGTAATCCTCGACCTTCATGTGGCGCTTGGTAGGACGCATATATTGGCCAAAAGTAACGACGTCCACATCTACTTTACGTAGTTCCTGGAGCACATGGTATAGCTGATCCTCCGTTTCTCCGAGACCTAGCATGATGCTGGTCTTGGTAATCAAACCCGGCTTAGCCTGCTTGGCTGCTTCGAGCACGGCAAGAGACTGGCGGAACTTGGCGCGGCGATCGCGCACCTGAGGTGTAAGAGATTCGACGGTTTCCATGTTGTGCGCATATACATCCAATCCGCTCAGAGCGACCAGCTTGACCATCTCCAGATCTCCTGCGTAATCTCCGGTAAGAGCTTCTACTAACATTGTTGGTGCCTTGAACTTGATCTTGCGGATAGTCTCCGCAAAGTGGTGTGCACCTCCGTCGACAAGGTCGTCTCGGTCAACGGATGTCAAGACGACATACCCAAGTCCCCACCTGGATAAAGCTTCGGCAGTATGTTCTGGCTCATGCGGATCTAGTGGCGGCGGTGCTTTTGAGGTCTTAACGGAGCAAAAACGACATCCTCTTGTGCAGGTGTCTCCCATCAACATGATAGTTGCAGTAGCAGCAGATTTGTCTGAGCCACCCCAGCAGTCTGAAATGTTGGGGCATCGAGCCTCTTCGCAGACTGAATGTACTTGTTAGATTGTCCCATCGATATCATGAATGCAACACTCACCAGTATGCAGATTGAGACCCCGGAGATCTTTCTTAATCTTCTTGAAGTTGTCGCCAGTAGGTACTGGTGTTTTCAGCCATTCTGGCAATCGGGTAATCTGCTTCTGCCTTCCTGCCGGGCCCACCATGGCGGTCCGAAGTTCCAACGCCTCCTCAGGAGCTATCGGGTCGCCTCTACCACCAACAAAGTCTGCGAAGGAAGGACCAGTGTTCAGCTTGTCTTTGAATTGCGTTGCTGGGCGTGCTGGTTTCTGATTAATGGTTGAACTATTGTTCACAGCGGTGGCAAAAGTCCGGCGAGCATAGTGATACCAATGCTGTTGCGAGCGAACGAATACACTCGGAGAAGCGCGATATAGGGATTGAAATTCAGCCATGTTCAAACAGATATGCAGAGAAGGTTCAAGGATAACAAGAATTAATTCATAAGAAGGAAAGGAGTTGAAGCAGGCAAAGGGTCAAAGAAGGGACTCGGTTATAATTGGCGGGGTCGCCAAAAGTTGCACTTTCAGCATACGGCAGGACTAGCTGTTTTTGTTTTCTATAAATTACACCACTCCTAGGGTAGGACGTCCAAACTTCTTGTACTTGTGCTTTCTTGCGTGTCTGTTCGTCTTTGAGAATTGGTTTGTTGCTGTCGGGCTGGACTTGTTCCAAGCGAGTGATTGTCCTCATGCGGATGATGGTGGCCCCCCTCTCGTGCGTACTGAGGAGCCAATCCGGAGCGCTCCGGTACAAAAACTCGTCTGGTAATAATGTAGACTAGAGCATTGACCCACCCACAGCATGTGACTAAAATCCCTCCTACGAGTAGAACCATCTGGGGTACTCCATGCCCAGCATATAGCAACATGCGTGCTACAGCTGACGGCATCCACAACACAAGTGAGACGGCAGGATACACTGCCATATAGTATGCTGCTCGTTTTATAGACCTCGAAGTCCTAGTTGAACTGATCTCGCGGCGAATCCTCGACCGCTGTAGCAAAAGCCTAACAATCAAACCAGTATAAACGACCAACGTGCAGAATTGTGCAACGAAGATGTAGATGTAGTGAAACATCAGGCGCTCTAATTGGTAAGATTCAGACACCCAACACTAAACTCGAATAAGCCTGTCGTAGACACGTTGAGATGAAGTGCTTACCACGGCATTAACACGTACATAGTACTTCTTGCCGTGCTGGATGGGTCCAATGATTGTCATGGTAAATGCTATGCCGAAAATACCCAATGCGATGGAATAATCAGTGCGACGACTTGGCTGTCTTCCGTATTTGTATCGATACAGTGTCTCCAGAGCGATGAACAAAATGCACAGCGCATTCGCTACGTCTCCAAAGTTGATGAGAATTCCCTGGCATGTACATATTGCGGTCGGCGCTAGTATACTACCTGTTCGTACCCAATGCCATGATAAAGTGAATCCTAATGCTTGCAAGAAATCCACCACAAGTAGTTGCAAGATCGGTACGAGCAGTTGATCGGCATGATTTCTGTAACCTCGAAGGTATTGATATGCCACAGCTGCTAATGTACCGAAAGTTGTGAGAAGTGAAAGAGTTCCTAGGGACGACATAACGTAGAGATCATCAAGAAGACTTTTTGGAATAATGGGAAGGGAGTCTGGCGGTGGAAAGAGATCCATAAGCGTAGTTTGCAAGTCGTAGATCCTAAGCCAAAGGTTACCGCATTATAGTTATGCCTGAAACGTATACATCTGTCGGATGGAAGTCTTGCTTAGGAGGGAAATGCGAATAGAAATAGTACGGTTTTCGAAGATAGGAATTGGAGCTACATAACACGGAAAATGCTAAATCAGCGTGATCCTATCCCACGCTACATGCGTGCCTTCCATAAAGACAAGGATCATGTCTTGAGCTTCGCGCTTTCTCCGACAAGGCGCGAGATACTACGAGAATTATAGTATACATGGAGTGCAACGAAACATAAGTAATAAGCACTATGAAAATTCATTATCGTGGACATTTGAACGACATGGTTATATCACTACAATCAGGTAGGCATTGATCCATCTTCCAAGGGTTGGAGGACAGCTAAAGTAAGGTATTTTAAGACTTCATGTGCAGTAGCAGGCTTCACAAAGAACACTCGGATTGCATCGCAACGAATAGACAATGCAAGCACACAGCATATGACACGTGATGTACCTCCCAATTTAGCCTTGGATGCGGAGGTGCCAAGAACCATCATTCATGCATCATACCCTAGATCACCTCATATGTTGCCTTGATCGCTAGTTATATCTCATGAAGATCTCAACCTACGCGGTCTGTATTACAAATAATACTTCCGGGGTCTTCACGGCTTCTCATCAATAGCGTAAATAAATCCTTCAAGTCGCCCGTCGCCATGGCCCGGCGCCTGTTGTTCTCCCTCATCTCCACCGTTTTCCTTGTCTTGTGTCTACTCTACCTTGGACTTTCTTCCGACGACGATGAGATACCAAATCAACCACAGGAACCGAATAGACCTGGCTCACGGCTTTCTTATCATGGACCAAGCTCAATCTTCTCGCCTTCCGCCACCATCAGCCTCACTGAGGATAACTCCACTTTCTTTGCCGCCAGACCTGCTGCATTTGGCCCTTCATTACCTGACTCCGGCTTGAGCGGGCAAGTATGGATTGGAAGCGGTTTTGGAGAGTCAAATATTCGACGGCGTGGTATAGCTGCGAGCGTTGAGGGCGAACTTGGTTGCAGCGATATTCCTGATTGGAGCCACGAAAAATGGTACGACGAAGAGCGTGTATTCGCAGTCGCAGATAGTTTGCACAACAGCTTCTTCAATACCCAGGGCCATGACAATCCACCATCGACAGAAAAAGACCGACATTCACAAGTTGATGCTCCTCCGCTGACAACGTCTATCGTCGATCGGACTGATAATCACCTACATTTTCCCTTGGTATCGACTTCTGTAGCCAGATCTTCAAGAAGTACCCCACAGCAACATGCAGATATTCAATCACTACAGGAGAGTGCCTAGATTGCCGGCAAGATTGTGCTTCTTAGCCGTGGAGGTTGCGGATTTCTGGAAAAGATCAAGTGGGCTCAGCGACGAGGCGCAACAGCTGTCATTGTCGGTGACAATCTGCGTGGCGGACCTCTCATTCGAATGTATGCGCAGGATGACACATCCAACATCACGATTCCTTCTCTTTTCACATCCCATACCACTGCACATCTTCTCTCATCGCTTGTTCCAATGGGTTACAATTTCGGCACTGCATCGACACTTCCAACCCGGGCTTCTAAGCCGAACACTAGATCACCTAAAAAGCTCAAATCCAAATCGACCCGTCCTAGGTTTTCATCTCTTGTAGATTCTAGCAGTGCGAAAATGCCAGGCCGCGAAGATGATCATTTGCGAGGTGGTCATATCACACCTGGCAGTGGCGTATACGAAACAAGCCAAGATCAAAATGCGGGCTCACATGCCGACAAAATTAACAACTCTCCGTCAAGCGGTAACAGTACCCAAACCCCTAACAGATCCCGCGGCTGGTTTGATGCTTTATCTTGGGCAGTAAATAGAGACGAATCATCGGAGAAGTCCCGCGTACATGGTAAAAGCATGAAGTCTCTAGACATATCAGATTCTAGCTTGAAAGAGGAATTTGATATCCTTGATGGCCAAGAACATGACATGCGCAACGGTTTATGGGTTACCCTATCGCCGAGTTCTATGGATCCCAGTCCGTTTCTCAACACGCTCTTCGTTCTGGTTATCAGTCCGCTTGTCACCCTTGGTATTGTCTACACGATGCTTATCATCCGCGCACGCATAAGAAGACGAAGATGGCGAGCACCGAAATCGTTAGTGGAACGTCTACCGGTTCGAGTTTTCCACACGCTACAGAGGACAAGTTCGACAAATTCGGAACAGAGTCAAAGCGAGCAGCATACTTCTACCACGCCACTGCTAGCCGGATCAAGAGCAACTGAAATTGGCCAAAGGCCACGTTCTGCGACAATAAGCGGTGTCTCAGGATCGATGGGTTCATCGTACAGGTACGGCAGTCTTGAGCCATCAACCGCTGAGCAAGAGAAGATCAACAACGGTCTGGCTGAATGGAGGCGGCGATACGTTGGGAGACAAATTGAATGTGCCGTATGTCTTGAGGAGTATGTTGACGGAGTCAGCCAAGTCATGAGTCTTCCTTGCGGCCATGAATTTCACGTCGACTGCATGTAAGTTTCGCCAAACTGACTCTCAAATCACCCGCTAAACATGCTTAGTACTCCCTGGCTCACAACCCGCCGCCGAACTTGTCCAATCTGCAAAGGAGATGTCGTTAGGTCAATGACCGGCGGACCTCCTCTTAGCGACGACGGAGGACCACCAGACGAATCGTCAGAAGAGTCAATCCAGCAACAAATTGGTGAGACAGTGAATGCCTCGCCGTCGGCCGCATTGCCGATTCCATCATCTGCAACACATCAGGACTTTTCTTTCGATCTCGAGAGTGGCCATCTTCGAGAAGCCACACCTGCACACGAACAGCGGCCATCTTGGCTTACAGCAATCATTGGCCCTGGCAGACGCAGTGGTGGGACCCCTAACACCGGTAATGGCGACAACAACACATCAACGACTCCTGACCGTGACCGGTAACCAGAGAGGACTTTTAATGATACCAGGAATTAACGAGCCGTTACGATGGGCAGGACAATTCAACATCGGGGCGTTCTTTTGGTTTCCGAGGAAAAAGCTGTCGCAATGAAGGCAAAATCGGTATTCGTTTTATATGAACAAAGTACATCAAGAGTCATTTCCGTCTATGTTGAGTGGCTGAAGTAACCCGAACGCCTGCTACTAATACAGTCATAATAAGAATGCGTTTGTGTAACCTCAGGCGCAAAGATAAAGTTTATTAATTACCCCCCCCCTTCACGTGATTGACGTGTTGTCTTTTGAGCTTGTCGGGGGGGATCACGCTTTTATGTTTTGGGGCGTTGAGGAAGAGCGGGCAGAAAAGCCCAAACGCTAGTGCAGTCGTTTATGCTTTGGGGGCGCGGGCGAGATGGTCACACATTGGAAAGTTTTTGGAAGAACAACAGGTTCTGGTAACAGCAGGAAAGGAGGCATTGTACTATAGTATGGATATTACCTGTTGTCCATCCCGTCCAATAGTAAGGATGAATTGAACTGGGTCTTTCTTTAGTTACTGTTGTTGTTATTGTTGTTGTTGTTGTTGGATTCTTTGGCAGGGTATTTTGCGACCGTTTTGATTTTACTAGCTTAGATTACATCTTTCCACAAGATGAAAGAAAGCGATTTTTGAAAAAGGTGCTTCTCTGGGTAAGAGTGGGGGTTTCTGCTGGCAATTGCGAACTTTGCCAACGACGAAAACACTTTGTCTCTTGCATTAGTACAGGTACAAGCCGCAACGGTCGAAAAGTAGTGAGGGGGTGGCCCTTTATCGTTTCCAACGAAGTTTTACGGCGAAGCTAGTGATGCAGAAAAACGAAAGGTTAAAAGAACGATGGAATTGTCCGGTTCGTGTGACTCCCGGAGTTTGTAAAGGATGGAGACAAACTGCCCCAAGTGCATAAAAAGTGGAATGGCGAGGGTAACGGATAATGGGAAAGATTAGCCG
>Ga0160429_1001576_pt1 | contig 12522 bp, 8 predicted proteins | sample SolpanmetagenomR_FD_108199 | JGI IMG/M metagenome (GOLD analysis project Ga0160429, IMG submission 108199) | Solar panel surface microbial communities from Lawrence Berkeley National Laboratory, California, USA - R | ecosystem: Engineered > Built environment > Solar panel > Unclassified ... | reverse complement strand
GGCGGCGGCGGCTACGGGCAGAACATCGCGGCGGGCGTCCCGGCATCCAACGTGCAGACCATCATCACCGACCTCTTCTACAACGGCGAGGTCAACTGGTTCGCGGGCCAGTACGGGCTCGCGAACCCCAGCTTCGACAACTTCGAGCACTGGGGCCACTTCAGCCAGGTTGTCTGGAAGGCCAGCACCAACATCGCCTGCGCGACCGTCGATTGCACGGGACCGGGGCTTATTGGTGTCAATAGCAACGTCGCGCCGTACTTTACCGTGTGTAATTACCAGGCTGTTGGAAACATGGGTGGCGAGTATGGGAACAACGTTGGGGCTCCGTTGGGGCGAGCAACTGTTTCGGGCAGTTATACTGGTTGAGTTGAGAAGTGCCTTGGTATGGATGCGAGATTGATGGTTTGACGGGAATATGATGAAGAAGTCTTTCTTTTTGTTTTCTTGCTTTCTTGTTTTCCTTGCTTTTGTTTCTCTCGCTCTCTTCAAGCAAGCTTCGGGGTTTCAAGGTTTATGACATGGACGGCGGCACAACACAATCAAAGTCAGAGAGCACGTCCAAGAGGCTATAGTCACGACACCACCGTCACAGAGAACGCACACACATCCGAGAGAGAGAGAGAAAGACAAAAGTTCATGTTCTGGCTGGTTCCAAACTTGGAAAAATGCTTCATTCTCTCCCTCCCTGATGATAGGGGATATTGTGTCGAGATTTTGACCCCTCGAATCCAATAGATGGATAGAAGTCTTTTTGTTTTTTTTGTCAAGCTCCCCTGTCCCCTTTTCTTTCTTTTTCCAAGCGAAATAGACAGCTTGGGCACAATTTCCGTCTTTTCGTCTTCTATTTTTTCCCTTTCTTTTCCCTTCTTTCTGTCCTTTTCCTCCTTTCCTTCTGTTTTCTTCTTTTCTTCTTTCTTTCTGTCTTTTACGAGTTTTTTCCATAGCAAGCAAAACGAAGAATGTTCATAATTTTTTAAATTTTTTTTTTTCTAACCGTTTTCTCCCTTCACTTTCGATCTCAGCTCTTTTCCATCTCCAAATCCCGAAAACCTCTCCCCTTTCGTTCTGTGGAATTAAAGTGAGCATCAACAATAATAAATTGCCCAACCCGTAACGGAGAGCGAACGGCCCACTATAGATCTAATACTCGCTCGACATTTCCCCATCGCTGCCACATCTCTGAACCCCAGCCCATCTCATCACATTCTCACCGTAACTCTTGAAACACGAAAGCGAATTGTGAACGAAAAATGACTCGTGGTATTTCTTTAGTGGAAAAACCCTCGCATAATTTTAGCGTGATTGGATATATATTCAGGGGCAAAAAGCATGAGTGAGTGTATGTAAGATAACACAACGAAGAGAAAGACTCAACTCAGCCCACACAGTAGGTGTGGAATTGACGATGGGGACAAAGGAGTCAAACCCTTGACGTAAAACAAGCATGGTTCTGTAACTATGCTTTCCAAAATGAACTTACGACAAAGTATACACATTTTAGACAATTGTCGAAGTAACTCAGTCAAGCCTTGATGTGAATAGCAGTCTCAGCGACCGGACTATCGGGCTTCTTCTTTTTGCTAATCAGCCTGTAGCCACCAGCAAGCATGAAAATAGCCTGAAGACCCAAGATGACTGCAAGAGTGACTAGAGCACCGATGACGCCAGCGACGGCATTGCTCAGACCACTATTCGCGACGCTGGAAGAGCCCTTTGTAGGGGATGTGGTGGAAGAGGCGCTGCAGACCGCGCTGGAGCTGGAACCGCACATGTTGCACCATTGTTCAGTGGTACCGACGCTGATTGTGCTCATTTTGTTGACGAAATCTGTCCACGGCATGCTCGCGCTGCTAGAGCCGAATATGGGGTATACGGTTGGCTCGCTGGTGTTGGAGGAGGTACCGTTGTGGAAGAGGAAGCGGACGTTGAGGTTGGCGGTGTTCGTGTAAGCAGAGGCGTCGGTGCTGGTGCTGTAGAGCTCAAAGACCATGCTTGAGGCGTAGTCGACGATACCTCGGAAGTTGATGGCATCTTGGGCGGAGAGTGTGGAGCTGGCAGTGGTCAAGTTCATGAGACCGAACAGAGCCGAGAAGGTAGCGTAAGCACCGAACTGAATTCCGAGTTGGTTGGAAGCGCCTTTTGAGTTTATGGTGCTGTTAAGGAATTGCACAGCGTGCGCAGCGAGTTGCATACCGGCAATGGATCGGACAGGTTGGGAAGAATTGTAGGCAAGGTTAAATTCGTGGTGATCGGCCAGAGTGCGGAGCTGGAGGACAGTCTCATTTGTAAGGATGGAGGAAGACTGGATGGTGGAGTTGTGGATGAGTGACACATGGAGATAGTCGTAGACTGATTGATGTGTTAGATATAATATTTGAAACACAAGGTAGCACAAAACTCACTGGTGTATGCATTTTTGTATGAATTATTAGCCGCGCTGAAAGTGGTATTGACGGTGGGAAGAATCTTTTGGTAGAAGTTCGAAGTGGAATTCAGAAGACTCACGTAATCAGCGGAGTTGAAGTACTCATTTGAGCTGGTTACGGCGTTTAAACAACCGGTAGTGGATTGGAGCCAGCCAGTGCTCTCGGAAGCGGTGTTCGTGGATGTGATGTCAACGGGAATGAGCTGATAGCCATTCATGGGTGCAGTAACGACTGTGCCATCCGCAAGAGTTTGCTGATCTGCAGGGGCATTAACAGGAGGGTAGAGCCCTTGAAGGAAACCAGTAGCAGAGTTCTGGAGGACATTGTCCGATGGTGAGGAGACGGAGATCTGTGACAACTTTACGGTGTTGGCTGCGATGCCAGGGAGCTGGTGAGAAGCTCCGGAAACGATGTATCGCCTGCGGTAGTATTCTCCAGAGGTATAGACTTGTGAGTAACCAAGGTCAGTCAGGACAGTCGGCTTCCACGATTTGCTGGTTCGATCACCATGACGGTGGAAGATATATGCTCCGAGGACATTCTCTTGAGCGAGAGTGACAGGAAGGAGGGCGAGGATGGGTAACACAACAGCCAACATGGTGATAGATGGATAGCAAGCTTCTTCTCGAGAATGAGTGAGTGAATGAGATAGCGAGAGTGATTATTGTTGGCTGAAGAAGGAGGGAGAAGAAGGAATGGGAAAGATATCCTTTGGCCGAAGCTTTGGGAAGCTTAAGGTGGGGGTTTCGTATCTTTGCGAGTACAACCATTCCCCTAATTCTTGGCCCCATTGTCTAGGGTCTACCGCGCCGTTACCAAAATAACGTATAGAGACGATTAAAGCCTGACACCCACGATAACTCTACGAATAATCGTCGTATTACTTAATTACCTATTTAGGCTATATCGTATCGCTGTCAATTAGTACAAGAGACCCTAATATCTCTAAAATCGAAGTATTGTTCGTTGTACTGACGCGTTTTAGCTATATCTCTATACAACCTACTAAATAGTATACCGACCTATATCGGAATATACGTACGGCGTGATTACCTAGGCTGTTAGGCGGGATAACGTACGGTATCGTTAGGTTAGGATCTAACAGTAGTAGAGATAGTAGTAGAGACAGTACGGCGAGTCCTAGGCTTAGGAGTCTTTAACGTTGATTAAGTAAGTACAGTTCGAGGCGTAGAGTCCTCCTTATACGCGTTAAGGGTAGCTAGGTAGCTATTCTTTTAGCTATACCTCGATATTAGCAAATTGTATAGTTCCTTTACTAATTATTAGAATACGTTCTAACCTAATTAGGCGATTTATCGAGGTGTCAGGCTTTAATCGTCTCTATACGTTATTTTGGTGACGGCGCGGTGGACCCTGGACAATGGGGCCAAGAATTAGGGGAATGGTTATAATTGAGGTTGGTTCCGCGGAAGGAGCTCGCCGACGTTCGTATAAGCTTCACAGCATTCATGTAACTTATACAGGTAATCGAGTAATCTTTATAAAATTCGTAATATCATAAGCTTAGCTACTACTATCATCACATTATAACACACTTCTCCTCCTCCTCCTTAGTTGCGCCCGGAGGACCAGCGCTTCGAGGCGATTGCGGAGATCCCGGCACGCGGTCGATTAGATAAGACTGCCGTTGGCTGGGTCGCCGTCTACCTATGCTAGGTCCCGCTTGTGGTGGTTGTTGTAGTTGTGATTGCATAGTTTGTGCTATTGTATATCTCGACGGCTGCCCTTGGACTTGTTGCGGCGGGCCATAGTGGGGTGGCATTGAAGCTGCTTGCTCATATGGTGGAGGTGCTGCATCTTCTTCGTTTTGTCTTCCAGGAGGGGGCCTTCTCGTCGCAGTTGGTCCTGTTGGTCTCGGTGGCTGTGGTGGTGGCTGCTCCTCTGCTGCTGCTGGTCGTAGAGATTGTCGACTTGTCTCAGATGCTACGAACTGTTCTGAGAGATGGTTCTCGCGCTCCCTCGCTGCTCGGTCTGTTCGAGTTCGTTCTTCCTCCTCTTCCTGCATTTGCAGTGCCATGGCAAAGTCACGGTCTGCTTGTTCCTGTTGTTCTGCTAGTCTTCTTATTGAAGCAGTACTTTCTTCGTCCGTCCTGTCCAGAGACAATGCGGAGAATCCTTGAGGTAGTGAGGAAGCTCCCTGTCCTGTTTTTATCCCACCGTCACCGCGCGTATGTCGAGGGCTCTTACTCTCTACTGTAGTCCATCCTTGATCGTTATCGTCTGTAACCTGCGCCATTTGCGATTGGCTCACAGATCGGAAATCGCCTGAAAAGTACTCTGCTCCAACTCCTGTGACATCCACAAGACTCTCCCATATAATTTCATCATGTGTGACATAGCCCGCATCTGTCACAAGCACCATAAGTCGGCCTGTCCTAGGTTCTTTATACAGTGTGGAAAAGTGATCATTTCTAAACAGGATCGAAAACGTGCCAAGTGGCATGGTCCTTTGTATTGCATCAAGTCCGGAAGTCGTAAGTTGAGTTGGCCACTCCTTCAGGAAGTCTTTAATGGATGCTGAATCCATGTAAAGTGTTTGTTCCTCTATTGATAAATCTTCAGACTGAAGTTTTGTCTCCAATTCATCTTCCCGAAGTAACAAGTTCTGGACATCTTCATAACTTTGTGCTGATCGTTCGAACGCCAAGAACGCCTCCGAATGTGACACTGGCGTCCAACCGTGAATAAGTGGTATATGGAAGGTTCCGTATAATTGCATCTCTCGAGTGTCTGCGAAATCTCCAGCACTTTCGGAAGCATCCTCGGAGGAGGATTTGGGCACAAAACGAGGGTTTACGTTCATCCCAGTATGTAAGCTGATTAGAAAGGCGTACAGCTCACCAACATCTGGCAGTTGTGATGCGAATCCACTTTCTCGTGACATAAGCTCATCGACGACTGCATCCAGTAGTAATCCAAGACTCACTTGTTCACGTGTTCGTAGTGTCTCGATCAGTCCTGTTATTATTTCTACCGAAGTGGACAGAACAAGTGCATTGACTAAGGCAAGTAACGGACAAGGACCATTGTCGTTCTGTATCAATATTGGCCAGCTTCTGTAATTTTCTGTAGCCGCAGGACCGTATCGGATATGCTTTACTTGGTATACCTCGTTTCGCTGTTTCTTTGATGATGGTGGAGGAGATGTGTGTTCTGTAGACCAGTCGGGGTTCTGAGTAGGGTCAATTGATAGCGTAGTCTTGGGTAACTCTGCCCTCTCATTTGACGATGAGTATAACGATTTCTGCGGATCCGAAGATTCCGCGACTGCTCGATGTGATGCCCAGCTTGCTCCTGCTTCAGCCCAGGGATTTGTACTCGGTAAAGGTTGCTTGATTGATGTATTGTTGAAGCTCTGCCCTGGTGTGAGTGGTGGTGGCCTCGATGGTGGTCCATCCCAAATATTCTGCGAGTTCACTGTGCTTGGGGCTGTGGTAGGTAAAGAAACCACCCGGCCGAATATCTCTGATTCAGATAACTGTGATGGCAGTCCATCATTGCTTAGTTTTGATCCAGGGATTGGTGGGCTAGACTTTCCATAAGCGGGTACGGAAAGGCTGTTCGTTTCCGGCACATTACTATCCCAAGCCTGTGCACTACTCTCTACTCCGGACAACTCCGCTGATTGTACTTCTGATCCAGTCATAAAAGTGCTGCGCTTCGGAGAGCGAGGTGGTACGAGTGGAGTTGGATCCCAAGGTGATGAAGACTCCATTCCTGAAACACTCTGCTCAAAAGCGCCCATCCCTGTGTAGTCATCCTGCGCTATCACTGGTAATATCGCTTTCGGTGGCCCTTTCTGCGCTTTTGGTAAACCTCCTTTTCCTTTCAGCGCACCATTCTTCTTGAGTTGTTTCCTTTCTTCATCGCTTGCATCCCAATCAGAGTCACTGTCCGGGTCGCGCGCAATGGTTGGGGATGAACCACCGACCGGCTTTCGTTGATTGAGAGAGCTTGACATACTTTGAGGTACGGGAGGGATGTTCATGTTGTTGGTTGTATTAGACGGGTGGAGACTTTGTGGAACTGATGGCGATGAAGGGATACTACTTGGGAGCGACTTTCGTTTGATCACCATGTTGAATTCGACAGAGTATCGCTTTTAAACCATTTCATAGATTGTCTGATGTGCGAGATTGGAAGTGAGAAGAGGTTAGGCAGTTAAGTCGCCGCCTCGGGTGAGGGGTACAGTGCTGACGGGAGGAGTGCAAGAGCTGGTGAGACAGTAGGAGTATATTATAAGTAGCCCTGCTTTTAAAAGAGCGACAACTGTGTACAAGCTGTCCTCCAGGTGATTCCAGATATCAAGAATATCAAGATAGTCACTCTCCTTCGACGCGTGGCAGAACCCAAAGTGACGACGACACACGAGATTCCGAAGCACAGCCACAATAACTTTCTTCAACACGAAATGCGACACACTTAAACACAAATCCAGACTTCAATACTTCAATGTCATCCCTCATACAACCAAGGACACACATCGCCTTGCGTCTGCCTAGTGGGGTGCATAAGGTGGTACACATAACCCCAGATACGTGAGTCGACAAACTTCAGTGAGCAAAGCTGTGCATCATTCGCAATCCGTCAATGCTCACATGCTCGCAGAACAATATCGCTGGGCAAATTCGGATCCTTTTACTCCAATTCTATCCTCGGTCGTCCTTATCATCTCACCTTTGAGATTCTGGATCATGCTCCTGGCGAGCAAACCTCTTCACAACTCCGAGTTGTACCTGCGTCGGAACTGAACGCAGAAGCATTAGAAGATGAAGGTCCTTCAGCGTCGGAATCACGCGATGAGCCTGCTGCGGTAGGGATCGATAATGATGCGCAATATGATATTGTTGGGCCGGATGGCGAAGTGGTACTGCGGAACAATCGATTGACTATTGATTCAACCACACGACAAAAATTGACGACGGAGGAAATAGAGCAACTTAAGCTCGCAGAGACCGGGTCTGGAAAAGCAATCATTGCGAAAATCATGGAATCACATACGGCATTAGACGAAAAGACTGTTTTTTCACTGGCCAAGTACACATTAAGAAAGAGTAAGAAATATTTACGACGTTTCACTGTACTTCCAATGGATGTACCTATGCTGGCGAACTATATGCTGAATGAGAAAGATGCGGCGCGGATTATGGACTTACGGGAGGAGATGTTGGGCTTGATTGCGAGCTGGTCAAATGTCCACTCTGCTGGTACACCACCTCTGGAGCAAGAACCCACCGGACGTTGGCTGGTTGTTGATGATACAGCTGGGTTGATCGTTGCGCTGCTTGCTGAGCGAATGGGGATATTACATGAAGATCGGACTAAACAAGATGCCACAGATGAATCCACCGAGGTTAAAAACGAACAAACGGACAGTAGACCAGATCAAGATATGGACTTTGTCGAGCAAACCTCTAATCAACAAGATACAAGGGATAACTTCATCAAAGTTAAAGACGAACATTCGGATAGTAACCCAGATCAAGATAAGGACTTCGCCGACCAGACCTCTAATCAACAAGACACAAACTCCACGACTAATACCAAAACACCTAGCACACGCCCCAATCACACTCCCCCGACGCCTCATAACACGATAACGCTGCTACACACGGCCCTCCAACCTAACGTTTCCTTCCTGAATTACTTCTCCTTCGACCCAAACTCCTCCTCCGCCACAGGAACCTACACTTCCCCAACTCACCCTCTTTACAACCACCTTCGCACCCTAACATGGCTCGAACTTCTCTCTCCAGAAACATCGACCTCCTGCATCGAGCCCGAAACCGTAACCCCAGAGACCCTCGCAAGCTGGAAATCCAGCAAGCGCGGAAACTACTACCGCAAGCGCCGTCGATGGGAACGCACACACACTACAATGCTAGAAACACGTGCGGGCGGCTTCGATGGGCTTGTTGTGGCGACTAGTATGGATCCTGCGTCCGTGCTGCGCGTCACGGTTCCGTTGCTGAAAGGTGGCGCCCCGGTCGTCGTTTACAGCGCGAGTGTGCAGCCGCTCGTGGAGTTGGTAGATGTCTACTCCGGCCCGCGTAAGACTGCATATTTGAACGCGCTATCCGACGGGACGGAGATCTCGGAGGACGACTTCCCAGTGGATCCGAGACTGTTGCTTGCGCCGAGTCTGCAGACTGCGCGGGCGCAGGAGTGGCAGGTTTTGCCGGGTAGGACGCATCCGCTTATGACGGGACGTGGGGGCTCGGAGGGGTATCTGTTCACGGCGACGAGAGTGCTGCCTGCGGAGGGAAATGTACAGGCTCGAGGGCGATTTGCGAAGAAGAGGAAGATTGAGACGGGCGCAGAGGCGGTGATTGTTGGTGCAAAGGAGGAGCGGTAGTAAGTAGTGTTGGATATGTATGTGGTGGTGTAGATTGCTCAATTCGTGGAGATACATGGTGGGACAATTTATCAACTCACCCGTGTGGAGGGGGTATGTTATTCAGTCCGCTCTTAAGAAATCGCCAACATTTCTGTATTTGAGAGTTTCAAGATATTGTTTCAGGAACGGAATGCTCAATTGCTCCTCGATATTATTGTTGGATCTTCTTGGGGGCATGGTTATTGCTTCAGGTCTCACACCCCACGATTTAAGCAATACAATACTGCTACAGTATGGACATAACTCGGCATGAAAGTCGTGTACCTGTAGCGTGGTCTTTTCCCCGGATCGACAGACAGATCGAGGGTTTAGAGGCTGAAAAACTCTGTTTGTGCTGGTGTAGTATTAACACACGATATTCGAGACCACTACACAGAAACACTCCGGCCAACACATGCTTATACAAATCTGGAGATTAGGGTCTATCTCGTACTATTTAAGCTATCAATTACGACTCTGAACCTACCTTCGCAAGCTCTAGATTCGCCCTTTTAAGAGGAGGAAAAGAATATTTAACTAAGCGTCACGCTTAGAATACAACGCTGGTAATAGAGAGGGATTTACTGTAAACATATAAAGTCAAATCTAGTGAAACAAATAGCTTTGAACGTACTAGTATTTTCGTCTGAACATATGCGGTGACCGGAGTGATGTTATGTGGTGCCCAAAATGAGTTTCATGATATTCTCACTCGAACTTGAGCGTTTTATCTTACTCGCACAATCAGAACAATCAACCCCTCACAAGCCTGGACAAAGAATTTTCACATGTTACGTGGGATGATGACATCATTTCTCTGACGAAATCTCTCCCACGCTCCGCACAATTCGTTATTTTCACCCCGTAACTCTATGTCACTGAGCCTATATAGAGTGCTTGTCCATCCCCGCACTGCTCTCCGCACAATCACTTCTTCAGAAACACTTCGACAGCCTTTTGCATCTTCGCTGCTCTCTACCCACCTCCAGCATCCCACGCGCCAACGACTCCTCCACACATCTCGCCGTAGCATGGCCATCCCTGGTTCAGTGGACATCAACGCTGCAGCGTCTCAGGACAACATTGGCGAGCCACAGCTGAAGAATGTATTGGATCAAAGTCGAAGTCCTTACGTGTGTCAATTACACTCGCCACGTCGATCTTCCTCCACTCTAAACTAACGGGACTTCCCAGGTTCGTGGACATATGAACAACCCAGTTGCCTGGCAGATGTGGGGTCCAGAAGCCATTGATCTTGCGAAACGGACGAACAAGATGCTATTCGTCAGCATTGGTTATGCCGCATGCCATTGTAAGTTCTTGTACTGAGGGCACAAATACAAACACGCAACCTGACACAAATCTACAGGGTGCCACGTCATGGAGCGCGAGTCGTTCGAGAATGCTGACGTCGCAAACCTCCTCAACGCCCATTTCATTCCCGTCAAAGTCGATCGTGAAGAGCGTCCGGATGTGGATCGCATATACATGAACTATGTGCAAGCTAGCACGGGACACGGGGGCTGGCCATTGAATGTCTTCATCACGCCTGATCTTGAGCCGGTGTTTGGTGGAACGTATTGGCCTGGTCCTGGATCGCAGAGTGCACGGTTGCCCGGGCACGCCGGGTTCTTGGATATATTGGATCGTGTCAAGACGGTGTGGCAGACGCAGAGACAGAGGTGTTTGGATTCTGCAAGTACGGTTACGGAACGGTTGAGGGAATTTGCAATGGATGGGAATTATGGTGGATCAGCAACAACATCCCTTGATGAGAGTGATGGAATGGACCTGGAGTTACTGGATGAAGCTTATGAACACTTTGCCAGCAAATATGATGCCACGTATGGTGGGTTTGGAGGAGCTCCCAAATTCCCCACCCCGACGAACTTGTCGTTTTTGCTGCATTTAGGGCAGTTTCCTGATGTGGTGCAAAATATGGTTGGGTCTGAGGAATGTGAGAATGCAAAGCTAATGGTTTTGACGACTTTGAGAAATATGGCAAGAGGTGGGATGAAGGATCAAGTTGGGAATGGCTTTGCACGATATTCTGTAACGAAGGATTGGAGTTTACCTCATTTCGAGAAGATGTAAGTGGTTTATGTTATTTGCAGACAAGACTTCACTAACGGCACAGGCTTTATGACCAGGCACAACTTTTAGATGTCTATGTAGATGCCTTTATAGTATCCGGTGACGAAGAGATGCTTGGAGCAGTGTATGATATTGCAAACTACCTCACAACTCCACCGATGGCTGCACCAACTGGTGGTTTCTATTCATCGGAAGACGCAGATTCGCTCCTCAAACCTGAGGACTCTGAAAAGCGTGAAGGTGCTTTTTACGTATGGACGAGGAAAGAATTGCGCTCGATTCTCGGCGATCGTGATGCATCCATTTTGTCGAAATTCTACAATGTTCACGAAAACGGCAATGTGGATGCAGAAAACGATGCGCATAACGAACTCACCAACCAGAACGTCCTTGCAATATCCTCAACACCAGAAGCACTAGCTCAAGACTTTGGCCTAGGGACTAAAGAAGTCATCGCCATCCTCGAAACAGCACGGCAGAAACTCCTTGATTATCGGAATACTAACCGACCACGTCCTGCTCTCGACGATAAAATCGTTGTCGCTTGGAATGGTCTCGCAATTGGCGCTTTAGCACGAGCGAGCTCCATGCTGCAGACCATTGACGCGGAGAAAGCACAAACGTATCTCGATGCCGCAATCTCAGCTGTGAATTTCATCAAAACTGAACTCTTCGATGCAAAGAAGGGGACACTGAAGCGTGTGTACCGTCAAGGGCCAGGCGACGCTCCAGCATTCGCGGACGACTATGCTTTCCTGATAAAGGGGCTAATAGACTTGTACGAAGCAACCTTCGACGATACCTACCTACAATTCGCAGATACTCTTCAAAGTGAGTGTGATACGATCGTTATTCCACTGACACCACTCTAACACATCAATCCCAGAAACACAAAACACACTCTTCCATGACCCAACCCATGGCGCTTATTTCTCCACCTTCCACTCCCAGCCTGACATGCTCCTTCGTTTGAAAGACGGCATGGACGCAGCAGAACCTTCGACAAACGGTGTCGCTGCATGTAATTTGCATCGTCTCGCCGCTCTCTTTTCAGACGACATTTATGCAAGTCTGGCACGAAGTACGCTGGCAGCGTTTGGTACGGAAATCATACAGCATCCGTTCTTGTACGCCGGTATGCTGTCCAGTGTTGTCGCAGGCCGTGTCGGGGTACGGTCCGTGGTTTTCTGTGGGGAAGGCGAAGCAGTGAATGCAGCAGTAGGGAGGGCCAGGTTGAGAGCGAGGCCGAACACTGTAGTAGTCAGGTTAAGTGAGGGTGGAGGGGTCAAGTGTCAGTGGATTCGCGAGAGGAATCCGCTATTCAAGAGCATGGATGTGCGGAAGGAGAAGATTCAAGTATGTGCGGATGGGGTTTGTAAAGAGGAGGTCTTTGAGCTGGGGGATGTTGAGGGGGCGCTCAAGAGGATTGGGGTGTGACATGAACTGTATATGGAGTGTCCTTGATGCGGGCCATGTCAATGTTGAGCATTGGTATCGATGTAGCGCCGTGTTCTAAGTTGTAAACAAGCATGCATCTCTCTACAACCATTCCCCATCATTGCCCACCACCCTCTCCCTCCTTTCTCGCCCCCGCTTCCCGAT
>Ga0160429_1001575_pt1 | contig 12530 bp, 19 predicted proteins | sample SolpanmetagenomR_FD_108199 | JGI IMG/M metagenome (GOLD analysis project Ga0160429, IMG submission 108199) | Solar panel surface microbial communities from Lawrence Berkeley National Laboratory, California, USA - R | ecosystem: Engineered > Built environment > Solar panel > Unclassified ... | reverse complement strand
TCAGTATCCTCTCGCTCGAAGAATCGCAATTGAAGCACACAAACCGAAAGCGTCCCTGCGGCACTTTCAACACCAATGCTTTAGGGAAAGTCCCCGGACCGCCCACTTGCAGCACCCTTGTGTGTTGCAATGCTGGGATTAGCGGAAACGCGCCGCCATAGAAGCAGTTTCTTCGCGGCTCACCCTCCTCTTCCTTCTTCGCACATTCTTCTTATACTTTGAAAAACTTCCTTGGTTCTTTGCATTTAAACTCTGCGGGAACGCTGTCGACGGTTCCGCCTGCTGGGTCTCCGTTTCCACTCTTGTGACGGTTGTGCGTGAAGCTGCTGTGCTGACTGGGGCCACATTATGGATGAGGATATGAGTCCGTGGCTTCTGGTTGGTGTACTGGCGTTCGTACGAGCGTTGCAAGAGGAGGACCTCAGCTGGAGCGTAAGGCTGTCCTACGAGGGCATGTCTTCGGGGCTGTTGGTGGTGGGGTTTGATGAGTTGAGGCCTGAATGCGTGAATGGGGTCGTGGAGACATCATTCGTCGAGGCTGATAGTTATTGCGATTGTCTTGTCCTTTTTTGGGCTAAGTAACTCGATGGGGCTTATTCTCGAGGCGAGAGGATCACTCACAACTTTCGGATCTGTTGAGGGCATCGTAAGGATGCGCCTTTGTTGTTCGGTCATACGGACCAGGTTCAGTAATGCGTTCGATGATGACACCAGCAATATAGAGTCAAGCACTGAGGACATATCGGCTTCATCGCTGCGTCTAATGTTGATTTATTTGCCTACGACGGTATCTGATGAACAAACTGAAAGGATCGGGTTTTGTGGATGTATAGCTTTTGTTCATATCAAATTGAATATTCGCGTTCACTTTTGACCGTCTTGGTAAACTTCGTACCTCATTCTCGCCATGGAGGCATCGAAGTCAAAGAAGTCGTATTTGCTGTATCATCTCGATGTTTCCAAGTCGAAAAGAAGTTCTACTTCCACCCACCCCTCTCATCCTCGCCATCCTCATCCCAATCAGCCCACCCAACCTTCCACCACTCCTTCTTCCCATCAACCCCGTCGCCTCCACCACCACCACCACTTCCACTCCCACCCTCAAGACCATCACCCCCACCAAGCAGCATAAACTCCCTCTCCTCCCTTTCCAACCGCCCGGCCTCTTCTCTCTTCCTTTCCTCCTCCTCAACGTCCACAAACCCCAATCTCGTAGTCTCTCCGTAACTGATACACAACTCCTCGCCTTCCTTGATAGCACGTAACGTGCGATACACGATTAGTTGACGCACTGTGTCTCGTGTCCAGCCGACGTTTTGGTGGAGAGAAGAGTGGTTGAATAGAGAGCCTAGACCCAAAGGGAGTGCTTGTGTTTGTGTTTGTGGCGGTGTAGGTGGTGGCGGTTGTGATAGAGGTGGGTGTGATGCCTGGATGCGCGCGATTGCTGGTATTGGCGTTGTTGGCCGTGGTGGAGGAGTCGATTGGGGATTTGGCCAGTTGCTTTTGGGTCGTTAATACTTACATTTACAGTGGCTTGAAGGATGGCAGGAAAGGTGGGAGTTCATAACATACTAAGTGTAGAAGTAAATCCGCGTGTGTTTTACGTGCTGCTCGAACTCTTCGGGTGACAGCACAAGGACGGGACACACATCCAGGACTGTTTGTGCGGGTATATTGCGTGCTGCGACGACTCCTCTGCCTGTCAATGTTCAGTAGTTGCCTTTGTTTTTCCCCTCCTCGTTCAGTAGGCACATCTTGGCTTGGTACGAAATACTTCACGTCGTGGCATGCACGAAGCTACATAAGCTTTATTTTAATAGTTACACATTACACATACCTTTTGGTGTGTTCAGCACGAGTAAGAGATCAGAGTGGCGGACGAGAGGCACGCGGTCTTTCAGGCTTGGTTCTAGTCCGTGAGACGCCATTGCATTTGTTTTGTATTATGAGGTATGCAGTCGTGAAACAAGAGAGCAAAAAGGTGGTCGGGTGTTCCGGAGGATTTGAAACATCAGCTGACATGACTTCCGTCCTTCCTTGCTTCTTCAGCCGCCAGATTCGCTGAATGGCATGTTTGTCACTTGCGGAACTACTTATGTGAAAGTACACATGCTCAAATTAGAGTCTAAGCCTAGATAAAACCCTTGCCAATTTGACAAGGCTAAAGTTCATTGTTCTATGATTGTTATGAATTCTGTGGTCGTATATGTCGTTATGACAGTGTAACTATCGTTTTGAAAGTAGATCGTGATAATCTCAATACATGGGTATCATGCTATGCCAACAAAATGCTTTTCCCAACCGTACATCCTACCAGTGTCCTGTTGTCTCCATTTCCCCAACCCTCTGACTCTAAGACATATCCACAGCCTTCTGAGCCATCTGAAGCGCTCCCTCATAGGTCTTGTTGCCACCGATGAATCCAGCGGCATGCACAAAGACACAACCCGAGATGCCAGAGACGTTGTCCAGCTCTTGGTCTCTCACTCCACGCCACTTCTCAGGCAATGGATGCCTCGACTCGAATCCACCATTGACCTTCGACACGGTACGAATACGCCATTTGCTGTCAGGCTTATCATTCTCGGGGATGAGAGCGTACAACACCTGTCCAGCACAGCCATCCTCCTCTTCGAATTTGTATAGGTGATCCATGAAAGGGCAGCCTTCTGGAAGTACCAGAATGCGTCCTTGAGCATCATACTTCTTGCGATCTGCAAATGCTTTTGCGACGATGCGTCGAGCTGGAAGCCAAGCGTGGAAGGTGTCTTTCAGCTCAGCAGTAAACTGAGATCCAGTAAAGGCAGATGCCAGCAAGAACCTGTCATCCTCCTCTTTCTGCTGTTGCTCAGGAGATTTGTCCTCTGCCGTCTTCGCAACTTGGTCGTCGTGGTGGTAGTTGAACCTGTTCACCACAGAAGCAATGCTGAAGCCTCGGTCATTGAACTTCTTCGTGATGCCCACCTCTTGGAGCTTGCCAGTATCGTAAGCAGAAACACCATTGTCGTTTGCATCAAAAGCCTCAATGAAGTCATCATATAGCTTCTCGTACAGAATTCCCACCTCTTCGCTAGTCTCTGCAAGACCGGTCTGTTGCGCGATCACAGACTTTCCGAGATGCATGTAAACAAGTCCAGCGCTTGAAAGCTTGGTGTTGTGTCCCGGGAATGTAGTCGTGAACTCGCGTTGGTGGTGATCGAAGCGGTTGAGCTTGTCGTCGTAGATTCCACCAACATCGACTACAGTGTGGCAGGTCTTGAGCACTTCATTGTCGCGAGTGCGGACTAGTGGTGAGTCGGTATAGGTGGGTAGAAGGCGGAGCATGTAAACAGCCAGTGCCTCATCGGCGTGGAAGTGACCATTGTGGGTTCCAATGAGGGGACCTGTAAGTCTAGGCTTCTTTGCAAGTGCTAGTTCTGCCATCCTGAAGGCTTTTAGCATGTAATAGTTTGGTGATGGAAGCGATGTCAATATCAGGAGAGAGGCTTTCTCAGATGGACAAACAAATCAAGAGCTTGACACGTGCAAGTGTTTCTGGCTTCCTTGTGCCGCAATCCTGACCATCATTCTTGGTTGGTGTGCCCAGCTCTCTTCGCTCAGAATACTGAGCAACAGGCATTGTGACACTTCCGTTGACCATACAGCCTTCTGGACATCGTTCTGGCACTCGGGATCCTCCCCGCCTTACTATATCAATAACCCATACAACCGCACCCTTCCCCAGAAAGTAGTCAAGGTAGCACACGACTATAAGCAAAGAACCTCCAGCTGCGGATACAAGATCCGGCGTCACCAATGTCCTCATAAACCGCTATAACTCTTCACATATCATGGCTGTGCTCGCCTCATTCGTTCGAGCAGTCTCCTCCTGCATCTGGCTCGGCGCGATCGTCTTCAGCATTCCATTGGCTTTTGATGTAGGTGGACGACACTGTGGGCTAGGATTCTCCCTCGCCCTTTCCCTATTCTACATGTTTCATTCCATACTGCGACTGGCGACACCAAAGCGTTCTCGAGTTCGCAAAATCCTCGTCCAAGTCGTTGGCACCGTCCAATGGCTCGTCATACCAAGTTTGTTGATCTGGTCCCTTGCTAAGTTCTCAATGGATGCTGGCGATGATGGTGATAAGAGCTGGGTCGAGCGTACGATCAAGAAGGCAAAAGACCAGGATGAAACATTGACTGCCTGGCTCTTTGGAAGAGGAGGTGTCTTGGAGAGCTTCAGTATAGGCAGTTGGGATCTGCTGTTGCGATATGCGGTCCCAGTCTGTCAACTGGCCGAAGGGTTCTGCTCGTTACTTGTTATTCAAGCTGCGGGACAGATGACCAAGTGGGTTGTGAACACAGAGAGGTCAGTTTGTGAAAGAAAACGACAAGAAGTTCTCAATACTTATTGAATTCCAGCGGAGATCACTGGATGATATGGCTACTTGTGCTTTCAGCTTCGACAATCTCCAGCTCCGTCTACTTCCTGTACCGTATTACGACTTTTCCTGAGATCAACAACCTAGATGCAATGTGTATTGGAGTTGCAGTAACCTGCGCCATCTTCCTTTGTGCTTATAGCATCGGTAGTGGCAGAGGCAACCCTGTCGAGAGCTCTTTGCTCTTCGCATATGTTACGTTATGCATATATCAGATCTTCACAAACTACCAGCCCGACATTGTAGTTGAGTCGGCAAATCCTCCTAGTCAACCTGAGTTTCCACCACTACCGCCATTCTTTATGGCTTCTTACTCGACATTGATGCAGATGATATCATCACTTCCGGCGACAATCCGTGGCTCTTTCAACTTTGTTCTAGCAGCTTTCATGACTATCACACCATCTGTCATAATCTCACTCGCCTACCGCGTTTTCGTCATGTTCGCAAGTACTCGAATCATCCCAGCCATTCGCGAACGAGGTGCACGAGCTCTTTCGCAGGAACCTTCCCTGGATGACGACGACGGTGTCGGCCAAGTGCTCGGTTTTGCAACTTATTTCAGCAAATCGCTTATCATCACGGTTTATACCAGCTTGCTAATGCAGCATTTTGCAGCGAATGAGACCAACACTGCACCTGTGGAGTGGTGGACCAGCCAGGGAGGCAATGCAGGTGGAAATATATGGCGCTGGATTAATCTTGGTCTCACCATGCTATTGTACGCCGTGGAACTTCATCTTGGAAAGAGTGACAATGACAGCCTAACAAGCCACTGGAAAACTGAATGAATGCGCACACGATATAATCGTGGGCAAAGCACAAAACTGTGCTGCATTATCCTAAAGCCAGGTTGCTGCAACACTGCTAGGCTTGAGCACCAGTGCTGAACAGCAATGCTAGCTGAATGACACAGCAGCAAGGACATGGCCACCAACTGATATATACTCGAAGATAATAGCAGTCGTGTATTGGATTAGCTAATACATGGGGCAAACATTGTCCGAGGAGGACAACTTTATCCCAAACATGGGCAATGGGATTAGTCGTATCTGCACATAATGTTGATGCGGTGCGTTAGAAGGAGTCTGTCAGAATATCGACGAGCTGGGGACCAAAGAAAGAGGCAGAGAAGTATCGTTGTTGCATGCAAGGTGGCGCACGACATTGTAGAGTCCGAGGAGCTTGCTGTCCACGATGAGGTGTATGCTATGGGCAAAATGCAGTAATGATTAGACTGTTCCTGTGATCGTGCTCAGGAGATCGAAGGTTCTCAAAAGGACGGAAGAATGACGCGAGATGAGACATGACATGTTTGTCTTCTTTTCCCAGCATACCAGGGTTGTAATTGACCGCCACAAAGAAGTCAAGAGCATTCAGTTGCGCTATAATGGGCCGCCTGAAGCAATTGATGAAATCAAGTTTCTCGGTGTGTCCAAGCATGTTAACAGAACGACACCTGCGCCAGGTCGCGTGGTGCTCTATTGAAATAAATTAGAGCTTTCTATAATCTATCAATGCCTATCTCGAAAACTGGGGACAAGACAACCTGAAGCACACATTCTGCTGAAGAGCTTGGTCGAAAATCTATGTTTGTTTGTTTGTTTGGTTCTAAATACAAACACGCTCTTCAGATACGCGCCGTCTGCACTTTCAATTTCACTCATCTTCGCTTTCCCTTCTATATTTTATTCTCCTCTCTTTTTCCCTCTCAACTCCAGTTTTACCCTTGTGAATACTTCCACCACGACACTGGTCACGTTCAGTGGCCTGCCTATGCTTGCTCTTTAACACACTTTCCATCTTCCACCTTGCACTTTGCATAGGCCTTCTTCATCAACATCAAGAGCAGTCTACGAACTACTACAGTATTCCATACACAGTACAGTGAGTCAACCCCGTCTTCACTTTCCCTTCTTCTCAGCTACGTCTCATCCAAGAGTCTCTTTTCAATCCCATATGCGACGACGTCTTACTGACTACGGCAGCCCACCCTCTAGTTCAAAGGACTACGTATCTAATCATCTATCACGATAAACAAAGCCACGCGTGCTTGAGAGAACTCTGAGAATCACGGTTGCACGTCACAGTTTTAGAACTCCGATATCACACACACAGTACAGTAAGTTAATCTCTTCCTCTGACTTCTCCTCCATCTCAGCTAGGTCCCATCCGAGATACTCTTCTCAATCTAATAAGTAAAGACGTCTTACTGACCACGGCGATCCACACACTAGATCGAAAAGACTACTTGTCCAGGCATCTTTCAACATGTCCGATAACCAAAAACATTGCGTTGCCTGCAACAACGTAGGCAAACAAATCTGCAAAGGCTGCCAGAACATCAACTACTACTCCAGGGCATGTCAGGAGAGCGACTGGCCGACCCACAAGCTGTCGTGCAAGACTTTCAAAGACTTCATCGACAAGCCCTCGCCCGATTCTCGCCGTGCCATCTTTTTTCCTGTCAATGAGAGCCGCCCAAAGTTTATCTGGCTCAATAATGTAGCCAACCATGATCCAGACGACGGTTACTTTGGGAATGTCGATCGCAAGCCTCTCTTGGATGGAGAAGAGATGGATCCACAATATCGTCCTGGGTTTCCACAGCATCTTTTCTTGCTATGAAGCGCTCAATTAAAGCGAAAGCTGCCACATACCATCATCCTTGTTGTCAGAGAGACGTTCCTCATCGGCGGCTCCACTCAGAACAAGTCCATCGCCAAGGTCACGCATGGAGCGAATCGCCATGACTGGCGTGGACCCATGATCGTATACGGCATGAAAGGCTTGGGAATTGATCAGAATCATACCGACGACCTCGACACTACCGACTTCAAACCGATCGTGGAGTACCTGTATAACTATCTAAACAAGAACTTCATAAGCCCGTGAACGTCACACTACAATGAACATCACACCCCAGTGAATATCACGCCACAGAGAACATCACACCCCAGTGAACATCGCACACCGGACCTCAGAGATACCTGATTGGAGATGGATTAAACTCGTTATGGGAAGGTGCTATAGAGTGAGCTGCGAAACTCCACATAGCAACCTTTGTTTGCAATAGGAACTCATGGTGGATTGATTGCTCTCAAGTTAGTAACAATACAACAGGGAAAGGTAGCCAATGTTATAGTTCTTGAGTTGAGTACTAGCATAGTGAGAACATTACAATGAGACAAATCAACCTTGGCATCCCTGTAACCTAATCTTGCTTGACACTTTCGCCGACAGATAACGTCCGCTTCTAGTGCAGGTCGGACGGCTACGAACGCTGTAGCGAGGGTGATAGGCATGTGGATGGGGTGGCTCCTTGCTTTTGTGGTCACGATCGGTGTGGCTCTGTTGTGAGCAGAGGATGAGGAGTGTGCCTTTGAAAGATGCGAGCGGTATGGTATGCTCGGGGAAGTGACAAAGATCGGGTTGCTTTGACGTAAAATAGTGCCCCTCTCAGATAGCGACCAATCGATGTTATAGTTTCGACCTAGACGCTCTTTCCCTATCCTTTTGAGAGGTGTTCTTTCTTGTTTCTCCTGTATGATAACACCATTGGTTGGACAGGGTCGAGTAAGCTGACAAGCCGTGCCCTTCACAGCCGTAGTCGCCTCAGCCCACGGTAGGACGAAAATGGTGTCAAGTGCCCAGTATCTTTGAGCAGGAAGTCTTGATCAGCACTCTGATTTCGTCAGGTTTCAGTTGATTCGGCCTGGAACATGTGAACTGTACAGAAAGCGTAGCTGCGTCTGTCGTCTCATTTGCGTCACGGAGTCTCATTCGAGCTTCGCTTGGAAAACGTCGAGTTTCAAACGCGGTAGGTATTGAGAGTTATGTGCATAAATATGCAACTGCTTCAAGCCCTTGTAAGTCGTCAGATTTTCCAAGAGAGTCTTGGAACTTCTTGTCTGGCTATTCAGTTATGAATGTTCACTTGATGCCGTGTCATGGCCATACGCCATGGAAACATAACAGCCGTTCACCCTCCAACACTCTCCTCCTCAAAGGTATCATCACTTCCCCATATTTCTTTGCTCTTCATCTCCGTCGCACGCATCTTCTTCGCTACTGCTTCTAGCCGTTCCACAACATCAACCACACCCTTACTCACCTTTTCAAAATACTGATCATTCGCCGCCCTCCGCTGTCTCGCCAGCTGAATATCGTTCTCAGTTTCCTCCTCGAGCTTTGTCTTCCCCAGGCCACTTGTACCCTTTGACTTTGCTTTCAACCTCTCCGCTCGATCTGTAACAAGCACGTCTGCTGCACCAGCGGCAGCGTTCTTGTCTGTAGTGATATCACTAGCGGCATCAACATCGTCGGTGTCGCCCCGTGCCCACGCTTTCGCCAGTTCAATCTGTGCCTTGCGTAACTCCTCGAGAGCAAGCGCATGACCACTGCTGAACACGTTTGCACCACCTGAAGCAGCACTCAGCTCGACCTCGCCAAGAGTGTTTTGCATCTCGATCCATTGTGCTTCGGTGTCGTGTCCGGACTGCTGGTTACCACGTCGAGATGTGCCATTGGGTTGGCTGTTGTTCGTGCTGCCGCTGCCACTACTACCAGGCTTTGTTGCATCGTTATCGGGACTGAAGCGAAGGGTAGGTAGATCGAGAGAGCGGCGGTCAGTGCCTGTGGTCGTGGAGCGCTGGCGGAGGAGCGGGACTCGGGACGAGCTGAATGCCTGCCCTGGTGGTGGGGGTTGTTGCGATGGGCGTCGTTCTTGCGCCATGGTAGTCTAAATCACATCTCTTGTCGCCTATGGAGCATTAGTAGACTCTACGTGTATATCTATGCAAGAAGGCCTGTAGCAATACCTGGGAGATGTTGTTGTCAAGTAGTAATAAGGGGCTTTCTCTGCCGAAGTTACCGCAACCGGATTGTTAGCAAAAGTGGAGCGCACACTTGCACCCTCCAAATTTCCACCACACCTTCTCGTCACTCAGCGCCGTCTCAAACCTAACTAATCCTACCAGCTTTTCCACACAGTACGGCCTCCCCTCTTCACCCATCGCACAGAGGTCATCATCTAACGCATCTTCTTCTCCAGCACAACCGCCAATATGGGTAAGAACAAGCCCCGTGGTCTCAACGCCGCCCGCAAGCTCGAAAACCACCGCCGCGACAACCGATGGGCCGATTTGTCCTACAAGAAGCGCCACTTGGGAACTGTCTTCAAGTCATCGCCGTTCGGTGGTAGCTCTCACGCCAAGGGAATCGTGCTCGAGAAGGTCGGTGTTGAGGCTAAGCAGCCCAACTCCGCTATCAGGAAGTGTGTTAGGGTGCAGTTGATCAAGAACGGAAAGAAGGTTACTGCTTTCGGTGAGTAATCTCAGATCTTCCTTGTGGATGTGAGATGTTGCTGGACTGGAGATGTGAAAGAAGAGCTGGAGTCAAGATTGTTATATAGATCATGGCAAGGAGCACGATTTGCGATGAGGCTATATGGACTATAGACAAAAGAGAGGCGATCAAGAGCGAGATTTCGCACGCACAACATCAAGTCGTATTGAACGTCAGGAACACCGGACTAATTATCACTTTTCCCATTAGTCCCCAACGACGGTTGTCTCAACTTCGTCGACGAGAACGATGAGGTCCTCCTCGCTGGTTTCGGTCGTAAGGGCAAGGCCAAGGGTGATATTCCCGGTGTGCGCTTCAAGGTCGTCAAGGTTTCTGGTGTCGGATTGATGGCTCTGTGGAAGGAGAAGAAGGAAAAGCCCAGATCATAGAGGATTTGCTCATTGGCTGGTGGTATTTTCTTGTTTGCAGCATATCATGAACAAAATGGAAAGCAGACACATATCCTATCGTCGACAAGACTGACGAGGAGGAATGATGCTGTTGGTCTCTTGCTAGCATGGATGAGTGGGAGAGATGAGAAAGGACTTCTGTTAGAATGTGGGCTAAGATTTATACCCACGAATGGAAATGCTTGAATGACCACAACTACGCAGTCCATGAGCGCAAAATGTGCTTTGTGTGCAAGCATCTTGTTGTGACGATCGAAGGCAAAGTAAAGTCCATCACCTTGAGCACAGACGAACAGATGCTTAGCGATATACGATAACATAAGCTCCATCTACATCGTATGCGCTAATGCGTCCTCTTCCACTCCTTCAAGAACGCTTCCTTTTCCTTCTCCTTCTTCTCCGACTCTTCTCTCCTCTGCTTCTCCCTCTCCTCCTTCCTCATCTCCACACCCTCAGGTCCTTTACCCCAAACACCCGCTCTCTTCCCCCACCCCTGCACCACGCCCCAAACATGCTCATCCCCAATCTTCGGCGGCGGTTCTCTACTCGTCCTAAACGGACTAGCTCCATGCCTAAACATAACTTCATCATCTCGCTCATTCACCTCCCTCACACCGCCAATACCCTCGCCAACCACCGCCTGCTCTTGACCAGCGGAAGCAGAAGCAGGTAGGACACTTCCAGCGCCCTCGACGACATCACTCAGACTCCTCTCCCATCGCCTCACACTCGCATCCACAGGCTTCCACCACCCCTCCTCCATCCTCGCCCACCACCTCTCCCCACACATCTCCCACAATCTGCTCCGTGCACGTTTATAGGCAAAGCGCTCGTCTTCACCCGTAAATATACCACCTTTAGTGAAATCAGGCGCTTGTGCTCGCCTCAACATCTCTTGCGTCCGCCGCAGGTCCCGTTCATCAAGACTCTCCATTCCATCTCCGGAATCAAGAGCGTAGTTTGAGGAAGAAGCCTTGGGTCGATGAAACGGCTCATCCTCCAACTGTCCTGCGTCGAACATGCCCGCAAGCCGCGCATGCGTGAAATCCGGCTCGACAGGGGACGCGACACCAGGGTCATACGACGAGATGTTCGGTCTGAACGGTGCAGTTGCGTCTTGGTATACTTCCGAGATTGTCTCGGAGTACACGGCGTCTTGGTCTACGGTCTCTGCTGTTTCACCAGCATTTGCCGTTTTTGCCTTTTCGGGGAAGAACAGCTCGTCGGGGCCGGCAGCGGCGGTGATGAGCAGTTTGCATTTTGCCTCGTACAGACTGTCGAGCAGGGTGATGAAGCGGCGTGCTTCGTTTTTGTGGAGGGTGGTTAGGATGGGCACGTCGGTTAGGATCAGAGTGTGGTAGGTGCTGGCGAGGGTGATGTAATCGGCGGGGCCGAGATAGGAGGTGCAGAGTTCGGCGAAGGTCCAGTGGGTTACTGAGTCGTGTTGGCGTGGGATGGGAATTGTGCGGCCGTACACGCGCATGCTGCTGGGTGTCCAGGGGATGTCGGAGAAGGGTGGAGGTGTGCTTGCCGGGAATGCGCGCGACAGGGCGGCGGAATAGGCGGCCTGGAAAGCAGTCGAGGCTGTGATTGTGGCTGTATCTTCGGCTGCTGGAATGACCATGTAATGCTTGGGTAGGCCGGCCATGGAGGGGAGCTTTTCTGGTGTAGCTGTTGCGACATGAAGGCTCTGCTCAAAGCCCAGCCCGACGTTTCCGGGTGCCATTGCTTCAAGTCCTTCAAATCCGTCATCGCGTTGTGCGACTCCTTCAGGTTGAGTTCCTGTACTTTCAGCATAGATCTCTGATTCTCGCCGTCGATAGTCTCTGGCGCTTTCCATCTCCCAAACCTCACATCTTGCTTTGAGAACATCCAGAAAGGCTGAAAAGTCACTCTTCGTGGAGAACATTGCTTCACTCTTTCCAGGCCGTGTTGTCCCTCTCATCCCGAACTTCCATCCCAGCGATTCCATGCGTGTTGGTGGTGGCGCAAAGTCCATACCCGCTGCTTTTGCCAATTCTTCTGGCATGCGATTCGAGGTCGCTATCAATACGCCTCCGAGATGAAAGAAACTCGTCATCAGATTCGTTACAATCTTACTTGCGGCACGATCTGGTAACTGGAACTCGTCGAGGAACAATATAGGTGAGGTCGAGATGAGTTCTCTTGCGAGCCAGAGCAGGGAGTAGTCATCTGATTGACCCATACTAGCTGGGATAATTGTATGTCGACTCCGTCGCAGATGTTCCAACTTGGCCATTGTTTCAAGCATGAAAGTGGTATAGTGGAACCGGCGCTTCTTGCGATTAGGTAGACAATCGGCGAAGAGGTCTATCAGCATTGATTTACC
>Ga0160429_1001574_pt1 | contig 12534 bp, 15 predicted proteins | sample SolpanmetagenomR_FD_108199 | JGI IMG/M metagenome (GOLD analysis project Ga0160429, IMG submission 108199) | Solar panel surface microbial communities from Lawrence Berkeley National Laboratory, California, USA - R | ecosystem: Engineered > Built environment > Solar panel > Unclassified ... | reverse complement strand
TTATGTCGTTGCCAGTAATACCAACTCCGTGGTATACCAGACCTTGAGAAATTATGCGTTGATAGCGCCCGTACGCTTAAGACCGGTCGATAGTCAGGATGCAAAAGCTGAAATGTTGATGGTGCTGCTATATGTCTCAACTCGACGAAGAAAAGCGTTCTGTGTGGTGGAGATGAACTCTACGAATATTGGTGATGTCGGCTCATCTTACCGTCTCATCATACGAGTCTCATATAGAGTCCACATGACAGCTTGACGCGTCACGCGTGGTCCACAGCGTCACAGCTTAGCCCTCAACCACCCACTCTCCTCACACATCCACAAACACCATTCCTCTCCTCTATTTCCTAGAACACGACTATGTCCCTTACGCAAAGGCTTGCACCTACTCACTCTCACCAACGTCTACCAAGTCTTTCTCTTACACTAATTGATGGGAGCGTTGAGGACTCCGCGCTGATTCTGATCGATGGCCCGAGATGCCTAGTAAAAGATACTCATCACAACTTCTGTATTCGTTACTTACTTCAAGTTGCTTACATAGCATCTGGTACATGTCAAAGAAAGGAAATCAAGGGGTACACGCAGATTGTATGTATGCGTTTGGGATGATGATGGTGTTCAGACTGAGACAACGGAGGATGATCTAGATTGGGGGTGTCTGGAGAATATATACACGACAGCATTCGGCGGGGATAAGATTCCAATCCCTGATACGGACGAATATTCTAACCATCCTTGGGTGTTGCACAAAACGATCGGAGGGAAGCTCAAACAATGTCCGACTTACAGCCATGGTCTCGTTAAGGGATGCCGCTGCTGTTGGAAGCCGCTGGATTGATTGGTCATCGAAGACGCTTGATTGATCAGGCAACAATTACAATAGATCTATCTATTACTCATCATGAGCGAGCTGCGACGCATTACAGCTTTCAGTGTCAGAGTTCTTATCCAAAGTCGCTGTTTGTTGAGCGCCAAATTGGTATACACTATCTTCCGCCATTAAAATGGATTCAATGAAAGAGTCTCGGGAGGTCTCATCAACTCGTGCGAGTGCAGCTGTCTGTGACACTCCTGCACCCCATTCTAGGGTAACCTTTTGCTGCTCATGAGCTTGGAGGAAGGTATCGCACTCCTGCATTTTATATGACTCTACATTTGACCAATGCTGTTCCGCTATTCGTGCGAATCCATTGAGTATTATGTTGTTCTTCTGCAATGCTGTTTGTGGAATCGTACTTCTGGAAGAGAGGGTAGGAATATAACGTGCGATCAAAGCGAGCAGAACCTTTCGAACAGACCTTCTCTTGAGATCCAACATGGTTGGTTGCTTTTTATCTATGGCCTTACTGATACTGACATGAGCCTTCTGAAGGGACTTCGGATCATGATCATCAGCATGCCATACCATCTGACAGAGCGGAGTGCGATTCGGATACAGATTTTGGACTTCCGTTTCGGCTATGATGCCAGCACCTCGTAATAACTGCCATCTCTGACCAGTATTTTTGAGCAACACTTGAGCGTAGATATGTGATCCAGTCTCCTTATGTAAATTGTGCAAAGCATCTCCAATGGATGAGATCATGTGTTGCTCCACATGTGCGTTGAATGTTGTCAAAAGATCTTGATCTGCAAGGACAGCTAATACGAGAGACTAGTCAACATAGCTGATGGCGACACGTAGGGAGGTTTTACTTTTGATATCTTCTAATCTCAAACCTTGTGCTCTCATAGCGTACTCTTCTTTTTCGTCATCAGGTAGTTTACTCCACATTTCATTTCCCATCTGGATCCTCCCAAAGGGACCTCCATACTTCACCTGTGTCTCTTCCGACATTTGATCAAGAGATACTGGTAGGTTCTCTTTCATGTATAAATGGGAAGCAGTTCCTCTCCTAAAGGATCCGCTGGACATGAAGTCTGGATTCTGCTTGAGAAAACGTCTTCTCTTTTCCAGCCGTTTTACTGTTGTGATCTTTAGTAAACCTAGGAAATCGAGCAACTGCTCAACCCTTGATTTACCCTGTGCATCAGAAACGATTACTTCATCTTCTTGCATCGCGGTATCATTAGCAGAATCGGCTCCCTGCTTTGTCCGAGATCTAGTCGATAAAAGTTCAGATCCAGGCTCCGGTAATGGTAGGTCTCCGAACCATAAGTTCTCTCTACGTGTCCGGATTGCCATCTGCGAAGAGATCAGTAACAAAGTAATCAGATTGATCCTGGGGTAAGTACTTGCACTAGCTCTGCATCACACTGGATGATTTTGGCTAGCTCTACAAATGTGCTGGAAAATGCTTGTTGCTCTCTCATGTTCTTCCTGTAGCACCGATCTATCATGCGAAGGTCGTTCAGGGTAAGATCATCCATTTTCAGCTTTGTATAATGATGTGTATCGCCAGGTAGAAATGCTCCTTTGCCCATACTGCCAGCGTTTGAATCTTTGTTACTTGTGTGAGTCGTAAACCATTGCTATCAAAACGAGAGTGAGTAATGAGCGGTGATCTGTAGTACTTTTACTCGTACACTGACTGCTTGTGGGGAGGCGTCAACGAGGTCTGCTATGGACTGATGTACGTGTTTCCAGCTACGATGTCCGTTTACAGCAACGCCGGCCTTAAGGGCAAAGAGCACGACTTCCTCTGATCTGGTGAAGAGGTGATGAGGTATAATGGAGGTATTTGAAGCCATAATGGAGTGATGATACAATTGCCGTCTTTTCGATTGAGGTAGGAAAGTGAGGTACTAGAAAGGGACGCGTTTTCTATTTCAAATGGAAATGGAAATCGAAAAATCAAATACCAAATCTCACGGGTCCTTTCTGCTCTCGCTTTCAATGGAAAAACTGATTGAACTACCAGTATGATGAGTCTTGCAGACTTCACATCAACTCATGTTGGACTAGTTCCAGAGTCATCTTCTGACGGAAGTATGGCATATCTTTTTCGGTCCAATCAAGAGGCAATCCACGGACACAGTATAGCGCCGTCTGACAAAGAAATACACCACAATCATTGGAGTTAGTTTGTTTTGGTCCATTCTTAAACTTCATTAGCCACACAGTCGGGTATGAAACTCACTGCATTACCAAAACTCGATCTTCGCCATACGCAATATATTCCTCCTTGGGCTTTCTGATCTTCCATTGTCGCTTGAACCATGGCTCGAAAATGGTATAGAAGTCCTCGGTGGTATTGTGGAAGCTGTCTACGTATGATATCTTTTTCTCCTGATGGTCCACTAACAGCAAAGTCCAGTGAGCAGACAGGAACACCGGAACTATGAGAAACCGCTTTCTAAAGATATCTGTTTTCTTTTGCCATTTGGCCAGTGAAGCAGCCTCGGGTCCTTTCTTCCTTAGTTTGGGATAGAGATGTGAGTTGAGATATACGGCATCTTCTTTGCGGCAAATGAGTTCAGCATACGCATTGACGACAGTGTCGTTAAGCCAAGTTGATTTCATTAGTTTTTTGATGTCTCTCCCGTGTAACGACAACTCTTTATCCAGCTCTTCTTCGTCCGGACCCTGATATGCCTTTTCTATGAGTTTTCTCTGCTCATCGGTAAAAGCAAGCTTGAGGATTAAGATCAATATCCACCTGAATTCAAGAATAGATAGAATCACTCACCATGCCGGTCGCTGGAGGTATCTCTTCGAATACATGCTCCGATGAGTCTTGAGTCAAATCGATGCTGATTAGTTCCTCTATCTTGGGAATCTCGAGCTTCTCAGGCTTCTCGCCTTCTTTCAGTGGAACAAGTTGTACATTTCTCCAGGCATCTCGGATTGGCTGATTGTCCGCTTGCTCGAAGTATTCACCAAGGTGAATAAACATGCCTTCAGCACATTTGTCCAGCTCTGACCAGAAGATACTATCATCGAACACCACAGCAGGCCCAAAGATCATCAAATATCGGCCGGCTTTAAGTAATGTGAAGAATACATTGTTGACTCGCTCGAGCTCTGTATATTTTAATTAGACAGCGTAGAGAATCATCGTAAGAGATTACCTCTCTTGACCTCCCAATCGGCGAGTTTGTTCCTCTCTTCAAAGACGTCCCACGTTGGTCGTAAGACTCTCTTCGACATCGCTAGTGCCTGAGCACTGTCATAGCCCATCTTTTCGAACCTTCGGATTGTACGTATGAGTTCGATTCCACAGACTCCTTTAGCAATTCGCTCGTAGCACTTCATAGAGACTTGTGCCTCACGCAAGACGAACCATCCATTGATCGCCCTTTCCACGGTAGGCACAAGTTTTGCATAGTCTCTCGCGGAACCAGTTTGCAAGAATGTTATCACCTTTTGGACCGTTTCGATTGAGTCCGCCGGGAGTTTGTCAATCGATGCGTAGTTCTTTAAAATCCGCGGTATATCTGGACCTTTGTATATGCGATACAAGAATCTACTAAGTGGTCCTTCCACATCCAGGGAGCTTTTTTTGAACACGTCGTTGAAGTTTTGGAGCTTCGTGATTAGCTCTCGATCAAGATATTCGTTATTCTGTAGAGGTATTAATTATCGAATTGCTTCCAGATATTCAATTCTTACCCTTTTACTCTGCCTTCCTAGCACTTCCTCGGGCAAATATCCTGGGTCTGGCAGTGTACGTCCGAACATTTCTCTACATTCTGTCTTTTCCTTGTTTGTAAGCTCATTGCCCGTCTTCCATATGTTTTCTATTGTGAGAAATTCCAAGTATTCTTTGCCGTCCTCGGAGTAAGCAAGCCGACTAGCGAGTATTACGGTCGAATATTTCCCGGACACCCCCCGTTTCCTGCTAGTCGTCCCGACGAGTTGCTCCTCTTTCTCTGCGATTTCGCGGTGTTGCTCCACAGTGAGATCTGACAAGATTTTGATTGGTGCTGCAGCTCTGAAGAGTGTCCGGGTGATTGGCTGTGGGACATTCTCCGTTTGCTTTGTGATTTCAACAACTGGAACTTGACGCGTCTGTTCCTGTTGTAATGTATCTAACTTGAGCTTCTTCGACTTCTTCAATGCTAGTTGTTCCAACCGATCGCGGTGGTCTTTGCGACGTTTGAATTCGATTGCTCTCCATTGTCTCACACGTTCGGAGGTGATCTTCTGTTTTGTCGAATAATTCGCGTATTCCAGAATACTCTTTCTGCACTCTATGGGTACTTTTGTGATGAATGGCTTGATGCACATGTGATGCTCTAGCATGAATATTATTGTGATGAGCCAGGATGGCATGCCGTTCTTTGTTTTATATGTTATTGGCTCGCTCACAATCAGTCCCATCTTATCTCCAACGCCCTGAACCATGACCGGTGGTGGATATGTTGGTGATGTCATATGTGGTAGAAGTGATATTACTGTTCTTGTGAAGTGTAAGTGTGGGTGCGTGTCGCTGTTGTTGATGGAATTTCCATTGCAGTCTGAAATGGGAAACACGCTTTGAGACTCTTTTTGAGACCCGAAAAATAGTCCCTAAGCGGGTCCCAAACCTTCCCTTTGTAATTTGCTCGAAGCTATACAACCCTATAACAACCAATGTAAAACAGCTTTTGACACTCTGACGTCTACTAACTGCTTCTCAGGACCAATTATGATCAATCTGATCCACCACTTGACCTCATGAGAAATAGGAAGATTCTCATACAGGACCCAGATACTCATATTGAAGTAATCGACAAAGATTTACGCTGTTGTGGTCATACATATTCGCGTCCAGCTAACGTCAACCTACATTATACAAGAGTACATCAAAACCTACCGCCATCCAATCCAAAAGATTGGACGTGTATTCGATTTAAGAACAAGGACGGAGCGGTGATATCAGACGTACAGTTCATACCATTTCCTTCTGCTCAGCCAAAATCTTCGACATGGACTACCACTCATAACGCTAGAAGTGCTGGCTCGTACGAGGAAAGACATGTCAAAAGGAAAGGTGGAGACAGGAAACAGCTGAGACAAGCAATGGAGACTACGAAAGCTCAGAATCTGTTACTCGAAGAAAAATGCAAAGATCTCACGGACAGACTTAAGCTCAGTAGACATACCGTTGCATCCCTTCGGGAAGATCTCGCCGCAAAAGATGCAGAGCTCCTCAGAGTTACAGAGACAGATACCGAAAGCAACAACACAGAAGAAATGTCCAAATTCTCAGAAGTAGCACAATATGCGCAAGAATTGGAAGAAAGGTTAGCCGTACTTGAACGAGAAAACGAAACATTGGAGAAAAGGAACAAGAAGTATAAATACATGCTACAAAGATGATGTTGCGGTCCGTCGTGAACGGAGGCAAACCGCTCAGATTGCGGCGTACAGGTGTGAACAGCAAATGTACTGAGGCTTCGAGTAGCCGTGTTCGTGAGAATCTATTACATCTGAGCTCTTAAGATGCTCGTAAAGGAAGTGGATCAACATCTTGGATACATAGATGCTGCTCTGCAACGATGGTACCAGCATGTTTTGGAATAAAAACTATGTTTCAATCGTATTCTGATATTCCTAGTGTTCGCTATGGTTGACAATACAGAGGTTTGAATCTAATGAGTTCCATTGATGTTTTGATAGCCTTGAACCAGCACAATTCAGGCTAGAAGCCGGGATTATAGTCGCTTCAAACTTTGCTTTTTGGTACTTAGGGTTAGGGCTAAGCTTAGGGTTAGCGGAAAAACCATTAGGGTTGATGATATCTCATTCTACAAGTACGTTCGAGAGCTATAACCTTCCAAAGGAAGAGTTTGGGTCTATGTAAAGTGAGTTCAACGACTTTTTCTATCCCTGGTAGAGCTCGAGATGCCTCCTCTGCACAGGAAGCCATACAAACTATACTGCTGCTTTTGTCTGAAGCAATTTTATTGAATCATGTGGATATCTCCTGACATCTCTTAGCAGAACACACCATTCTCTAGAGGAGCTTCCCTCGAGTCTCCGAAGCCTTTTTTCTGCCCTCTAACTGCATTATCGGCTGTGAAAACCAAGTTTTAGAGCCGTGACCTGGTTGGGAAAGCCGAGACACTCCTGGTTCCCCTTGCTACCCCTTCAATCCTGCAATCTAGAGAAACTAACGAAAAATAGCTCAATGATGAAATACCATATTGAAGTAGCGTAGTACTACTCCAGCATAAAATTCATACTGATCAGAACAACAAGCTTCAAATTAAGAGGTATGATGACCATATCTACAAAACCACGAGAACGCATCTTGTTAGCCCTTATATTCAGCATTCTAACGCTTCACCCTGTGTCTACATCAAGTTGTGTCCCACTTGTAGCCTCCTGCGGAGGGTCAAAACTGGCACACCATCTAGCTTCGTTGTTCGATTCTCATTTCCGTTTGCAATAGAAACCAACTTGGTCATCAGACTTGGAGGAGAGATGACTGGACTGTTACATAACTTATTCGATTGTGTAGATCATCAATTCAATCTGCTACTAGACGTTTATCAGATAGTTTTCATGCCTTGCCTACTCCTTACTTCCTATCATCTGCTGTCGTAGCTCCCAGCAGATTCGAGTGCGAGCTAGTGAGATGTCAAGGTCGGCGGGATAGTATCCGTTGAGTATGGATCGCGCAAAGCTCATCACAAGAATCGCTGTCTCGTTGGTAAGCTCAGTGTTTGGAACATCGACAGCGATTCCAATCGGCTCATTGAACTGAGCCTTCTTCACCGCGGAGTATAGACTTCTAACATAAGCTTCATCGTCTGGATGTATCGGATTGCTTTCTTTCGCTCTGCCGAACAATGGAGACATAAACCATATGGCACATCGCTCAAAGTCCACAATCATGAGCTCCCAAAGGCAGTCCCGATGAACAACATGGAGGTGGTATTTTCCGTCGGGAGCGCATTCCTGTAATCTCGTCAGCGTACAATGAGCCCTCTTCGAAGTAGATTACTCACCTTCAAGCAATCGAAGCTATAACTCATTACTCCAGGTGATGATGTCAGTAATAGCTCGAAGTATGCTAGAACAGAGTTCATAGTGATTGTCGTGTTGCTCTTGCCAGCGATTGCTAAGTATTCCTCGACTGTTACTATGTGGCGATACACCTGTGCGACTATTGCTGTTGAATCGTTTTGAGCAAACCGTTCACAGTCCACCTGAACTCTTTCAGTGATATTGGTCGTTAGATTGCTCCAGAGGTGATGTAAGGCCATCCCGGAGGTCCACTCCTGACTCGGAGAGCACTCGTTCTCCAAGTCAGCTGACGAAACTAGAGAAACGACATCCCATCCATCAGATTCTTCGTCTGCAGATCCTTCGCTTGCTGACTTCATTCCTCTCTTATGTTCTTTGGCTACCTGATGTTCAAGAGAAGTATTGGCAGTAAAGTTTTTCTGTGCCTCATCTTCATCCGATACATGGCTGCTCTTCGCAGTCGATATATTACTGTCATAACCGCCTGTAGAGCTCTTAAGTATGTCCTCTTCTCCCTTTTGTAGAGCTTAATAAGTTCATAATTGTTCAGAAGTGTCCTACTGGCCATGATTGAAGATTCGTGTCTTACCGTGCTTTTCCTCCTGGTTTGTGACTGCGGGGGGTGTCCCAGTAGAAGGTGCCTTCAGGATGAGCTGTAGTACTGTCTCTTTATTCCCTTGTACGTTCTTCTTGCCGTCAGTTTGCGATTTGTTTGCTTTTCGCTTGGGTCTCTTCGATGATTGTGGCTGGGTAGTAGGCGCATTCTTCTTCTCCCGATCTTCTTGACTCTCCCTCGCTTCGCGCTCTGATGCTCGCTTCATCGTATGTGTGGTGCGGGCCATACAGTGTTTTACTGCATCATGGCAGAAAGAGTGCGTGGCATGCTGTACTGACAATTCTAAGTGTCATCCAGAATACTAGCGGGGTCTCGGTTAAGGGACTTCATCTGAGACCGGTCTCAACACGCGTTTTCCATCGCCAATGGAAATGAGAAATGGATACTTTCTACCAAAAACAACAAATGTCTTTTAGACCAAGACACGGCGATATTGTCTCTCATTACATCATCAACCATGACAGTCTCTCTCACCCAACTAGAAAACCTACCAAGCTCAAGCAACATCGAGTGTTACGACCAGTGATCAGTGAGCAAATACCCGTTCAGCCTGAACCTTTCCATCACAATGAGCCAGCACCTGCTACGCAAGATCATGAGTTCTCCGTCACGGACTCTTCGGAAAATGAAACAGATGACGACTCTTCCAGCACTCGGAGCTCCGTATCCTCGACTCGCTCAGACGATTGGTACAATTTTGGACCAGCCACAGATGACGATATCATACAAGCACAGCTGGATAGTATAAGGTTGGAAGATCAATTACAAGACGCACTGCCAGATCCATGTCTAGATGAGTATCAATGGACAGAACCAACTTTCACTGAGACTAAAGAGAGCAAGAAGTGGAAGGAACGTGAGAATTGGAAAAGAAACTTCACAGACATCAGAGAAGAGCTGATTCGCTTTATGTACGGCCAGTCACATCAATGTAAAGCAGATAACTGTGCCAATGAGGGGCTGTGGAAATGTTTAGACTGCGACATTGGTAAATGATAAGCTTAGCGACAATATGTCTGAAGGCTGACTTGTAAAGATTCGAACAATGTATGGTGTACAGAAGATCTCCGCAAACGGCATGGACTTCCATTTCAACGCTTACATATCGTACAATCACGATCAAGGAATGAACTGAGCATCTTCAAGCATACCTTGGCACCTTGGCCCCATAATGTTCAGCTCCGTAATGCTGCCTGTCCAAATTGCATTCATGGCTTGGTATACAGTGACATTGTATTCGTCAGGTCAACCGGAGCAGTTAGAATGAATGTAGGACGAGCTTCGTGTCAGAGCATGTTCGCATTCATGCATTCGCTTGGATACTTCCCAGCTACACCAGTGACGACGAGTAAGTGAACGCAGCATTTTTATTCCCAATCTGATTCTCCTTCCGTAGGTCTGGTTTTTCATATACCGTCACTTCTCGAGCGATATAGAGATCTAAATCTTCATTGTAGAGTGTCAGTGAAAAGCTTTTGCACATGGATCCAAACAAAGATACAGTTATGTGGAAGTTTCCCGGATATATACGAGCGTTTCATCACCTGTCAGCGCATCTATAATTTTGTTAGAGGTCAGCTCGAACTTGGAACTTCAAATATCCATATCCCGCAGCGATCTCACTGTCCTGCCTGCTCTCATAACCCATCAGGTACCAGATACATGGCAGCCGATGGCAACCTGTCTTTCAAGGGTAGGGGAAAGCCCTCGGATATTGAGCCATTATATGGAGAGCTGTACGTACACAATGACCTGAGTGCAGCAGAAATTCGAGAAGACAAACGTTACGCAAAGAATTGTCAGAAATGCAGCACATACAGAGCCGATGGTAGCAATCTCGATAGCGCAGCTACTGCCGAGGATTCCAAACTTCATCATCGGGGACTCTTTGGATCGATATGCAAACATCGAATACCTGGAGAGTTTATTTTTATGACACACGGTAGTGAAGCATACATATACTGCTTCAAGCTCATTTCACGTGCGCTCGAGAGCGAAACAATACGCACGCTAATTGCAAAATATGACATTGCCTGTAACTTCACCAGATACTTGAGGGTAAATTTGGTATTGTGATTGGTCTCTCGGAGCTGAATTTATATATAATATCTAGAACAGGTCTTTCGCTCCAAATGTGCTGGTTCAGTTATCTATACCAGTCTTTCATGTGGAAACGCATGAGTCGAGCTGTGCGATGATGATGCATCCTTATCTTCAACAGGGCAATGGGGTCGACTACGGAGAGCAGACTGAGTGGCAATGGGATGAGCTCAATTCTTTATCTCCACGTTGTAAAGTGGTAAGGTATTACGCACATGACAAATATCACGACTAAAATCCGAACTGTAGATGAGTAATGAGAACCGCAAAGACGAATTAGCGGAACATTGCGAATTTTTGTCACGCAAACAAATACATAATCTGCCGCATACATTGATTCGCCAAATCGCACGAGCCAAAAATATGATCAACTTTGGTACACATCGTTTGAACCAAATGCGAGATCAGTGTCCGTTCGCTTTAGCACTTGATGACAATGCAATGAAAATAACTTACAATCAGATCCGTAGAGGCGAATACTTACCCAGAGTATTATGGCAGGTTGAATACGTTAAGCTACTTCTAGAATCTCAATGGCTAGGTTCCTTACTACTAGAGAATGGTCGTACGCAAAACGAGATACTCGCGTTCGCTACAAGGCGTCACACTACTACTAGAGCTCTAGAAGCGATTGAGACTTTACATAACATCAGAGCGACTGCAAGACCAACTGGGAGATGGCAACCGGCTGAGGATCAATTCGTTCAATACGAAAGGGATGCGAAAGTATTCTGGATGGATGATCTAAAGGAACAGCTACGCGGCGCCATTGCAGCCGAGCTTCATTGGTTGAATACTCTGCATAAACATGGTCATAGTAGGATTTCAGCTGTTTCAATATCTAGCTTTTACTAATAAGTCGATAGTCGGTCAAGAACTAGCTGGGCGAGCTACTAGGCAACTCAACAAGGCCAAGGAACTCACTCGACAATGTCTTCAGTACTTGAATATGGTCCGGATAGTTTTACTGCCAGAAGATCCTCCAGTCATAGACTATACTAGAGCTGACGCCGATGAAGTTTTTCATGATATCTGGATCAATAATGCAATGGGAGCAGAGAAAAACTGGCAATATCGTACGTTTCGAGAGTGGTCATTAATTAGAAGAGGTCATGAGGAAATGCAATTTTCCGCATCCGAAATCGAAGGAACGTTATTATGGGCAAAAGAGCAGGCTCAAAAGTTCAGAGTCAAGCTGGATGCCGCTCAAACTACTCATTGGAAGCATTATTGGAGCAAACTAGTACACGACGCCATAGAGCGCTCGAATAAGTGGACTGCCTCACTGGCGCCTCAGGCCGAACATGTGATTGAGTTCTTACAGTAGTAGATCGCAGATTACCAAAATCGTAAGGTATATTCATAATCTATCTGATGTATCTACCTTTGTCCGAGTCTTTTCGTTTACGAGAACAATGTATTGCGCTTTCCTTGTGTTTATTGTGTCTCAGTGAGGGAAGTAAAAAACGCCATTTCTATTGCAAATTGAAATGAGAATTCAGTATAGGAAATTTATATCCATGCAGAGCAACAGTACCTGGGTCCTCAACCCTGCCATTAACTACCGGCGCTGATAAATTAGCATTGACTACAGCTATGTTAAGTGTATAGTATAATTATATAGTATATTTATGATTCATCTGCCGTAGTCTTCGTTTTTACTTGTCCAAACCAATATTCCCGTTTCAAGTCCTCACTTACTTTTGCTTCTTCTTCCCATGTGCAAAAGATCTCTCCCTCGTCATCCCATTCCACTTGATATTCCAAATTGTCTCCGTCAACAGTCGGACGAACGTTACAAATGCTCCTCGAACACTGATCTGGTGTCAGGTTTCTCATCTTCTTACTGCAGGATACTATTTACCAGATTCACCTTCTTTCTTTTTAGGTATGCGATAACCTTATGAGGAACATCTTC
>Ga0160429_1001573_pt1 | contig 12540 bp, 12 predicted proteins | sample SolpanmetagenomR_FD_108199 | JGI IMG/M metagenome (GOLD analysis project Ga0160429, IMG submission 108199) | Solar panel surface microbial communities from Lawrence Berkeley National Laboratory, California, USA - R | ecosystem: Engineered > Built environment > Solar panel > Unclassified ... | reverse complement strand
GTTTGAGATTGCGCATTTCAACTTTCTTTGAACTAGCACATCACCGTATCGTTGATTAACGCGCGTGTTCGCGACGTGGGCCAAGGAGAACTCCAGGCGCTAGCCAGGTACGTTTGAAGATCGAAAGAAATCTACAAAAACAATCGTCGTAATGTCATATCCTCCTCCACCACCAGGTTTGACAGGATCTCAACCTCATCCATCGCTACCCGCTCGTCCACCTCCTTCATCCACAACTTCAAATGGATTCCGCCCTGCCTTTCCAACTAGTACACCGACGGCGAACAGTGCTTTCTCTGGATATAAGCCGCGCAATGTAGGCACTACAAGCCAGGGGTGGCAGTCTCAGACCCCTACAATCTCAGCTGGTCCTCAACCTCCTTCGCATTATCTAGGAGCGCAGCTACAGTATGGAGCAGATTACCAGAATGCTTATCAGCAACACCCGCAACAATATCAGAATCCAGGCCTTGAGGCATACGGACAATCAGCTGTGCCACAAATACGCAACCCGTTTGCAGCACCCGGTCAGGCGGGGTCTTCTGGCGCGAAAGATCGCTTCGGTCTCACAGAATTCGATCCCGAATTGGAGGCGCAGGTTGCACAATGGAACAGCGCATACAGTAATGCTGATACATCGAAAAATGGTGGCGCTGGAGGATATGGTGCATCTGGAAATGCTAATACTGTAGCGCTTGGTACGCGAGGAGGTGGGGCGGCACCACTCAGTAGTCACGAGGTTGCAGTGGCTGCGAAAAATGATCCAGCTGTAGCGTCGGTCGTTGCTGGAGCAGATGGAAAACAGAAAACAGTCGTACGTTCTGGTGGAGGCAAAACATGGCAGGATCCATCTCTGCTAGAATGGGATCCTGCGCATTTTAGACTGTTTGTGGGTAATTTGGCAGGAGAAGTTACGGATGAGTCTCTATTGAAGGCATTCTCCAGATACGATTCAGTGCAAAAAGCTCGCGTGATCAGGGATAAACGCACTACCAAGAGTCGAGGTTTCGGATTTGTCAGTTTTAGTAATGGAAGTCAATATTTCCAGGCTGCAAAAGAAATGGAGGGAAAGTATATTGGTAGTCACCCTGTGAAGCTGTCAAAGAGTACAACTGAAATCAAGGCGACCATTCCAAAGGACAAGAAGAAGAAGAATCAGAAAGGAGGCGGTGGTGGAGGAGGTAATGCCAACACTGGAGCTGGAGTGCAGAAGAAAGCTACGAAGACGAAAGGAGGCCTGCGGATTCTTGGTTGATTCTTAGCAGCATGAATGCACGATCTGTATGATTAGTAGAGTTATATCCAAAACCGAAGCCATACACAGACGCACTTAAACCCATCTTATTCCACAGAAATACTGTGGCGCTTCACTTCCGCGACTTCCCCGGATTTCTCCACCTTTAACGCTCTCCATATACCTCAGCAACCTCAACACACCATTCACTTGCGTGCTGTTTCCAGTCTCCCTTGTTAATCCTGTGCAATTGTTCGCAGTCATAAGCGGCATTGTTTTTCCTCATGCGTTGAGTAACACAGAGAAACGGTCCCCTTAACATCAACCACCTCGAGGTTCGGAGCACAAGCACGACATGGCTGATGTCAAGCGTCAATCCACAACTCCCAAAACACCTGCCGGACCAAGCACTGGTGGCCAAGGCCCTGGGGAACTCGATGTAGCCTTGAGCAGGGCTATCGGTGCACGGTGAGTGTTCGCGCTTTGTTCTTCAATTATTCGTAAAATCAATGAACTGACGAGCATTTTCTATATAGCGTCAAGCTCACCACATCTTCTCCTGCAGTTACACTAGAGGGTACTATTTTCACGGCATGCCCCATCACCAACCTTGTCGCGATAAGTGTCTCCCCTGTGTGGAAGAACACCGATTCTTCATCGAAACGCGCTGGAGAATTTCACCTCATCCCCATTTCATGCATTCAGTCCTTCGACGTCCTATCGTTTGCGCGTAGCGAATCCTCCGGTCAAGGTTTCGATACAGCACTCCCGAGTATCGGATGTGTGGACATCAAGGCAGTGAAGGCAAGGGAAGAAGCAGCTATTAGAAAGCTGAAGGAGAAGGAAGCCATGCGCGGCAAGGGTGTCAGCAAAGGGGGACAAGATATCTTCGATGCATTAGCAAGGACGTGAGTATCTAGATCTGGTCCTCGACTACGCAAAATTAAACGCTAACGAATTAGCCTCCCCACTCGCTGGCAGGGAACATCTATCATCGTTAATGACACAGTCACTATTGCGAAACCCTATGGGCTAGATAACTGCACCGCGCCTAAAGAGCAACTGAATGCACTCACGCGCGTTAAGAAGGTGCTGGAGAATGAGAAGAGAAAGCTTGCTGAAAAAGCGGCGAAATCGGGCAAGGTATCACCTACTCCCGGGGCTGTAAGGAAAGGCGGCTGATTAGTTTCGCGCTTAACTACATGTGTGCGCAAGTATAGTACTGCTAAACCACAACAACAGAGTACAGGCAACTGCTGCAGCAAACTTTAGCCAGCCATTGAATCAATCAGAGCTATGAGAACCACGGGCCAGACCTGTATGTAGATCACGGAAAAACCCAACGAAGTTCCATGAAGCAACAGAAAAAAGTCGTAATAACTTGTATGACTCAACGTACAGCTACAATTGCCTTCTCAACTCACTCATAGCTTCGCATCCCCCTTGATAACATCCCTAAGCAAAACCAATCCCTCCTTTGCAAAGCGCACCATGTTCGCCTCACGATCTCCTCCAAGTCCAGTTTCCACCTCCCTCGTGAAGCATCCTTTCTCGCTATCAACCGCGAGCGCCACGTAATCCCTGCCCCTTAACATCAGCAAAAACAACTCATCATGCCTTTACCTCTCATCTATCTTACGGAGTTCGATTTCTCGTCTTGCCACCCGTAGGTCCCGCAGTTCCACTTTCCGCAATAGTGTATGTCGAATCCAAGGTCTTACGTGTGTGGGATGCTAGACCGGAGACTATGCTGGGTGTAGGGCCTTGGTAGGAAGATATCGTGTCTTGGGTCCAGCCTGCGTAGGCGATGCGGGAGGGGAGAGTGTATAGCTTTAAGTTTGGGAGGTTAGTAGCCTGAAAGGATGAGAGATTTCGATATGGACATTGTGGAAGAACAGCGGATGCATGCATGTCTCATGCGGACATGGTACCGTTGCTGTGGAGTCACTGCTTCTACTCTTTTCCGTCCTTCAAAATTCGCCATAGGTCTTTTTACAATAACTTACCGTTAATCCTCCCTTGTAAAATTTACTAGCTCCTGGCATGGCTAGCAGGGAGGCTGAGATAAGTCCACCGGCAGCCTTTGCACATGTCAGTGTCAGTATCAGTGGTCCGCACCACTATATACAGATGCTATGTTCAGACACACTGTTTCAGCGACTGATACAGACTCCTGTCGTTCTTTGAGAAGCGTAGAAATTTCTTCAGCTATCGGCCGAAGAGAGAGAGGTGGGAATTCGCTAATAGACATGATTCTAATGGTGGTTGAGAAGTTGCGTGTGATTGCACGGGTACGAAGCATCTACGAGAGATATATGATGCAAGAAGTAACAAATCAGTTTTATATAGTGTGATAATTCATTGATTGATGACGTTAAAGTAAACCCCCGCAAGGTCAGTTTGCGGCGAAAGTTTAGAAAGCGGGGTAAATTCGTTACACAGTCATCCACCCTGGCCCTTTAGTACGTCCCAGAGATCAATCTCATCTAGATCATTATCTTAAGGACCAATATTACCGCCGCTCAAGACTTCGCTTATTACGAGTTTGACCTCTCATGACAATTCTTTGAAACTGTTGCAGTTGTTTTGTTTTTCGAGATGTGGATGAATGTCGCTATCGGTTGTTGTACAAGTTTTTGCAAGGTTAGGCAAAGGCAAACTTACTTCTTGGCATGCAATCGAGTACTGCATACGGCACATTGGGCGAAATAGTAATAACGCCCCCGCCAATCAAGAAGTGGCAAAATACAATGTTAGGAAAACTAATTCCGTTTCCTTTCTAGTGATTATATTTGTCATTGGACTGATACACCCTGTTGACAAAGATTGAGATTGTATCATCGTTGATGTCGTGATTATCCGCAAGTTCGAGCACTCTCATGCTGTTGTGTCATGAACTTATAACTCGAGGGAAATATGCCGACGTCAGAAATTGCAGGAGCTTGTGTAGTATTATGCAACTAAAACATGTGGCTGGCTTGGATTACAGCCCTGCATAAACGTGCGGCGTTAGGCAAATCGGACATGCATAAGTGTAAGCACGATAAGCAGTGCAGCCTTGTGGCATAGAAATATATGCCTGACACCTCCCAATTCGTTCGCAGCTTTGCATTTCGGCAGTCTTCTGGGCTTGAGTCCTATGCTTACAACTGCAATGTATGACGATATCAATAGCGATCTTGGCAGGGACTCATACCTCCGGCTTGGTTGGAATTCTCAGCGTGCGAAGTTCTCTGCAACCCGTACCACAGGCGGGAGTCAGGTAAACACTGATGCTCTGGAATCCAAACCTCTTGTTCGAGCAGCAGTGGCGCACGACAAGTCCTGGAAACAGACCTGCCATTCGACACGGTGGAAAAGCATCTGGAAGGAGTTCCAGTCTGGTTCAAAGGTTACCGAGAACAATCGCAAGCCTGGTGGATAAACAGGAGAACAGTTAACCGAGCTCACTTCGGTGCTGCACTGATCACGCTAATAGTCAATGCTTTCTTCACTTTCTTTGGTTGGTACTCGTTTGAAGCTGTTGCCGACGGCTACTATGTCACCGTTCTCAAACACGGAAACTGCGCTAAGATGAATCAAATCAACATTGCATTACATCTACTTATCAATGTAGTTTCGACTACCCTTTTGTGGTCAAGCAATTATACCACACAAATCTTGTTGTCTCCGAGCCGACTCGAGATCACCCGTACCCATGAGAAAGGCAACTATTTTGACATTGGTGTGCCAAGTGTGAGGAATTTCTGGCGGTGAGTGGGCTTTACAGTACATTTGCGCTATGCTTACTCATTGTTATGCTTAGGATCCCACATTACCGACGCTTCTTGGTTGTTGTTCTAGCGCTATCCTCTACAGTGTTGCATCTCTTGTAAGCCCGAAACATCATCCACGTTGACCAACCTAGACTACTAACTAGTCATCGGAGTTGGAATTCAGCCGTCTTTGTATCCAAGCCAACGTCTTCCTATGCGGCAGCTCTTGTGACGAATGATTTCCTTACAAACAGCCGACCTTGGAACAAGACAGGCATTTACAGCGAGCATAATTACTTACAAGTGGATGGCTGGACCAAGATGACTCGACTCAACAACGCGGAATGTATAGGGCGATATCTCGACATTTACATTGCTGGTCAAAATCTTGTGGTTGTCACAAATGCTTCAAATAACTCGCTAACTTTGAATGACAAAACATCTCTACTGAAAAGTTTCTCAGTTCCTGGCCCCGCTCCACCTACACGAGGCGTAGCATGGATGTGTGCGGCCTATGAAGACATGGCTGAGAAGCTTAATCACACATTTTGCACATTCACGGCAATGCAACCCTACACGGAAACATGGCGTGTAGGGGAACTCACTTTGTGGGCGTCACAGGTGGAATACTGCCTATCTGAAGGCGTTCAAGATTTTCCAAATATGTGCAGCCTCCATTTCAGGTGAGGACAAGTTCTTCGCAGAGAAGCCGCATAGCTTCAGCTGATTCAATGCAGTTATTTGGTCATGACTGTTGTGTGTATTTTAAATGCTGTTTTGGCTTTCTTCACAGCATTGGCACTTTTTGACTCTATTTGGGAACGAGAATTTGCGCTGGTGATACTTGGCGATGCTCAACACTCATTTCTTGAGACTCCAGACCCTACCACTAAAGGTCAGTGCTTACGTTCCAAGTCAGATGTCGACCGCTATTTAGACCGTGGAAAGCGTTGGACATCTACGTATATGGGCCAGGTCTGTGGGACTCAGGGAAAGTTTCGGTGCAATAGTTTGAGCAGCACAGAGTGGATCTTGACTTTGGTCTTGTACGTCGTTCCATTCATTTGCAAGTTGCTCATCATTTACTGACCAAGCAACTAGTGCTTCGTCGATGCTATGCATTTGTGTGTGGTGGTTGAGCGCGATGCTAAAAGCTATTCACATAGTGGGCATTGATATTAGCATCCAAGCGATATACGATTATGGTCTCGGTACACAGTGGTCATTTAACACATTGTGGGCACTAGGAGGTCGGACTTCTCTTCACCGGTTCATGGCCTGCGTCGCCGTCGCCAATTCACGGCAGCTGCTTCTGTCATTCCTCACTCAGATCGTTCGCACACAGATGAGTCAAATGCTTATCTCAGAAGAGTGGCGCTCATACGCATGCGAACCTTGGAAAGAAGAAAAGGACGAAAGCTCGTTGACCAGTGTACGCACCGCCTTTAGATGGGGTACAACGATGGTGGGGAAAAGGTGGTATCATGCCAAGAGTTACTTCCAGCCTCCCTTAAGAGAACATCACACGAGTGCTTCACTACCACTGCCTTCACCACTGCCTTCCCCACTGCCTTCCCCACTGCCTTCACTACTGCCGGTAGCGCCACAAACACAACCTGTATTGGCTGCTGGGAAAAGTCTCCGTGTTCCGTTTCCGGAAGAAAAACAGCGATCAACACTCTTTCTGTCACTTCCGTGGAGTTACGCCCTCTCTCTAGCCGTATCCTCGGCTGCACTTCATGTGTTTGTTTCCCAAGCCTTGTTCATAGCTCAAACAACGTGTTTCAACACAAACGGGACTCGCAATTCCGGGAATGACGGCATTTATATTGTCTATTCACCACTAGCACTAATGATCCTTATTGCTATTTTTATTGCTTGCCTCATGGGCTTCGTTAAAGTTGGCTATTTCAAGTATTCAGCTACTCATCAGTTGATGCCGCTTGTCGGGACATGTAGTCTGGCGATTAGTGCGGCGTATCATTCACCGTTTGCTGGAGATGAAGAGCTGCCTAATTACTGGTTAAAGCCGCTGCGGTGGGGTGCAGTATCTAAGAACGGTATTGAGCGCTGTTGCTTCACTTCTCAAGAAGATGTAGTACCGCCGATACCAGGGAGGACATATGAGTAGGGCAGCTCTGACGGAAGAGACACAATCCGAGGAGATCTCAAATCTCTCAGACGGAGAACAAAAGCGTATGGCATGCGAATATGCTGCATACTGTTAAACAAGTCTGAAAACGCATTCAAACCACGTATTATGTGACCTCGGCTAGACCTTTTTACTTTCGCCTGATATACACTATTGGAGACTGGACAACTTGTGCTACGTGGCCGTCCTTGGGTGATGAGTGAGGCAGTATAGCAAGTCTTAAACAATCTTGTTGGAAGGAGCATCACAAGGCCCTATACCTTCAGCTAGCTCTATTTTAGGCCGGCGCGGTGGCTGAGGTTTCTGAATAGTCAAGTCATGCACGCCACCAACATCGAGATTCCGGACATACACTTTTCGATAACATGCATGCTAATATCTTGGAAATGTCACTAAATGCTTTCGGTTGATGGACCTCTAAGATGTCTTGTGCACATTACAATTACGATGGCTGCGGGTTCTTATGTCGAGATTTTTGACTAAATAGCGCTGACTCTTTCGCGCAGCATCGCCAGGAGATTGGATATGATATCGACTTCTGTCAGAAATGCAGAGTAGTTTCCATGGGTTTTGGGCCGTTGTCGGCAATGAATTACTTATGTGAAGAACATATATCATGATCTTCTTGACGATTTCAGATATTGCTATGTATTGCAAGCAGAAAACCAGTTTGAAGGAACAGTTACAATCTACCACGTAATTTCAGACCATGTATCAACGAAACCAGGCCGTTACCTCAGATCAACAGCTAGCTAAGTTATCGAAGTCTTTAAGGGGTTCGGAATTACAAGGACAGACATATCGGGTCAAATACCGCTTGCCTTCTACCTCACTCCTTCAATAAACTTAAGCGTTTTTAAATACTTTGTTTCTGATGAATGAATCTGGCGCCGTGTCAGTCGCAGACTTCAAGACATTCAGTACAGCTTGTCTCTCGAGGGCGTTCTCTGGTGTATCACTATATCGGTGCTTATGGCGCCACGCCTCGCCTGCTTTTGTCCGTGATGATTTTTTCGCTAGCACGTTTCTGGGGTTTCCTGTTAAGGTAAAGTTATCCCCCGCCGTCCTATATAATGATGCCAAATGCCCGAGAACGTAAGCAAAAACAGTACAGTGATTCCCAGAGCGCAAGGCGTTGGCCTACAAAAGGCGCTTGCAGGATACACGAGCTGGGTAAACAGCACACTCCTGTCCTGAATGTCAGTACATAGACATCCAAGAGACTCACTGTCCCCTCACAATACTGGAATTTTCCAAAGATTGTGCCAACTACGGCTACTGGACCGGCGAATGGGATATCTCCTGTTTCGACACTTACAACAAGACCAGCCCTATGTTCAACGATGTATCGCTTATCAACACCGTAGATTACCAAGGGCAATAGTTCCTATGCAACGAGCCCTTCAGATACTGGCAAGAGTAAGTCCCCAGCTCTGAACTATGCGCCTTCTATAGCACAACTAACACCGTCCTTCTACAGCGGCGCCCTACGTAATCGTTCTTCCATCGTTTTCCGCCTCGTAATCTCCGAATACTGGCAGCGCTAATGTCCAACCAACTACTCTTCACATATGGCTTGCACCGCGGCCGCATGGAGGCACAAATCAACAGCGTCGCAAAAGGCTGGGATCTCACCCACACAACCCGCCTCGTCTGGGTCAACGGGCAGTACGATCTTTGGCGTCCTACCAGCGTCTCGTCGGACGTCCGTCCAGGTGGTCAGTTACAGAGCACGCCCAAGGCCTCAGTGTATGTGATTTCGCAGAGTATCCACTGCAGTGATTTGATTGCATGCAGTGGACAGTCGAACCAGGACGTGCAGGCGGTCATGCACGCCGAGATCGCGCATATCAAGGCGTGGGTGGGGGAGTTTCCCAAGCGCGCTTAGGGATTGTGTGTGAATCCAGTGCCTGGAAAGCGTCTCGCTCTTTCCCAGTGAGTTTTTGCATGACTCCCTTCCTTTTGTAGCTAGAGTGAATACTCTTGCTTTCCTGGTTTTACAAGTCACTGTCAGTTTGCATTTGCATCTTACTATGAAACCTATTCTTACTCCATCTGATTTCTATTGCCACATGCGTTTACACCCGCTGCCAACTAACAACTTCGGACTGACGCCCAACGTCAGTTATCTTTTTGAGTTGGAGCGCTGTACAATACCCCCGTAGTATCCGTCTGGGTACGACCCCGGATGGATACCTACAGTAATCCTGGGCTTATTGTCTGCTCAAGGTCTGGATAATAAGTGCTTCCTTCTTGACAGAAGTATCATGGGGAGTGCTGCGCCTTTCTCACTCCAGACAAGATAAGATGCAGACAATAAAACTCGTTTTCTTCCTGCTGTCTGTCAAGTGCTCTACATGAAAGCCTTAGTATGAACTATGATCTAGAGATAAATGTTCGTTCGCCGTCAATCGTCTTTGAATTCCAAAGTTGCGTTTGCTTGTCTCGTGACTTACGGTATTGCCCTTCCGTAACGCTCAGGTTGACGTATACCGTCAATCTTTTTAGTTTGGGTTTTGTCGCGCGTGAGATCTCCATATGAAGAGGATGTCTCTACGAGTTGATTATGTAAGATAAATCTGGGGTATACATGCTCTCATTAGACGATGGTGATATTGAACCGCTGCTGTTCCCAGGACGAGAAGAAGTATGTAATTAATTGTGAAAAATGATTTACAGTGTTGAGGCCTTTATGATAATTATCTTTCCATTGTAATGTTCATATCACTCTTAGCAAAATTAATAACTAGCAAGCTACTTGAGTTGGGTATCCAGTCCTATCCTTTTCACAATTTTCAAAACCCTGCCAAAGATCAACGCCAGTGAAAGGAAAAGTCGTCGTTTCATGGTCCTTCATTAATCCCCTTCCACCTTCCTCCCTCTCAATCCCCCACTGGGCAAGCAAAACGATATCTCAAGGAGCCACCTCTTTCGCACCTTCCACTGGTGCCTTTTGCGTAACGTTCGCCGACTTCTTCAGATTCTTCCACTCGATGGTCAACGCTCCAAAGATTGTGCACGCCGCTAACGCTGCTCCAAGATAGAAAACATCCTTCAGCGCCACATTGTACACATCGATAACCTGCGGAAGGTACTTCGCAGGAATGACGTTGCGAAGTTCAGTAGCGCCGATGTGCACTACGTTGCTGGAGTCGAAATCGGGGATACTCGCGAGCCCTTTCACGAGTCTGCTGGACAGCAGATTCTGACCGACAGACGCGAAAACAGCACCGCCGAGTGTTTGGAAAAACATGAGCACACTGATCGCTGTCGGCACCTGCCTCTTCGCGACAGTAGCCTGAGCTGCCAGGTTCGGTTGCTGCATGCCGAGCCCCATACCGAAGCCGAAGAGGAACTGGTATGCGATCCACTTCGCATGGCCGGTGGTGGGCGTGAAGGTGCAAAGAAGACCCGCGCCGATCGGCATAATAACAGCGGTTGCGATCATGAAGGGATTGTACCAGCCGAATTTCTGAACCATGCCACCAGAGACGATTGCGGCAGGTACCATACTGATGACTAATGGCAAGTTCTGTAAGATGTGTTAGGAACGTTGGCGAATGAACAAGAAAGCATGTCTTACCATGACACCTGATTTTGCGGCTGACACGCCTTTGATAGCTTGGAACCAAATTGGAAGGTAGAAGACAATGACCATCATGCTGGCACCAATGCAGAAGGAGAAAGAACATCCGGCCAAGATTGAACGCTGAGTTATGATCTTTGGTGGGACTGTCGCTTTATCGCCTTTCCATATTTGGACGCCAACGAAGGCGATAAAGAGGACTGCAGCGAGAACTAGACAAAAGATGATGCGCCAATTGCCCCAGGCGTAAGTTGAACCACCCCACTGGAAGTGAGTGTTAGTGTTCTGATTGGGAGCGATATTGATATTAACCTACTTCGAGAGCGAGGAGGAGGCAGACGATGGCAGGAATGAAAAGAGATGTGCCCAGAAGATCGAGAGACGTTATCTTCTCGCGTGTTGTGGTCAAAGTAGTCACGATCGGCTTGGGATGAAGGAAGAACGCGACAACGGCCATTGCAACGCCACCCTGATGATGAACTAGTTAGTCTAGTTAACAGGACATAACTAGTATACATACAATCGGCAGGTTGATGTAGAAGCACCATCTCCCTGAACATGATTAGTAAGATGCTCAGGCTAGTATCATGATATCATTACTCACAGGTTACGTCAGTGGTAAATACACCACCAAGCAGCGGCCCTACAACAGATGCAATGCCGAAGACAGCTCCGAACATGGATTGAAAAACGGGTCTTTTCTCCAGAGGCAAAATCTGAACCATAATAATGATAGCTCCGGAAAAGATACCCGCAGCACCAGCACCTGCGATAGCGCGTCCGAGGATGAATGCGGTGGAGTTTGGCGCTGCGCCGCAGATGACCGAGCCGATTTCGAAAAGACCGATGCAGCTTAAGAACGTCCATTTGGTATTGTAAAAGGTGTAGACGCGTCCGAGCAGGAGGATGAAAGCGCAAGTCGTCAGGAGGTAGGCGGATGCGAACCTGTCATAATGTTGTTAGTGCTTGTGATAATATTCAAGGCGCAAACGGAGACATGCCAGCCGACTTGTCCGGAATCATTGAATTCGTCTGTAATGCGCGGAATGGCTGTCGCAATGATTGTTCGGTCTATATAGAGTACATTAGTACTACACAAGTTTTGACGTACGGAAATGAGACGTACCAAGAGCTACGAGAAATATACACAGGTATAGGGCAGCCATGATCGCGATAGTTTTGGGCATGCTTGGATATTCAGACTCCTCAACGGGCGGCCCTGCGACAGGCTTCTCCGCGATATGCGACTCGTCTGACGAAGAGACATTGCCTTCGACATCGGTAGCAGAAGCAGAATGAAAGGAAGTGGTACGAGTGGTAGGATCGAGCGTTGATTTTTCCATGTTGTTGACGACCGGGTTTGGTTGGGTGTACTCCGTCGAGACAGGTAGCGACGACATTGTGAAGGAAAGGATTGGGGATCGAGAAAGGTCAATTACTGACACTACCGAAAGACGTTCAGAGAGGGTGGGATCAAGCCTGATATTTGTACCAGCATCATAGAACGGACGAAGACGAGAGGGATGCGGAGCGACTCAATCAAAGGCCTCCGCTTCCTATAGATTTCGGAGGTCCGAGAGTTCGGGGGCCCCGGTGGCCGCCTTGTCAGCGTAACTCACAGCTAGTCTCCGAATAACAACAACAGTCGCAGTTGCTAGTTGCTAGTTGCCCATAGCATATGCTACTACATTCGTCTTCCATCCTGGGACTCATCCTTCATCTGAAGTAATTGAAAACTGGGCGAGGCTCACGTGTAGATCTCACGCTTCCTCCGATGACATTCAAGACTTTTAAGCGAAGGCTTAATATGTGG
>Ga0160429_1001572_pt1 | contig 12540 bp, 7 predicted proteins | sample SolpanmetagenomR_FD_108199 | JGI IMG/M metagenome (GOLD analysis project Ga0160429, IMG submission 108199) | Solar panel surface microbial communities from Lawrence Berkeley National Laboratory, California, USA - R | ecosystem: Engineered > Built environment > Solar panel > Unclassified ... | reverse complement strand
TCCCACCCCTGCCCAACAACTTCCCCTTCCTCATCCCCATCCCCCTCCCCTTACCACCTTTCCTCTCCTGCTCATCCTTCAACTGCCTCACCGCCACCCTCTGCGCCTCCTCTACCCGTACCTTCAGCAGCATCACCTCCGCCTTCTCAGGACTCTCCTGCGGCATCCGTATATCCAGCGCCCGCTCCAGCCGCTGAAATAGCTCCGCGTCATACTGCGTCACGAGACTGATCGCTTTTCCCGACTTGCCCGCGCGCGCGGTACGGCCGACGCGATGTACGTACGTTTTGCTCTCGCCCGGCAGGTCGTAGTTGATGACGCAGTCTACGGACGGAATGTCGAGACCGCGCGCCGCGACGTCGGTCGCGACGAGGATGTCCCTGCTCTTGGCCTTGAACTTGTTCAACGCGCCCAGGCGCGAGGACTGCGAGAGCTGGCCGTGTAAGGGGATTGCGCCGAAGCCGAGGGCGCGGAGGAGAAAGGCAAGGCGTTGGGTTTCGTGGACGGTGCGGGAGAAGACGATGGTTGGGTGGCCGGTTAGGTCGTTGAGGAGGTGGATGAGGTAGAGGTCCTTGCTCTTTTGCGGGATGAGGAGCCAGGACTGGAGGAGCGTTTTGACGGTTTGGTGCGAGGTTTTGGAGATGGAGACCCGGATTGGGTCGCGGAGGGAAGCGCGCTGGAGGGATTCGACGTCTTTGGTCATGGTGGCGCTGAAGAGTGAGGTGCGGCGTGTTTCCCGAGGGAGCACTTTGAGGATCTTGTCGATGGCGTCGCCAAAGTCCATGGAGAGGAGGCGGTCGGCTTCATCCATGACGAGGTATTTAAGCGTGCGGAGGCTAAAGCCTTTGGTGTTTTCGAGATGGTCGAGGAGGCGGCCGGGTGTGGCTACTACGATGTGCGGTTTCTTGCTGAGCGCAATGGATTGAGGAACCATGTCCATACCACCGAGTAGCACGGCTACTTTGACTGCTATCAAACTTCCCAAGGCCTCGAATTGTTGCGCTATTTGAACGGCGAGCTCGCGGGTTGGAGCGAGGACAAGACCAAAGAGAGGTTGTGGCTTGTCCATGAGTTGTTGCAGGATGGGAAGTGCGAACGCTGCTGTCTTTCCTGAGCCTGTCTCTGCTAACCCTATAATATCTCGTCCTTCCAGTGCGATTGGTATACTCTGCTCTTGTATGGGTGTGGGGTTCTTGTAGCCCAGCGCTGCACAGGCATCGCATAACGGTTCGATGATACCCAGTTCCGCGAAGCTCTTGACCGGTGTAGCCTCAGCTACCTCTGTGTCGCCGTCTGTCTTTGCCGGTGTTTTCTCTTCCGCATCTTCCTCATCTACATCATCGTCGCTGGGTCCATCTTCTTCTTCTACCGAGTCCTGCTTCGCTTGAACCAGCGTGACTATGGGCTCGGACTTCCGCTTCTTCGTAGCATTTCCTTGCTGGATGCGCGCAGCATCAGCGCTGTCATCGTGGTGTTTTCTTTTCATGATTCCAGCCATCTTTCCGTCCTGTAGATGGAGATTGAAATGGAGGGAGTTAGTTGTAGGCGAAATTTTGGTAGCCAAAGAGCGGAACTTCTCCGCTGTCCTCCGCAAAAAAAGTTCGGATTGCTCGAAGTCCTCCGCAGACACACCACACCACACAACACCCCTCACCACATAACGCATCTCAATGGCGAAACGAAGGCTAAAGAAGCGCACGCATATTGGCGCACCTGGTCGCAATGGCCCTGCGAATGGAGCCACAACCACGAAACCAGGAGAGCGGATGCCTAAGAGCATGGTTCTTCGTATCGGTGCTGGAGAAGTCGGGCCCAGTATCACACAATTGGTTCATGATATGCGACATGTCATGGAGCCTCATACCGCTTTAAGGCTAAGAGAAAGGAGATTGAACAAGCTGCGAGACTACACAACCATGGCTGGACCGCTAGGAGTGACGCATCTCATCCTCTTCTCCAGATCCACATCTGGAAATACCAATATGCGGATAGCGATAACTCCTCGAGGTCCTACGTTACACTTCAGAGTGGACAACTACTCGTTATGCAAAGACATCATGAAGACCCTACGACATCCAAAGTCCGGCGGTCAGATCGAATTCCTTACCGCGCCTCTCCTCGTCATGAACAATTTCACCACCGCAACCGCCGACCCCTCGAAAGCCGCGATACCCAAGCACCTCGAATCTCTAATTACGACCGTCTTCCAATCTCTCTTCCCACCCATCTCGCCGCAAACCACACCACTCACTTCCATCCGCCGCGTCCTCCTCCTCAACCGCGAGCCCTCAAAATCAGAAGGCTCATACACGCTCTCCCTCCGCCACTACGCCATAGGTACCAAAGTTGCAGGCCTACCGAAATCAATACGGCGGCTCAATGCAGCAGAGAAGCTCATGAAGAGCAGCGCGACAGCCGCAAAGGACCGAAAAAGAGGGCTGCCTAATCTCGGCAAGCTGGAGGATGTAGCAGACTACCTGCTCGACCCTTCAGGCGCAGGTTATACGAGCGCTAGTGAGACGGAGCAGGAAACCGACGCCGAGGAGGTCGAGGTTCTGGCCCCAAATACACGGAAGGTTCTGAACAGAAAGGAGAAGGAGAGGGCACAGGAAGCGCGTGCTGCTGCGACTGATGCAAATGGCGCAACGCATACGTCTCGGCATGAGAATGTGGAGAAGCGTGCTGTGAAGCTTACGGAGCTGGGTCCGAGACTGAAGTTGAGGCTTACAAAAGTCGAAGAGGGTGTGTGTACAGGCAAAGTGCTATGGCATGAGTTTGTGCACAAGAGCGACGAGGAGATCAGGGAGATGGACGCGGTTTGGGAGGAGAGAAGGAGAGTGCGAGAGGAGAGGAGGAAGCAGCAAAAGGAGAATGTTGAGAAGAAGAACAAGGACAAGAAGGCCAATGGTAAGGGCGGGAAGGACATTGAGGGGGGGGATGATGACGACTTGTGGGATAGTGAGGGCTTTTATGATGAAGATGCAATGGAAGACGCTGGCGAAGGGGCTGAGGATGATGGTGAGGAGATGACTGATGTGGAAGAAGACGAGGTAGAGCATGAGTATGAACAGGAGATGGAGGATGATGAAGAAGGTTAGCCACGTGGTTCGCCTCGCCATTTCTGCAATACAATCATCATTCTGAATGTATGCAATGACGATACGGCTAGAGCAGCACTTGTAATGGCAAGTCTCCGCCTTGAAAGGGGTGTATATAGCCTTCACCTGACTCTTTGCCCGCTTAATATTCATCCCGTTGTAGCAGTCCTTTCGCTGTCGTCTGCTCGGACCACATTGAAGAAGCAGCGTTATATTACGAGGTTTTGAATGAGGAGACTTGATATGCTCTCTCATCGGCCCGGGTTCTCTTGCATCACAACCCATTGCACCCTATGATACCTTAGTTAGGCCTAGGTAGATTGTGAGTACACTGCTAGCCTGATCTAAAAGCTGACCGAGAATGACTGATGCTGCAGGCAACAAAGACGTAATACCAGCATGCATGCCGTCGTGTGCTGTGCGTGGAGTCTTTTCCGTTGGCTTGATGGAGGTCCATCTGCACTCTGAAGTGGTTGACGTGAAAGGGTCTTGGCAGGAATGACGTTGTGGTGGGGATGTTTATCGGTGCCCCACGCTGAAAGTTCAACTCATCAGACTTGATCAAGAAGCAAAGTAAAACAATCGACCCCTCATTCACATCTAAGGTCAGTACTCTTGAGATTAGTAGTCAAGACTTACGACAACTTGACGTTCACGTCTGGGAATACGACTTATACTAACTAACTCCACAGCAAACCCCACAATAGTACGTCCCACCGTAATACAAAGCTCACAAAAGCCCGATCATTCTCGCAGACTCGAGTCGACACTCATTGACACAACAACGCAGACAAACTCCGCCCACGCTTTCAACCCACGAATTCAAGATGTCCGCTCCTCAGCAAGGCCGCCAGTCTCCGGACCCGGAGCGCCAGTCCGGAGCTCAGCAGCAGGATATGCCCGCCAGCAACGTCAACGACCAGGGCGCGGCGCCGAAGGAGGGCACCAAGGATGCCAACATCGAGCAGTTGAAGGGGCTCGAGAGCAACCCAACGCACCCGCTCCAGAAGCCTGCGGAGGACAAGACTTCGAAGACGCAGTAAAGGGCAAGGCATTTCGGAAGCGATTATGCGTGATAAGGAAACGCATGTATGATGACGACAGCGCGGAATGCTTGATGAAGATGGTGGGTGGCGGAGCACCGCTTATGCATAGGTATCAAGGATGAGCATACAATAGAAACCCGTTGACCACAGATGGTCTTGCTCTCAGACTCTCCTTGACCGCGTTCATCATGCTTGCATCCTCCGGTCTAATCTGCCTTCAGTGTGCCCCGAATGGTGCCAAATAACCCATAGAAACATTAGTCCGTCGTTCTCCTGGCTCTGGCAGGCGGCCTTGTCAAACTGATATTGTACGCAATGATAAGGCCTCTCGTCTCCGTCGGTCTCACCATCCGCGGGAGATGTAGTGATGCCGAGTTCGACTTCGGCCGTGATGTTCTATTGCTTTATTGCGCGGTACCGGAAACCCCTGGGCGGAGGGGGATGAAGGTGAAAGGATGAAAAACGTTGTTGTCCATAACCTTGTTCCAGTGGCAATCGGGTAGAATCTTGCTGATCTGATGGATAACATCGATGTCATGTCATCGAAGTATTCATCCTTTTTCTTCGCTCGCAGACGTCTTCGGGCGCACTCTTTTAATAACCACCATCTCGCCACCCGCCATCAACTCCCACCCAACACCCTGAGCAACCAACTCTTTCCACTCTTTCGCTGTGGCTCTCTCGACGTACTTCCTGTCTACTGTGATATAGCTCCTCCCCAGACACTTCAACGCATGCACCCTCATCTCCGCTTCCGCAAAATCCATCAGCGCCCTCTGATATCCGTCCACAGCCCGCCTCATCCTGTGAAACAGCACCCAATCACCCCCAACCAGCGCCTTCAACACCTGATCCACCCTTCCCATCTCCCTCCTCCTCGCCCCAACAACACCGCCACTATTCGTAACCGAAGAGCCACTCCCACCACCAAACCCAAACCGCACCCTCACCTCAAACGCCGCGCCTAAATCCCCTACCCGACACGCCAGGTCCAAAACCTTGTACCCCACGAACTCCGCCACCTCGCTCCCCTCGAGCGGCTGCACCGCGTGCAGGTAACCGAGCAAATGGTTCAGCGCGGGCTGGTAGCCTTCCCAGTTGCGCGCGAGGATGCAGGCACGGGTTATGAAGATGTAGACTCTGCGGGCGAAGGAGTCGGCGCGGGAGGTTGCGAGGAGGGATTCGCGGAGTTTGCGCATCGAGGTGAGGAGGAGGGGGAGTTCAATTGGGGGAAGGGCGGTGGCCTGGCTGCTGCTGGTGGAGTTGACGGTGTCGGTGACGGGTGTGGTGGGACGGTTTGTGAGGGAGGAGAGGGGAGGAGACGGGTCGGCGTTTGGCTGGTTGGAGACAGTTGCGAGTTTGGCCCAGCGAGAGGAGAGAAGGGAGGTGGGTTGGGACGAGAGGGACAGAGATGCGAAAAGCTTGTTTAGCTCGTCGCTGCTGCTGGATGCGGCGCAGAACTTCATGTAGCGCTCGACGATCTTGTTGTAATAGTTTTCCTGGGCCTTTGTGTCATTGAGCCTATGGCACTTCAGTATGGGGCGCCGGATGGTGAACGGAAGCTGTTATACCTCGTCTCACCCTTCGAGGGCAGACCGTAGGCCTCTAATGGGTCCACAGGCGGAGACTTGAGCCTGCTCCATGCTCCAGAGGGACCTCGACGATTGCTAGGCCGCTGTGGAGCAGCCATGATCGTGGGTGTCGTTCAGCGACCGGCGCTCATCATGCTCAAACGACCAAAGAAATGTTGCTTTTCTTCATCATACCTAAGCGGCTCTGTGTTTACACTTCGAAGCCATGGGGGTTCAAAAGCAGAAATACATGGATGGCAAGACTAAGCGGGGACCACTGACGGTACCTCAAGAATGGAAAGAGCAGCCGAACTCCGGCAAGGTTGGAAAGCGTCATTCGGGCAAGACCGACCCGCTTCATCAAGCGACACTTGTGACTGGTGGAGACCGCATACAACCGTCGAGAATTCTACGATCACCTAGCACCTAGTGCATACCAATATGAGTAGCCGTAGTGACTCCGCCTTTCAGCATCAAACATGTATTTTCTAGGTACGTTGTTCGGTGTTGAGCAGTAGTATCGCTCTTGTTTTTTCTCATCTCTACGCCTTCGTGGCTAGTTTCCGTTCGTTGCCTTTCTGTCATGTCTCTAGCGAAGCAAGATGAAGTCGGGGTGCAAGCCGTCCACAGCGGCGACACAACCGATAATGAGAGTCGAGAACACAACGACGCACCAGCTCCAGACAGTCCACCCGGAGATGACTCTAAGGAGGGCGTCGACGCCCCCGCGCTGCAAGAGCTCGAGGTCGAAGCCGGACAGCAACCTCGAAGCAGATTCCGTATCTCAGCCATCTTGACCGCTCTTTTCCTGTCTCTCTTCATCGCAGCCCTGGATCAGACAATCGTAGCGACCGCTATACCCACTATCTCAGCCGACCTCCACAGCGGATCTGGGTATACCTGGATTGGAGGCGCCTATCTTCTCGCCAATGCCGCTGGAGGACCGATATGGGCCAAGCTCTCTGACATTTGGGGCCGGAAACCGATACTGCTTACCGCCGTAGTATGGTTTGCTGCGAGCTCCGTCGTTTGTGCGACCGCAAAGACCATGACTGTCCTGATCGTGGGAAGAGCGCTTCAGGGGACCGCAGGTGGAGGGCTGATCCAGCTCTGCCTCATTACCATCTCCGACCTGTTCAGCATGCGGCAGCGAACTCTCTTTCTTGGCCTGCTAGAGTTCATGTGGGCTGCGGCTGGAGGACTAGGTCCGGTGCTTGGTGGCGTATTCGCCGAACTCGCCTCCTGGAGATGGTGTTTCTGGATAAACCTGCCTATCTCAGGCATAACATTCGTGCTACTAATGTTCTTCCTGAATGTGCATAACCCACGGACGAAGGCCATGGATGGACTGAAAGCCATCGATTGGCTGGGTAGCTTGTCTATTATTGGACTGGTCCTCATGCTTTTACTCGGTTTAGACTTTGGTGGTGAGACGTTCCCTTGGAACAGCCCGACTGTCATTTGTCTCATCGTATTTGGAGCATTGATGTCTGTGGTGTTCATATTCTGCGAGAAAAGGCTGGCAAAGTATCCAGTGATGCCATTGACACTGTTTCAGAAGAAGTCGAACGTTGCAAGTTTACTCATTGCGGTCTTTCAAGGCATGGTAAGCTTCGCTCATCGACCATCGCATTTGTTCGGAACTGATTCAAGGCTTCAGGTCTTTATCGCGGGCGAGTATTATCTACCGTTATACTTCCAGTCAGTCCTCGAAGCCTCACCCCTACGATCTGGTCTGCTCATCCTGCCCATTACCCTGTCGGAAGCGGCCACCAGTATCATCTGCGGTCTCTTGATACACCGCACAGGTCGCTATCTCGAGCTTACCTGGCTTGGACTCGTCCTGATGACCATCGGAAACGGACTCTACGTTCATCTGGACGCAACTTCCTCGATTGGAGAAATCATCGGCTTTCAGCTCGTTGCGGGTTCCGGAGCCGGCCTCTTGTTCCAGCCACCACTGATTGCCCTCCAAGCTGTAGTCTCACAAGATGACACTGCGACGACGACGGCTACACTAGGCTTTATGCGAAACCTTGCTACCTCTCTCTCCATAGTCATCGGCGGGGTTATCTTTCAAAATGGGATCCAGAAGCGAGTGCCATATATGCAAGTTGCTGGACTGCCAGCAAATATTACGCAAGCATTCTCTGGAGCAGATGCGGCGGCTAATGTGTTGCTCATTGGCAGAATTCAAGATGAAGGTCAGAAGATGGTCATCAAGGAAGCGTATGCGTGGGCTTTGCGAAATATTTGGATTCTGACCACTTGTCTTTCTGCCTGCGGCTTGATAGCATGCTTTTTCGTCAAGAAGAGTCATCTTAGTCGCGATCATATTGAAACTAAGACTGGGCTCAAGGAGAAGGAGATTGTTGTTCAGGATGAGCATAGATAGACGGAATGCGAAGTCCACGTATCCGACTGTGAATTAGCATCAAACAATGCCGTGCTACAGATTTTTGGATATCTTGAGGCGTGAACTACCTACTCTTTGCCTGGGGCGGTATCCTAGCTCCTACGCGCAGCGTCGTTGGCCTTCCTCGGCCTCACATCCCAACATCAACATACGAACAAAATGAGTATTTAGCACTCCAGGCACAGTCTTAGCGGACATCTCCCATTTATGTTCTTTGCAACCCATTTACCGATCCCACGTTTGTCCACGGCGGCATAGCGGCCCATGGAACCCTTGGAAAGGACGACGGAAGAGACCGTCGAAAGAGTCGCAGACATCGCCGTCAAGGTTGAACAGAAGATCGAGGAGAAGCTTACTGTTCTTTGGAACGAAGTGGATACCTGGCAGCAAGACAATCACTACATTGTCTCCGGCTACCGACCGGCTTCGAACAGTTACCGCAAGTCTGCAGGTTCGCTCTTCTATCTGCACAATGAAAGCGTCAACATCTGGACGCACCTGCTCGGGTCTCTTGCCGCGATCATCGGCTCAGTAGTTCTGTATGGAGAACTGAAAGAGCGATATCACAGCGCTACCCAAGACGATGTCCTTGTATTCGCCTGCTTCTTCGCCGGAGCCGCTGCCTGCCTTGGGATGAGCGCAACCTACCACGCTATATCCAATCATTCACACGGCGTCGCAAAATTCGGCAACAAACTTGACTATCTAGGCATTGTCTTCCTGATCTGGGGCAGCTTTGTAGCGAGCATATACTACGGCTTCCAAGAAGATGTCATGCTCATGCGCAGATATTGGGCCATGATCACGACCATCGGCGCAGGGTGCGCTGTCGTCTCAACGGATTCCCGCTTTCGCACTCCTCAGCTTCGGCCACTGCGCGCTGGCATGTTTGTAGCCATGGGTCTGTCGGCCGTCGTACCCGTCTTTCACGGACTTCAACTGTATGGCGTGGAAAAGATGACCCAGCTGATAGGCCTTCCTTGGCTCCTCGTTCAAGGCCTCTTGTACCTCATCGGAGCAGGCCTCTATGCTGCCCGCGTGCCTGAAAGATTTCATCCCGGACGCTACGATATCTGGGGCAGCTCGCACCAGATTTTCCATGTGTTGGTAGTGCTGGCCGCCGCAGCTCATCTTGTGGGCCTGATCAAGGCTTTTGATCACCGCCATAGTCGACCCGATCTACCACCTCGGCAAGATGTCTTTCAACTGTCTTGGAATTGAGCAAGTATGATAGAAGAAAGGTTCACGTTTGTAATCGACGACCAATCACGAAAACAACGATAGTCGCCACGCCGCGGCTCCGTCACGTCTCCACGAAGATCGGCGCCCTTAGTGCGACATTGGCAGTGGGTCACTTCTGTCATAGACAAGCGACCGTCGAGCTGTCTGATGAAATTCCATCATTCTGTCGACACAAAAGTGACAGGCCGGCCTTCTCCTTCGTTCCTGCATTTCCGCACTTCATAGTTCTTGCATTTCTCAAAGGTGTACGCCACTTCGTCGCCGAATTACATACATCCGCGAACATGTACTCATACAGGCTCCTCATCACCGCTCTTGCGGCCCTCACCGGCACTGTTACTTGCGCACCAACCAACGTCGAAGCCCGCCAGAGCGGCGGCGTGCTCAACCCCGTCCTACTGTGCCCGCTTGGCGGGTCCAACACCTGCAATCTGGAGTGCGGTTTGCTGAAGGAAGGCCAGGTCGGGCAATGTAATCCGCAGAAGTAAGCTTGACCACTATAGACTGGTGCAAAACTTGTTGCTGACTTCCGGGTAGCCAATGTATATGCGCGGATGGGACCGTGCTTACTGTTGCTGGACTATAACACCATACCCGTTTCAAGCATTTACGAAGAAGGAGTATCTATCTCAACGACCGCTGGGGGCCTATCACTCAAGAGACGGCACACGTATGGCGCCGCTTTGTCTTCGAGCATGTTCCCGCATTATGCCGTGGTTCAAAACTAAGGTCGACATCACTATGAGATGATTATGAGATAATAAACACGACCCTTCATCTTCCGCTATATTCGAACGATCTCTGTGCTGCTTTGTCTTCGAGCAGAGAGCTTCGCCTGTCGTTCCAGGCGTCGTTGCTCATATCCGCTGAAACCCATGTGGAATCTCTTTCTTTGCTCGCTATATGCCTTTTGTTGTCCTTCCCCTTTGCCACTATACGTTCTCAATGGTTTCATTGTTCATAAAGCCACTCACTTCTATGTGCCTAGACGCTACATTTCACGCGTGGAGACGACGCCTCTTGAAGTGATGCTTTCCTCTCTACGTACATATGTGAAAATTTCTCTATGCGCTTCATGGAGTGGCTCGTCGACTACCTCAGCTAGAAGACAACATCCCAACGTGAACGAACAATGTTCGATCAAATTGATTAGGCCGGATAGTCACCATGCTGACGCCGATCTAAGTAGGCGCTTCTATAGAAGAGGTCCCACAGTACCGCTTAGAAGAGGATTTCGTGGCCGTTGCTTGCCGCAAAGAGCTGCAGCCAAGCAGACTAGATGTTCCTCTCTCGTCGTCTTGAATCACACATACTCTATCCAGGCGGCCCCCAGACTACCAAGTCGGCTCCTAGCCCCGCAGGGACATGGACGTCACCAAGATGAACGATACGGTGATGGACGATTCCCAGATAGACTCGGACTTGGACCCTTGCTCAGACAATGACTAACAACCAGACCATGACCGATTAGCAACCCTTGCCCGTGCGATTTGGCGGACTCCTCGCGGTCCTGCGATTCTTGCGATCAGGGAGGCTCGTCTGGCGGCAAATTTGTCATCTTGCAGTCCTTCGCTAAGTCTGACTGTCTGTATTACTCAACCAGACGTCTCCGTGGGCGATATCAGCGGATCGAACGATTTTTGAGATGAGCCAACAAAATCAGTTGATACCGCTGCCCATGCCATGCCTTCTCCTTCTGAAATAGTTTCATTTAATCTCAGTCTTTGTCCCTAACACACGCGTTTCACACACTGCAGCTTTCGCCCTGTATGCTGGATGATGTGTGTCGATGCAAGCGGAATGACTGACGAAAAGAACATATTGAGTGAGCAGTACTCTCGATAGTATAAGATATCGACGCAAAGAATGAGCTAGTATCCTACCAAAATACAGCTGCTAGCTGGCATGGGCTGATGCATTACCGCATCTAGTGGTCTTGAGATTCCATTTCTTTCTTCCTTTCTCCTTCAATTGATGTGACATACAACACTGAGCCTGGACAAGCTCTGAGATTGACCTATTTGAGGACAGGCTCCCCACAACCCATTAGGGAGCTTGTTAGGGTTATCCGGCATTTATGTGGGCACTAGACACCAGTACTGCACAACACTGCTAACGCGAGATATGCAGGCGCCTAAGTGAACACGACAAGGACTCTTATCGACTTAATACATGTCTTTTGTCACGAAGTATTGGTCTCTTGTGGAGTGAGCGTCCCTTACTTTCAAGAATCTTCTAGGCCATATTCGACTCTATGGAGCGCGCCGGAAGTGAGATGCGGAGTCTCTGTGGAAATGCCCTGATGATAACAGCCTCCACTATGAGCGAGGGCGCGTCGTACGCGAAAATGTTAACAACAGAGGTCATTTCGCATAATACTGCACTTTCAACGCGATCACTGCTATTGTGATCTTGTGAGCACGTGCCGTTGCCGATCCCGACGATAAATTGCGTGAATGCACTCTCGGAGTGAAGTAATTGATCTCCTGCAGCTTGCTTCAGGCAACAGCGAGCGTTTTCGTGATAAGCGTGACAACTATCACTTGGTGATATCTCCACCGGGTTCAAAATAGCATTGCACCCCTGTTAAGGTCAGTCTCTCACTACTCGTTCTAGCCTCTCACCTCTCATCTGTCCTACAGATCTCTACGACTCCTCCTCTGATGAGAACACCTTCTTCACGCGAGTTCCTATCTCCACAGAAGACTTCCAACCGCCTCCCACCCGCTCAAACAGAACCCCCTACGCAATAATGGCACGCCGCAACACCAAAAAGGCATCTCGCAACGCCAAACCAGAAGCCCCTGAAGTCATTCCGGAGCCAGTCATCGGCAGCACCTGCTACGTCTGCCGCTGGACCCTCTCCTGCGGACACTCATTCCAAACCTTCGACCGATGCTACGCCAACGGCCCTCCGCCAGATGCTCCACCCGCCACCCTCACAACCTGCGACTACAAACACGGCACCGCCGACGCCACTCCCGTCTGTGCTCACGGCAAGCTCGAGATCCTGATCATGGACCGTATCGGAGAGGGTATGCTGTGCTTTGAGTGCGGAGGTCCAGATAGCCAGGGCTTCAGGAATTGGACTAGCTCGTGGCTTGTGGCGACCGGGAAGCCCAAGCATTATGTGTCGCGTAAGTGGAACGGGGAGGTCAGGCGCATCG
>Ga0160429_1001569_pt1 | contig 12556 bp, 9 predicted proteins | sample SolpanmetagenomR_FD_108199 | JGI IMG/M metagenome (GOLD analysis project Ga0160429, IMG submission 108199) | Solar panel surface microbial communities from Lawrence Berkeley National Laboratory, California, USA - R | ecosystem: Engineered > Built environment > Solar panel > Unclassified ... | reverse complement strand
TTTGTGGTCAGAAAAAATAGTCAGTAGTTTGCAAAGATACGGCTTGGTAACAACGTCCTTTGCGGTCGGCGTTCCGCGCCAATCCTTTACGCTGCCGGGTGCTGCCCCTCCCACCCTCGCCCGGCCCTCTCCTACTGCGCGGCCAGCCTCGGCTAGCTGGGCTTTCGACACCTGTTTCGTATGCAAGTTTTGAAGTTTGGGGGCACGTCGGTGGCCTCCGCTGAGAATATCGGGAAAGTACTAGCCATCGTGACGAGCGCATTGGCCCACGGACCAGTGGCCCTGGTCGTATCGGCGCTGGGTGGCACCACCGACGCCCTTATTGGCATTGGCAACGCGGCTGCCGCCGGCGATGAGGCCTTTCGCCAGACCCTGCGCCAGCTCGAAGCCCGCCACCTCACCGCCGCCGAAAGCCTGCTGCCCGACGCGGCTAGCCAATTGGAGATTCAGCCCTGGCTCACCGCCCAGTTTACCGAGCTTGCGCGGCTGGCCGACGGCATTTTTGCGCTGGGCGAGCTCTCGCCGCGCACCCTCGATAAATTGATGAGCTACGGCGAACTGCTGTCGTCGCGCCTCGTAGTGGCCGCGTTTCAAGCCAGGGGCATCGCTGCCGCCTGGGCCGATAGCCGCCAGCTCATCCGCACCAACTCGCGCTTCGGCATGGCGCAGGTAGACGCAGAAGTCACGCAGCGCCAGGTCACGTATTTTCAGCAGGAGAACCCGGCTAGCCTGTGGGTAGCGCCCGGCTTCATCGCCGCCGATGCCGAGGGCCACACTACCACGCTGGGCCGCGGCGGCTCCGACTACACGGCCGCCATTCTGGCCGCCGCGCTGGGCGCCGAGAAGCTCGAAATCTGGACCGACGTGAGCGGCATGCTCACCGCCGACCCGCGCCTGGTGCGCTCGGCTAGGCCCATTGCGCGCATCAGCTACGAAGAAGCCATGGAACTGTCGCACTTCGGGGCCAAGGTACTGTACGCGCCCACGGTGCAGCCCGTGCGCCAGCGTGGCATCCCGATGTGGATTAAAAATACCTTTGCGCCAGGAGATTACGGCACGCTGGTGGAGGTGGCCCCGCCGCCCAGCATCGGGGTGGTGCGCGGGCTGTCGAGCATCGGCCACCTGGCCTTGCTAAACCTGGAAGGCAGCGGCATGGTGGGTGTACCGGGCTTTTCGGCGCGGCTGTTTGCGGCGCTGGCCCGGGCGCGCATCAACGTGGTGCTCATCACCCAGAGCTCGTCGGAGCATTCCATCTGCGTGGGCGTGAGCGAGGGCGACGTGCCCGCCGCCCAGGAAGTAGTGAATGAGGAGTTTGCCGCCGAAATTTCGGCCGGCCGCCTGGAGCCCCTGCGGCCCGAAACGGGGCTAGCCATTGTGGCGCTGGTGGGCGACAACATGCGCAACCACCCCGGCATCAGCGGGCGCTTGTTTAGCGCGCTGGGGCACAATGGGGTAAATATCCGGGCCATCGCGCAGGGGGCTAGCGAGCGCAATATCTCAACCGTCATTCGGGCCGACGACGTGCGCAAGGCCATCAACGTGCTGCACGAGGAGTTCTTTGAGGCGACCTATAAGCAGGTCAACCTATTCATTTTGGGTCCCGGCAATGTGGGCGGCAAGCTGCTCGGCCAGCTAGCCCAGCAGCAAGAATACCTGCGTGATAAGCTCGGCCTCGACCTGCGCGTGGTAGCCATCGCCAACAGCCGCCATTGCCTGGTGAGCGACGAGGGTGGCCTCGACCTGCGCACCTGGCCCGAAGACCTGGACGCCGCACCCAAGCTGACGCTCGATGAGCTTACCCAGCTCATTATCAGCAAGAACCTGCGCAACTCCATCTTCGTGGATGTGACCGCCAACCCCGCGGCCGCTAGCCAGTATGCGCCGCTGCTCGCCAAGAGCGTAGCCGTAGTGGCTTGTAATAAAATAGCCGCCTCGGGCACCTATGCCAGCTACCGCCAGCTCAAGCAGTTAGCGCAGGATTTCAACACGAAGTACCTCTTCGAAACCAACGTGGGCGCGGCGCTGCCCGTCATCGGCACGCTCGGCGACCTTACCCGCAGCGGCGACGTGGTGCGCCGCATGCAGGCCGTGCTTTCGGGCACGCTCAACTTCGTATTCAACAACTACGACGGCTCGCGGCCCTTTGCCGAGGTAGTGGCCCAGGCCCAAGCCGAAGGCTATACCGAGCCCGACCCGCGCCTCGACCTCAACGGCTCGGACGTGGCCCGCAAAATCCTCATCCTGGCCCGCGAAGCCGGCCAGCAGCTGGAAATGAGCGACGTAGCCAACGAAAGCTTCCTGCCCGCTAGCTGCCTCGAAGGCGATGTAGCCGCCTTCTACGAGCAGCTAGCCGTGCACGAGCCGCACTTCCGCGCCCTCTACGACGCGGCCTCCGGCCAGGGCAAGCGCCTCAAGTTTGTGGCGCAGTACGCCGATGGCAAAGCTTCCGTAGGCTTGCAGCAAATCGCGCCCGGCCACGACCTCTACGAGCTGCGCGGCAAGGACAACGTGGTGCTGTTTTACACCGACCGCTACCCCGAGCAGCCGCTGGTGGTGAAAGGGGCCGGCGCCGGCGCCGAGGTCACGGCCAGCGGTGTATTTGCGGATATCATCCGAGCCGCCAGGTTGTAGCGTGGACGCTGCGCGTCCGCGCGTGGGTGGCTAGCCCACACTGAAACTACCTAGGCCTTTTCACTCGCGGACTCGCGGAGTCCACGTTACTTGCCATGCCCCTCCCCTCCTCCGTCACCGTTCACGCGCCCGCCACCATTGCCAACGTCGGCTGCGGCTTCGATGTGCTGGGTTTGTGCCTCACCGCGCCCTACGACACCGTGCGCCTCACGCGCCGCGACGAGCCGGGCCTCGTCATCCGGCATCTCGACGACTACGACCTGCCCACCGACCCAAGCCGCAACGTGGCCGGCGCGGCCCTGCTAGCCCTGCTGCGCGCCGTGCCCGAGCCGCTGGGCTTCGAGGTGGAGATTACCAAAGGCATTCGGCCCGGCAGCGGCATTGGCAGCAGCGCAGCCAGCGCGGCCGGTGCCGTAGTGGCGGCCAATGCGCTGCTCGGCAACCGTTTCTCGCACAAAGAATTGATTGATATGGCGATGTATGGCGAGGCCGTGGCTTCCGGCGTGCGCCATGCTGATAACATTGCGCCGGCCATTTGCGGCGGCTTCACGCTGGTGCGGGCCGTGACGCCGGTGCTCGATGTGCTGGCGCTGCCCGCCCCGCCGCTGTGGGTGGCCGTGGTGCACCCGCAGTTCGAGGTGAAGACCAAGGAGGCCCGCGCCGTGCTGCCCACTTCGGTGCCGCTAGCCCTGGCCGTGCGCCAGTGGGCCAACGTGGGCGGCCTGGTAGCCGGCTTTCTCACCCAAGACAACGAGCTGATTGCCCGCGCCCTCGAAGACTATATCGTGGAACCGGCGCGGGCCGCCCTCATCCCCGGCCTGGGCGATGCCAAGCGGCTAGCCCTGGCGGCCGGCGCGCTGGGCGGCGGCATCTCGGGCTCGGGCCCATCCATTTTTATGCTCAATAAGGACGAGGCCACGGCCCACGCCGCCGCCGAGGCGCTGGGCAGCGTGTACCGCAAAATGGGCATCGACTTTCACCTGCACGTGGGGCCGATTGCCAGCCAGGGCGCCCGCGTGGTGGCCTGACGAAATAATCATTTCATTTACTAAAAGAGCGGTCACGCTGAACGCAGGGAAGCATCTCGCGTGCTGCACTAACTCAATTGCTAGCTACGCTGCCCAGCGCTTCAACGAAGCGGGCGAGATGCTTCCCTGCGTTCAGCATGACCCGTTTTTTACGTCGTATAGCTATGCTCTACTACAGCCTCAACCGCCAGTCGCCGCCCGTTGATTTTCGCGCCGCCACCATCGCCGGGCAGGCGCCCGACGGCGGCCTGTACTTTCCCGAAACCATCCCGCAGTTTTCGGCCGAGTTTCTTCACAGCCTACCCAACCTCTCCGCGGCCGACATCGCCTACGCCGTGATGCAGCCCTACGTAGGCGATACCATTCCGGAGGCCGACCTGCGCCGCATCTGCGCCGAAACGGTCGATTTCCCGTTTCCCCTGGTGCCCATCACCGAGCGCATTGGCGCGCTGGAGTTATTCCACGGCCCGACGCTGGCGTTCAAGGACGTGGGCGCGCGCTTTATGAGCCGCTGCCTGGGCTACTTCTCGCGGGGCGAAACGCGGCCGGTGACCGTGCTGGTGGCTACCTCCGGCGATACGGGTGGGGCCGTGGCGCATGGCTTTTTGGGCGTGCCGGGCGTTGAGGTCGTCATTCTATACCCCTCGGGCAAGGTGAGCCCCTTGCAGGAATTGCAGCTCACCACGCTGGGCCAGAACATCACGGCGCTGGAAATAGCCGGCAATTTTGACGACTGCCAGCGCCTCGTGAAACAGGCCTTTCTGGATGAGATGCTGGCTAGCCGCCGCACGCTCACCTCGGCCAACAGCATCAACGTGGCGCGCTGGCTGCCGCAGCAGCTATATTATTTGTTTGCCATGCAGCAGTGGGTGCCCGCTGCGCCGCCCGTTATCGCGGTGCCTAGCGGCAACTTTGGCAACCTTTGCGCCGGGCTGCTGGCTCACGCTTCGGGCCTGCCAGTGGGCCATTTTATCGCGGCCTGCAATGCCAACGATGCGGGCGCCGAGTACCTGCGCACGGCCAATTTCAGCCCAAAAACGGCCGTGGCTACCATTTCCAACGCCATGGACGTGGGCCACCCCAGCAATTTCGTGCGCATTCTGGAGCTGTTTAAGCACGAGCACGCCACCATCAGCCAGCTCATGAGCGGCTACACGGTGAGCGACGCCGACACCAGCGCCACCATCCGGCGCGTGGAAGCCGAGCGCGGCTACCTGCTCGACCCGCACGGCGCGGTGGCGTTTTTTGGGTTGGAAAAATACCTGGCCGAGTACCCGGCCGCGGCGGGCTTCCTGCTGGCCACGGCCCACCCGGTGAAGTTTCCGGAGGTGGTTGAGCCGCTCATTGGCCGCAAGATTGAGTTGCCGGCCGCGTTGCATTACCTATTGAAAAAGCCGAAGCAGAGCGTGCCGCTCGCCCCCAGCTACGAGGCGCTGCGGGCGTGGCTGCTGAAATAATTTGCCCGAGAATTTTCCGTTGAAGTATGCCGGGGTAAACCGCGGAGGTAGGCTGAGTTGTTGTAGTACCTAGCAAACCCCAGCGGTTTACCCCGGGGTACCTCCGCGGGAAATTCTCAACTACCCTATGCGAAAAGCGCTTTTAGTATTGCCTTTGCTATTTGCCGCCTGCCGGCCCGACCAGGTGAAGCACCTGCCCGGCACCAAGCAGATAGCCGAAGAAACCGCCAACTGGGAGGTCAAGCGCATCATGCCCGAAGACCTGCTGCACGCCACGCGCTGGGCCGGCGACTCCCTCACGGCCTATGCCGATACGCTGCTGCGCCGCACCCTGGCCCGCGAGCTAAAGAAGGGCAGCCTGGCCCAGGCCGCCACGTTTTGCCGGCCCCAGAGCTACCCGCAGGTCGATTCGATGGCCCGCAAGTGGCACGCCAGCCCACGCCGCGCCGAGTGGCAGCCGGCCCCCGCCAGCACCACGCAGGCCGCCGTAGCCGCCGCCGGCCTGCGCCCCGATACCATGCGCCTCATCGGCCGCCCGGCCGCCGATACGTTTTACTACCAGCGGCCTATCACGCTCAGCAACAACCTGTGCCTGCGCTGCCACGGCCAGCCGGGCCGCGACCTAACCCTAGCGGAAGCCCAGCTGCTTCAGCAGCAGCACCCGGGCCTGAAGGCCGTGGGCCGGCAGCCGGGCCAAGTGCTCGGGGCCTGGCAGCTTACCCTGGAGCGCAGCGGCGTGGCTGAGTTCTACACGATGAAGACCCGCAAGAAGTGGAAGGAGCACAAGATGCCCAAGCTATTTTAATAGTATTCACGCGGCAAAGGGCGATAAGCTAGGTCGGTATCCTTACTTGCTCCGGCGCCTTGCTCGGCGCCCACCATCTACAGTTGAAATGTAACACCATGCTGCCTTACAGATTATTGCAGGCAGGTTATTCCTAATTATAGGCTGAGCAGTACCGTTTATACGTACAGCTTTCTTTCTCGCTTCTCTTATCCGCTATGACTAGCTCTATTGACCCCATTATCATTATTGGCGCCGGCATGTCCGGGCTAGCCTGCGCCACTTGGCTACACCGCGCCGGCCGGCCTGTGCTGGTGCTCGAAGCCGCCGACGGCGTGGGCGGCCGGGTGCGTACCGATAGTACCCCCGACGGCTTTCGGCTCGACCGGGGCTTTCAGATTCTCCTTACCAATTACCCCGAAGCCCGGCGCATGTTCGACTACGGGGCGCTCAACCTGAAATCGTTTCGCTCGGGCGCCGTCATTCGGATGGCCGATGGGCATGAAACCACGCTCGAAAACCCGCTGCACGCGCCCCTGATGGCCTTTGCCGCGCTAGCCTCGCCCATCGGCACGGCCAAAGACAAGCTACTGCTCGTCAAGCTAGTAGCCCAGCTAGCGGGCCGCTCGCCCGAGCAGCTGCTGGCCCGGCCCGGCACCACCACCCTGGCTTACCTGCGTGATTTTGGCTGGAGTGAGCAAATTATCAACGGCTTCTTCAAGCCCTTCTTCGGCGGCGTGTACCTCGACCGCGAGCTGGACACGGCCAGCAATTTCTTTGAGTTTGTGTTTCAGCAGTTTGTGCAGGGCGCGGCGACCGTTCCGGCGCTCGGCATGCAGCAACTGCCCGAGCAGCTGGCCAATCGCCTACCCGCCGGCTCCGTTCGCCTCAATACCCCCGTGGCCGCCGTGGCCGAAGATGGGTGCCTAGTGCACCTGGCTAGCGGCGAAACCCTGGCCGCCGCCGCCGTGGTGCTGGCGACCGATGGCCCTGCCGCGGCCCGCCTGCTCGGGGCCGACTTGCCCGTACCGGCTAGCCCGGTAGCCCGCACTACCACTTGCACCTACTTTGCTACGGCCGGTGCAGCCCCCAGCCGCGGCTATAACTTCTTGCACCTCAACGCCCAGCCCAACTCGCTGGTGCACAACCTTGCCTTTCCGGGCGAAACGGGGGCTAGCGTGGCTCCCACCGGCCAAAACCTGGTTTCGGTGAGCACCCACGGCGAGCACGGCCTATCGGAGGAAGAGTTAACGGCCCGCCTGCGCACCGAGCTAGCCGCCTGGTTTGGGCCGGTGGCCAACATGTGGCGCCACCTGCGCACCTACCGCATCGAGCAGGCGCTGCCCATTTATGGCCCCGGCCAGCCCGTGCAGCAAGAGCTACGGCTCGGCGATACCCTCTTCCGCTGCGGCGATTGGGTCAGCTACCCCTCGCTGAACGCCGCGCTCAGCACCGGCCGCCAGGTGGCCGAGATGCTACTGGCGCAGTAGCGCGAGCTTCATAGTTCGTCTCTTAGCGTGTCAAGAGTTGTTGTGGTCACCAAAGAACGCGAAATACAGGGTTCACGCTACTAATTATACCAAAGCCACCAGCGCTTGCAGCAGCGGCGCCGGCCGCTCGGCCAGGTAGGCCACGCACTGCGTCAGTAGCACGTTCTCGCCGCCCGCCACGCGCAGCGGCCGGGCCACCACGCCCGGCACCGCGCTCAAGTCAAAAAACGAGGGCACGAAGGCCACCCCCAGCCCTAGCCGCACCAGGTTGCTGAGCAGCTCCAGCGACGATACTTCCTGCACAATGGCCCCGCGCCGGCTGAAGCCCGCCTGCTGGCACAGGTGCTCTATCTCCTCGTACACCGGGTGCAGGGGGCGGCTGATTTCCACCCATTTCTCGTGGGCCAACGCCTCTAGTGGCACCTCGGGCAGGCTAGCCAGCGGGTGGGCGGCGGGCAGCGCCACCGCTAGCCCCCCCCGGCCGAAAGGCCGCGCCGCCAGCTCGGGGTGCAGCAGCGGCAGCATGGTGAGGCCCAGCCCGATGCGCCCCGCCACCAGTGCCTCCTGCACCGCCCGGAAGGTGGGCAACTCGTGCAGGTGGAACTGCACGTCGGGAAAGCTTTCGCTGAAGCGCTGCACGATGCCCACTAGCCGGTCGGGCCGCAGCAATTGGTAGTAGCCCAGCTCCACCGTTTTTTGCTGCGAACCCACGCGGCGCACGTTCTCCACGGCCTGGCGGCTGAGGTGCAGCAGGTGCTGGGCCTCGGCCAGGAAGGCGGCGCCGGCCTCCGTCAGCACCACCCGGCGCTGGCGCGTACGCTGCTGATGGTCAAACAATTCAACTCCTAACTCACTCTCCAGTAGCTGAATCTGCTGGCTAAGGGCGGGCTGCGACACGCACAGCTTTTCGGCCGCCCGGCCGTAGTGCAAGGCGGTGGCCACCTCGGCGAAGTAGCGCAGCTGGCGGAGTTCCATACTGCAAATCTCGATAAGAAATTCTTATCAGCCTCATTCGAAAGTGATATTGGACATCCCGACTAACGGGCGTTAGTATTGCGTTGAAATCAAGCATCATCCCACCGCTAGCCCCGTATGGAAACCCTCGTCGCCCAAGAGCTGCAACAGCGCGCCACCACCGATTTCCTGCCCCTGCTCGGCACCGACTACCTCGAATTTTACGTCGGCAACGCCAAGCAGGCCGCCTACTACTACAAGGCGGCCTTCGGCTTCCAGACTGTGGCCTACGCCGGCCCCGAAACCGGCGTGCGCGACCGCGCCAGCTACGTAGTGCAGCAGGGCAAAATCCGGTTGGTGCTCACCACCGCCATGCAATCCGACCACGAGATTTCGGAGCACGTGAAACTGCACGGCGATGGCGTTAAAATCCTGGCCCTGTGGGTAGATGATGCCTTTGAAAGCTACGAAAAAACCATGAGCCGCGGCGCCCGCAGCTACCAGGAGCCCCGGGTGCTCACCGACGAGTTTGGCGAGGTCCGCACCGCCGGCATCTACACCTATGGCGAGACGGTGCATATGTTCATCGAGCGCAAAAACTACCACGGCGCCTTCCTGCCCGGCTACGTGGCCCAGGAATCGAGCTTCAACCCGAAGGAAGCCGGCCTGCGCTACGTGGACCACTGCGTGGGCAACGTGGGCTGGAACCGCATGAATCCCACCGTGAAATGGTACGAGGACGTGATGGGCTTCGCCAACATCCTAAGCTTTGACGATAAGCAGATTACGACCGAGTATTCGGCCCTGATGAGCAAGGTAATGAGCACCGGCAACGGCTACGTGAAGTTCCCCATCAACGAGCCGGCCGAGGGCAAGAAGAAGTCGCAGATTGAGGAATACCTGACCTTTTACGAGGGCGAGGGCGTGCAGCACATCGCGGTGGCCACCGACGACATCATCAGCACCGTGCGCGAGCTGAAAAGCCGCGGCGTAGAGTTCCTCAACACCCCCGACAGCTACTACGACAACCTGCGCGCCCACGTCGGCAACATCGACGAGGACGTAGAGGCCCTGCGCGCCCTACGCATTATGGCCGACCGCGACGAGGAGGGCTACCTGCTCCAGATTTTCACCAAGCCCGTGGAGGACCGCCCCACGGTATTTTTCGAAATCATCCAGCGCAAGGGCGCCAAAAGCTTCGGCGCCGGCAACTTTAAAGCCCTCTTCGAAAGCTTGGAGCGCGAGCAGGACCGCCGCGGCAACTTATAGTCAATTGTTAATTATTAAGGGTTAATTGTTAATGTCATTCTGTTGGTGCCAGCATCAGAGACTAGCACGAAAAAAGGCATTAACAAGTAACAACTCACCATTAACAATTTAAAATAATGCCTATCTACCACAAGCTTGGCCAGCTGCCGCACACGCGCCACACGGTGTTTGAGAAGCCGGCGGGCGGGCTGTACTACGAGCAGTTATTCGGCACCATCGGCTTCGATGGCATGTCGTCGCTGCTGTACCACCTGCGCCGGCCCACAACGGTGAAGGCGATTGTGGGCGAAACCGACCTCACGCCGAAAATCGCGGTCGAGAAAAGCATCAAGGCCCGGCTGCTCAAAGGCTTCGAGGTACCCCCGCAAGATGATTACCTGGCTAGCCGCACGCCGGTACTGGTGAACGGCGACGTGCACATCGTGCTGGCTGCCCCGCGCCACTCACTCACGGCGTACTTCTACAAGAATGCCGATGCCGACGAGCTGCTGTTCATCCACCGGGGCACCGGCAAGCTGCGCACGCAGCTCGGCAACATTTGCTTCGAGCCCGGCGATTACTTATTAGTACCACGCGGCATCATCTACCAGATTGAGTTCGACACGGAAGACAACCGCCTGCTCATCACCGAGTCGTTCCATCCCATCTACACGCCCAAGCGCTACCGCAACCACTTTGGCCAACTGCTGGAGCACGCACCCTACTCGGAACGCGACTACAAGCTGCCCACCGAGCTGGAAACACACGACGAGTTCGGCGATTTCACGGTAAAAATCAAGAAGCAGGGCGTGCTGCACGAGTTGGTGTACCCTAGCCACCCATTCGACGTGGTGGGCTGGGACGGATACAATTTTCCCTACGGGATGAACATCCGCGACTTTCAGCCCATTACCGGCAAGGTGCACCAGCCGCCGCCCGTGCACCAGCAGTTTGAAACCAAGGCGTTTGTGGTGTGCTCGTTCGTGCCCCGGCTGTTTGATTACCACCCGCAGGCCATTCCGGCGCCCTACCACCACTCCAACATCGACTCGGATGAGATGCTGTACTACGTGGACGGTAACTTCATGTCGCGCAACAACATCGCTCAGGGTCACATCACGCTGCACCCCGGCGGCATCCCGCACGGCCCCGCGCCGGGCGCCTACGAGCGCAGCATCGGCAAAACCGGCACCGACGAATGGGCTGTGATGATTGATACCTTCCGCCCGCTCATGCTTACGGAAGCTGCCCTCAAGCTCGACGACGGCGTGTACTACCAATCGTGGCTGGAGCCCGCCAGCCCCGCTGCCGCCACCGACGACCAGCGCCTCGAACGGCCTGAATAACAACATCTCCACTCTGCTCCCACCCCTAGCGTGCGGGCCGGCTACCCCAGCCGGCCCGCTTTTTAGTAAAAACTGATTACATGAAAGAACTACTCGCCAAATTCGAGCAAAAGCGCCCCGAAGTCGTCTTCGAATGGCAAGACCCCGAAACCGAAGCCGAAGGCTGGGTGGTCATCAACTCGTTGCGCGGCGGCGCGGCCGGCGGCGGCACCCGCATGCGCAAGGGCCTCGACAAGCGCGAGGTCGAGAGCCTAGCCAAGACGATGGAAGTGAAGTTCACCGTCTCGGGCCCTGCCATCGGCGGCGCCAAGTCCGGCATCAATTTCGACCCCCAAGACCCGCGCAAGCGCGGCGTACTGGAGCGCTGGTACAAAGCTGTTATTCCTCTCCTGAAAGCCTACTATGGCACCGGCGGCGACCTCAACGTGGATGAAATCCACGAAGTAATTCCCCTTACCGAAGATTATGGCCTCTGGCATCCGCAGGAGGGCGTGGTCAACGGCCACTACCGCGCCACCGAGCCTCAGAAAATCCAGAAGCTCGGCCAGCTTCGCCAAGGTGTAGTAAAGGTGCTCGAAGATGCCACCTATACCCCCAGTTTGGCCCGCAAATACACCGTAGCCGACCTCATCACCGGCTACGGCGTAGCCGAGGCCGTGCGCCACTACTATGCCCTATGGGGCGGCCAAGCAGTAGCTGGGAAGCGCGTTATTATCCAAGGCTGGGGCAACGTGGGTGCAGCAGCAGCCTACTACCTAGCTAGCCAGGGTGCCCACATCGTAGGCATCATTGACCGGGCCGGTGGCCTGCTGCGCCCTGGAGGCCTACTTTTGGAAGAAGTAAGGGAGTTGTTCCTGAGCCGCGACGGCAACGCCCTGCACGCGCCCGGCCTGCTTTCTTTCGAGGAAATCAACCGAAAAATATGGTCAGCCGGGGCCGAAATTTTTGTACCTGCCGCCGCCTCCCGCCTTGTTACCCAGCCGCAAGTTGAAGCCCTAGTAGCCGCTGGTCTCGAAGTCATTTCCTGCGGCGCCAATGTTCCCTTCGCCGACCCCGCCATCTTCTTCGGCCCCACCGGCGAATGGGCCGACGCGCATTGCGCCGTCATCCCTGATTTTATCGCCAACTGCGGCATGGCTCGCGTCTTCGCCTACCTGATGGAAACGGGCGCCGAAATCACCGACCAAGCCATTTTCTCAGATACCTCGCGCATCATCGAGGCCGCGCTGGCCCGCACTCGCTACCAGAGCGACGAAACTACGGGCATCGCTCAGCGCTCGTTCGAAATGGCGCTACGCCAACTTGTATAAGACCATAACTTGTTGTACCAAAAGCCCCGGTACCTATCTCTTTGATAAATGCCGGGGCTTTTTGCTCAAGTAGCATCTTCACCTACGTAAAAATAATTTGTCGAACTTAATATAATTAACCCTAGCAAACGCAAAACGTCCCCTGCTGGTCGCTGGTAAAAGCGAAGCAGGGGACGTTACTGATAAAAAGTTGGCGGCGACCGACTCTCCCACCGGTGAAGGCAGTACCATAGGCGCACCGGGGCTTAACGACTCTGTTCGGAATGGGAAGAGGTGAACACCCGGGCTAAAGCCACCATTGCTGGCGT
>Ga0160429_1001568_pt1 | contig 12556 bp, 6 predicted proteins | sample SolpanmetagenomR_FD_108199 | JGI IMG/M metagenome (GOLD analysis project Ga0160429, IMG submission 108199) | Solar panel surface microbial communities from Lawrence Berkeley National Laboratory, California, USA - R | ecosystem: Engineered > Built environment > Solar panel > Unclassified ... | reverse complement strand
AGTAGAGCGCCTGCGCCAGCACATGCGCCCCGAGTTCCTGAACCGCATCGACGAAATCGTGATGTTCCAGCCGCTCAAGCGCAAGGAAATCCGCAAGATTGTCGATATCCAGTTCAAGCAAATTCAGCAGCGCTTACAGGAAGCCGGCATCAGCCTCGAAGCCACCGATGAGGTACTCGACTACCTAGGCGAGCAGGGCTTCGACCCGCAGTTCGGCGCCCGCCCGCTCAAGCGCGTGCTCCAGCGCGTCATCCTCAACGAGCTGAGCAAGGAGATTCTCTCCGGCAAAGTGAGCAAGGACGCCGTAGTAGAAGCCGTGCTCGAAGACGGTGCCGTGCACTTCGAGAACGTGGAGCTACCGACGGTGTAAGTAGAGTAGGTTGAAAGAAAAAGCCCCGCTGGCGTATGCTAGCGGGGCTTTTTAATTAATCCAATGGCTGTAAGTCTTTCTTTTTAATTCGCTGTCGAATCTTTTTTGGCAACGGCTTGCCGGAGCGGTAGGCGTATTCAATCTCGCTCTCGTGCGCTTCGTTATAGGTCACCAGATTAGCTACGCCGATAGCAACCGGTGCGGCGACGAAACCTCCAAGCAGAATGGCTAGGCTGCCGCCGTCCACTTTGCTACCGTCGATGCTCGGACTGGCGAGGACGCGAGTCATGGATAGGATGCCAGCAAGGCCGAGGTAGTTCCATCTTTTGCCACCCTTGCGGCGACGCTCAAACAAGCGGTTGATAGCCCGTAGCGTATCGGCGCGAGCGGCTTCGGCTACCTGAGCCGGCGTGAGACCGAGCGCCACCGCAGCGGGGCGAATACCAGGAGCCGAAAGCGGGTCGTAATCGGAAGCTGCGCCACGGACGGGCATAAAATTGCCTCTAAGGCGCCGGGACACACTCACCGGCAGGTGACCAGTAGCCGCCAGTTCGCGGAGTACCCGCCGCTCGCGGCCAGGCCGGAACTGAATGCGTTTGTTCAACCCAATGAGCATGAAGGCCGACCCGGCGACTACGCCCGGCGTCCACACACCGGCACTGGTGGTTTGCAAGGCTGGCAGGGTAGAGGCCAGGATGCTAGCCGTACCAAAGCCCAGCCAACCAGCCCCGCCGCCGCGCCGGCTCTTAAACAGCTTGCGAATGGCGCGGGCAGTATCGGCGCGGGTAGTGGTAGAAGAAGTTGCCGGAGTAGAGAAGGTTTGCGCGTTACTGACAGAAATGCACGTAAGTAGCAGTATGAATATTCCTGGGCTGCGTAATGATGAAAACATGTTAAATAGTAGTGTTTGGCAATAAGCACTTATTTGATGGTTAAATGCCGGCAATATACTGCTAGGTGACCATGTGAAGGTTCGTTAAGCTAGCTGAGATGGGCTTGCCAACACTAGTATAACCTGTTTTAAAGTAAAAGCGCACTAGCTAAATGCTAGTGCGCTTTTGAATGAAACTAATATGTATGGGGAATACCTAGAAGGATTAGCCTATCGGTAGCCTTGGTTCTGCGTGAACTCGTTGCCGTTGAGGATGGCATCGAGCTGGCGCTGCGGAATGGGCCGCACCGTGTGAAAAGACTGAATGCTAGCGCCCGCCTCGGGATTATTAGCCTTCACCCGGTCTACAAGCTGGTTGGTGCGCTTAAGGTCAAACCAGCGCGTTTGTTCACCGGCCAGCTCGCGGGCGCGCTCGTCAAGAATGAAGCTCAGGCTCAGGTCGGCAGCCGTGATGCGCATATCGGCAGCTTTGCCAGTTAGGGCTGCTCGCTCGCGCACGGTGTTGATAAGCTTTACGGCTTCGGGCAGATTGCCAAGCTTAAACTGGGCTTCGGCGGCCATCAGGTACACGTCGGCCAGGCGGATAACGTAGGCATCGCGGGCGCTTTGCTCTTCTTGGATGGTGGGGCGGGTGGGGTCGTCAAACTTGCGCAGGCACACGTACTGCAAGCGGTTTTTGCCGGTACCGTTGGCGTTGTACATGTCGTTGGTGTCGAAAATGCGGTACTTCTTGCTGGCCCGGAATGTGGCCGACACGGCCCGCTTGGTAGCCACAATGGCGGTGTCGCCCACGGCTATGCGGTTGGGGGTCGTTACGGCCGTATTGGCAAACCACACCGTTTTGAAGGTAGCGGCGTAGCGCGAATCCTTGGTTTCGTCGAACAGGTTGAGCAGGTAGCGCGAGGGCATGAAGCGATTGAAGGGGCGGCCGTTGGCGATGTCGCGCACCATGCCGGGCTGGTCGTCGTACTTCATCAGCCAGACGAGGTGGCCGTTGTTGCCGCCCCGCGAGTGGCCATCGGGGTAAAGCGTGGCGTCCACCCGGTCGTTGAGAGTCAGCTCCTTGGAGTAGTTCACAGCCCACAGAATCTCTTTATTCTCTAGGTTGCTCATCGACCACAGGCTGGCGTAGCTGGATTGCAAGGCGTAGCTGTAGCTGGAAATAACTTTTTGCGCCAGCGTAGCGGCCTGCTGGTTGTCGCCCCGCGTGAGATACATCTTGGCCAAAAACGCCTCGGCGGCCGGCTTGGTCACGCGGCCATAGTCGGCGGTGGTGACGGGCAGGTTGGCCACGGCAATGGTCAGGTCCTCAAAAATCTGCTTGTAAAACGTCTCGACGGGCGTGCGGTTGGCGGTGGTTTGCACGCCGTTGGTTTCGGTGGTGGTGAAGTGCACCCCGCCCCACGACTCCACAATGTGCCAGTAGTAGAAGGCCCGCAGAAAGCGCAGCTCGCCCTCGCGCACTGCTTGCTGCGGGGCACTGAGGCCCGAAGTACCCACGCGGCTAATGCCCGCGTTGCAGACGTTAACGGCCGTGTAGAGCTTGCCCCACACGCTTTCCACCGCCCGCGAGCTCGATTGCAGGGTGGTGTAGTCGGTGAGGTCAGGGTTTACATCGCCGGCGCCGCGCAGCCACAGGTCGGTGCCCATTTCCGACATACTAAAGCCGTCTTCCTTACCGTACCACCAGCGCGAGTAGGAGTAGGCCGCCGTGACGAGGCTCTCAAAGCCTGCCGGCGTGCTGTACACGGCGTCGGCGGTGAGGCCCGAGGGGTTGTATTCTTCCAGCTGCTTTTCGCAGGAGGTCAGGATGGCTAGCGCGCACGCGGCGAGCCCTAGGGTAATGCGTGGGAATTTCATGGATAGGATAGCGTGAAACGACTAGAAAAAACGAGCCCTAGGCCTAGAAGCCGATGTTGACACCGGCCGAGACAACGCGCGGAATGGGCGTGGTCACGGCGCCGCCGCGCTCGGGGTCGTAGTTGTCGATGTGGCTGAGGGTGAGCAGGTTTTTGCCCTGCACGTAGATGCGCGCCGAGCTGAAGACCTTGCCCATCCAGGCGGCCGGCAGGTTGTAGCCCAGCGTCACGGCGCGCAGCTTCACGTACGAGCCATCGCGGTAGCCAAGCGTGGTGCCGAAGAGGCCGTTTTGCAGCGTGCTCTTCGACTGGCTAGCGTCGGGCCGGGGGTAGTCGTTGGAGGGGTTTTCGGGCGTCCAGTAGTTTTGGCGCGAGCTGTTTTCGATGCCCTGCGGGTCAAAAATCTGGGCGTAGTCATAGTTGAGCATCTGCCCGATGCGGGCAAACACCTGCACCGAAAAGTCGAAGCCCTTGTAGCTAAGGTCGCTGCTCACGCTGCCGCTCCAGCTAGGTACCGCCGAGCCCAGCACGCGCCGGTCGTTGGCGGCCGTGATGCGACCGTCGCCGTTCAGGTCCTTCACTTTGATTTGGCCGGGCTTTTGGCCAAACGCCTTGGCGGCGTCCGCCTCATCGGTCTGCCAGATGCCGATTTTTTCGTAGTCGTAGAACACGCGCACCGGCGAGCCGATGAACAGGCCGTTGGTAATATCGTTGTTGCTGGTACCTAGGGCCAGGATTTCCTCCTTATTCTTAAACCAAGTTAGGCCCACGTTCCAACGCACGTTTTCGGTGTCCACCACGCGGGCGTTCACGCCCACCTCCACGCCGCGGTTGCGGGTTTCGCCAATGTTCTGGGTGATAAACGACACGCCTGAGGTCAGCGGCAGGAAGCGGTTGAGCAGCAGGTCGCTGGTGTGGGTATCGTACACATCGACCGAGCCCGTGAGGCGGTTGTTGAAGAAGCCAAAATCGAGGCCTACGTTCTTGGTCAGCGAGATTTCCCACCCTAGGTCGGGGTTGCCGATGCGGTTGGCGAAGGTGTAGCCCGCCGCGCCCGTTTCGCCAAATGCGAACGGAATGCGCGAAAGCAGGCTCTGCGACGAGTAGGCGGGCACGTCATAGTTGCCGGCGCGGCCGTAGCTCACGCGCAGCTTCAGGTCGGTCACGGCCGTGAGGTCCTTCATAAAGCGCTCGTCGATGAGACGCCAGGCCACGGCGGCCGACGGGAAGAACGAACCCTTGTTGCCCTTGGCCAGCTTCGACGAGCGGTCCTCACGGCCGGTCAGCGTGAGCAGGTAGCGGCCCTTGTAGCCGTACTGCACGCGGCCCGTAAACGAAATGAGCTTGCTATCGACGTAGGCGCTGTTGATGCCGACCTGCTGGTTGGCGTTGGCCAGGGCGAAGTACTGCTGGTAGGCGAGCAGCTGGTTGCGGCCCTGGGCGTTGGAGTTTTCGGTATTGAAGGTGAGCAGCGAGGTTACGCCCGTGGCCGATATGGAGTGGTCGCCGAAGGTCTTGTTGTAGTTCAGAATATTCTCCCAGCTCCAGTTGGTGTCGAACTGCGTGCCGTACGACGACTGCGCCACTTGGCCATTGCGGTCGAGCGAATACTGCCCCTGGTAGATGCCGGTACGCCCATTGGAAAGCGTGAGGCCTAGGTTGGAGCGGAAGTTTAGGCTCGGCAGAATCTGGTAGCTGACGTAGGCCGTGGAGAAGGTGCGCGTGGTGCGCGAGTTGTTGGCGTAGTTGCCCTCCTGCTCGTCGGCCAGCGGGTTGAGGGCCGCTTGGTTGTTGGGGTACAGCGATAGCGTACCGTCGGCGGCGTAGGGCGAAGTAAGCGGCGTGATTTTGTTGGCCTGGTTGGTGGGGTCGCGCCGCACGTTCTGGTTGTAGTACGTGAGCTGGTTTTGCAGCCCGATGCGCACCTTATCATTCAGTGCCTGGTCGATATTAGCCCGAAACGAGTAGCGGTGCAGGTCGTCTTTCCGGAATAAGCCCTGTTCGTTATAAAAGTCGCCCGAGAGGTAAAACTTGGTTTTCTCCGAGCCGCCCGAGATGCTGAGCTGGTGCTCTTGCTGCACGCCGTGGCGCAGCAGCAAGTCGGCCCAGTTGGTGCTGGTGCCGTCGGCAATGGCTTGCTGCTCTAGGTTGGTAAAAATTTTGGCGTCGTCGGCCGGGCTGCTCCAGAGGCCGGTAGTGCGGTTGGCCTCGCGCTTCTGCGCCACGTACTCGGCCGCGTTGTTCACCTTGGGGTAGAAGACCTTATCGGTGCTGCCGTAGTAGGAGTTGATGTTGACGCGGGTCTTGCCCGCGGCGCCCTTCTTGGTCGTGACGATGATAACGCCGTTGGCCCCACGTGCCCCGTAGATGGCCGTAGAGGCAGCATCCTTGAGCACTTCCATCCCAGCTATGTCATTGGGGTTGATGTCCTGGATGGAGTTGTACTGCACCCCATCCACGATAAACAGCGGCCCGTTGCTGGCATTAATAGAGCGGTTGCCGCGCACCGTAATATTTACCGGCGCCCCGGCCGAGCCACCGGCGCTTACGATGTCCACGCCCGGCAGCCTGCCCTGTAGCGACTCCATAACGTTGGCCACGGGCACCTTCTTCAGGTCTTCCTCCTTCACCGACACGATGGAGCCCGTCACGTCGCTCTTCTTCACCTGCCCGTAGCCGATAACCACCACGTCATCCAGCGCCTTTTCATCCGACTTGAGGCTGACCTTTAGGTTGGTCTGCGTGCCCACATTGATAGTCTGCGTCGCAAAGCCGATGTAGCTAACAGTAAGCACCACGTTGCCACCAGCCGGGATATTCAGCGCAAAGCGCCCGTCGGGGTCGGTGGTAGCACCTAGGGTCGTGTTTTGCACCACTACCGTCACGCCGGGCAGTCCGGCGCCGGCATCATCTAGTATTTGCCCTGTTAGCGGCCGGGTGGTTTGGGCCCAGGCCGGCGCCGCCGCGCACAGCAATAGGGTAGGGAATAGAAGTTTGGACTTCATATAAACAGCTAGTGGGGTGGGAAAAAGAAGTGCTGTACAAGCGGTGGCCAGCGTATTGCTAAGCAGGCCATCGAAGAAATAAGGCGTTGCTAGCCACGCAAACCGGGTAGCAAAGGCGCGAGCGGCAGCTATGGAACGGTGCCCCTAGGTGGGGCGCCAGGCAAGCTGTATGAGAAAGCCAAATTCCGCTTTAGAAGCTGCTTATCAGTGGCTTTGAAGCAGCGAAAGGACTAAACGTGTTGTAAAGATGAATTTATATGGAGCGATAACCAAGCTTACTCGCATAAAAAAGGTCGGCAACGTTACCGGCAACGTTGCCGATAAAAAAAGACCGCTCATTTCACCGAACACAGCCCTAGCGTTTGTATTTAGCCAGCCAAAGTGGCCCACCGGACGCTGCTAGTGGGGCGCTTGGCCAGCCACCCATTCATTTCGGCGCTGCCTGCGACCTTTGCGGCCGATGTCTGTATTCACCACCTACCTACAACTTGGGTTTTGGCACATCTGGAGCTGGCAGGCCACCGACCACCTCACCTTCCTGCTGGCCCTGTGCGCACCTTACGCCCTGGCTGACTGGCGGCGCGTGGTAGCGCTGGTTACGAGCTTCACCATCGGCCACTCGCTTACGCTGGCGCTGGCTACCCTAGGGGTGGTTGGTACCAATTCGCCCTTGGTCGAGGCCCTGATTCCGGTCACCATTATTCTCACGGCAGTGTTCGATATGCGGCAGGCTGGCCGGGCCGATAGCCGCCGCACGACACGGCCAACTTCCGTGGTGTGGGCCGTGCCCAATGCGCTGGCGCTGGCTTTTGGCCTCATCCACGGCCTCGGGTTCTCTACCTACCTGCGGTCGTTGCTGGGCGAAAACCGCCAACCCGTGACTGAGCTACTGTCTTTCAACCTAGGGGTCGAGCTAGGGCAGCTGCTGGTGGTAAGCATCATCTTGCTGCTGGGGTTTGTGGTGCTGCGCGGCTTTGGCGCGGCCCGGCGCGACTGGGTGCTCACGACTAGCAGCGCGGCGCTGGGTATTGCGCTCTTGCTGCTGGTGCAGCTGCTGGCGGGGTAGGGGATACGGCCTAGGGGTGGTATTTATCTAAGAAATCGGGGCCGTGGTACCTAGCTAGGATGCCATCGACGCAACCTCGTTGTAAATTCGCCGACCATAGACGTTCGGTCTATATTTCATTCTTTTCTTACTTCATGCGTTCTCTACTCCTGGCTGGCTGCTTGGCGTTGGGGTTGGCGCCCAGCGTGTTGCGGGCCCAAAATACCAATTCTGGCACCGACAAATTTGCGCAGCTCGAAACGATGCTGCCTACCCCCAACTCGTACCGCACGGCCAGCGGCGCGCCCGGCCCGCAGTACTGGCAGCAGCGTGCCGACTACAACATCAAGGTGACGCTCGACGACCAGAAGCAGGCTATCACCGGCTCGGAGACGATTACCTACACTAACCTGTCGCCCGATGTGCTCACGTATTTGTGGGTGCAGCTCGACCAGAACATCCTGGCCAAGAACTCGATAACCTACGCCACGCAGGTAGGCCAGATTACGAGCGGCCGGCTGGGGTTTCAGGACGTGGACGCGCAGCTGACCACGGCCGAGTTTGACGGGGGCTACAAAATCGCGGCCGTGACCGACGCCGCCGGCAAGCCCCTGAAATACACCATCAACCATACCATGATGCGCATCGACCTGCCGCGCCCCCTAGGGCCCAAGCAGGCGATTTCGTTTGGCGTGAAGTGGAGCTACAACATCAACGACCAGCTGAAAATCAGCGAGCGCAGCGGCTACGAGTACTTCCCCGAGGACAAGAACTACCTCTACGAAATCGCGCAGTTCTATCCCCGCATGGCCGTGTACTCGGATGCTAAGGGCTGGCAGAACAAGCAGTTCCTGGGCAATGGCGAGTTTACGCTGCCCTTCGGCGACTACCGCGTAAGCATCACCGCGCCCGCCGACCACGTGGTAGGCGCCACTGGCACCTTGCAGAACGCCTCGCAGGTACTATCGGCTACCCAGGTACGGCGCTTGGCGCAGGCCAAAGGTGCTAAAAAGCCCGTGCTGGTGGTGAGTCAGGAGGAAGCTACCAAAAACGAAAGCAGCCGTGCCACCGGCACCAAAACCTGGACTTACGCCGCGAAGAACGTGCGTGACTTTGCCTGGTGCTCGTCGCGCAAGTTCATTTGGGATGCCATGGAAATCACGCAGAGCGGCAAGCCCGTGCTCTGCATGAGCTACTACCCCAAGGAAGGCAACCCGCTGTGGGGCAAGTACTCGACTGAAGTGGTGGCGCACACCATCAAGACCTATTCGAAGTTCACGATTCCCTACGAGTACCCGGTGGCCATCTCGGTGCACGGGCCGGTGGGCGGCATGGAGTACCCAATGATTTGCTTCAACGGCGGCCGTCCCGAGAAGGACGGTACCTACTCGGCCGACCGGAAATACGGCATGATTTCGGTGATTATCCACGAAGTAGGCCACAACTTCTTCCCGATGATTGTGAACTCGGACGAGCGCCAGTGGACTTGGATGGACGAGGGCCTCAACACGTTCTGCCAGTACCTGACCGAGCAGGAGTGGGAGCGCAACTACCCCAGCCGCCGCGGCGAGCCGCGCAACATGGTGGACTACATGCGCACCGATAAGAGCCTGCAAACCCCGATTATGACCAACTCGGAGTCGGTATTGCAGTTCGGCAACAACGCCTACGGCAAGCCCGCTACGGCCCTCAATATCCTGCGCGAGACAGTGATGGGCCGCGAGCTGTTCGACCACGCCTTCAAAACCTACGCTACCCGCTGGGCCTACAAGCACCCCGAGCCCGCCGACTTCTTCCGCACCATGGAAGACGCCTCGGCCGTGGACCTCGATTGGTTCTGGCGTGGCTGGTTCTACACCACCGACCGCTGCGACCTCGCGCTAGAATCGGTGAAGGCCTACAAGCCTAACACGAAAAACCCCGGTCTCGAAAACGCCCGGATGCAGAACGAGCGCCAGGGCCAGGTGCCCAGCATCTCGGCCCAGCGCAACCAAAGCGACATCACAACCACCGTCGTAGACCAGAAGCCCGACCTCAAGGACTTCTACAACAACTACGACCCGCTGGCCGTGACCGAGGCCGACAAGCAGCGCTACTTCCAGTACCTGAGCACCCTCACGCCCCAGCAGCAGCAGCGCCTCAACGGCAACCTCAACTTCTATGAGCTGAGCCTGCGCAACGTGGGCGGCCTGGTGATGCCCGTGGTCATCCAGATGACCTACGATGATGGCGCGCAGGAGCTAACGACCATTCCGGCCGAAATCTGGCGCAAAAACAACGAGCAGGTGAGCAAAATCATCATCACGCCTAAGAACGTGGTGTCGTTTGTGGTGGACCCCTACCAGCAAACCGCCGATACTGACCTCAGCAACAACTCGTTTCCGCGCCAGGCCGCGCCTACGCGCTTCGAGCTGTTCCAGGCTGGGCAAGCCGGCAACAACGCCCGCCAGCCCCTGAACCCCATGCAGCAGGCGGCCAGCACCCAGGCCACCCCAGGCACTACCAACACGCCCGCGCCCGCTGCGCCGTTGCAGCAGCGCGAGAAGAAGCCGAACCCCAGCAGCGGCAAGTAAGCTGCTAACCGTCAGCTATAAAAAATGCGCCAGTCGATTTTCGGCTGGCGCTTTTTTGTGCTTGCTACTAGCATTATTCCACCGTGAGGCGGCTGGTCCACTGCTGGCCGCTGGGCGCGGTGGCCCGCACCACGTAGAGGCCCGGCGCGAAGCCCGCCAGTGCCAGCGTGGTGCCGGTGGGTTGGCAGGGCGTGGCCCGACCTAGGCCGTCGGTGAGGGTAAACCGCGTGCCAGCCGGCAACACCGGCAGGTGCACGGCCGCCGTCGTAGCGGCAGGGTTGGGGAAGAGGGGGAGGGGAGCGGCTTGCTCGGTGCGCGTAGCCGTCACGACATTGCCTAGGTAAGCCACAAACGGGGTGCCCGTGCCGGTAGCCGTGGCCGTAGAAGTAAGGGCCGCACTACCAAACAGGCCGTTGTTATTGAAGATGCCGGGCACAACGAGGTGGCTTGCGCCATCAAATGCAATGCTCACCGGTATTTCGTCGCCGGTGCCGCTGCTTTGCTGCGTCCAGCGCAAGGTGCCGTTGGAGGAGTAGCTAACCACCAGCGCATCAATGCTAGAGGTGCCCGTAAGCGCCTTGCCAGGCACCGTGCCCTGGCCCTTAAAATGCCCGGCTAAGTAAATGTTACCGGCCGCATCGGCGGTTACGCTGCGGTAGGCGCCAGCCGTTGTTGCCTGAAGGTCGCGCGACCACACTACTGCGCCCGCAACTGGTTCGAGCACCGACACAAACCCAGTGGTAGCCACCGTTGAGCTGATAGTGGTGGGGGTGGCCAACGAGCCAGCCGGCGCGCTGAAGCCGGGTACTACCAGCCGGCCGTTGCTATCGAGGCCCGCGTAAGTGGCGATATCGGCGCCCGCGCCGCCCACGCGCTGGGTCCACTGCGGCTCCCCCTGCGTATTGTACTTTATCACCAGGCCATCGTAGTCGCCTTTAGTGGCGGGGATACTCACAGTGCCGAAGCTGCCAGCACTAGGCGCGGCAGTCCACACAAAGTACACGTTGCCGCTAAGGTCAGCTACTAGGTGGCTGAGGGTAGAAGCCGTGGGGGTGCCCGCCAAGATGCGCCCGCCCCGCTGGGCCCACTGCACTTCGCCGGCCGCCGATACCTTCACAATAAACTGGTCGAGGCCGTAGGTCGTCGTGATGGGAGTAGTAAGGGAGAAGCTGCCAAACTTGGCATCTAAACCAAAGCTGCCACTGACGTAGTAGTTGCCCGCCGCATCGCTGGCTAGGCTGGCCGGTAGCAGAATGGTAGCATCGCCTACTTCGCGCACGTACTGCACTTGGCCCTGGGCATCTAGTTGCGTCAGCACCAACGCGGACCCCGAACCGCTAGGGTTGAAGGTGGTGCCGCCAAGCTGAGCGCCGTCGCCGGCCAGGCCTAGCAGCACCACTTTGCCATTAGCGTCGATGATTACTTTTTGAAACGAGTCGGTGCCTTCACTGCTCAGCTGGCGGTACCACAGCAGGCTGCCCGTGGGGCTGTACTTGGCCACTACGCCATCTTGCGAGGCGAGGCCAAACGCCGCCGCCCGGCTGGTAAGCACCGTGCCGGGCGCCAGCGTAACACTTTGGGCAAAGGTGGCGGCCAAGTAGGTATTGCCGGCCGCATCGACAGCGTAGGAAGGCTGAATCGTAAAATGGGGGGTAATAGCAAGGCCGGTGGCTGATGCCCAACCCGGCGCAACTTGGGCACTGGCCGCCAGCGGAAAGAGGCTTACTAAGAAAGGTAGAAGTCTTTTCATGAAAGAGAATAAAGCAGAAAATACAAAGCTAAGGGCCTCTTAATACAGCCTTTATAGAGGGAGGGCGTATTCAATAAAACGTAAAAATTCTTCTTGATTTCCCCATACGCCATCTGCAAAGCAGGCTTGACTACCTAGGCCGCACGTGAAAGCGTGCTGGCAGCAACTGCCCAAGAGTACCGCGACGAAGAGAAAAGAATAGCCGAGAATGCATAGCAGCCATACGGCATTCGTTATTTAACTTTGTAATGCAAAGTTCTTTTTGATTTCGAATAATGGTTGGCACTTTCCTGGAGCCACCTTGCTTTTATCTGCTATGGAGTATTTCGTAAAGCTCGATTCGGTGGTGCGCCGCATTTGGAGCAAGGCCGACACGGTGCTATTCATCTTTGCCGGGTCGGCGGCCGAGTTCGCACTGAATAAGGCGGTTGATTGGTTGTACTTCACCGGCAAGCTCCCGGCCGACCCCCTAGGTCGCCTGTTCTCGACGGTGGAGTATGCGCGGCGCATCGTGTTTGCGGAGCGGGCGGCGGCCGAGCACGCCATCGATACCATCGTGGGTATTCATGCGGCGGTGGAGCAGAAGCGCGGCATGCGTATTCCCGACTGGGCCTACCGCGACGTGCTGTTCATGCTCACGGCCTATTCCATCAGCGTATTTGAAGCCCTAGAGCGACCGCTCACGGCGGCCGAAAAAGAGGAAATTGTGGACGTATTCTGCCGCATGGGCCAGCGCATGGGCATACCGGAGGTGCCCGGCACCTACGCCGAGTGGCAGCTGGCTCGCCAAGCGCACCTCGACAACGACCTCGTGGTGAGCGACTATACCACTGACCTCTACCGCCAGTACCGCCGCCACCTAGGGGCCTTCCGCTATGAGCTGGTGCTACAGGCGCAGCGCTTCGTGACCCCACCCCGCGTGCGCGAGCTGCTAAGGCTGGGGCGTTGGTCGTGGATGCCGCTGGTGCTGCCCCTCTATCGGCCCACGCAGCACATGGCCCTAGGTAGGTGGGCGCGCGCCTCGCTGATGCCCGCCAGCTACCGGGCGCAGATTCTGGCCCT
>Ga0160429_1001566_pt1 | contig 12563 bp, 9 predicted proteins | sample SolpanmetagenomR_FD_108199 | JGI IMG/M metagenome (GOLD analysis project Ga0160429, IMG submission 108199) | Solar panel surface microbial communities from Lawrence Berkeley National Laboratory, California, USA - R | ecosystem: Engineered > Built environment > Solar panel > Unclassified ... | reverse complement strand
TCAAGCCGCGATGAGAGATCACCATGGAAGCAGCAAAGCCCATTCTAAGCTGGAAATAGCCTTGCAGAACAGGGTGGCCAGTCTCTGCAGAATCTTGGTTACTATTGGCATAGGAGATGAATATAGGGAGAGGGGGAAGATGCCGCTTTCAAACGTGATGCGAGGCATCAGAGGCGCAGTTACCGCTCTCGTGCGAGCTGATGGGCTGTCCAGAAGACCCATCATCGCCGGTATGATCATGACTACTGACTTGATCTTCCAACTCGCCCGACTACATGAAGACTCAAGGTCAACACCGTTTCGGGCGATGCGCAGAGTTATGAGGCACATCAGCCAACTGTCCAGCAGCGGACAGATGCGAGATGGTATACTTATCAGCCTGGGTGAATTGCTCTCAGATTTTGTTTCATCCATAGCCATCAGCTATGATAAAATCGCACGGGGCCATGGATTTTCGCTCCTGAAGAAGATCTTACAATGGCTCATGGATCCGAAGTTGGAAATATCTGCTGATATGGAGACTTACGGACAACAAATCTCACTTGAACTCCTTGCAATGCGGGCGACCAGCATCTTTGCGCAACACTCAAAATCATCTGAAGATATGGAGTTTGTTCAACATTTGGAAACGGCAGCTGCAAGGAGACCTTACAACGCGCAGGAACAGACATATTCTGCCAAGTTTCGATGGGAAGAAGGAATTAGTGAATGGGTGGTTGCCACACCCATACGAAAATCGTTCCGTGATCAATGTAGTGATCCATCAGTAGAAGCCGGATCAACCTCGTCCATATCCAGAACTGGAGCAGACAAAGCCAGCCATAAGAATGCGGATCTTCATAATGAGTCTCAAAAAACGTCATCCACAACAAAGGTGGCGGCAGTCACAACGATGAGAAGTCGAGAGGGGACGAGGTCGTTGGAGCAAAGCACGGCTCGAAAAAGGCGTGGCGTTTATTCAACTTTGCGTGCTCTACAAGACGACGAAGATATTGATGAACTCTCGGGCTGCGACAATGCAAGTGGGGGGTCTACAGGCTATAGGAGCATGGCTACATCGTGCATGCGACGAACCATTTCCAGGATGTGCGCGGCTTGATGCCGGTATTATGGAAAGTTATATGACCCCTTCTTCAAGGCTCTTTTGGAATTAATCCATATTCATTTCGATTTAGTGTTCTCGTAGAGTGTAGTGGCTCACTAGAAATGCGCAGCGACCAATCTGAGAGTCACTCGTGCATCCACTTGTCGTAGGGTTTACAGCACGACAGTGAATATCTCGGATAATAGCCGTATTGTACCCACACGTGATGAATCATTGAATGTAATCGCTCGGCTTTGTTATACTCAAATATTTAGGTACTTCAAAACGTCATGGTAGTAATACGATTTGCATTAGAGAAAGGATTGTATTGCAAACCGTATTGCGCCTTTCAGCTGGACTGTGGGTCTGAAGCCCGCGATAGCTATCTGTCAAAGCACTTGCGACATTCGACTACCGGGCCTCAGAATGGGCGAAACCGTTCAATTCTTCTTCGTGTCCAAAATCCTCACGGTCTTCTTCTCTTTTGGCGCATCGTTCTTCTTCGGGCTTTTCGGGGGCGGCATTAACTGAGTTCCGAATTTGGGGATGAATTTTGCTACTCTTTCTTGGTATTCTGCATAGTCTGGGTATTTCCCACCCGTGACACTTTCCGTAAACCATGTCGAAGAGTAGAAAAGGATTAAGTAGCTCAGGGTACCGAAGAAAGTCCAGTTGACAAAAGAACGGGTTTCATAGCAAGACCATTGGTAAAGTGTAACCCATATACCTTGCTCAGCCGCAAAGTTGGGATGCCTCGAGTAAGCCCATAGACCTTTAGTGAGGAAACCACGCTCGAGATCATCGCGCGTCCAACCCTGCGGTACCTTTGCGTTCTTTTGGTAGGATTTTTTCGCCTGGTGGAAGTCTAGAGTATCGTCAGTACGTTTCACTAACGCTAGAGGACAACTATAGCATACCCCACTGCTGTCCATCGGCCACAAAGGAGGTAGCAACCAGACCTATCAATATTGCGAGAAAGACAAAATCCGACGCAGGTAAAGCGTTGCCGGGAAGGCGTGCAGTAAGTAGCAACACGTAGGTAGGACTGGTAACAATAAACAAAAGTACCTGTCATCTCTTAGCAAAAGTAGAAATGGTAGAAATGATGCAGTCTCACGCTTTGAGCCAAGGAAATGAATAGTACATTGAAGACGAAAAACAGGGGCCGGGGGATTTTCTCTCGCAAAATCTCCCATCGATAATCCTCGGAACCGATTGAGTAACCACCTTTGCGCCAATAGTTGAACGACAATCGCATCTGCGAGGAGTGTTAGTTCCAAACCGGAAAGTTAGCGCGAAGGATCCTTACGCTCCAAAGAATACTGAAGACAACCACGCCATTGAGCCTCTGCGACGGAACGCCGGCCAAGTGGGCCCAGACCGCATAATGAACATTGTAGATGGTTGGTAAAATGCTCCAACAGCGGTCAACCTGAGAGTAATTCTTGTTGATTTCAGAGACAACCAAGAAGATAGGGGTGATGAACAGCGAGAAGGCGAAGCCGCTGATGTATGGATTTGTGGAAACATAAACCTCGCGCAATGCATTGAGGGAGAGGCCTGCATCAAGGATACGGTACGGAAGCTGCTGCAATTGATGGGTGTAAGGGGCGACACCAAGAGCCCATTCACTGCAAGCAGCAGCGGTCGCGAGCAGAGGGACTGAAGGTATGAGAGGCGCCATATTGTTGTTGTTACTACTGCCTTGAATGAAGTGGAATGTATGTTACATAAATGACGAAAGTGAATGGTAAATGAATTTTGATGACGCATTGGCGCCGAGGGCGGAATGGAAATGCGAAGCCGTCTAAGTTCCGAGGTTATAAGGCATTTAAAAAAAATTAAAAAATAAAAAAAATAAAAAACACACAATAAATAATCAATGCGTTGCGTTGCGTTGCGTTGCGTTGCGTTCTTATGTCTCTCCTCTTTCACACCAGCATGACTGATCACATTATATTTCAAGTTTCCAACACATGACAATGCCGTTTGAACATGGCTAGAAAGATCCTATGTGTCGCTGAAAAGCCTTCCATTGCCAAAGCCGTCGCTAATCATCTCGGTGGGCACGTGCCAGCCGTGAGCTTGAATCCTCCCCATGTCGGCATCCGTGCACAATTGTTGACACCAGTGAAGACCAACGTACCTGGCTTGCCGTGGCTGAAGAATTATGAGTTTGAGTTTACCTTCAGCCAGCCTTGGGGTCACTGCCAGGTTGTTATGACCAGTGTCGCCGGACATGTCACAAGTTCGGACTTCGATCCTCAGTATCGTAACTGGAGCCAGCCGCCGCCACAGGAATTGTTTGATGCTCGTATAGTGAAGTTTGTAGAAAACGTCAGCACGGTTCCCTCCGCTTCTTGCCTCGTCGAATTAACGCCGTGGCCTTGTAGGATAAAAAGCCAATTGCAAAAAACATTGAAATCCAGGCTCGCTATGCCACAGCCTTGTTCATCTGGACCGATTGTGATCGTGAAGGCGAACACATAGGTACAGAAATACGTGACATTGCGTTGCGAATAAATGCAACCCTCCAGGTTAGGAGAGCACGCTTCAGTAATATCGAGCGAGCGTGGGTGCCTTGGCTGTCGTCTTTAGCGAGTTCCGGTTTGACACATTATTAGACATGTAATCCATGCTGCCATGAACCCTATCGAACTGGACCAGAAACAGGCGAATGCTGTTGCAGCGCGTATGGAGCTCGATCTGCGTGTGGGTTCCTCCTTCACTCGTATGCTCACTCTGGCCTTGAAGCCGATGATCGAGCATGTGCAAGAATTGAAAGTTATAAGTTACGGTGAGGAGTCATGGTACAACTACATGCACGCAACATTTTCATCCATTCTAGGCTCTTGCCAGTTCCCTACCTTGGGTTTCGTGGTCGACCGTTATTTCAAGGTAAAACATTTCATCCCAGAAACCTTCTGGAAAATACAGGTTGCGCACATGCGAGATGGGATCAAGGTCAACTTCAATTGGCGGCGTGTCCATCTGTTTGATCGCATGCTTGTGACCATCATCTTCGAGCGCTGCATTAGCGGTAACAACGCGGTTGTATCAAAACTACAGACTAGGCCAACTAGCAAGTGGAAGCCGTTGCCGTTAACGACTGTTGAATTACAAAAGATGGGCAGTCGCTTCCTGAGAATGGACAGTCAGAAAGTCATGAAGGCAGGCAGGCAATGTTTGAACGCCCCTCTGTTCTCATAACTAACAGCCATAGATTGCGGAAGAATTATACCAAAAAGGACTTATAAGTTACCCCCGAACAGAGACAGATCAGTTCGATCTTGAAACAGACCTGAGGCAATTCATCGAGAAGCAGACCGTGGACGGCACATGGGGTGATTTCGCTCAAGGCCTGCTTGACGGTGGATTTCATCAGCCGAGATCGGGACGAAATAACGATAAAGCACATCCGCCTATTCACCCAGTCAATCACGCCTCTAATTTGGGTGCTGAGGAGAGGCGAGTGTATGAATTCATTGTTCGCCGGTTCCTTGCTTGTTGTTCCGAGGACGCCAAGGGCGAATCATCTATGATAGAACTTACGTATGGAGGGGAGATCTTCAGCGCGAGTGGATTGATGGTGCTGGAGAGAGAGTATCTTGAGGTGTATCCATACGAAAAATGGGAGAGCAGCCGAAAACTGCCTGTGTTCACACTGGGAGAAACCTTTGTGCCAACGGAAGCGATGATGAATGAGGGAAAAACGACCCCACCTGGATATCTCACTGAGCCGGAACTAATTGCCCTGATGGATGTCAATGGGATTGGTACCGATGCAACGATGGCCGAGCACATTGCAAAGATTAAAGAGAGGAGCTATGTTTTGACGCAAGCCCGCACCGGAGGCACATTCGTTGCGGGATTTGCGAACTCCGGCGCTAGGGGTAGTAGGGGCGGGCGTGGGCGTGGTCGAGGTAGAGGTGGTCTGGCGACAGTCAGTAGCACTGGACAAAACAACTCGATGCAAGAGTTTATCCCAACGACATTGGGAGTCGCATTGATCGAGGGCTACGACAACATTGGATTTGCGACGAGTCTGAGTAAGCCGTTTTTGAGGAAGGAGGTAAGGACGTCGATAGAGATGTCCAAAGTTGATCAGGCTAAGAGATTGACCCAGATGGAGCTACAGATGAAGGCAATTTGCGCAGGAACGATTAGCAAGAACGACGTTGTGCACGAAAGTCTGGAGAAATACCGGGAGGTTTACTACAAGTCTATGCAACATATGGATGTGCTCAAGAGTGTAAGTGCCTCTCTTATTCGACAACGGAATCTTATTGACATTGCAAAAGTCGGTTAGAAAATACGTTCTTGGAGAAGCTGGGTAATGGAAAGAAGTGTGTGTTTCTGTGCATGTAAGCGCATTAGCTGCTGGGTGTTATTGAAACGCGTAAAGCATAGAGACGATTATGACAGCAATACAATTCTAATAGTAACAAGGATTTCGAATTCTCAGATCTATGGTAACGTTTATTGACTCTACACCCTGTATCATATGGGTTAGTTAACACATACATGACTTTGCAAGTATGAGTACTGTATGTGTGCATGCATGTCTCGCCCTTTATTGGCTGTTAAGGGGAGCGACTTCCGAGAAACCTCTCGATCCCGTGCATCATGATGGATCGATGATTGACTTGACCATTCAACCACACGCAATCATCCTCAACAGCAACTTACGATACTTCGTATAACACCCTCCTCGCTTTTTTTCTTCGCTTGCCTTCTCGCTCCTCCTGTGCATTTGTACATCACCTACAAGATTTCATTTGACGACTGGCCATACAACAACTCCTCCTAATACGCCACCCCACTCATACGCTCGGCTTACTGACGGACTCAATCTCCCCCACTCTTGTTCGGCTTCCTGTCGCCATTGCATCTCAATCCCCCAACGCGTAATAACGTGTAAGAAACCTCGAGTTTCGATCGGCATGCTTTTGGCGATAGAGGCATGGACTAATCAATGCCTCTTGTAGGAAGCTTGCTTTCTCACAACTGGCACTCAACATCAGTGCACACAGCAGCCTCTAATTCATGGCTTCCAACACTTCCAGTATCTCGCAGGCTCTTGCCGCCGCTGCTTCTCACCGCGAGAACGCTGCCGCTGGCCACGATGACAATAAAACCTTCCTCTCTGTATATAGTGCCAAGAATACCCTGCGCAGGAACGGGCTGCCTACACCGCCAAATTCAATCTCTCCAAATTTACCTCCCCAAGGTTTTAGGGCCAAGGCATTCAAGGACCACCCTGGCGCCTCACCACGCCATGTGGATTCTGACATTGATTTGGAAGACGCTGTTGATCACGCCAACAGTCACGGCATGTCCTTCTCCTCCCTTGCGGAACCTCTGTATCCTGTCGAAGAACATGGGTCCATCACACCCGCTTACCTTGCAAGGACCCATCTTCCTGCGATTGTGCTCGATCAAGGACCAATCGCTATTCGTACAGTTATGAACAGGCTTGCTGAAACCGTTTTTGGATTTTCAGATATACCTCCGGCTAAAGCTAGACGTATTGTAGTAAGCGCATTGGAAAGTCGCGCGGGTGGTGGAATGCGAGGCGAGATCGAGTTCGAAAAGGTTGGCTGGGGTAAATGGGTCGCAAAGGTAAAAGGGCAAGCTGCGTCGAGGGAGAGGTCTAGACGCGTGGTCCACGAGGCCCCAATATCGCCGGCAATATTATCAGCGTTCTCTTTTTCGCGCAGTGATGCACTGCGGATACCGGGCGCCAATAGACCAGGCTTCAAAGCGCGACGATCGTCCTCGAGGAACTGGACGGAGGAATCGGCTACCGCAGCTCATGCTACGCATGTGGACAGGATGTCATCCGACATGATAGAAGATGAGGCGGACAAGATGTCAATTGACGGAGACAATGAAGCTGAACGACAAGAGCTGCCAGATACGGAAGAAACGCATGATTTGCCATCCTATAGCGACACTGACAGTGAGGATTGGGCGGGCATGGGACCCGAAGCCTTGAGGGAAAGTTCATTCTCGGGTGGTGGAAGATCTAGATATCTCAGCGTCAGCATGAAATCAAGCTCGCGACCTTTTACTGCTAGACCAGTCTCTTCACGGAGTGTATCTCACTGTCGACCAAGCTTTGCACCTCTAGATTTCACCGGAATAGATGCGGACTCGCAGGAACAGGCAGCCATCGAGGCGCTGATGCGGATGGGGTCAATGTAGGAGTATTGGCTGTTTAGCAATGAATTCATATCTGTGGATTCTGGCATCGTTTCTTCCGTAAAATCACACGCCACTTGATGGGACGTGGCGGCTGAGCAGGGGTTCAGAGCACCTCCGGATCTCTTTTAGCAACATCACAACGACGATATCGTTCCTGATGGTGAACCTGGAGCATGACAAAGCATTTAGCACTTCTTTGCTCGGTTTTCCTTCTTGCGCACAGCACGCCATCTTCTTTACATTTGTGGATTAGGCTTATGTTCCATACGCAACCGCTCTACAGCCAACTGCATGACCATTTCAACGACCAGCAAGGAACGAAAGAACGCTATACACTTAATTGTCCTGGACAACAGCCGCGTTGCCATACTTTTCTGACCGTGGGGAACAATGAGACGAGGTTGTCAATTATACCATGCTTCATACATATGCACTGTATACGTGTTTAGTCTTTCGTTCCGTGGCCTTCTCGCTATAGATAGTTCAACTGAAGCATGGAAATAGAGATGTGCATAAAAGGTTGAAATCATGCAATAGTGTGTGTTGCAAGTCAAGTTTCGGTAGAATTTTGTTGTCGGGCGACCAAAGAAATTCATTCTAGACTCGACCCCCACCTTATTCTGAGTTGTAAGTTACAGTATGCCCATGGGTCTAAAACAAACTCCTTCGTATGCATGCGAGTAGTAGTAACCCCAACTTACTCATTTCACCATCCTCAGCATTCACTGTACAGTACTCTGTTGCCATTTGACCGTTTGTGGTGATGGTCAGGCGAGAGAACATCGCCTCCCTCGCCCCAGCTCCTCCTCTGTTTCGCACACTCGGTGGTATGCGCCATATCTCACCTGGACTTGAGGTCTTCAACCTTCCGGTTTAAAGCGTGCGGCGTGTACAGCAAAGCTCTTGTGCTTGCCGGAAACTCCTTCCAATGTCAGGGCCACATGATGGAGGTAAGCTCCATCGCTATTCAACGCGCAATGGTCTGCTAGTGCCTCTTTGTTCTCGAGGGGTTTGACACAAGGTTGACAAAGACTTGGGCAGCAAGTAGATGTGGCCGCCTCAGCACTTAGTCCCATATTACGACAAGGACACCATGTTCTTGATGGTTTATCTTTTCAATTCTTAACTTCCTATCAGCATGCTTTACATTTCGACATGCGATATGCTAACTGAAAGCATCAAGGACAAACACGACCACCGATCTCATCTCCCCCGCTCGCTCGCTCCCCTACGACCTTAACCCGAAACCTGAGCAACATTAGTCTCCCTTCACATCCAGAGAGCTATACTGGAACCTTCGCGCCATTTCACGGCGGGCATTTCAAGGAATCGGGACTTGGTTTGGACAATCTGTCTAGGTGAGGACCACGTCCAAGCTCGAGCTATAAGAGCCAGCTCATAGTTGCCAAATTCAGGTCTTCCATTTTACAAGGGCAAGAGCAGGGTTTAGGGCCTTCGGGTTTGCATAGAATTCGCCAACATCCACTGTCAAGACTTCCCTCGTCCAATAACCTCCATTCCGCTAGTCAGAGCCGATCGTCTTCCATCACATTGCACAACATCAACTCGAACGAGCCCCTGCCTTCTATACATCCAGTTGCTTCGCTATCTTCTCTCCGTTCAAGCGAAGATCTTGCTCGCTTCTCGGCCGAGTCCCTGCACTCTTTCTCCTTTAAAAATCAAGGCGAGGACTCCGCACATAGCCGACAGAATGTTCTCAAGAGGTCGGCAGACTTGCTTAAGGATCGTTCAACCTGGGCGACTGGCAGTCTGGGTTTGGTGAATGCGCAGGCGAGGATAAATGGTGATCAGGAAACACAGAGTGTGGTGGAACTCCTAAGTCGGACAAATCATCTTCTTGGACCGGATTCACGTCAACCTAGAGGCGCGAAATTCACGCTGGGCCCCATTACCGGACCCGCATATCCTAACGGTGACAATGATAATGTTTTCGAGAAAGATTTTGGAGCACAGTCCGATAGTCCACTGAGCCTATCACCAGTCATGTCCTACGATGGAAGTAATAAGGCAGCAGTCGAATCTCCTCAATTAGTCCACTCATTCATACACCTGAAAGAAACAGGCGAGTCCGCGAATGCACCAAATATTACACAAATACTTCCAGCGCCAGCAGCTAGGTTGCAAATTAAGAGAACATTGACAGATATAACTCCTTTGTCCCTTCAGAGCAGACTTACAGATGCATTGGGTCAATCATATCTAACGTTAGGACAATCTTCACTGTCGCCTTCCATGCCTATGAACTCGGGCATATTATCATCCACTGCTTTGAATTCTGCCTTTCCGTCTCCTGCTCCACATGCTCATGGCAGGGGTGGTCCGGTATCTCAAGCAATTTTTACAACGGAGATCGAAGCGCCCTGGACTATCACCGCAGCGAATGATCTTGCTTGTTTGATCTTTGGCGTAACCAAGTCTGAACTCCGAAAAATAGGTATTCTCGAAGTCGTGCGACAAAATGAGCGAAAATGGTTGGAAGAGAAACTCAGAGGACCGTTAGCCAGTCCGCCGACGAAGAAACCGACTACAAGTCCTAGAGATAGAGCCAGTCCAGGTAGCACCCTTCTGGTTGGTTCCGGCCTGACAGCGAGATTACTCAGCAAACCTCCTTCTCGGGAAACTAGGCAAGGTCGGAGGGCCATATCAGATCATCACACAAACTCTGGCGTCAATCCCCGGTTTGGTTCCACTCCAGTATCGTCCAGTCCCTTAAATACCAGGTCTCGAAATGTCTTGATTTGCGGAGATGTGTTACCAATATTGAAGCGAAATGGAGACGTTGGATCTGCCACTTTATGGGTTCAAGAGAAGCGATCCAACCTCATTTGGGTGATGGAAGAAATTGCGGAAGATGTTGCCTACTTGACCGTCGATGAAGTTGGCTGCGTTATTCAAGTATCCGGGCAATCGACAGCCATCTGGGGAATGGAACGTGTTCGACGAGGGATGGATATTACCAGGCTCATCCCTGATATGCCTAGACTCCTGGGCACGCATACTGGAGCTCTAGACTATGAGGGAATTGCTCAGAGCAGACGTTATACAGCTCGAACTGCCAACGACATCAACACTCCAATCACTGTCGACCGCATATCTGAGGAGTCGACATTTAGAGTGTCCAGCTTTCCCAATATTGCCGGCATGCTCGTTCTGAATGCTACGACGCTTAGTATCACAAGCTGCAATACGGCTGTCGCTGGTGCTCTATTCGGACGAATACCCACTGGCCTGCCGGTTACGGAGCTTCTCCCTGGACTCGACAAAATGCTATGTATATTGATTGAGGAAGATCAAATTCAGCTGGTTGAAGGAATGGTCATACCGGAACAGAACTTTCGACAAGCTCGTGCTATTCTTGCGCTGCGTGAGGGTAGAGCCGATGCGGCAGCGGTATTTCTACGACCTAGCGGACTCCCAGCGCGACATCGTGATGGTGCTGAGATAATGGTAGACGTACAAATGCGTGTAGTGAGGTCCGAAACTTTTAGTCACTTGGGCAATCTCACAATAAAACAACAACAGGAAACGTCGGGGGAGGCACTCTCAGGTGAGATTGTCTATGCTCTTTGGGTTTCTTATTCTCGTACCGCACACGCTGCGAATCATGGTAATGGACCCGTGCAACCTCCAATGTCCCGATCTGGCACCCCTCCGCAGCAGCTTAAGCCCCTCCAGGTGCCTCCTGCTATCTTCTCTGACGAGAGCGACTCGGACGAATCCAAGAATGGCCGCCATACGTCACTGCATTCCCAAGTATCTACTCAAAGCTCACAGAATGATGTCTCCTCCAGGCTATCTAGTGCATCCGCCGGAGTACCGGATGGCCCACATAAGAAATCTATCGCCGATTTTGCAATTCTAGAAGAAATGGGGGCAGGAGCATATGGTCAAGTCAAACTTGCACGTTATCGTACGCCGTATCTTCCAGACCCATCGCTGGCTGGCAGAAAAGTGGTCATCAAGTACGTCACAAAGCGACGTATCCTTGTTGATACGTGGACTCGTGATCGTCGCCTGGGTACGGTACCCCTCGAGATACATGTTCTTGATTACTTGCGACGTGACGGTTTTAAACATCCCAATATCGTAGAGATGTCCGACTTTTTCGAGGACGACGTGAATTATTACATTGAGATGGTGCCACACGGGCTCCCCGGGATAGACCTTTTTGACTACATTGAGCTGCGGACAAACATGGAGGAAGCCGAGTGTCGCAAGATCTTTATCCAGGTTGCCAGCGCGGTAGAGTTTCTGCATACCAGGGCTAAGGTTGTGCATCGTGACATCAAGGATGAGAACGTCGTTCTGGACGGTGAGGGAAATATCAAACTCATCGACTTTGGATCGGCTGCATACATCAAGAGTGGACCATTCGACGTATTCGTTGGCACTATTGGTACGTAAACTTATTGTTCATAACCATACTTTTCACACCATGCTGATATTTCGATCTCCAGATTATGCCGCACCAGAAGTACTCGCTGGTGCCTCTTACCGGGGAAAGGAACAGGATGTCTGGGCACTGGGTATCCTGCTTTACACGATACTTTATAAGGAGAATCCATTCTACAGCATCGATGAGATAATGGACCACCCTCTCCGTGTACCATTTGTGGTTTCTGAAGCCAGTATCGACCTAATACGGAAGATGCTGGAAAGAGATGTTGACGGTCGCATTGGAATCGGGGGTGTTACAGGGCATGAGTGGTGCAGATCTCTCAAGGAGTAGCCCTCGAGTTTGGCATCGCATACGTAAAGCAGGATTCCGCATTCTCATTTCCATCCCGTACGAACTATATTTAACGCGGAAGCATTTGTAGAATTGATTTTAGAAAGATACTAGATACCCCATGAGAGCAGCGGGCAAAAGATACAATGTCATTTATTTTTGCGATGTCCCCACTACAGAACAGGATGTAGCATGCGTGCACGAGTACAGCATGCTAGTCCAGTACCAAGTTATTAGAGACGCAGAAATTCTAACGGACATCCCGCATGGTTCTGCGAGGAGATTCGTATTTAAGCACAAGCCATCATGACGAGTGCATAATTAGTGAAAGCTATCCACAGCCATCAACGCTTGATCACGTCCAGTTTAAAGATTTCGTTCGCCTTGTTCTTTTCGTCCTTCCTCCCTTTGAATTTGTCATCCTTAACCTTGCTCTGCCTTGCACTTCCGCTTGCACTCCCTCGTCCTGTACCGCCTGAGCTATCTTCATCTGCATCAGGTTCACCAAATAAGAAACTCATG
>Ga0160429_1001565_pt1 | contig 12564 bp, 6 predicted proteins | sample SolpanmetagenomR_FD_108199 | JGI IMG/M metagenome (GOLD analysis project Ga0160429, IMG submission 108199) | Solar panel surface microbial communities from Lawrence Berkeley National Laboratory, California, USA - R | ecosystem: Engineered > Built environment > Solar panel > Unclassified ... | reverse complement strand
GCATCTAGCAAATTGACAAAGGACCGGGACTATGGGCCGCAATACCCAGATCCGAACAGCGAATGAACGAAAGCGCCGTCTCGGGCACGTGAGAGTATCCACGCCACATGGTTGAGGTATGGATTGGTATCTTCCATCGATGCGATTCTGGACGAGCTCCGCCTTAAGGTGAATCTTAGGGTATAGGCCGTGAAGTGCGCTACGCGAGCCTGTTCAATCATGACGATGAGGCGAACGATGAGTGCAGTTTCGCATTTTAGCCTGATAAGGAGCAGAGACTTACAAGGCAGTTGCGCACGATATTAATGATATGGTGGATGAGAGATGGAAGCTCAAGGAGTACTATGTTAACAACTTGGTGCGTGACCCAAGTGTGACATTGATTGACGTCAACTTTCCCTTCAGAGGGCATAGGTTCTGCGAGCCGGCCGAGGGAAGGACGCCAAAAGAGCACAATGAAAGGAGCTGGTTGTACTCTCTGAGATGGCCAGACTGTGTTCCATTAGTGGAAGAAGTCGTGGAGGTGTAAGACGCGGAGGTAGATCCGGACGATTGGCCAAGCTACTGTCGGAAGTGCATTGATCTAGGCCAGCTGGGAGAGTTGCAAAGGACTTTTCATCTTGAGTGTGAGGGTCATGCGGCATTAGAGTTACTGCTCAAGGGACAGCTGAGCAGTGAGTGATGGATAGGAGAGTTGTCGCGGCACGCGTAGACGCATCATCGAGTTCAGCGAGGGCCAGCTGAGGTAAGACCGACCGTTTATGCTCCGTATGTCAACCACGTTTCGCAACGTTCGAAGACGCAGCCGGTGTCTGTGCTTCTTACTTCGAGATGCGGAACCATTGGGCTCATCGGTTCGTGATGTAGATGATGTCGAGATGTCGGAGAGTTGACATCTCGGTCAAGGATTGCCGTGAAATGTTATATGCCGAAGGTGATATTCCAGGGGACGCTGCTGTTTTCGGTACGCCTGGACTATGTTCCCGTAGCGCGTGTCTATGGAGTCCTTGCCGAAGATCAGTGTTTCGTAAGGTGTGTCCATTATAGTCTCCGGTGGCTTAAAAAACCTGGACTTTTGCGTGTTCCGTGTTCGTAGGGCTGTCTTCTCGTCTGTGTCAGATATTCCAACCACCGCCAAGATCAAGTGAAAAGGACTTCCGAAGGCGTTGGTAGATGATGGTATTGTGCATCAGCTCAAGCCACGGAAAGGCTTCGATGCATGCAAAGATTGCCGTACCAGCTGAAAGCATCCTCCGAAGGCTCCATTGGGTTGGCAGCAGGAATCCGGCTTAACACGACCGCCCAGATTGAGAGGCATTGTCGAACGTTGTTCCATGAGGCCGACAGTTTTGGGTACGTATGGTACAGAACATGGCGTCGCACATATTTGCACCTGCTTCTGTTGGCATGCGTGCACATCTAGAGATGTATGAAGGTCCCCAGCGCCATTGCAGGACGTGAGTGTCGTCCAACGACTGGAATACATTCCACGATATGCAGTGGACTGCAACCTGAAGAGCCCCTACCGTTGTGCTACTGTAAGCACGCTGTAGCACGACGATTCACTTGTCCCTTGTAAGAACAGCGACGAGTCAGTCATGAGAGGTCCATCCTCAAGACCATAAATGGAGTCGATTAACGCAACCATCATTCCAATTCATAGCATACGCTCTGGCATCACATCTCCAAATACAGCTCCTTAAATGGTGCTGTTATGGCGCAATGAGAAGATGAAATCGATAGTACAGTAGTCGATGGTATGTTGCTGCGAACAGGCTACCCTGGCCATGTATCACGCTTGCTGCCATCCTCGTGAAAATGGAACATGATTGCACGCATTCTCATAAATGCGATAGACACGGCCAATGAAGTAAAATATATTTTACTAAAAGACGATATAGTAGAGAACGTCGATGCTGCGCGGTGTTATGGCGGGAAGGACAATCGATGACGCGTGGAAGATAGATACGGATGAGCCAACCGAACAGAGGCGTACAACAGGTGAGACCACAGCCTGAACCAAAGAGATAACCTTCTGGTTGGCCACTGCGCCTCATGTCTTACGTACGGACGCCACGATCAGCGGCGACCGGATGAAAGTTTGGCATGAAAGAAAATGTACTGTGTTCGCACGTCGCCGGTGCTTGACATGTAGCGGTCCTACGGATGAAGGCTAGTAGTCTCATCATGCACGCCGTTGCACTGGTGGCAAAGTGGGAGACCGTTGCGACGTTGAGACGGTCCACAGATGGGACTACCTGTCAGATATTCGTCGTCCATGTGAAAGTGCAGTACTGTACTGTACCGAACGACGAGATCTCGCACGACACCCGCCTTTTCTGGAAGATCTACGGTATCCGTGTCCGTATGCCTTCTGTTTTGTCCCCGAGCAACTTGAGTGAGCTTGTGGGACAAGGGACGAAGATGGTCCCAGCAGGATCGTGACGGCGGCGTCTCAACAAGCGCTCCGAAAATGAAGTTCAGTGTCGGCATTGTCGGAGGGTCGGACACTGCTTGTGGTGGTCCTGCAGGATATTTGTTCGAGACATCCGCCCAGCAGCCAGTGGCAGAACGTCTAGAAGGTGTTGGTTCGGGTATACGATGAACAAGGCTTTATCTGATGAGTGGAAATCGACGCTAAAGGCGAGCCAAGCTGGTTTAGACTCGCGAATTGGGAGTGCACTACGACTTCCACGCTGCAAATCAGCATCATCGTCGATCCTACATGAGCTACAAGTCCAAAGCACCTGAGCGAGGGCCCAGCATGTCTATGCGTCGTTGACTCGCACACTCGACTCCACCAGCCGTACGCTTTCGCTGCCACCGAACCCTGGGTTTTATGTCATCTTACAGTCCATACCTTTCTTCTCTTCCACCTGCGCCTGTTGTCTGCTGCGATCTCTGCCTCTGGCTTTTGTGATTCGCTCTTTGTGCTGCGCGCCTTGCCTTCTTGTGCGTCTCTCTGTCATTCGACCATCTTCAGTCACGCAGATCAGGGTCCAACAACGTGATAGCACGCTTTTGTTCGTGGCACACGATGTGGCATTCTCATTCGCAAGTCTGACAAGGCATCACTTTGCGCAGAATCGCTCGATTTCAGTCGACCGTCTAGATATACCTACCGACACTCCGGTGGACCCACCTTACGAATACGCCACCGAGTCTCATATCAACCTTTCCTAGAGCACACACTTTTGGGTTCGGATACGCTGTGGCGACGCGGTCATTGTAGGGTCGCTTGATGAAAGCGCTACGAAGACAAGAGCCGTCTTTCACGGACAGTGAAAGTCAGCTCTTCGAAGCAAAGCGTCTGGCGGATACAACAGGCTTCATGAGCCACGATGGCTTGCCGGAGGAGTCCGAGGGACCAAACAACCTGACCGCATATAGGGACGCGAGAGTGTTGGTCCGCTTGGTACAATGTCCTCAGTGCTCTAAGCCTTTCCAGCTCCCCGTCACATTACCATGTGGTCACTCTATGTGCCGCACCTGTCTTCCAGCGCCTATGACGAGGACGAACATATCATACCCTGCAACACCTGACCGACAACTTGGTATTAAATGTCCGTCAGGTGGGTGTGGGCAGGAACATTCTGTTGGAGATGTCAGTATTGATGTCACACTGGCGAAAGTGCTTGAAGCGGTAGTCACTGAGGTTCAGAAATGTCAACCGCTTTTTGAGGACACACCCACAATATTGCAAGAGATCCGGAAACAGGAAGAAGCGGACCTGTCAGAGAAAGAGAAAGAGCCTAGACAACCGGATCCGCAGATTCTCCATGGAGGCAGGCTTTTGTCGACTTTCGCCCTTGCTGCGAAAGGGGACCTAGCGTATACGTCGGAGATCATCTACAAGAGTCTGTCACCAATAGGTGACGATTATCGAAACCTAGACAACACATTGCTGGACCAGCTTCGCGAAGCTGCGCATAAAGAGTTGGATTGTCATGTCTGCTATAATCTGATGTATGACCCAGTTACGACTCCATGTGGACACACGTTCTGCCGACGATGTCTGAGGCGCCTTCTTGACCACAGCACACATTGTGCAGTGTGCCGGCGGAATGTTCAACTACCACCGTCCCTCGACCGGCAATCAAGCAACGTACGCTTAGTCTCGCTCCTGATGTCGCTCTGCCCGGATGTCTACCAAGCCAGAGGAGAAGCTGTTGCTCAAGAGGAATCAGCTGGCATTGGAGAGCTGGACACTGCTCTGTTCGTCTGCACTCTGGCCTTCCCAAGCATGCCCACCTTCTTGCACATCTTCGAGCCACGTTATCGACTCATGATTCGACGCGCGGTCGAAGGCAACGGCCAATTCGGCATGGTGATGTACAACCGCGTTCAGGCCCCTCAGGGTGATCTTGGCAACATCCAGTTCACGAGGTACGGTACAATGCTGCAGATTCTAAATGTCCAATTGCTGGCCGATGGACGGAGCCTCATCGAAACGCGAGGAGCCTTCAGATTCAAAGTGAAATCGTATGGTGCGCTTGACGGCTACACAGTGGGCAGTGTGGAGCGCGTAGAAGACGTCAGTCTTGCTGAGGAAGAGCGTCTGGAAGCCGAAGAGACCACAGCGCACAGACCTCTGCCTCAGGACCCCGACGTGCAAGCCGCTCTCGCTACCGAGAATGGCAATACCCGCGATCGAAGCCGTACACAGCAAGACCAGCGCCCGTTGGAAAGCTTGTCTACTAGCGAGTTGCTGAGGATCGGTATGGAATTCATCATCAAGATGCGAGCGAACAGCGCACCTTGGCTCCATCAAAACATCCTAGACTCTTACGGTCCGCCCGCCGACGACCCAGCCGAGTTCCCCTACTGGTTCGCCAGCATCCTACCTATTGCCGACGAAGAGAAATATGTTCTGTTGCAGACAACGAGCATTCGCCAGCGACTGAAGATTGTCGTAGGCTGGATTCGAAGAATAGAAGGGCAGCGGTGGTAAGTCAGCCCGAACCTTTCTTTACCAAAGATACTGCACAAGCACTTACGTACTCTGGCGGGAAAGGTACACCCGTATCGCTTAGAGATGGGACACGTCTGAGTTTACCGTGTGGTTATAGGGTGAATATCCCTACAAATTCCTCTGCTGATCCGCGTGCGTGCTGACAGGTCCCATGGAAGCGCATGCACGGTGTTATGAGCTTTGTGTATGCCATGCATCCGCTGCTCCGACAGGTCACAGCATTCGCAGCGCTGCTGCTCGCTATCTGGCTAGCTTCGACTTTGTAAATCCTACAGACGTCGCCTTCCGACACGGTTCTCCTCTATTCGATTCAGAGACCCATTTTTCGCGACCTTCGGCTCAGATCGGTATCCTTACGTCTTATGCTTCAACATCTGTATTCACCATATCAAGAACATAGAGGCGCACCGCGCCCTCAACTCATACATTAGCGATCGATCCCAACGAACTCGACGCAAGGCTATACACAGCCGCCGTAACGGCGCACATGCAACGCGGACAGGCTTGCATCATGTTTTTTGCATTTACACGGACTTCGGAACAAACCCCCAAGCAGCGCCAGCTGCGCTTGGCCCCAATTAAAGATTTTGCATATTCTGTACTGGCTTTCACTCTTACAAATGCTCTGTGGTTGCCATTTGGTCGGTTGATTTTTTTTTTACACACTCTAAGCGTCATGTGTGTGTACACCATATTCCCCCAATAGGCTGGAGCCTGCCAGCCTGAATCGATGTCGTTTGTTAGATGATGAACATGGATGTTCTATGGGGGATTGGAGTTGAGCGGATGGGAAGGGGCATGTAGTTATGAGGGAAAGGAATTCGAGGCCGCTGTGAGCGGAGTTCGGCCTACCTTACCAATGATATGAGCTCGATGCTTGTGAACGTCTTGCTTCCGTATGTGGTCCACTGACGTGGACTTTCAAGAGCTGTCCTTACGTCGTTGATGCGGTCCGTTGACACAATTGGTTTGGTACATCCTGCGTTACGCAGTATACTTCAATCGCCGGACAAAAGGTGTTTCGAACAGCCTTACCATCCGCACAGTTCAGCAGCTATCTAACAAGCAAGGCTGCAATGAATGCCGTGGAAGGAAATTACGACTCTGATACATGCGCTCAAGGTACACCACGTTGTCTTGTCCGACCAACTCGTGTGCCACGTATATTAGCATGTCCAGTAAGGTCTACTAGACATAGAAACCCAATGATTCCAACAGCGCATATATCCTTGTGTCCCTGCTGAAGTTGTGAAAGCTTTTGTGGCACTATGCTAGGGCAAGGCATCTGAGCAAATCGACAGCTACCTTGTTGTTCCGTGCACCTCGTGAAAGGGAACGAACGCCAACGGTGGGCTGTGAAGGGCGAGATGTAGAGCGGTTTACCGGTGTTGTTTGCCTGCCATGTCAGATGCCTATCACCCACAGCCCGGTGCCTCCATACGAAAGTAGGATGGCAGTAGGGATACCTACACATACCACCCCTACACATACCATACATCGTACCGTATACATACGTATGATAAAGAGCGACCTCTGCGCCTCTATCTTCAGCTTCCGCCGTACTAAATGGGTCCAGGTTAGGACGCAAATGTACTGATACGATATCGCTTAATTGTCTGTCAAAGCTACAACTCGTCTCTCTTTCTCGTTTGTGACTTCACAGGCCTCAATCTGAACAGCGCCGTTCCATGCCTGGGCACCTCCGCACTGATACTCCCAAAGGCCCTCGCAGTGCTGACATAAGTCCCCATCACCGACGTCATATTCCTGTTGATAGCTTCCTCAAAGCTCATCTCCGTCCTGTTGAAATACCCCGATGCCTGCGCCGGCAACAAAGTCCCGTTCAAAATCCGCCCAGCTTCCGCATTGCTCATCACCGTCGCATCGCCCCAAAGATCGTATACACGCCAGGCCTGGGCGGCCATCTTTTCCGTAGGGATCCCCCCAAAGATTTCGACGAGGTCGCTCGTAATGGTGCGGGTATTGTTGCCGCCATTCAGAAAGGCAACGGCCTGGTCGCCTCCACTGAGACCGCCCTGCCAGACCTGCACCTCGCCAAAACCATACTCATCTTTATCGTCGACGGACTGCCTCCTCCGCCGAACCATGGCGCTGCCGTCCGAATCCTGGCTCAGCGCGAGCACTGCGGGGTTAATCAAGATGGCGTAGTCTTGAGGCGACAGCTCATTGAGCTTGTTGCCCATGATTAGGGGCGATTTGACACCAGCCCACATACTGAAGTGCGTCTTGTACTCATCGTACGTCATGCCGCCGTTGCCGACCTCGAGCATGTCGAGGTCGTTCCAATAGCCCTTCTGCGACTTCCACGCAATGTTGGCCGCTTTGCCGAGGATGTTCATGACGGAGCAGCCGCCGCCGGGTAGTTGGCAGTAGTACTCGTCCGGCCCGCACGGGCACTGGGGAGCGGGTCGGGAGAAGGAGTCGTAGATGTCGCCGGAGATGCGGCCGCTGTTTGCGATGTCGCCGCCCCATTCCCAGGGCTTGTCGTCGCCCCAGTTGCAGAGGGAGAAGGTGATGTTGCGGCCGGTGGCGCGGAGTGCTTCGCTCATGACGGCGTAGCGGTCGTAGCTGAGCTTCGGCGTGCCGGACCGTCCTTCGTTGTAGCAGTTGTCGTATTTGAGGTAGTCGGCGCCGAGGCCGGCCCACCATTGTGCGTCGGCGACTTCGTGGTCGAGTCCGCCTGCCACTTGACCGCAGGTGTACCTTCCTGCGGAGGAGTAGACGCCGAATTTGAGGCCTGCGGCGTGGAAGTCGTTGGAGATTTTCTTCAGGCCGGAGGGGAAATTCTTCTTGTTCTCTTGCAAAGTGCCGTTCGCGTTGCGCTTACGTAGTTGCATGTTGTCGTCCAATATGATCACGTTGTAACCGAGGTCGCGGAACCCGAGGTCAACCAGTAGTTTAGAGTTGACCTCTAAGACTGTCTCATTGTAGTCCAATCCATAGGCGTTGTATGTATCCTGTGGAAGATCAGCTGACTGCCATCATACATGCTGGCGGCACCTACCCATCCCATCTGTGGGAGACAAGCTTGACCATTGTAGCTTATTCCGCAATCTTGCGCCGAGGCAATGTGGTTGAGCAGAAGCACGCCCACTGCGGCGAGCCTCGAGCTTGGGGACATGGTTTTCAATTTCTGAGGCTACGATATGGAATGCAGGATAGCTACTGATGGGGTGCTGACAATGATATCCTTTCAAAGTTTTTGCTGGTGTTAGTCCCAAGCGGCGAAGGGAAGGCAGTCGTTGAATAGAGAAGCCAAAGGGAGAAGCAACAAGTGCTAAGCAGTAGCAATTGCTGAGTGGAGAAGTGTCCATGCCATACCTAACATCTCAGACTGATCGCCCATGGTCACCAGGACCGTAGGATGAATTCACCCCTCATTGTGCCACAGGAACCTGGGGACTGCGTGGCACGCTGTCATGCTACCGAACAGCGTTACATGGACTGTTCAGTAGCCGCCCGGCATCGAATCCATCGATTTGGTCCCTTGTACGAACGCTCGAAAATGCGGGAAACAACCAGCCGGTTAGGCGGCAAGCGGGGAGACTCTGGAAGCCGGTCAGATCGTTGGCAGATCCCCAGCCGAAGAAGATCTTGGAGACATGCTGCCAAGAAGCGAAGTCAGATGCGTCAGATGACTAAGATGTCATTCCCCATCTTCTCCAACCTGTTTCTTGACACCATCATCCATCCACGCAATTGATCAAGATAAGATTGATTTTGATGGACGCTGAACGGGCTATTGGAGAAGTGACAAATGTGACCCTCTGTCGTCTCACAGCCAATCTTACGCCTTACGAAGCACCGCAGAGGCGTCAGCACACGACAATATGCCTCAATGCTTGATCACACTCAAGCGCTGCTAAGCCTTCCTCGCGGCACACTTCAATTCTTCACCAAGACGATTCGTGACGGGGTGCAAACCCCTTCGAGGCATTCGAGGTAAGCATTCGAGGAGGTCGCAAGCACGTACCCAATCTGCAACTATGTTTCGAGACGGAACAGGCTTCATTGGCTTTGATTAGCAGATCTCAATTGAGGGCAGTGCCGCAGTCCAGCTGGATGCTCCCGAGAATCCCTCGTGTATGACAGAAAAGCAGTCGTTGTCAAGGTCCATCAGTGTTGTCCCCAGTACTTTCGATGAGGCCGATCGGAATCCTTACATAGGTTTAAGTGAAGAGCTCATGTACCTCAGCTTGTTTGAACAGAGCCGCGCAAACCTGACAGAGGCGTATGTCATGCTTGTACTCCTGTAGCTCAAACTTAGACCAAACGACTTCGTCCAGTTGAAATGACCGGCGCGGTCGTCTTCAAGCTGCCTGTCCCCACCCGAGATACATATCTAGCTCTGGAGTATCACCCTCTGTTGCCGGGTCCGAACCAGTATTGAGCACGAAACGGCAAGACTCAATCTTTCAAACTACAGCACGACTCCATTATATTGCCTAATTTCCCTCTGGTCTTCACTTGCCTTGTGCTGTATAGGTTCTCCTTTCGACAATGGCTGTTTCACTCTACGTCAGATATTGTAAAAGTTAGAAAGACGCCTTAAGCCATCGTCAAACTACTCAAACTCTGATGTCTAGATCATTTCCGTTCCCTAGCCAATAACGGTCCAGTTGCCCCGCACGTTGTTCGTTCTGTAGTGAAATGTAGTCTGTACTCCTCAACGGAGTCAATGACATCTGTAGCGTACCCCCCCACGGACGAGGTACAAAAGACGGGTTGTGTAACGTGCTGTCCAATGATGGCTGCGAGCGGAAATCCTATACCGTCGTCACATGCTGAGACCTTGTCATTATGGGCCAGCATGAGTATGTACCACAAGCACACGGCGTCGAAGAGGCATCGGGCATCCAGAGTATCAGCGCCTAGTGGAAGCTGGAGCCTTGTTCGAGGACCCGCGCACTAACAGCAATGCACAGTCGCGTCTCTGGAGCGCAAGGGGCGGAGAGAGCGGCATAGGTGGTCACATCGACTTTACATCTGAGGCGGGCTTCGTGTGGTGGTACGCTGGAATGTGCGCGCTACGGCAGTTGGGCGTGGAGGTGCCGTGGAATGACAACAACGAGTGCACCCTCCCTGACGACAATTGGCGCTGCAAGCTCGACTTATCGTTCCTGAACGTGGGCGAGAAGCAAAAGAGAGACGCGCGTATAGGCCTCTGGAGCCGCGCACTGCATTGCGAACTCATGGGTAAAAGCTCTCACGACGCATTTGTCGATGTGGAGCCGAATCGCAGACCATTTGTCCTGACGCGCAGCGCGACGCCCGGCACGGTGCGGTACTGTGCCAGCTCGTGGAGCGGCGACAACGTAACGAGCTGGGCTAGTATGAAAGGCAGCACAGCGCTGTCGCTGACGGCGGGCATGTATCTGATGCAGTGTTACAGTCACGACATCGGCGGGTTCGAAGGCCCTCAGCCGAGCCCTGAACTGCTGCTCAGGTGGGTGCAACTAGGTTGTTATAGTCAGCGGTTCGCCATCAACTGCTACAAGACCAGCAAAGAGGATAACAAGGTTGGCGATGTCATTGAGCCGTGGATGTACCCTGGCATACTGCCCAATGTGGGGACGGCGCTGAAGAGACGGTACGAAACGATACCCTATCTGTACTCCTTGGCTCTGCAGAGTCATCTGGCTGCGGATCCGCCGCAGAGATGGGCGGGCTGGGGCTACGAAAAAGACCCAGAGGTATGGACGGAGGCCCTGTTGGACGGCGAGACACAATACTGGCTCGGCGACGCGCTGCTGGTCAGTGGTGTATTTGAGCCTGGAGCCACGAGCACGAGGATATACCTACCACGGTGAGACGAGTATGATACCTGGTACATCAATGTGAACCGCCCTATCAGCACTTCGAGGCTGGATGGTGGGTCGACATCGAAGCTGTATGGTATGGCTCAGGTATCCCAGTGCTTGCCAAAGTCGGCTTTGCGATACCGGTCAGCAAGAATGTGCAGCTACAGTGTCCCGGCGAAACGGACGGCAATCCGGCAGACTTGCCAGCGGATGACTGCAGAGCTGTGGAGATCTTTCCACCTAAAGGGATCTCTGGACGGACGTTTGAAGTAACTTGGCTGGAAGACGACGGCATCGCAGCTCAGCCAGCGATCTCACGGCTCATGGTGAGATACGAAAGTACGGAGGAAACGATTGCCGTATCCTTAGAAGCAGACGGCACGAACGAGTGGGAACCGCTGTGGAGAGAACTCGACGTTGTACTTCCAGTAGGTGACGCGAGAAATGTTACAGGCCAGAATGAGACGGACGTCACCGTCGAAGAAGAGCGGGAGACTGGGCAGAGAGTTTGGGGGTTGAAAGGTACGCGATAAACGATAGCCAAGCACCTACATTAGGGACTAGCGAACTTCGCAACAATACCCGACACCAAAGGTCTATAGCACGCCCGCGCGTACTCATCGTTGCGGTTCATAGCCATGTCTCTACAACGACAGCTCGACAGGAAAACTGCTTTCGCAGCTCACATGCCGCGGAACGCTCAACCCTGATTTGCGACCATTTGTTTCGACTTGCATAGAGGACGAGGCATACGCGTCCTCATCAACCAAGTGCCAGCTAGCCGCAGCGCCTTGCCGACAGACGTCAAGGCCAGACAAATATTTGCGGCAGACTTCGATGCCTGCATAATCGGGTATCTACTGGGAAGCTGCATATCCTTGGTGCCGGCAATGTCAACGATGCTACATTCTCACTACATCTCCCTCTGCAGGAGAAGAAGACGTCGTTGTTGTGCATTACTTAGGCGGAACTGTAATTTGAAGAACAGCGGCGGAAATGAGCCCTGCTACCAGAAGTGCACACGAGCTACGGGGGGTGTGAGAACGGATGCAGGAACAGACCCTACTGTCGAAGGGCTTTTGGATTCTTTCTTGATTTCGAGCAGAGGACACTCGAAGCGCGTGGAGCAATGCTCTGTGAGCTCGCATACGAGCGACGTGTGTGTGGTGCTGTAGAAGAAAGGTTGAAGTCGTGGCGAGTCTCGTGAGATGTACGCGGGTCGTTCGACTTGGCATCTGACAGATCAATTAGCTAAGGCTGGAGACTTGACGGAGAGCGAATGCGATAGCGCCAGAATGAGACTCATCCATTACCAAAATGTCAAGCGTGTAGTGACGCCATCATTGATTCGTTGTGATCCGAGCCCCTACCATAGCCCAGAGACAGTATTTAGAAGCAGACATACCTAATAGGTTGTAGTGCACATCGTGAAACAGCATACTCACCCAAGAATCACGAGGGACATTGCCTTTGAATGGAATGCTCTATTCTCGCGTGCAGGTTGCAGTGCCGCCTAAGTTTTTTGGCCGCATTTTCTCGATGCGACCACCTCAAAATATGAGAAAGCACAATGTATCAACCACAACGCATGATATATAGTGTATGTTAGTGCTAATATCATTCATTGAGGTGGTCTTTATAATACTTTGAGCTTTCTACCTATTGCACGCGCTTTTAAGACCTAGAATCTACTTGAAGATAGCCTGTATAGCCTAAGTTTGAGTGCTCCTCCGGTGCGGAGCCCCCTTCTAGGCCATCACATAGAGACCT
>Ga0160429_1001563_pt1 | contig 12577 bp, 8 predicted proteins | sample SolpanmetagenomR_FD_108199 | JGI IMG/M metagenome (GOLD analysis project Ga0160429, IMG submission 108199) | Solar panel surface microbial communities from Lawrence Berkeley National Laboratory, California, USA - R | ecosystem: Engineered > Built environment > Solar panel > Unclassified ... | reverse complement strand
TGTTGGAATTGTTGGAATTGCTGGAATTGCTGGGATCGCTGGAATTGTTGGAATTGGTGGAATTGTTGGAATTGTTGGAATTGTTGGAATTGTTGGAATTGTTGGAATTGTTGGAATTGTTGGAATTGTTGGAATTGTTGGAATTGTTGGAATTGTTGGAATTGTTAGAATTGTTGGAATTGCTGGGATCGCTGGAATTGTTGGAATTATCGGAATCGTCGGAATCGTAGGAATGCCAAGTTACTGGAATGTCAGAATGTCGACACGCTATATGAAACATATAATATCCTTTTTCCCCTCAACATCTTCGCCTCTCCCGTTCCTGATGACAATTAGTGAAAGAAGAGATCGGGACTTGCGACCTCGAATGTCAGATTACATCCTAGAAGCTATAACCGGTCGAAACCTTGCCCGCTCACAGCGACGGTTATGCCAATTATCATTGAGAAGACTTCGTCAGCTCCCCCTCCTCTACTCCCTTACTTTGCCTCATCCGCAACGGCTCTACAACTTCGTTAGCGCATCTTCCACGGTTCGAGTATTCAGCCTTGAGATATATCAACGTTAGGACTATTTGTTGGGATGTCACGAACTAAGCTGGCAATGCAATTCGACAAAAATAAAGTCCTTTCATTTAGGGCGCTCACTAGTTGCGTAGAGACGATAAGGACGATATTTTTGCATTATAAAAATCCACCTCAAATGGACAGTTCTAAGCACGCAAGTAGACAGCAGCAAAGGAGGGAGGAAATAATTTACACCACAGACGAGGATTACGGAGCTGATATGCAAGACAAAGTTTACAAGAACTGGATGCAGCAGGATAATCCTGACGCGTTGTAGTAACAGTCATAATGAGACAGAGACTAACCTGTAGAGGAAGTACAAGAAGTCTTCGCTGCAGTCGTCTTGATCCCTATATAGGAATTCATTGACAGCCACACTAAGAAAGGAGCCCAAATGATCGGAGATGCCACAAATTAAGACGACCCAGACTGCTGAGGACGATGAATAGGAAGCCATATGCCTCAATCCCTAAGGGGAAAAGCCAATAGAAATAAGGCTACACAGGTCGACGAGCAGCAAGAGCATGAGGTGACATAACGAACGTTAAAAGCTAAGAAGATTGAAGTAGGAACGAGTACTGCAATCACAATTCCTCTGTCTACAGCGGTACCGAGATATACAAAGACAGGCCTTCCGTCATGATCGCAGACACCCTGTACAGTAAGACAAGTATAAGAACGGGCAAACTACGGAGGGAGGATTAATATGGACCTAATCGATGATGACTTTTGATGGCTTGACGCTAACCCTGATACATGAAGCTACTTGTTAATACTTTTGCCCCACCCAGCTACATCATGGCAATGCTAGGCACCACAAAAAAAGAGACCAAAGTTTGCAATACTTGATCAAGCTATTGAGAACACACTGCGGGCGACTTCGGGTACTACGAGTTGGACATGACTAGAAAGAACTACACGTGATATATCGTTTTAATAACCGCAGAAGAGAAAGAGATATACGATACGTGAGAAGAGGAATAGAACAGCCACCAGCTTCTCACGCTACTCTTCTGTTTCTTCTACCGAGTACAATTGCCCCACTTCAAAAAGAGCTTACAATTGGCAGCAGGCAGGTGCCTCCTTAGGAACGAGCAGGTAATTACAATCTGTCTACAGGTGGAAGGACTTTACATTAATATGGTCAACCAATACAACCTGTGTACACATCAGGGACTAATACGTTTAACTCCTCTTCTTCCCTCTCCACCCTATCAAAGTCAATTAGGGAGGAGTTGTGGTTCACATTTGCGTCCGATTCTTTGAGCAAACCGAGATCTCGTCGTATATGCTCGGAGGTATGAGTTGCAGCGCTACCAACGCTATAGTTCGTACTCACCAGGGGAAGGTACGCATAGACTGACCCAAGCTCGCTTTCAACTGTCGCAGAAGTCAGGAACTCCTTATGCTGCACTCTGAATTTTGTCAACAGTGTGCTGTATGTCCAACGAGAAATCAATGCTATATTGCGTGAGGTCAGCAATTCTCTTGCGCCTACATTGACAACATGTTCGTTTTGCGCAGGAACCTCCCCACTCAGCTGCACCATCTTGACAGAGTTTTCAGCTTAGTCCAAACCTTCAACCACAGTGTTTCCTGATGAGAGACTTTCTTGTAGATACTAAACAGGTAGAACTAGTATATAGAGTAGCAATACGTCCTGCGGATGAGAGATTGAAGTGATACGGACAATAAATAACATGAACAGAGCATAGTCAGGCAAGTAATTGAGTAGGTATTGTATTGTAACAAGGACAATGCAAATTTCGATTGCCTTGCTAGAAGTAGAACTGTTCCCTATAGAAAAGACCTTTCATATCGAGGCACGGTAGACTTCTACATGCTGGGATTAAAAAGTCACGCCATCTATGGCACCTATTTCGCGTGCTTAGAGCATATACTACATTTCACAAAATACCTTGGGTTCAAAATCCAGTTCATTTATCCAAGCTTTTCGTTCGCGCACGTCCAGAGCTGAGTGGGAAGTAGTATGCTATACAAGGTGAGCTGATCGGCACAAATGGATGCCACTTCCTAACTCAAAACAAAGTGTGTGTTTCATTTGTTCTTCTCCTACTCTTTTCTTTGGCCATTTTCCTCTCGTGACGGAGACAGTCTATCGCTTAGCGTCGAGATCATGGTGTAAGGGAAAAGAGCGACTGTTGTGCGAAATGAGGAGTAGCTATGTATATACTAGAAGCAACGAAATTATGCTCATGATTGGACATACCTTTCGTCTGTTCTCGTCTGAGATTACAGTATGGTTATACGAAGTTGGCTAAGATTTAATGCTAGAAAGTTCAAAAACTACACAGTCATCGTAGACGATGCTACTGGTATATAAGCTTGATAATTTGCACAATCGAGGTGGTATGGAACGTTGTTGTTGTCTACCGGAAGGGACTGAGTAAAAGTTTCCTAAAGTGGTCACCTATCAAGTGTCGTTTCAACGGGCCTTGTCGCTGCCGTACTATCACTTACCTTCATACTAATGATAACAGAGTATTGCTCCTTCATACTATGATATCTTTTGATTCTAGGATAATCACCTTGCATCTCGTGCACGGCTCGATAACTTGAATACGAGCGTCGGGTATATGTGTGATTTCAAAGCTTCAAGAATGAATTCTGTGAGACTTTAGCAACAGAGCTTCTGTGATGATACATGTAAACCGCCCATACGTCTTCTATAATGGCCCGCGGACGCATAAAACGAAGATAGATGGGAGAGCGAGCAGAGGGTGCGTTACTAGAGACACTGAACGAAAAGATCTCGTCCTTGTTTGGCTCAATGCGGCGAAGAGAGACCCTTGATATCGCGATACGTTTGGTCGTACCTAGAACTTAACACTTATATTAGTGCGCATGTGGAACATCTTCGGGGAGCATTTATCGCCTACGACGATCGGAAGGAGTTCGAGATTCAATTTCATGCTAGCGGAAACATTCATCATTGCGATTTGTAACTGGCAGAGCATATGACGCACCTCATTCCCGACAATATTGTCGATCCGAAACTGCGCGATTAGATCATGCTGTCTTTCATAACGACAACAAATACTGATCAAGTCGTTACTTCTACTATAATAATGGGTACTCTTCGACGTTACTTCTCGTACAAGTTCTTAGGACGCGGTGATGGCATTTTCACGTTTAACCGATAGCTGATAGTGTACGGCTTTACGATTTCCTAATCGGGAGCGACGGCGAGGTTAAATTAATGTACTACTTGATATATATGTCTTTAGCGGCTTCTGGTTTCAAAATTTGTTAGGGTAGGGTACCAAAAAATTGAAGTGATCGGCGCCGCCCAACATATCGGAAGAGGCTGTAGGAACAACTTGAAATGTGCTATCGTTGATAGCAACGTTTCTTTTTACTATAATATTAGGAGAGATGTTGTACATATGCTATAGGTATCATGTCTTAAGATGTAATAATTAGACGGTGTGTGTAGCTTAAACACGCCGTAGTCGCATGCATCCTTTATGCCCGTGCATGTAGATTAGGGTAGAGGTTTAGGGTTCTTCACTACTAGAACACTCTACTCGGAAGGGCAAATATATAGCCAGTGACACACATATTTTTTAGAAGCATTGCGCTGAGTAAACACTGTTTTAGTAACCGTTAGGTCTATATAGTAGATCGCAAAATCCTTAGACCCTGTCGTACCCTACAGTATGCAAGTTTTAACACTAATTCTCAGGAAAGATAAAACATGGTTACCGATCTCTCGAGCATCAGAGTCCAGAGGTGTTGTGATAAAGTCTTGGTTTCCGCTCAGACGACCTACGAAGTGGATTCCAACGGCGACTCTGCTAGATGTTGGGAATTGCCGCTCGATGCCTGTACGGTAGCTCTAGATATCCGAATTCATTTCTCATGTAGATACCACATAACATCACTTATTCCCGGTTCAATTTAGAGAAACCATTACGCTTGTTCCTTTACATATTATCGCGCCTCCGTCGGTTCTAATCTAGAAGCGAGAGATCTTTTCTCCTCGCATAGGACTACGATTTGCAGTCTCTTCTCCCACTAGGCATCCTAGTAAAAAGAATGTAACAAGATATACGGCACAGTCGTCGTAATCCTAGCTATACAATTACCGGCTACAGGAAGAGCTGGTCCGCTACGATATCTAAAAGATAGACCACGGCTTGAAGCATCAACCTATCAACGCTAGCTTCCTTACTACTTTCTCAGGACTCCCTTAGTAATATCTAGACTTTCAGGAGGAGAGGATGAACCAGGATATCAAGAACAATTTATTGCTAATCTTAAGACGTTTTGTGGTCGTCACCATACATAGCGATACAGGAGAGGTAGATTTCTCACGAAACATATTAACCCTCAAGACGCCGGGACTGCAGCCAAAATGTTCTCGCTAAGTCTGGACGTGGCCGGAGTAGGAACCTGAGTAGAGGAAGGTATATGGATTATTACCTATAAGAGTCGTTCAATAAATGCGTCAAATCTTTCCATAGTAGGATCGGGAGTAGGTAGGTCTTGTACGATAACTTAAGGCGCGTTTTCAAGATAGTCAATACATGCACGCATTATTTCCATTGTTTAGTATATCTGTTAGAGGTATGTTCGAAGGTCCTTAGAAGTTAAGGGAGTCTAAGATATGGCGGAGGGAAGCGTATAAAGACGCTTACTAGAAGAGTTAGTCTAACCTAATGTAAGGCACTGGGCTTGAGGGATTAAGAGAAGGATTCCGAGGCGGTAAAGGGGAGACTAGATTAATTCTAGAACTAGACGAAACAAGACAAAGGTAAATAACAAGAGGTTAGACAAGGAAGCAAAGAGGATCCTAAGGTCCAGCTTAAAGATAAAGACAGAAGATATCCCACAAAGTCGGTAGGCTTATTCAGCATAACACGTGTGGTGAGGACCCAAGTCCAAACCCAGACAATAACTAAGAGATTTAGAAGATTAGTAGGTATGCGAGCAGTTTTTCTGAATAGGGATAATTTGAAATTATAGGAATTACTTTCGTAAATTGCTTAAGGCCGGTTTACGTATATTTTTCTGTCTCCTAAAATAGCACTCTTACGTAGGTTTCTCTAGATTATAGCTCCTCTAGTCTTCTAACAGCGAGTAGTCTTGGTTTATATTAACAAAATATACCTTATTAAGTAATAGGGTAATAAATTTAGGCTAGACTTTACTCGACTACACGTTCTTCGCTAGCGGCTAGGTGTCACGGGCTGTAGGCAGAAGCCCCCAACTGCTTACTTGTCGGAAGCATACGATGATCTAATAAGAAAGGTTCAACCGATGTTACAACCTTACCTATTATAGACTTTACTAACTAACGTAGCTCTTTGAGCTATATCTTTTTAATATAGTCTGACCTGTACTTAGAAGATAGCATTCCATAGCCTATAGAATACTATTAACTCGTCCCCGCACCAACCCTCAGTGACCCGCCAGACCAACCCTGACACCTTACATCGTCCTTAAAATCTTAAACTACTACTACTTTCGTATTTTCAAGATTGCTAGATAATCTAAGACCTATCTATTACGAACATGTTAGCTGTTAGTTTCGTAGATGATGAAAGAGTTAGATTAGTTATATATCTAGAGTCGTATGATGCTTTAGAGTTATTGGTTTAAAAATATAGTAGCATCCCTTCGATTTGCTTAAACTCTTTGCCTCTAGGCTAGGGAGTATGCACGTAGCCGTTTGAGTATATTATTATTAGGATCCTATATAAGATATCGCCGAGTCTACTTAACAATATTAGTAGAGCGCTAAAACTATATCTAGATATTATAATAAGCGTTGCTATTATACTTAAGATAAATTTTAGTATTATTACGCTTATAATATCGTCTTAGCCTATCTCAAAGATATGAACGCCTATAAAGCCTGGACATTTGATGCTGGATTATTTGATCCTAGTCAAACTCTGTCGTTGCCACAATCACGAAATTGGTTTGTGAAAACGGCTATTTGGAGGGGATTGGCACGGGTCAAGTATTAGCAAGAGCTTTTACATGTATGTAGGAACAAGTAGAAGGAGAACAGTGGGTGGCCGTTACATAAAATTTGTAGTGAGAGGGATCACACAATTTACTGACGATCTGACATATATCTCTGCCCTATAAGAAGCAAGACCGAGCGCTACCAAGATGTCGATAGAGCAAACATCACACCCAGGACTTTAATTCTACATTCTACGCAAAGTGCTATACTCTGGTTGAACAGTCTTTTGATGCCATTTCTGTACTTCTTCTTAGTCTTCTTATAATTCTTCTTCTTCCCCAAACAATGTTCGCTGCGAAGAAATGGCTATACTCTTTGCGAAGCTACGCTAGTAGATTCACCGAGTGTCGTAATGATTTTTAGCGGAACGCCTTCGCATACGATACTTGCTTCCGTAAAGGTGTTCAAGTTTTGATTGATTGTCTGCTCAATGGTCTCCTAAACACTATTTGCTTAAGCTTCTCAACTCCTATCACAATAATAACCACATCCGATTAATGAAAGACAAAATAGGTCAAGATGTGATCAGGATGGTAATAACATTTAGACTTGACGGTAAAGCTGTTATAGCGTCTCCACCGAGTACACCAACATTCCGGTATGCCTATTATTTGGATTTGTCTGCTTAAGTTCCCAACGAGCCCTACCATCTCTCTGGCCCAATGCGCATCAGCGAAGCAGATTGGTCAAAGATACGTCCGTAGGTTGACCTGTGTACGAGGTATTCTGTTGATCCCATTTACCAAAGTGTTCACTGAGCTCGGTGTAGCTGTGTGCAGTACTCTTCTCTGCTCCTGGATGACCATCATAGGTATCTGCGAATGATTTTGCAATGCCAACGATTGACGAGGCAAGTAGAGCAGTTGAGATTACGTTTAATGGTGTCCAGTTACCTGCGGGAATACCTTGTTCGGTTTGAACAATATCTGGAACCTGCGAGAAATATGTTGCCTCTTTTTCAACACCATAGCGTAGGATGTAATACATCGTGCTCAACCACACGAGCGCTACCGATGTCAATAATGTTGATAGAATCCTCAGCCATAGGCTTAGCCAGCCTCTGAATCCATTTGGACGACCCGCACAACACTTTTTCAGCAGTGCAACCATGAAGATGACGACAATCAAGATGAGGTCGATAAAGAGAAGGGCGAATTGAATCGCGCCGCTTGTCCAGAATGATTGGTTCCACTGACCTTGGAAGCCATTCTGTGCCTCCTCGAGCAGCTTGGGAGCGAAATCTCCAAATTGATCGAAACCATACCCTTCGAAGCAGACAGCAGGGAGAGTGATCTGGGGACTAGGTACAGTTGGGAAGACGCTTTGCGACCGTGAGAGGGTCATCATTCCGGCTAGGCCAATGGTCGTTATAATTGGGGCCACTCGGATGACCCCATAGCAGATACTGCGTAGCGGAGCTGCAGAGTTCATTGTGAACCAATTTCTAGTGTTGGTGAGAGCGTTCAGGTTGGTGATTACACTCATGAGCACCAGGAGACAGATAAGGTTGTACACATACGCTGACAATGAGCATCCAACATGCGCAGCAGTTACAATCAGACCCAGGCCAGTGATGCTTTGTTGGATGGAGAGGTCGTTAATTAGAGATTCAAAGCAATGCATCAAGCGATTTAGCTTATAATGTAAAGCTTCTTTCTGTCCGCGTCTGCGTTTTTGTGCTTTCTGAGACATAGACTTGGCTTCGCAAATGATCAGGCAGATGGATATCACTGCGCTTATCCATGAGCTGATGAGGAAGGCACCAGTGAACTAAGAATCGATGTTTAGTAATGCCGTGCAAGTCTCATAATGAATGGCATGGCGACATACGCTTGCGGACACGAACGTGTGTATAGCTACAGGATTCAATGGGCTTGCGGACGCAGTACTGCATCTCGTGGCATCAAGGTTGCACTTTTGTGCAGTAGCCGGGATCTGCCATTGTAAACCCCATAAGTTTAACATGATGGTTTCAAGACGATTCTAAAAAGCTGTCTGAAGATCTGAATTGATTGAGCATGACACTGGGAAGTCGCTACTTTTATATTCAGCTAAAGCTCAAAACTTGGCACACCTTGCATTCAGGTGACTGTGGTTCCATTGAGCCATCTACAAAGCCTCTTCCTCCACCTATACACAGATGTTACGACAGATGTCTCATTTACGGAGGCAGTGTGATAAAGTGTGGACGCAGTGTTTCAGGCAGTGTGCAGTGTGCGGTAGAGACTTGGCGACAATCGAAGTCTTTCAAATTCTCATCGACAATTAGGGCTTGAATCTACACGTCTCGTGGGTACTTCCGATGAAGCATTGCCTCGAAAGGGCTAGCTTGATATATTCAGAGCGTTCATCACACTTATTACGGCGGAACGGCACGGCCCCATCGAATCAAATCGTACCACTATGGATTTGAGTTTTCTTCCTAAAGGGCTTGTTGGAGCTGTCTGACTATTCTAGGTTCGCAAGGCTGTGTCCAAAGAATAAGGAAAAAGCGTTATCGTGCCGCGGTGAAGTCAGGGTTGCAAACCAAGACAGAAGTGAAGGTAATGATACAGGGTGTCGTTTTCAGCACACATCATTTACTATAAGCTCGCTTCGAGCTATTAGATCCCGCTCGTCCGGTCAAATTATGAGTTCGCCTCTCTTTCCTATGGGCTACTCGAGGATGCTGTGATTGCAAGCACGCAGCGGAGTGGGCAATATGAAGCTCAGCCTCTGAATCCTAGCTACATCTCTACGTCCTAAAGTGGGTGTGCCATAGGGCGCTGCCACTATTGCATTCTTAGTCGAGTTCTTACCTACTATGAGAAACTCCGCTCACGCCTACCAGCAAGGTAGAGTAGTAGTTGGTAGAGTAGTAGTTGCGCTGCAAATAGCAAGTTCGATCGCGGAGCCGTAGAGCAAATCCCGTTCTTTACTACATTTGACACTGCTGACTACGTCGCGTGGGAGGGGGAGTAGATGATCTACGCATGACCATCCTACAACTTCGCTGATTGGTTGCATGTTATATGCTAGACTGCCTCGGCTCGGTTATAGTGGCCATACATATGTGACATTGTAGCACACTTGACGGGTTGTGCTTAGGGTGATTATGCACACTCTCTGTCGTGCATGAAGGCTTTGTGACACAAGCTGACTGCCTAGCACAGCTTTTGTTCCAGTGAGCTGATTAACAACTCCAGCTGACAAGAACGTACCTCTTGTGAAAAGATAACCTTGCAGAAGTATATGAGCCATATTATTCAGGTCGACCGTACGGCCGCCTGCTGATCTTGTGCGATAATGGAAATTATTAGAAGAGGAAAGGTGGTGAGACATATTCTGTCGTTCCTTAGCCTCTCTGTTGATATTAAATACTGGCCTCTATCTCTTTGACTATTCATAGTGACTGTTACTGGTTTCTTTTTTGACTTCACCATTACTCAAGATGTCTGCTTCAGTTGCTACAAGTATCGTATACCCTGCTGCGACATTCTCTTCACCAGGTATTTTGCATACATCAGCCTTGTTAGATGTGCCAACTGTATCCACAACGTCACCCATCTCGACTGAAAAGCCAATTTCAGCGATATTCCAACCAAGCGCTCTCACAACATTAGCATCAAACACGAATGGATCCTCGCTTAGTAGCAGGGATCCAGCAGTCCACACGGTCTACGTCGGTAATGGCAATCACCGCTTTACACCAAACACTACGTACGCCAACCCTGGAGATATAGTGAGCTTTGTCTTCTACCCTACAAACCACTCAATCGTCCGAGCAGCTTACGGTTTCCCATGCGTGCCGTACGAATATACCTTCCCTGGAAAGACTGGGTTCTTCTCTGGCCACTTCCTAACTAGTGGTACTGCACCGGTAAGAGTTTACTAGTAGTAATAACATCGCTGCCTACTGATGCCCATGTAGTTGCCTGTATGGAATCTTACCATCAACTCGACCGAGACACTATGGTATTATTGTACAGCTGTTGGGTCTTGCACGCCTAATGGCATGATTGGCGTTATCAATCCAGTACATACCTAAGATTGTTCCACGAGGATGAATGCTAACTCGACTTCTAGCCTATCAACGCCAATACCGCTCTTGCGTACCAAGAAGACCAGGCTACTATCGCACAATACCAGCTTCAGCCTGGTGAACTCATTCCCGCTGAAACAGCTCGAGTGACACCATCACCATCCACGTCAAGCTCTAGCGCCACTTCCTTCGTAGTAAGCACGCCAGCGACTTCACCTACATCTAGCTTCAGTCCAAATCCTACCTCCATTATACCTTCGCCCTCCCTCTCGCATGGCGTTATAGCCGGTATAGCTATCGGCGCTGTCCTCGGCCTCGTCGCCGTAGCTGCAGCAATCTACTACTGCGGTCGCAACAGTGTGTACCGACAATGGTACAAGAGCGAAAAAAGGACACAGACAAGCACAGAGTCATGGTTATCCGGTCAGCAAAAATATCAGCAGCAGCAGCAAGCCCAACAAGCTGAAATGTTAGCGCTGTCACATATAGATATGGCGGACACGCGACAGAAAGGATCAGTCGTCGCATACAAAAGTTATGTAGGCTCATTAGCCTCGGGACCTGTCTCGCCGCAACCTGCTTCGCCTAGGTGGTGGACTGGTAAAAATGATGGTGCTCGTGCGCACGCACAGGTTGAAGAGCTGGCAAGTGGACATGATCAGCGCGCGCAAAACTACGACGACCCGGCAGAGTTGGAGACGTGGAGACGGGAGCAGCAGTATCCATAGCAGTTAAGCTTGACGCAATCGCTAGATCGGTCAATATTTAGATGGTAAGCTTACAGTAATGAAGCGGAGGAAGGAAGTGACTCTTAGGCGTATTACTTTGAGGGGCCCTGGCTATAGAAGGAGTGAATGATAGTGCCTAAGGAAAACTCCTACCACTGTAGTTCCCAATCTGGGCACATATTTTAGGGAAGGAACAGATAACCCGAGGTTCGAGGGAAACGGAGCTAGGTGTATTTTAAGCACTACCAAGCACGTTTCGAATAGCTGAACTTGGATGCCTAAACTTATCTAGTAGACAATCTTGGAATCTAGGATCAGGAGGAAGTACAAAGTAGATAGATTGATAGAATATACGATGTGGTTACGTTGCGTCGCATAGGAAAATGTACAGCTATGATTATACTCTACTATTTGTTCTACTGAGCCGATACTCTTATCGCTCTCTAGTATTGCTGTCGATTTCTGTTTAAAAATGTCAAGCTGAGTTTCAGCGAGGCTAGATACGTCACGAAGCCGCTGCGCAGGGGATACTTAGTTAATAGTGCTGACTTTGCCAAGTGTAGTTCTCCATTCCTGCACGTGGGTTCGAAGGATAATTATTCGATGTGATACCGACTAGACTACCCCCCGATTAGCACGAACCTGATTCCACGTTTTAGTGTAGTAGCAAAAAGTGCAGCCATGACTGGCGTTTAGTGATGAGAGAATGGCCGGATCACTAGACTATCAAAGCAATGCACGGTTCAGGCTTAACATATAGTAAGCGGGTTTTATCGAGTACTTTATGCATGTCAGACAACCGCACGTCTATATATGGATGTACGACGGTCGAGACTCAAGGTCACGAGATAGCTGGGATTTGTGTTGCAAACAATTATGCCTTGTGTACAATGATACACAATAAAAGGTAGCTTTTTCTGTTTTAGTCCAATCACTCAACATGCATCGGAAAGGGCTTTCACTCCGGGCTCAAAGTGCTGGAATCTACCACTATTAAGTCACCACCTATCCGCATCCTAGCTATAGGCTCAAACCTTGGCTGTGCTCGTCCCGCAGAAGAACTGATGGCTTAAGATCAGCAGCGATGATATGAGGTTACAAGAGCATAGAATAGAAGAGGAGCAAAGAAGGCGACGGCGTATAAGTACATAGCGACGCTACTGCAAACAGAGTGCTGTAAAGAAAGACTTACAGACTTGAGCGGCTTATCACTAATACTAAGGCAGACGCAGTAAGAAAGTGATGAATGAGACGAAGTAATTGT
>Ga0160429_1001562_pt1 | contig 12580 bp, 11 predicted proteins | sample SolpanmetagenomR_FD_108199 | JGI IMG/M metagenome (GOLD analysis project Ga0160429, IMG submission 108199) | Solar panel surface microbial communities from Lawrence Berkeley National Laboratory, California, USA - R | ecosystem: Engineered > Built environment > Solar panel > Unclassified ... | reverse complement strand
GTCGACGTGAGGTAATCCCCGTCCTTGGCCCCGGCGTCCCCGCGCTGGTCCATGCCGCAGTGGAAGTCGAACCAGCTGTGCGCCTTGTCGGGCGACAGGTTTGGGGTTGAGCGGCGCTCGAAGCCCTCTCGCACCGCGGGCGACACGAGGTGCATGGCGCGGCGGGCGTTAGGCCCGAAGGCGACGCCTGCGCCGATCTCGCCAAACTTGTGAGCCGCTTCGTACAGCGTGAGAGAGATGGACGGTGCGTGTTCTCGCAGCGAGAGGGCGAGGACCAGGCCGGCGATACCGCCGCCGACGATGGCAATGTCGAATGGAGCGGTTTTGGAATTGGACATGTCTTTGGGATGTTGGAAGGAGGAGATGCAGGAGGAGGGTGATTGGATGCTAGGGAGGGGTCCGCAATGGTATTTGAAAGGTTCCAATGCTTTGCCTGTTGCAACTGCCGACATCGAGACTGTCACGCATGACGTCAACGGTCTTTTCTATAAAGTTATAACAGATTTCTCGAGAGAGTAAGAAGTTCGACCATCCAGCATGTTGACAGCAAAGCCAGCGAAGTAACCTCACCCTTCGAGCGGCCCTACTGTACTGTGGACTGCTAAGGCGACCACAAGGTCTAGCATGGTGACACCTCGGCCACCACCAGACGCCATGTCTACGAGACTCTGCAGGCAAGAGTCGGGGACGGCGAATCTACCAGTCAACCACGCAAGCCAGCCAGGGTCAACGCGAAACTCAAGTTTCCAGCGGACAAGCGCTCACATGCAGAAATTATGGAGACTCCGACGAGCCTTGAAAAGGCCAGCGTATCGGTCTTGCACCCGGGGATCATTACGGCTATGTGACGTGGTCATATCATAGAGGACGAGCACGCAACACCATTGTCTCTGTACCAGCAGGTCAGGAGATACTTAGAGAGCTGGCTCCTTTGTTCCAGCAAAGGCCAAACAGCAGCCGGTATCCCCTTGGCCTTTCCCACAATTAAGCAGCAAAATCCCCATGTTTCAGAAGGCCACTCCAACCTAGGAACAAGCTTGCTCCAACCAGACAGTCGCCATATTGACCAGTCACCTCCTTCGTCACTCTTGCGTAAGTTACGTGCGACTCGATTGACGTCCCTACCGGTACACCGAAAAACATACATCTTCCTTCCACATCCTCCTCGAAAGATCATGCACACCATTCCAATACGCGCAACAATGGGTTTCTGTGATAGCTGCGAGATTCTCCCAAAATGCAAGAGGAAGCTCCTCAAAGACAAAAAGCTCGCGTCTTCTGAGAAGCAAGATTTCCCCGAGGAGAAGCTGGAATCCAAATCTGTCAACGACGGAAATGGCAGTTTGCATGGCTCCGACACCACCACTTTATTCGGCACAGACACACCGTCGCCGTCATCGTCCGACGCAAAGTCGCGCCCCGACCAGATTCATCCTCCCAAACAACCACACGGTGCAGGAAGCCCTGGACCAACGTGAATCCTCCAGCACCCCTTCACACTATGCAAACCCACTAACAAACCCCAGTCGACGCTTTGATGGACTCCGGCTGCGTACGCGATAAGACAGCCTACCTCCTCCCGATGGGCCACTACGTGTCTCCTTTATACGAGTGCCGGTCGTGTCTCCGCCGCAGTAAACGCACCACGACGCACGTCGACGATTCCCTACTCGAGCCGCTCCTAGACCTCCCGCACAACTGGCTGCTCTACGACGCCATCACCAACGTGCGCAGCTACATCATCCAAGCCAACACGTGGTCCACCCCGGCCACCGGCCCCAGTTACCCGCAAATCCGCCTGCGCGGCCGGCACCACACGCTCGACCGCCTCCTCCAGCGCCTGAATCACGACACGAGCCCGTGGTTCGAAACCACGCCGCGCGGGTCGTGGGAGGCGGTCAACTTCGCGCTCCAGCCCGAGGTCGGCGCGGCGCTTGTCCGCGCCATGTGCCGCATGCAGGTCGTGCTGCGGATCTTGGAGCGCGATGTGGCCGAACCGATCATCGAGAACTTGCAACGGGAGAAGGTCAGCGGGCCGATCCACTGGATGTCGGTGGGTCATATTGCGGACCGGTTGGAGTTCATTCAGCAGCAGAGTCGCGAGCTGTCGAGCGAGTTGTACAGCGCGTTGTACGAGTGTCGCGGCAGGTTGAGGGCCCAGGGACTGGTGGTGGTCGAGGATCGCAGGTCGGCGGTGGCGTCGGTCAGTGTCAGTGTGCAGGGTAGTGGGAGAAAATGTGCGTGGAGGGCGTAGTCGGCAACACATGTCGGTGTTGGTTGCTCTCATATTGAGTGATCGCGAAGGGCAAGTGCCCATCCAAAGACAATCTACAGACTGCAGTATACATAATAGCTTTCGTAAGATTTGATGTTTCGAAAGAGGGCGTCTGTCCCTATATGCCGAACAGATGAAATGCCAGTGAATGCAAAACATATACTGAATCTTGTCTAGGGAAGACTTACCGGTAGCAACGATTGCTGCATCTTCGCAGGCTTCTTCAACACTACACGGGGGTGCCCAAGTACGTCAGCGCGCTTTAGATCGGATTCAGTACTACAGACAGAGTCTTCTTCTCCGCCGCCTCGGCCTGAGCCTCGACCTTCCTCTCCTCCGCCTTGGTAGGCATCGCACCCCTCTTCATCCGCTTTGGAGCGGCCTCTTTCCCCTCCGCGTCGGATGCAGAAACGCTAACCGCGCGCTTCTTTTTCGCTGTCATCCTCGGGAAGACGGGGGAGAGAGGGGCAGAGGGGTCCCCTCGGCAGCTTTATAGCTGTATAGAGTAGCGTAGGAGTCCTCCGAGGAGGAAAGCGACAAGGAGGGCTCCGGCGAGGAGAAGGGGGAGGGAGAGCGAGAGCGAGAAGAGGGCATAGGGGTGTTCGCTGAGGGAGGCATCTCACCTTTCCAGTCAACAGGGACCGGCGGTACTGTGCCACGCTCTATAGCTCGCCGTAGACAAGGATAAGTAGGAGGGCGAGCGAGAAGAGGGGACGGGGGTCTTCGCGGAGGGAGGCATTTCACCTCCCCGGTCGACAGGGACCGGCGGCACCAAGCTCCATAGCTCGCCGTCGACGTAGAGAATCTACACTTTCTAGCAATTTTGAAGTTCTCGCGTATGAAATGAAGAATTCTAGACGATGAACAGGTAATATTTTGTTTCAAAAAGGCTTTTGTACGAGAGCTCAAAAACTAGGTACTGGCTGAAAACTTCTTTCCTACACGAGTTAAGAAGGCAGTTTCGAATGAAACAAAATAAGGGGAATAATGTATCCAAGTAATAAGAGCTATAAGAATAACTTCAGGGAGCTCGATGATTTCGCCATTCTACTTCTTAACCCTGTTCTCCGATCGAAGATATAGGACGGTAGCGAGTCTGTAGCGCGGCGTAGAGCATACTCTTCCACAAACGAAGCCCCGATGATGATCATCACGATCATCCGGATGGAGTTGTACATTCGTTATTTGTAAGAGGATGAATGACCGTAACACTTTTTTGAGCTTCTTTGAAGTCTTGTCGCTATCTCTAGCATGCAAAGCAAACCACGAAAACATAGTGAGCCCGACCATCTTTGACTTCGATCGTGTGGGGTGTGTACGGCTGACCGTATGACAATGTAGAAGAAGTTATCAACCGGGCTGTCTTGCATATAATAAGTGGAAGTCGCTCTGAAGAAAGGTGACGTTGCGTTAATCACCACTCAGCATCACGTGATACCAGATTTTGATACACCGGACGACATCTACCTACATTATTGCATGCCGTGAATTTCTCTCTATTGTGCCGGAGCTTTATCGCTAGATTGACGCGACAGTTGCTTCACCGGCCGAGCAAGACACTCGCGCCGACATCTTCGCATGGCTCTAACGTACGACATCATCCGACCTCAAGCGATCAGAGACACGTAGCGTCTGTAACATGCGTCGAGTTCATGACAGAACGAGACAAGCCGAAAAGAAAATACAAAAGTGTAAGAGATGAGACGGTCAAGAGGGGGACGCCGAAGAGGCTGCCCCTTACGCTGCTACAACTACTACCACACTAAGAATACCTACCTTTCTAACGCCATCTAAGGGTGGAGATCATAGGCACGCCGCGCATAGCGCGCGTATAATAAACTTGAGAAAGCATCTACCTGCCCGCACGCAAAGAATAATACAATAAACCAAGTAAATTCGACGGCATTTTCGCGCAGGGGAAATCCTCCAGTGTCTGCTTCTCCAGGTTCTTTTTCTTCCTTTTTCTGCTTCAAACAGACCCGGATGAGGCAGCTGTGGTGGGCGATCAGCTCTTCCTGGGAACAAGTATATCATATACGGAAACTTAAGATGTAGAGAGACCAGGAGAGCCGACCAGTCACTGCTCTAAGAGTTTTGTAAGAGTCGCGAGCGCCATCTACGTTTCAGATGCACACAATCCCGCGCAAAGAGTTTCACGAAGCTCTTCACCAAGATCAGCCATTCTTTGTTTGCTTTCAGTTTTACGTTCTATTATTAGTTCAGCGCGACGAAGCTTGGCCGTGACAAAGTGAATCTGGTTGCCTGGAGCTACTGAAGCTTTCTTTACCTTTTCTTCGTCTTCATTCACCTTCTCCTTTCTTCATCCTCTTCGAAAAAAGACAGTGCTCAGTCGGCTTTCTCGAGAGTGAGGTACACAAGTTCTCTGTCTCACTAAGTTTGGCTTGTTAGTATCTTCGACGCACTAGCAAAGGGCTAAAGCTAACACGGCTGTTAGAGCGTTATAGCTGATCCTTGACTACAAACCATCTTAGAATAACCGCGGGCACTAGTTGCGCTCCCGACATCATGGCGGACACTACCAATCCACCGATGAAAACACACGTCGGAAAGGTTGTCGAAACTATCGAGCATTTCACCAACAATGCTCCAATTCCAAACTCACCACCGATTGAGGATCTCGTTCTTGCTGAGGCCGATCTCAGTGGGATAGTCATTGACTCAATGCACGTGGGAGGAGGGATCGGATGGTGGCTGAAGGTCAAACTATCGAACAAAAGTGAAGGTCGGATGCCCCAGAAGCACCTCAAAGAACGCCCAAAACCTATCGGGTATCCATGCAAGGCAACCAATGATTGCCCAATGATACCAGGAGTTCAGAAGCTCTAGATGATGAAGCGAGGCGAGCTGTGTACCATCACCAATCACCATACCTTCGAAAGATCCAAATGGGTCAAGGTCAAGGCACTTCAAGGAGAGGAACACGGCTGGGTGCCGCTCAACATCTTGAAAATCGGACCACGCCCAGCAATTGACGTTCAAGTCGTCACCAAGGGCGTTCCTATCGCAGCTTCTCAAGCCAATATAGATGGACCTTCAAGAATCCAACAGCCAGATGGGGCGATGAAAGTCTGGTCAAGGACTGTGAAGCCAGGCGTGGTGGCGTCATTCCGGTGGCTGCCTACGTTGGTCCAGAAGGGCAAGCCTGATGGAAATACCGACCTTGAGGGGAACGCCAAGCTAGCCATGTCACTTGGAAGCGAAAAAGAACAGCTTCAAGTCTTCCTTCCCGAAAACCATTGGATCCCCATTGGCCATAAAGTATCCGTTGTCTTCGAAATCATGCTGAACGGACAGCGACACCCATACGAATGGGCGAGGCTAGCTGTGATCGGACCATTCACGGATTGGTCGACCATGTCCGCCCTAGCCATCCGAGTGGAGTACATTGGTCCCGACGGCGCTATGAAGAGCGAGTAAATTCAAGGCGATGACTCAGACTGGCAATATGTGGACGAGAACTACGCGGAATCTTTGAGGAGATACGTCGACGCCTCTGCCATGCTGAGGTACTTCACCCAGAGGAGCCGTGACAGACTCCGTTTCTTTGAGAAAGACATTGGAGTCGCGCAAGTGAGGGACATTGTGTACGACCACTTCAACGCCAATCAATGTAATTCCTCGCCAAGTGCCTACGAACCACATTACGATGCTGCCTGCGAGATCTGACCCAGGCCAGCTCATGGACGAAATGAGGCAGTCGGGGTTTGAAGCCGTTGGTACGTTCCGGACAGGTGAATGCTTCGGAAAGACAGACGGCAGGAAGCGCACTAAGTGCGATCGCTGCTTGTTGCTGGCCGGTCATAGGACCACGAACGCTCGGGGCGAGAGAGTGGAAACCATGCCCCACACTCCGACCAATTGCGAACAGGCTGGCAACCATCCGACATGCACCGAATGCCAGAAATACGGGGTTCCGTGTTCATGGACACCAACCGCAAGGCTAAGACAACATGTTCAAGACACACCTATGCGCTTAGCAGCGTGCTTCAGGCCAGCTAGGGAGGATGCTACGATTACTGGCTTCGAGAATGTGGGTATTGTCGAAGTGGAGACGCAGGTCGAGTGGAGGGCTTAGCTGACGACGACACACAGTGGGGTTGCTTGCTTTCACACTGAGCTAACGGGAGGAACGTACCATCCAAAGATGTCCATAGCCTTGCAATACAATATAATCAATAGCTTTCGTAATAATTCGATGTTCCGACAAAGGGGCGTAGAAGTAAGAGCGAAAAACTCTTCGCTCCCATCCAGTGATAGATAGGTCCAAAGCACGTCCAACACTCCCCCACACTGCCTTTCGATAGACCCACCTCACACGCACACACCATTATCTACACAGGCTGCCCGCCGCTAGCCCTCCACCCAGCGCCGAACCTCTGCAGCACGACGACAATGATCATGGCGCAGCCGACAATGGCCGCCTGGACGCCAAAGGAGGTCGCGTAGCCGGACTTCTCGCCCCAGGGGCTCTGGAAGTAGCCGACGGAGAAGCCGCCGATGACGCGGGCGAAGTTGAGGAAGCCGGCGATCTCGGGCGCGGCGGTCGGGTACGAGTCCAGCAGGTACGCGGTCACGGCGACCGAGGAGAAGATGACGCCGACGGTGTACTTTTGAGCGTGTGTTTGTGTTAGTTTTCTGCTGCAGAAGAAGAAGAAGACGAAGAAAGGTAAGAGGAAATTTACTCACAATACCCCAGCCCATGATGATGCCCGCGACGGAGAGGTGCTTGCCGAGGGTCTGGCCGACAACGATCAACCCAGGGATCATCAGGGCGCCGCCGAGGTAGCTGGTGAAGAGGCGGGCCTCTGGCTTGAAGAGGCCGTTGTGTCGCTGGACGTAGCGGTTCGCGATGGCGTCGTTGAGGAAGTGGCCGATGAGCTCGCCGACGCAGGTCGCGACCAGCGGGGTGAAGTACAGAAAGCCGATGGCTTTGTTGTCGTAGCCGTAGCCGCCGGCCACTTTGGGCGTCTGCAGCAGGATCCCCGATGTGATGTTGATGCCGACGGACCACATGAAGGTCATGCAGCTGCGAGTGGGTAAGTTAGCCTGTGGGTGTAAGGAAAGAGGATGGTGTGACGTACTAAAACAAGCACGAGGGCAGCACCAACGGCCTTGTGAGAGTCTTCAAGAGGCGCTTGGTGGTTTGGCCCAAGGTGGGGAAGTAGCTGCGGTTCCGGATCTGCCAGAGGCCCAAGACGCGCATCAGACGGCCACCGCGTGCTGGTTGACTTTCGGTCCACGCGGCGCTGCGGTTGTAGTAAGTCTCATCCGCGAAGCCGAGGATGATCACGAGGTCGAAGGCGCAGATGGCGAAGACCAGCCAGAAGACATTCCGCCACGCAACGCCCCCGGCCAGCATGAAGTTTGCGAAGAACGGACTGAGGTATGGAGACAGGATGAACGCCGATACCCAGATGCCAATCTTCCTTGCGTGCTCGTGGAAGAAGAACATGTCTTTGATACACGCGAGCCCGGCGATCTGGAAGGCGGTGAGACTGAGGCCCATCAGGGCACGGAAGGCGTAGTAGGTGGAGTAATCCTTGGCCACTGCGCAGGCGAGGGTGAAGAAGGTTCCCAAAAGGGTGCTCCAGAACATGACGGGAGCACGTCCCCAGTAGCCCGAGAGGATGATCCAGATGAAGCCACCGATGCCGAGCATGAGGACGTTGAGGTTCCCGCTCTCGTTGACCTTGAGAGGGCTCATGTGCCACTCTTCTCCCTGGGGGAAGATGAGCGGCACACCGGCGGCAGAGGCGAAATCGCCCAAGAAACCTGTCAGGGAGACGATGAATAGCATCATATGCTTCTTGCGCCATGACCAGTTAAGGGGATCGTTGGGATCGGCTGTTGGTTGAGGAATGAGCACCTAGAGAACCTGTTAATTGGCCGTTGTGCTATCCATCGAGGCAGTCCATCCTCACAGTATGGTTGTCCTTGGCCAGCCTAAGACCGTGCATGTCGGCCTTCTCCAGGTGAGCGGCACCTGCATCAAGCAGGACGATATCCGTTTCATGGCCGACTTCTTGCTCGTGAATGTGCTCGCGGATCACAGTGGGAACCTGATGAAGCTCATGGTGGACTTCGGTTCCTTTGATGTCGTCTCTCATGCTGTAGTGTGCGGAGATGTAGGGTTGTGTGACAAGAGGACGATATTTTTTCTTATGTCTTTGAAATCGAGTCCGAAGTGCGGCTTCGACCCACTATATATCTATGTGCGACGGGTTCGAGACTCATGTCATCTCGCATCCCCCACACAACAATCCCCGTGGGGTCGTCGTCGTGGCTCCAGTCGTGGAGCGGGATGGAATATCGCGGCATGGATGAGGTCAGACACTTGCCGACAGCATGGGATTGCGTTTTTGCCGTGCACTTGCCGAGTTGCCTTATCCTTGCATGCAGTGCTGTCGAATGAGGAGGTGCGGAGAAGAGCTGAGGCGGCATTTGCGGTTCTTTTCACCTGCCGGGGTGGTTTGCATCCCAGCAGCGTTTCAGCATGCAACATGAGATGTATACTACAGCATTGACCGATTGAGTGCCAGCGCTGCAGTCCAGCAAGCAGAGGTATCACTACACCAATCCCAGATGGTGCTGCAGGGTTGCACGCTATGTCGTAGGAGCTTCAAAAGGGAGATTGGAACAAAGGATGCGAGGGGACGTACCAAGCCGATTCCATAAACATCACGAGGAGGCCAGAACGACTTAGGAGAAGCGAATCTGTACAACTCATGGCTCAGGAAGCTTATAAAAACAAGAGCCGCGCACTATTGCCTGCACTACGAGAGGACGAGACCGTCACGGCAACAGCCCAACCGGCATCCCAGGAGCCTTCTGCAGCTTTCCACCCTTCCAAACATGGGTGATCTTATCCGGGTCAGCCAACACTTCGATGTTCTCTACAGGGTTCTCTGACAAGACGATGAAGTCAGCATCATAACCCCCCTTGAGCTGGCCCGAGAGCGGTGCTTGCGGCCCCAGCGTCAATATAGCATTGGCCGTCCCTGCCTCAATGGCCTCCAGGCTCGTCATGCCTGCTTGAACAGCATACTTGAATTCAATCCCAGACATGCCATGGCGGAAGGGAACCTTTGGGGAGCTCACCCCAAGGTCAGTACCCAGAGCTATCTTGACACCCGCTTTGACGGCTGCGGCGTAGGCGCGCTTGTGACTCCCGGCAACCTCGTGCATCTTTCTCTTCTGTGTCTCGTCGAGAAACTGGCTCTGAGACATGTTGAACTCGACAATCGCCCGAGTTGCCACGAGCATGGCGTCCTTCTCAAGCATAAGTCGAATCGCCTCTTCATCAAGGAAGCTGCCATGTTCGATGGTCCTGACACCCGCGTGAAGCGCTGCCATGATGCCACGTTTGCCATGACCTGCACTCTTTTAGCATTGAAGTAAAACCATCAGGACGAGCAACACACAGTGCGCCGCAACGATCCGATCAGTCCTCGCCGCCTCCTCCACCATAGCCCTGAGCTCCTCACCTGAGAACTCAGGCGCATTCGGCGAATCAATCTGACTCAACACGCCCCCGGTCGCGCACACCTTGATCACCTTCGCCCCACGCCTGACCTGAACCCTAACAGCCTTCAAACACTCATCAACACCATCACACAGATGAAACGGCAGCCCATGCTCAATGGCATCATGCACGACCCTCAACGGCAACCCATGCGCGTCCCCATGCCCGGCAGTCTGCGAGATGGGGCTCACAGACGAGTAGATAGTCGGCCCTTGCAGCCAGCCCTCGTCGATGGCCTTGGCAAGCTCCACGCCGTAGCCAGCCAGCTCGCGCACGGACGTGAAGCCCGAGTTCAGCGTCGCCGCGACGTCGCGCGCCAGCCGCGCGCCCGCCAGCGCTTGCGGCATCAGCACGAACTCGTCGAACTTGTACGAGTCTAGCCCCATGTAGTGCAGGTGGCAGTCCCACATGCCGGGCATTAGCACGTTGACGGCGGTTGCTGGCAGGGCCTGGAACGGCAAGGGCACGTCCTTGCGCGGCCCGGCGTAGGTGATTTTGCTGCCTTCGACGAGGAGGGTGCCGTCGTCGATTGGCTGGCCGCGGCCGGGGATGAGTAGTTTCGCGTCGATGCGTAGGACTTTGGTTTCTTTCTGCGGGCGTCTCGTCATTGTGGATGCGTTCTATGATATCTTGCTTAAGGTGAAATTCCCGTTGACAAGAGAGTTCGAGATGCTTTGAGTGATCTTATAGTGCACTAGTCTCCTTTGAGAAGCTGATAAGCCATCCCTCTTGTGACGGAAGAGGAAGGTCGTGCTTTCGTGTCGTTACTTCATGTGCTTGGAGCGGTGGTCGCCTTCATAGGGTCAAGGTGACACTTTCATATAACAGATGCTTGGAGATGCTACAAGTTCGCGCTCTCTCGAGAGACACAAAGCAGTAATGATACAGAGACGTGTGAAGAGTGCTCCAAGAAGAAAGAGAATAATCTCAAACCATCCCAGACTCCATGGAAGTGTTTCACGATGGCGCTAGAGCAACGTTCTCATAGATGGATATAAGACTTCATGTACGGCAGTTCTCGCTACTTGGCCTTAAGTCACCCAGACGTGGTCTCAGTGGCCAGAAAGAAAGAGAGACAAGCAAGCAACCTAGCCACCCAGCAACCTCACTACCAAGATGCAAAAGATATGCAGTCCAGCCTCGCCCATTCCGGGTTTCAAGCGGCGTTAAACTACACATCTCCCCCTTCGATAAGAGCTGAACGCCTGTTTCGCTTTTCTACGCTCAATGAGAGCCCGCTCGGGAATTGAACCGAGGGTGTGCTAATTTGGGTACCATGAGATCTTAGAGAGTGCCGCTCTAGCCACTGCGACAAGTAGGCGACTTTTTGTAAGCTATGAATACAGATCGCGAATTCTGATATATAAAGCAAGCAAATTCTAAGTCTTGCCACCCCTCCTCCTTTTTTTTCACGGCGATTGTTCATAGTTTTATAGCTGCTTTGCGAGCGGTCGGCTATGGTATTAGTCGCTTTCTATACTACACTTGAGCTATTAAACTCTGTATCGTCATTGCGCTTTCGTATTGTCATCTTTCTCTGATGCATTTTCGTAGCTGTTCGCAACCGGGGTCCGTCCATTTATGGTTGATAGTGTATACGCAAACACGGTAGTACAATCGTTTAAGGAAGACTTGTAGCTAGGAACTCCTACCTAAACTGTCCGACACCAGGGCCGGAGGAACAGGAGGCAAAGACAAGAACGTCTTGAACTTCCCATTGGTTCATGGTGGCGCTCGATACTATCACGACCGAGATTCTCCAAAATTACTACACGCGGTCGGTGAGGACCACGCAAAAGGCCCCAGAGTTTTGTTACAACAGATACCAACAAGGTGGACGAGTTTCATCCAGGACTCCCCTGGCGTTTGTGATTCGAAAGACATAAAGCGACCTCTCGTCTATCTGCAGCTACGCCATCGATTCTCTGAGAACATTTGCCGCAGTATTTTTGGCACTCTTCTTAGGCCCTGGGGTATCCCAGTGAACCCGCTGCTGTCAGGTTATGACTTTTTTGCGACAATCACGTGACTTGTCATGAGCACAAAAAGTCTTGCATCAGTAGTCGAAATTATCGTGACAATATAAAGGCCAAAGCCGCGGTAGAGGGACTAAAGACGTAGAATAATATACAATTAAAAAAAATCCGCAAACAACAGCACAAAAAACAAAACAACAATCTACAGGTTATACTTAAAGTCCACCGCCCGATCACCATCGCGGATCTTGCGCGTGTCCTCCTGTGCACCGCTCGCGATCCTCTCCTTCTCGTTATTCTGCGCGCGCAGGTAGAACCAGTTGATCACAACTAAGACCTGCGACACGCCCAGCGCTCCGAGCGAAAAGGCGTTGCCGAGTTTGTAAGGCGCAGTCCTGTAGATCTGTCCGGCCACGATGCCTGCTGTGTTGCCAATGCTTTGCTGCCACCCGATTGCCGCAGCGCGTCGGTAGTGGCCGGCGACGTTGTTGTTTAGCCAGGTGATGTTGAGCCCGGGTCCTGAGTAGACGGCGATTGAGCAGAGGAATGTGCCGAAATACTGCACTCCGCGGTGTTTTGCGGTCAGTAAAACGATGTAGCCCGCGATGCCGAAGAAGTTTGCAAGCAGCACGAACAGGCCGCGCTTCATAATGCGGTCCGAGATGAGTGCGAAGGTGAGGAAGCAGGCGGCGCCGCATAGATAGACGGGAATGGTCAGATACTGGGATTGCAGGGTGGTGTACTTGAAGCCTTTGATGACTGACGGCAGGAAGGTGGAGAAGCCGT
>Ga0160429_1001561_pt1 | contig 12582 bp, 16 predicted proteins | sample SolpanmetagenomR_FD_108199 | JGI IMG/M metagenome (GOLD analysis project Ga0160429, IMG submission 108199) | Solar panel surface microbial communities from Lawrence Berkeley National Laboratory, California, USA - R | ecosystem: Engineered > Built environment > Solar panel > Unclassified ... | reverse complement strand
CTGTGGATTCGAGACTGGAGCTCGCGAAGTCACTGGGAGCTGAACCGCTTAACTTTATGAAAGATGATGAGGGCATGAGGAAGAGGATCAAGGAGGTAACGGAAGGTAGAGGCGCAGACGCGGTGATTGAAGTGGTTGGGCTAAGCCCGGCGTTAAAGAATGGATTCGAATTGATTAGGCCGTGGGGAGTGATTAGCTCTGTGGGTGTACATAACGGAGAGGTATGTGAAAGCCCGGAATGCTGAGCAAGACTTGATCTGACAATATCTCACAGATCCCATGGACCGGCAATCAAGCATACGGCAAGAACCTACGCATACAAATGGGCCGCTGCCCCGTTCGATCGATCTTCCCCCAGGCACTCAAGGCGTTGGGGCAGAAACAAGATATGCTCGGATTCATGTCAGACAAGATTATGCCGCTATCAGAAGCGATAGAGGGGTACGATATTTTCGATAAGATGAAGGTGCAGAAGGTGGTGTTTGAGGGACAGAAGTAAATTTCCCGCACGCAAGCGTTCGGCTGGAGCCACGTGCGGTAGAGTGTGGTACAGTACAGTACATATCCAAGCCGTCGTCTTCGGCGCGGTGTCCGATTGGGCCCACCGGATCGAAGCATAACGGCTTGAAAAGACGTTGAATGAAAACGATGTCGTTGCTCGTGAAGCGAGTGCAGTACTCAGAAAGGATTTCTCAAGTATAAGCAGTTCAGTGACGGTCGCATGATGTCAGTAGAGCCGCCACAATTGTTAAGATTGGAACAAATTTCGATTGTGGCTTTGGTGTGAGTGACCTGGAAATGAGCATTCATTTCACCCAAGAAGAATGGACTAGGATAGCGTTGGCTGTGAAGTCGTGATATGTCGAGGAATGGCTTTTTGATCTTGCGAAGCAGACAATCAAAACATGAGCAGTGTAATCTTCCAAATGGCAATGGTCACCTGTGTCGATGCAAAAGATTGGTAGGTGGGATGGGACAAGGTTGTTGACGGTACAGCAGTTCTTGCAAGTTGTAACGCGTGGGCTTGGCTGCCCGCCTCCACTCCCACCTGCAACAAATTCCAGACAACCTCCACCTTTTCCTCACCTGCAACCAACACACTTTCTCACTCGACAGCTAACTTTTCTGACGCCCACACCAACCTCCTCATCTCCCCACACCTCACCCCCCTTCCACCTCTCCTCATCTTCTCCTCATCCTCTCCGTCCGCACTCTCACCAATTACCCTCTCGTCATACGAGCTCTCGTCCACCCCGCCGCTTCCGTTTCTGGAAAACAGCTCAGGTAAACAACGATACTCGTCACTCGTCCTACTGTCACTTCGATCAGCTAGCTTTTGCGGCATCTAGAGTCTGACCTAAGCCAGTGCTAAGCCGAAGTCTTCACTAATTCAAGAATTTCCGTATCACAGAGCCTCACTAGCACCAACCAAGTTCGACAACCAGGTGAACCAGAATGTCTGGCGAAGATACTGCTGTCGCGACCGCGACTGACCCCAGCGCCCTCGTCGACACCTTCAACCGTGTCTCCGTCAATGACGGCGCAGATGGGGATCAACCCCAACGCAGCGAAGCTGAATACGCCGAGTCCCAGATTACACTGCGTGCCATTGTTTCCTCCAAGGAGGCTGGCGTGATTATCGGCAAAGCTGGCAAGAACGTGGCCGACCTGCGTGATGAGACTGGCGTCCGCGCTGGCGTCTCCAAGGTCGTTCCTGGAGTTCACGATCGGGTACTCACCGTCACCGGTGCATTGAATGGCATCTCCAAGGCATACCAGATCGTTAGCAAGGGTCTCCTGGAAGGTGCGCCTGCAATGGGCATGGGTGGGCCGCTCAGCACCACTGGCACACACCGTGAGTCGTTTTTAATACTCTCACTGGACAATCGAGAGAATCTGGATGAAGGCAGGCGTATGACGTAGAAAACCGTGCTGACCCGACATTGAATTAGCTGTCCGACTTCTCATCTCTCACAACCAGATGGGCACCATCATCGGGCGTCAAGGCCTTAAGATCAAGCAGATTCAGGACGTATCGGGTGTGCGCATGGTCGCACAGAAAGAGATGCTCCCACAATCTACGGAGCGGATTGTCGAGGTTCAGGGCACACCAGAAGGCATTGGAAAGGCTGTCTGGGAGATCGGCAAGTGCCTGATTGACGACAGCGAGCGTGGGTACGGCACGGTTCTTTACAACCCTGCGGTCCGCGTCCAGGCAGGCGCCGGCCCGTTGGCCAATGGTGCAGGTTTGGGTGGACCTGCTCCCCCTCGATCGTACAACCGCACAGGTGATGGTAGAGATTTCAGCGATGTTGCTCCCTCCTCTTACAACCGCCGCTCAGGCTCAGATGCTGCGACCAGGCCGGCGCCTCCCGTCGCTGCTGATGAAGGCGATGATAATATGCAGACCCAGAACATTAGCATCCCTTCTGACATGGTTGGGTGTATTATTGGTCGTGGTGGCAGCAAGATCAGTGAGATACGCAAGACTTCTGGCGCTCGCATCTCGATTGCTAAGGCTCCGCATGACGAGTCTGGCGAGCGTATGTTTACCATTCAGGGCAGCCCTGAGAGTAACGAAAAGGCACTCTACCTTCTTTACGAAAATCTTGAAGCTGAGAAGATGAGGAGGAGTAGCCAGGCGCCTCAGGAGTAAGAGATAACGAAGACTCTACATCAGTATCGCTCTGCAGTCATCTTTATCCGCTGCAAGCTGCTTCTCTGACAGCAGCTCGCTATAGGTATTTGGATGGCTACTTCGACCGCTACAGCTTCCCAGGCTATCAGAACGGCTACCACAAACTTTAATAGGCGCTCGCGCCTCACTTCGCCTCTCTTTTTAGTCACAGAAAAGCGCTGCTTCCCACCTTCCTTCCGAGTTTGACAACCATCGACCATAAATCCCGAATCCGACCACTACCCGACAGTCTCCTCTCAACCGACTTCACAATTTCAAATTAGCGGCTCACGATTCATGACTTTACGCTTTGATATCCGCGCGCCTCAGCTTCCAGGACAGAGATCCATGGTATGCAGGCGTGCAACATCCTAGCCTATATTTCCTTGCTCTCGATCCCGACATACTTACGACTTACGGCACCCATCAACCCTACATTTGCTCACTGCTACCAACACCGGACAAATTCTCTTTTCCGACTGCTCAAGCTTCCTTCAAATACCGCGACAAGTCCGGCACGACATCCACTACCTGACCTACCCGATCTTCTCCTTGCCGTTCTCCTCTCGAGTACTCTAAGCGGACAGTACAGCACTTGCAAACAGCGCTAAGGGGGTCTACAGTGGCGGACAGACCCTCGATACGCGTGGTATTTCGAAAGCTCTAGAAGTGGTGTATGTAAACTTACTCATACACGCAACTAATGTCGAACATCAACCACTCGATCCCAACATCAGAAGTTATTTTTATCGTGCTCGAGATATGTACGCCACGTGACAGGAAACAGTGCCATTGCTTGACGTCCGAACTGGTTGGCAACATTGAGCAATTTCAATTCGCTCGCTACGTTGTTGTTCAAGTGCCTTCTATCAAGACGTTCGGCCCATTTCAGTGCTCTGCATTTGACATTAACAGGGCTGTACCGGTGAGATCTGGTCTTCTGCACACGGGCTACTTCGCACAGTGGTCGCAGGTGGACGATAGTGTTCTACAATTTCCGAGAGCGTGACATGTAACAGTCTAAACCTAGATAAGATTAGATCCTTGATTCATCATCGATATTTGCAGTCCACCTACCGGTATTCACTTTGAGTAAAAGGTTGGCGACATAGCAAAGGCACCAGCAACAATCTTGACAATTTTGCATGTTGTAATCTCCAACTAACATGAGCCATTTTGGTATTAATTATAGACAGCCGTATCTGCACACGCAAGCCTAAATACCCATAAAGTGGCCGGAACCTCAACACTCTCGAGCCCACAGCGCTCACTTCTCACTCTCGCGCCTACGACCCAACCCCTTGACCTTTCTTCTCTTCATGCGTGAACCGATAATGCACATCCCCAAACGCTCCGCCGGGAAACACATAAAACCAGCGCACACCCTCTTCCGCCACTGCTCTAATTCCATGCTCAGCATCCCCCGGGATGAACACGCTGCTTCCTGCTTCAACGTCATACTCCTTCCCTTCGATGTACACTACGCCTTTGCCCTCCGTGATGTGGTAGATCTCGGCCTGGGTATGGCGGTGGTGGTGTAGTATGCCATCTCCAGGGCGGCAATGAGCGACACCGCAGCACAGCGCGTCTGTGGGAGTTTGTGGGGAAGAGAATATGGTGTGCCAGGTCAGTGTGCCGCGATCGGGTTCGGCGAAAGATGAGGGTGGTGTAGTTTGAGTGTAGGAGGGAGAGATGACCATGGGCTGGACTTTGGGAGCCATGGTTCGGGTCACGTGGGTTGCTGTCGGTTGAGACGATTGTTATCGGAGATGGGCCCGTAGTGATCTTGTACAGCTTCTCAGCACCTTTACAGCAGGACTGGTCAGATTGCGGGATGTTGTGAAGAATGGTTACGGTATATACCTTGCGGACGTCATTGGAATCAACTTGCCGAATGTGGCAGTGTTACGCGAGCGAAGGCCACCACGGACTGCTTTTCATACCTCCTCACACATTCGAAGTTCACCACCACCATGCTAAAGATCCAGAGAGTCGTTGGAACGCCTAAAAGAGCTCCGCACTCAGGTAAGTCGAATGCGAACCAATTGTCCCAACTACTTGATCCTCATTAATTGAACTGCCTACTCGAATAACGGTCCAGGATACATGAAACATTTCGCATTATCTGGGCTCAGCTTTTTTTATTGCAATAGCAACCTGCTGGAAAGGCTTTAGTCTTGTAGCTCACGCCGTCACTGTGACTTCGAAACTCGGCTTTTTTTATTGCTCCTTAAACTCAAGGAAGGGTCAGATGTCTCACGAATCTCTCTACATGCATCACTCGAGTGCACAGTGCGAGACTGCAATCAAGCAATAAATCTCTGAAACTGCAGCACTTGAGTCCGATTAGCAGGACTATCTGAGTCGTGTCGTGTCGGTCAATGTTATGGTGAGTGTTGAGTTAGACTAAACTAACATCGGATGTAGACAGAAGTTGCAGCTGAAGGAGGTACGATCAAGGCTCACCAGGTAATATGCTGGGGGTCACCATGGAAAAAGTATACCAACAAGAGATTTGAAAAGGAATTTGAAAGCTGAGGAAACCTACAGAGGTAATGCTGGGAAGAGAATCATGATAGCTCAACTTACCTGTAAACGTCAGTGGTCAACATTTACCTTACGCATAATTCTCCAATCTGATGATAATGTCAGGACACTCCAACCTCTTAACCACGATGCTGCGAATGATCCGCCCGCCCAGAGCATCCTTGTTCTCAATACACAGCCTCAACGTCCCGCTCACGTTTGGGGTCGCAAGCAGCGCATAAAACTCTTCATCCCCAACACAGAACAACGTCCAATTCCGCTCACGCAAGATACGATTACAGACTGCTTTAGTAATGTCATTGATGACCATGCTGCTGATTACGAAATCGATGGGCGGCGGAGGCACATAAGGGCCGAGGAAATGTTGACTTGCCTTGAGCCAATGATGCCATGCGACGTGGGACCAGTGCACATTGCTAGGACAGGTATGCTTGTCGCGTGTCGCATCCTCCATAATTAGTATACCGTCCATGGGAGAACACCAGTCATTGAACTCCGATCCCCTGTAGGAGTCGGTGATGTTCAATCCAGTCAGTGGTTTTTGGAAGCCAAGGAAGGGAAGTGGGAATAGTCCGGAATCGCTGAATCCGGTTCCTTCGTTATTTTGCTCCATTTCGAAGGTCCAATCTTTCCAGGTGCTTGGTGGAACAAAGGGCGCGGAATCTCTGTGCTGAAAATTAGTCATTGCTCTGCATAGTAGACGCCAAAGGCACTTGCCTTTAGCGACAAGCTCATGATATGCCTCATCTGTTAGTACGAAGGGCGCGAACGAGCCGGAAGAAGAGCTCGATGAACAGGACATGTTCAGGGCAAGGTCCGTGAACTTGAGGTGAATTGCTTGGACAACAAGATCACCGTCGAAGCCTGTACATATGCGCGCTAATAGGTCTATGTAGACCATCTCGAAGACAAAGACGTTAGTGCGTACAACGCTGACCTAGGAAACGTAGTTGCGAGGAACAACGAATGTCAAACAAAGTAGGTTAACATTGTTCGTTCCGGCGGACTATAGACAAATTTGCGCCCTCATGTCAGGCGAACGCGACGAGGTTGTCGAGGGAGATCGAAAGCTACTGGTCATCGACAGGCAATGTGCGTGCAAGCAGGAACTCATGGACCTGTAGAGTGAGTATTGAGGCCGTACATGGAATCAATACCTATCGTTCGTCCACAGACTATCTCTTGTCAGGCTTCCGAAATTCAGAAGCATACGGCCCTAACATTGTGCACAAATGTAACCGCGCAGCAACGCTGCTGCTCCCGAGTCATTACGATGTCATCAGTTTCCCGCCCAACACCAGGTACAATTCTTTCAACTCCTTATCTGTCTCGAAGAGACTCTGCAATGCCTCGTGCTCCTCCCCTTCCGCCTCCACAGCGATGACGATCTTCATTACCTCCTTCATAAAACAACCGCAGGTCACCGCACTATGTCCATGAAGATCCAGACGCGCGCACCACTCCCAGCCACCGCGTTGAGACATCATCTTCAGTTGCTTCGTGGTCGGCGGCTCGCTTCTTAGCCCCTGTAGAATTTGCCGGATGATAGCCCCATCTGTGACACATTTCAGCTGCAGAGCGTCGGCAGCAATTTGAAGTGCAATCTGGTCGTCCAGCTCCCCTTCGTTGAACCTCTGCAATAATAGCGGCTCGTAGCGCTTGCTTCCGTGTTTCGTCCAGTCGAGGATGCGAGCCACGGCTTTCACGTTCACATTATACAGCGTGATGCATCCGGCGGGTATCCGAATATGGCAGTGCTCCTGCAATTTCCCTGGGCAGATGCCACTGAAGATGACGGGTGGTTTCGAGTCACCCGTGGAGACAATGCGGATGGCTAACGTTGGCAGATCGGCCGGTTTCATCAATGGAGAACGTTCGTGTACTGCTTCGACTTTCCTGAATACGCCTGGAGCAAGGCGGGGTTCGATCTTTAACCTCGATCCAGGTACGCTCCTTGTCTTTTCGCCGTTGATCCGGTAACGGTACAGCAATGTCGCTCTCACCGATTGCGATCTTGTCACCTTCGAACGTCTCGAGGCACTCGTGAAGACGTTCAGGATGTCGAAATTCGTGCCGGTCCACTTCGGTAATTTAGAGAAGATGCTTGACAGCTTGGACTTCGGTTTCGAGACCGATGGTTTTGGTACCCCTTGGTCAAGGCGCTTATTCACTACATCAAGTGAGCCTTTCCCTTTCGGTGGTGGTGAAAGTTCTCGATCTTTCTCCGAAGGTGACGCGACAACACTTCCGAGTGAGAGGGGCGACCGGACGTACGCCGAAGGATGAGACGACGAAGAGCGCTTTCGACGCTTCCGACAACGGCCTTCTGGCAATGATGCATTACCGTTTTCCGGTCCTATAATGTGCTCATCGACAGGAGACGGTTGAGGAGAAAGTCCAGTCGTTGAACGGTTTTTCCCCGGCCGCGCACGCCAGACGCGTCGTTCAGGTGGCTCTTTGAGGGGCTCGTCTGGCTCACTGATGTTGTGTCGTACGTCGTGCTGAGGAGAGGTAAGGCCTGGCGCGACTCTTGACTTCACTTGACCCATCTGTGGAAGTGTGCGGTGTCTCCAGCGAGAGGGACTGCGATAACGATGCCGTGTAAAGACCAAGTAAACACGGACTCCCAGCTTTGGCAAGTAGTCGAATGAGTCCTTCCGAGCCAAACTCTTAAAAGCAGTGTTCTTGAGGTGTAGATGCCGTGATGCAGAAGAGAGGGTGCTTAAGTGTTGACGATGTGTGAAGCCCAATGTGATAGCGAAAGAAAAGAATGAACGGACAGAAGAAGGTCGCTTCCGAACATAAACGTGCTGGTGAGCCATGACACTCGCTCTGCTATTTCATGAAAGGCTCGTCAAAGCCGAGGACAGAAGAAAGCGTGGTCCGAAGCATTGTCTCACCACAGACGGAATCCAAGAGATGCTGAAGACAGTGAAAATCATAAAGTCAGACACACGATGCAGTTACTTGCAAGCGCGGCACCAACCCGAGGCAGATATTGGGAAGGACCGTACTCCATCGAAGCTGCCATGTGTAGAACTTCGTCGAACAGATCCAACGATGACGTACCAAGCATTAACCGCATTATAATGAACGTTACTGCTCGAGACAGCAGAGGTGATCATGCTACAGCAAGTGTGAGAACAAGTGCGTCTCCGTCGGAAATTCCTTGTATACACGCTGCGGCGAACTGAGATGTAGGCTTAACTCATTCCTCACTTAATACCACAAGCGCAGAACGGCGCGCGAAGAGTGGCAACACCTTACACCTCCTACGTCTGTTCCACAAGGAGGCCTTCTTGGCGAGCCATAGTGGATTACTGAAGTCAAGCCGCTCCCCGAACCGTACTCCTTGCCCACCAGGACGTCATCCAGCTCGGCACCTGAGCACCGACGACATTGCCGTGTCGCGTTACGTAGAAAGCCATTTGACCAGAGCCTGAAGAGAGGGCGGCATATTGAACGAGTCCTCCGCATTTCGAGGAGATGATTAGAGCGAGCTGGAGCAGAAAACGCAACACCCGAAGACTGTCACACTCACTTTCTGCCCTCCACCATCACAAGATGGTAGCCTTCCGAAGTCTTGACTTCTGCCCACTTCGGATTGCTCGTCGTGCTAGGCTCAAGCTCGAAAGCTACCTTCTCAAATTCCGGCAAAAGAGAGCCCCGGGTCTTCCAGCCCAACGCGCCGCCTGCAGTCAAGTGTCAGAATTTATATACTCATGTTCCAGACAATATTGTAAGAGCCCGAGGGGATCATGATACCTTGACGAGCCTTGTCCTCGCTAAAGTTTCTTGCGACTTCATCGAACTTGACACCTTCGTTCAATTTGGCGACTGCTTCTTCTTTCTTAGAGTGCTTCTCGCAGAGGATATGTCGCACGTTGATGCTTTGAGCCCCCTTGACTTTGCCAGATGAACCATCGTCTCCTTTCTTGCCGCCTTTGTCGACTGCTTTACCTTTGCCGGCGTCTTTCTTTGGCGCCATGTCGATGCGTGGAGAGACCCAAGCGGACACCACCAAGACTATTGGAGAAGTGGCTGTATGTGCACCTGGATCTTACCACTTGATAACCGAGACGGGGTCCGTGTACAAAGGCGGTACTTTTGATCCAACAGGATGATGAAGGCCAAAGAAAGAGGTAGCAGTGTCTATCTAAAGGAGAGGACCGAATCACGGTGGGACCGATCCACACATACAACGCCTGCATGACTCGCGCCCTTTCTTACACCATCACTCTCTACAACTTCTAGACACTTCGCTTTATATCCCTACCTTCGTCATGGCACTATCAAATTCCTCGCCAGAGCTCCTTGCGGCTTCTCAAATTAAAACCTTACCTGACTTCTTCTACTACATCCCCGACTTCATCAGCGCAGAGGAAGAGACCTACATCCTCCAAAAGGCACAGTACCGTACCCTTTTCTTCTCCACCCCACCTATCAAACCCAAACCAACGCATCATACTAACAGCACCCACAGATCCCCCACAAACGCTGGATCCACCTCTCCCACCGCCGCCTCCAAGCCCACCCCTCCGTCCTCGCCGGCAAAGCAGGCGACATCCTCCCCTCCGCACCCCTACCACCATGGCTAAGCACCTCCCCACCCATAAGCTCGCGCTTCAACAACCTCGGCATTTTCAAGACCACAAAACACGGAGCCGCGAACCACTGCCTCGTCAACGAATACAAAGCAGGCGAGGGCATCATGCCGCACGAAGACGGCGGCGCGTACAGTCCCGTGGTTGCCACTATCAGCTTAGGCGGCACTGTATGTTTGGACGTGTACCCAAAGACTGGATATGATAATCCTATGGACGTCACCGTAGAAGACGACCAACCCGAGCAAAAGCACGCCCCCTCCACCCCTCAATGGCGTATCCTACAGCCTCCGCGCTCACTGCTCGTAACGACAGATCCAGCGTATACGTCAACCATGCACGGCATCTCGCCTCTCGCAGTCGACGAGGATTTGGGTCCAACCACCGTAGCTAATTGGGACATGCTGGGGGAAGACGTGCGAAAGGGTATTGAGGACCATGGTGGTAGGAGTGAGAGGGGTCTGCGCGTCAGTTTGACGTATAGGGATGTTTTGCATGTTAATAGGGCTGTATCTGCGATTTTGGGTAGGAGGTGATGGCGCTGAAATGTCAGAGCTGCTGTGCTCTATAGACTGGATGGCTGTGTGGTTCCTGGTCACCGAAGCTGAGGAAACGAGCCTGGCCCTCCAGAATGCCGAATACAAGTCAAGGCTTATTGCCGGGATTTGTTGCACGTTGTATGGGCAGAACGGGAGTATGGAACTAGAAAATGAGAAGGCATGGTGTCTCGACAGCTCGGGCTTCGTACCGCTTCGGGTAGACCGTGAAGAGGGATAGTTGCTGAAATAGTACCTTGACGGAATGCTGGAGGGAGCTTTGCAGGACTTCGAAAGCTGCAATAGTGTCAACTGATTTCCAGCGGACAGGATGTTCCTAGATCGCTGGATACATAGGTCGTTTTCCGGAAGTTGCTTCCTTTCCGAAATTACGTCTTCAATCTGTATCTCTCTGACTGTTCGGCAATGTTTTCTACACGCTGCCAGCCGTCATGGTCGTTTGCAAGCTGTATTGAGTTTTTGTACTGAACACAATGTACCTGGATAGCACTAGATTAACCAAGCCAAACCTAGCCGCATCCAGCAATGTCCTGGGTGCTCAACAGTAGCAATTCCCCATAATGCCTATACGTGCCACAGTAGGCTACACACAGGAAAACAGCACAATCACGTACGATCCCAAGGTATCACCCAACACCAGCAAATGCAACTGTCCAACCCCACCCATCCGCTGCCCAGAAAAAAAGAAAACCCCGCTCCTCCATCAGCACCACAGCACAACCAGCGCAGCGGCCTAATCATCCCACTCCTCATCAAGCTGATCAATAAGCCGATTCTCATCCTCGGGATCCCTTCCCCGGCCTCTTCCCCCGGAGCCCGAGCCCCCACCACCACCGGCACCGCCGTTCATGGAAACCCTGCTATAGCCTCTTCGACTGGGTAAGAAGCGCGCGCAGGAGGAGGTGAGGATGATGAAGATGTCGTAGAAGAAGCTGAAGATGCTGGCCCAGAAGGTGTAGTTTGGGATTTGGCGCCAGCCGCGCTGGTGCATGACGCTGCGCTGGTAGACGCAGCCGCCGAGGATGTAGACGAGGATTGTTATTAGGACGCTGGTTGGTGGGTGCGTGTTAGCAAGACATTCGTGCTAGGGGGGCAGGTCTCGGTGAGGGATGAGATGGTGGTGTTAGTGAGGCAGATGGGGTGGTTAGGTTGTATGGGAGGGCACGTACATGACTCCGAATACACCCCCAGGACTCAACTGCTCTTTCGCGTGATTGATCCCCGCACACGCCGACGGTGACCGCACTTCGAAAAAGTACGTGCACTCATCCTCGCTGGCCGCGACAAAGGAGACAGCGGCTTTCGCCGCCAAGGGATCCTTTTCGCAGAGGAAGGAGAAGATGCTGGATTTGCGACGGACGTGCTTCTCGCCGCTGCCGCCTTTGCGCGGTCGGTCTTCGTCGTCGTGGTTGTCGCTATCGTCGTCATCGTCGTCTCCGCCGTAGCCGTTGCGGCCGTGTCGGATGTCTTCGGGCTCGTGGGGGTAGTTGTCCCGACGGAAGTTCCTGCTGCTGCTGGGTTCGCAGGGGGAGCCGTCGGTGTAGTTGAGGACGAGTTTGCGGCCGCGGAAGACGAGTTCGGAGTTTTGCTGCCTGGGATGTTGCGTGGTGGTAAGCCTGTGTTGGGAATACATAGACGTGATGCAGAAGGGACTCGCCATACCCTATTGAGTAGTTTCTACTGTTCTTGGTGTAGTAGGCGCTCACGTTCCTCCACAAGCTTTCGTCTACCCCTACTATCTCGCTCAGCGGTTCCACGACCGGTTTGCAGAAGTTGATTGTGAAGTTGTAGGGATAGTCATATCCCCTCGCGGTCCAACTTTCCACCACATCGTCCTTGTGCCTTGACGTTGGGTCCGGTAACGTGACGGCGATGGGATTGAGGTTGAAGAAGCTCCCCTTTGAATTTTTGACGGTGCAAGGATCTGGCGGAGGTGAATCTTGCTTGTCTGAGGCGGCGAGGGTGGGACGGAGGAGCGCGAGCGCTGCGCAGAGGTAGAGGGGAATCATGGTCGCTACGTTCTTCGCATTAACATGGAGCATAGAGATGTATCCAGACACAATGCGCAGTGAGGTTCTCAGGTACAGGTACAGGTACAGGTACAGAGTACAGGCACAAGGCACAAGGTACAGACACAATCTTTCGGCGGTTCAGCTGCGTCTGCGGCGTAACTTCTCACCTTGCGCGTTGATTGGCT
>Ga0160429_1001560_pt1 | contig 12588 bp, 18 predicted proteins | sample SolpanmetagenomR_FD_108199 | JGI IMG/M metagenome (GOLD analysis project Ga0160429, IMG submission 108199) | Solar panel surface microbial communities from Lawrence Berkeley National Laboratory, California, USA - R | ecosystem: Engineered > Built environment > Solar panel > Unclassified ... | reverse complement strand
TAGATCTAAAGTAATTGTTAACTTGGAGAAACTTGAAGCTTAAGCAAGATACAAGAATGAGCAAACGCGGCAGACTAATGTTGTCGCAAGGATAGAAGGTATTAAGATAAGGGTGAATTGTTAAACACTGAACGGAGGCGTGGAGAAGGAGATCATTGCGAGGCCTGTAGGCCGGGTTCTTTGAAAGATCTCTCCTTCACTTTGTGGAAAAGGTATTTCAATGGATCTGCCTACCCTTTCGACATGACCATCCGCGAACTTTGTGGTGTACTCCAACTTCCCAGCTTCCTCATCCATCTGCTCACCGATGATCCTGTGCACTGTGTCATCTTGAGGAAACGCCTCGTAATCGTCCGGGTTCAGTATGCGAGGAATAAGTATGGTTGGACCTTTCGCGGGTTTGGGGCGCCTTTGGAATGACTCTAATAGATCCATATTGAAAACTGGTTGGAGGTCGCCCTAAGCTTCCCTACGCTTGCCGAGAGCTGAAGCGGGGTAATGAAATGGTTCTCTCTTTATTGTATCATCAGTAGTTCTCTCCCTGTATGATTCCCTCGGAGAAACACAAATGTTGTTCAAACAAACATGCGAGGAGGACGGAAGTCGCGTCGCCCTGCCCGTCACGCGTTTGCGAGGTGAGCAATGACGAAAAGTCAGGGTCTCTTCCTTAAGCTTTCCAGCAGAATTTACGCAAAATACAATTGCTCTAACATGCGCTCCACTCTACAGAGTGAGATCCGTCTCCTTCAGTCAGCCGTACGTCTCGCTCGGAATCCAGGGCCCACAGAATCAATTCGGACCATATCCAGAAACTCCGCAATCGCCAAAGGTCTTCGATCCGACGACTCTGCTTCATCTAGACCACGCAGATCGTACAAAGAAGGTCGGAATGGCGGCGACAGCGACGTGCGCAAAGACACAGGTGGCTATAAAGGGTAGCAATAATTACCGTTTCGTGACGTCCAGCCTAACGAATCCTCAGGCGCAAACCAATTCAAGGCAAAAGCCATGCACCGGACGCCAGGCGCGTGGAGCGTCCGGACAAGAGTTCAAGATTTCAGTCGCTATCGACAACCGAGCGGTTTAGGAACAGATACAATCCTGATGGAGAAAGTGATTCTTCTTTGTGGAACGATGGTATGGCTATCCCGAGGCAATCAATAACATAGATTAAGCCAGTTGCGAATAGATACCACAAGTTATCCCCATAGAAGACCAAGACGTCTATTAGCTCCTAGGAAGGGTTCCGAGCTCGAGCATTTGAAAGAGTATTTCCCAAAGCCACGGCCCGAGAGAGGTAAGCTTACATGCATAAAGTGGACGAGTCCTGCTGACCAATATAAAGATTATGAGGAAGGACCTCAGACTCGTTCGACAGACCGCCCAAGACGGGATGTGAGGGAGGCTCAATTATCTGCCTATATGTCACAACCAGTTCCCTACACAACGGCCGCGTCACAGCATATCTACGGCCTACGAGCGGTAAAGGCAGTGCTTAGTTCACAAAGACGCAAGGTGTATAAACTGTATGTGATCGCCCCTGATGCCTCTGCACCGAAGCATGCGGAGCGTGAGGAAATTGTGAGATGGGCAGAGCGGATGGATATACCTGTAGAAATAGTAGATGCCACATTCATCGCTCGCATTGCAAATGTGAAATCACAAGGCGGATCTGGGAATGGGACCCATATCCACGATGTAAGATCTCGTGTTTCATTTGCTATGATTGATCTCTAACTTCGAAAGTGTATCCTGATTGATGCAGCACCTTACCCTCAACAACCGATTAATGCTTTGAGCTTCAGCTCCCGTTTCGGAAATTTCTTCAACTTGGAGCTCGCGACGCAGACCAAGGAAGAGGCAGAGGTCAACGGTACACTGGACCGCGTTGACTATTCAAGCGGCGGGTGGCGTCAACCTTTCTTGCTTTGGTTGCATGGTGTAGTCAGTGAAACCTGGATGATTTCAATGAAAGCACCTGACAATGACTAGAATAATGTTGGCAACTTCGGCGCGATCTTAAGGAGCGCGCTCTTCTTTGGAGTTGATGGCATCATTCTATCAAACCGCGAAACGTAAGCCTGTCGTGTTCCACTGCCTACATCTCGCGTATGCTGACATTCATCCTACAACAGTGTAACGGTATCTCCAGCCACAGTCCGAGCCTCTGCCGGTGCCGCGGATTTCCTCCCTATCCTAACCGTAACGTCCGACTCGAAAGACTTTATTAACGCGTCTAAGGCAAACGGCTGGCAGTTCTACGCTGCCGTCGCATCGTCACACGGCGGCGTTGCCCCAGTAACACTTTCGGGCATGTCCACAAGTCCGCTAGTCAAACATCCTTGTGTTCTGATGCTTGGAAACGAAGAATATGGACTTCCGAAGTGGCTTGTCGGAGCTGCGGATCAGAGAATCACGATTACAGGCCAATCGGCGCTTGCGAAAGACGCTGAGCTGGATAGTTTGAATGTTAGTGTGGCGGCTGCGTTGCTTACTGAGAGATTCCTTGCGAAGCCTGATGGTAAAAAGAAGGGCGCCTCTGCGGCGCCAGAGAAAGTGGAGGAGAAAGAAATGAAGGAAGAACAGCTATTCTGAGCTGCCGTGAATATTGATGACATGGACCAAAAAGCTACTTAATAAATGAACAAATGACGCAATGATGAAACAAAACGAGTAGCCCTTCAACGGACTTTCGGCATGTATCTATAGTCTACAACAATTTTTCGGTCTTCATCCAGTACAAAGAACAAAATATCCACAATTAGACAATACCTCAAACCCACCTAACGCTCCATACCTCCTCTCCCCTCCCAAACGGCACAACCTCGATCCCGCCATCCGCACTCCTCAAGACATCCGGAATCCTCTCCCCCTTCTTCTCCACAACAATCCGCTCCTTACTCTCCTCCTCCAACCCATAAAACCTCCTCCCAAACCCACTCAAAAACCCAACCAACTTCTCCCTTTGCACATCCTCCTCCCTCACCCACTCCTTTTTCACAGCAGTCTCAACAGCCTGCACAACAATCCCCACGCCGTGCGCCTGCGTGAAACACCCCGCCGCGGTCTTCCCTTTGCCATCAACCCCACCACGTTTCGCAGCAAGCGCATGCGGCGCGCTGTCACTTCCGTAGAAGAACTTCGGGTCGCCGCTGAGGACAGCACCTAGCAGCGCCACGCGGTCAGATGGTAATTTGGCGACCGGCTTGCAGAAGCTGAAGGGGTCAGACGCCCAGTCGTCGACGGTGAGGACGAGGTGGTGCGCTGTTATCGTGGCGCCGACAGTGGGACCGCAGGAGCGGACTGCGGCGACGGCGGCGGCGGTCGTGCAGTGTTCTAAGACGATGCGCAGGGACGGGAAGGCGGAGTGTAGCGAGAGGAGGGTGGGGAGGAAGGCGGCTTCGGCGTTCAGGATCGTTATGTTTGAGGTCGGGTCGGTGGGTGAGGGGGGCGATTCGCCGTGGAGTTCGAGGACGAGGTTGTGCGTTTGCATTGCTGCGAACACTGGGTAGAATCTGTGCTTTGTTGGTAAAGTCTGACATGGGGACTGGTTAGGTTGGCGAGGGCTTTACTGTTTGTAATCTACGACACCCTGGTCTGAGTTCGTTGTTAGACCGGCTGGATATGACTTCACTCCTGTAAATAGGTGATTAATGCATGTAGCTGGCATGTTTGATTTGGATCAGAACCCCACCAGTAACACCAGCCTCGGCAGCCTGTTTGATGACCTCCGGTGTAATGTCAGGATGTAGATAAAGAGACATGAGCAGCTTGACTTTGTCGTCGCCCAGAGCTTTCTGAATTCGTGATTTGTATGCAAGACATGCTTCCACAGTTGTTACTGGAGGGACAAGATTAGGCCTGGAATTGGTGAGCTCGCATGGCGATGGAAAAGCACGATCAAGATGGTACGAACATGACAAAGACAGTATCCACACCTCCCTGACGTATCGTAGGAGCGACTAGGTCGAGCATGGTGCCGTCGCGGACGTGCACGTGCATGTCTGCCGCAGCAGGCAAGGAGAGAGTACCATTGAAAATGCTCATAATGGGAATCTGTCGAAACACACAATTAGCCAACATGGATTTAGCAACTCGGATATTCATGGTGTCTCTATTCTCTCAAAGCATCAAATTATTATTTTACAGATTCTTTCCCAAGGCAATCTTCACTATAATACTGAAACTAATATTCTTTTATTCACATTTTACGGTCAGATTTGGTAAAGCACACAATTACTGACCGAATATACATAGGTTGAACCACCATCAATATCAACACAGTAAAATTGCAAGATCAATGGTAATAAAAATATATTTGTGACCGATCGCAGTTGCGAAACTCATTGGCTTAGTCAGCAAATCAACTAAATAGAAAGTGTTCTGTTGACAGCCGAGAAGAATACGAGTATGAACAGCTTGCAGAAAGAAAGCTTCTTACGGTCTCCCTCGCTCAAAATGGTCACTTCCCGGCACTCTGATCCTCAGCCAACATTCCCTCAATCTCCTGATCCTGAAACCACGCCCTCACACTCTCCATGACCTTTTCCAGACTATCCCCACCTTCCATAATATCGCCCAATTGGTTTACAGTCAATCCGCTCCTGTGATCCGTAACCCTCTGCTGACCCCAATTATATGTTCTGATCTTGTCACCTCTTCCTGTCTTTCCCGCACCTGTGACACTCCGCCTTAGCCTCAACATCTCCTCCTCTCGTGCTTCACGCTTCGCCTGTGCTAATCGCGCACGCAGTACCTGCCACGCCTTTGCGCGATTTTGATGTTGCGACCGCCCGTCTTGTATTGCGACAACGGTACCCGTGGGTACGTGTGTGAGGCGGACTGCAGAATCAGTAGTGTTAACGTGCTGTCCACCAGCGCCTCTTGCACGCATCACATCCGTTCGAACATCCTCGGGCTTGATATAGTAGTCGCTCTCCGGATTGTCGATGTCGATGGGTGCACCTTCGACATCGTTTGCATTTTGTGGGAAAGAGGGAAGCACGAGCACAGATACGGCGCTAGTATGTGTTCTTCCTTTGCTTTCCGTCGCCGGAACTCGCTGTACACGATGCACGCCGGCCTCCGAACGTAGAATTCCATAGGCACCTTTTGATTCAATTTCAATGATGGCTTCTGATAAGGGTGCGTCACTCCCATTAGGGTCTGACATGCCAGCTGCATCTTCGTATTTTAAGAGTGTTGCATGAAGACCTTGATTCGAGCAGAAGGACTGGTACATCCGCAGTAAATCTCCTGCAAATAATGCTGCTTCACCTCCTCCTACACCAGGGCGGATTTCGAGGAGGCATGGAAGGTCGGCGAAGGGATGGCGAGGAACGAGAGCCGTCGTGAGTATCGTCGAAGCGGTGGTGAGGTCGGTCGTTGCAGTTGCAAAGTCTTCTGCGGCAAGCTCGCGCAGTTCAGCATCCGCCGTAGGATCTCGTAGAAGTCCTTGTAGTTCTGTTAACGACTCGGACGCCTTCTCCCATTGTTGCAGCGCTGTCGTTATTGGCAGAAGATCACCTAATCGTTTGGCGGCGGTTGTGTCGAAGGAAGTCGCAAGCTGGGCCTCGATGGAAGCATGTTCGCGGGCAGCAGCTCGAGCGCGCGACAGAAGCGTTGAAGAAAGTGTATCACGGGTTGCGGCAACTGGAGAGATGAGAATATGTTTGATTGGAGGCTTATTGAGCTATGAATACCTGTACTAGCATATCTCTTTCGTTGTAGTTGTGGAAGAGCACCATTGAGACGACGGATGCATCTCTGACATATCCATGATGCCGTGCTGTTCATGGCTTTTGTTCACAGCTTGCTTGGTGGAAAAGTTTAACCCCCTTTGCGAACCCTTCAAACAAGCGCCAAGCGCGTCCTTCTCGGCTGTTTCATTGCGGCCACGTCGGTAGTGCGCCATAAGGCGTGTACGGTTTGTGCCGAACTCAATTAAAACCCACAGAGGAGGAATGTTTGGTTCATTACTGGCTCAATTGCATGCAAAGCTCAGTCTTGCTGTGTTAAAAGTGATGTTCGCGTGTGCACCTCGATTACTTTGGCCGAAGCTCGGAAAATGGGGCAGGTGTTATAGTAAATCCGAGAACCGGCCGTATTCCGATCTGCCCCTCACGGCGATATCGTGGGGGGGGGAGTAGTGCTGTAGATAGGACAAACAGTGTGGTGAACTACTATATAAATCAGTTGTCATTCGCTGTTCCACAGTCATATTGCCTAAAGACACCCGCGAAAGACCAAGACCAATCATGCCTATAACAGCTAAACACATCTACCCCCATGACGGTCAAGATTATGCCCGATTCCCAAGTCGCAGAAGTACTGTACATAGCACAAAAGGTATAGTAGCGAGCACCCAACCGCTCGCGTCTCGTGCTGGTATCAAGGTGCTTGAGCAAGGTGGTAATGCAGCCGTATGTGAGAGAGGAATGTTCACAGGAAAATCCACTAACACACGCAGGATGCCGCTGTGGCATGTGCTGCAGCACTCAATATTACCGAGCCAGGAATGACTGGTATTGGTGGTGATATGTTCTGCCTGTATTATAATGCAAAGACAAAAACAACACATGCCTTGAACGGTTCGGGACGGTCTGGTGGAAGTATTACCCTTGACAGCCTTCGGAAAGATCTCGGTATTAAGGACGGTGAAGATGGAAAGGTTCCTATGCACAGCGTTCATGCCGTGACGGTGCCAGGTGCTGCAGCTGGATGGGTTGACACTCTGGAACACTTCGGTAGTGGACGTGTCACAATGCAGCAGGTTCTCCAACCGGCGATTGACCTTGGTGAAGAGGGATTCCCCGTCACCCTTTTGAGCTCTCACTACGTGCGTACATGTGCCTTGAAACATTTCTACAGTGACTTACAAACATCTTACAGTTTCGAATGAGTGAGCACATTATCAAGGCTGCATCTCCCAATTTTGCAGAAATGCTCAAACCAGACCCCAAGGCAGATAAGGGCTGCCGTGCTCCTGCACCGGGTGAGATCTTCAAGAACAAGAACCTGGCAAACACCTTCAGGCTAGTCGCCGAGCATGGCAAGAAAGGCTTTTACGAAGGTCCCGTAGCAGATGCTATAATAAAGGTGACCAGTGACCTCGGCGGTCACATTACTCATGAGGACTTGAAAACCCACGCCGAGACCGGTAGCCAACTGTTGGATCCTATTGGCATCACTTTCAGCGGTCAAGGAATTGGTGAGATTCGTGATTTCCGTGCTCTGATTAGCGGTTAACAAATTGCAGAGGAACCAGTTACCCTCTGGGAGCACCCACCTAACGGTCAAGGTCTTGTAGCTTTAATGACACTCGGTATGCTCGAAGAACTTGAGAAGGCGGGTAAGATCCCCACATGGTCCAAGATGGATCATAACAGTGTTGAGTTAGTAGCATCATACTTTTCTTTTTCACGATCCTAACACAATCCAGATATCTCCACGCACTGATTGAAACTCTCCGCCTCGCCTTCTCTGACGGCGCCTGGTTCATTACTGACCCGGACGTTGTCAAAGTCCCGGTCAAAGAACTCCTTACCCCAGAGTACCTCGCCAAGCGCGCCTCCCAGTTTAATGCAGATTCCTCCATCGCTACAGTCGAGCACGGCTCCCCAGCCTTCAGTTCATCGGACACCGTCTACCTCAGCACCAGTGACCCAGAAGGCAACGCATGCTCGTTCATCATTAGCAATTACGCCGGCTTCGGCACTGCCATCGTTCCTAAAGGCTGCGGTTTCACCTTGCAAAACCGTGGTGCGAACTTCGCTCTCAACCCCCCGAATCACCCGAATATATTTGCGCCGAATAAGCGCCCGTACCACACTATCATTCCGGCGATGATCACGAATGCGAACGACGGCAGTTTGCACTCTTGCTTTGGTGTCATGGGCGGGTTCATGCAGCCTCAAGGTCATGTTCAGGTGCTCTTTAACATGGAGGTCTTCCACATGGATCCACAGACCGCCATCGACGCACCAAGAATCTGCATCGAGGCCACTGGGGGGATTAAGGAAGGTAAGAAGATCCATGACGAAGTCTTTGTGGAGAAGGGCATCCCGGAAGATGTTATCGAGGGCTTGAGGAAGCTGGGACACAACATCCACGTTCTGGATGGTTACCTCACGCAGATGTTTGGCCGTGGGCAAATTATTCGTGCTCATACTGAGGATGGTCAACTTGTCTACAGTGCTGCTAGGTAAGTTCCTTCTCGCCCTGATCTTTTGATTGACGTGCTGACAGCCTCTGAAGCGATCATCGAGGTGATGGCTTCGCGGAGCCATTGTGATATAGCGTGTAGAAATGTTCATAAAGTATGACTTCGAGCGTGTATGCTTCTCAAGATAGCATTTGTCAACCTGATACAGTATCCGCTTCGGAGGGTTTAAACCCTTCTCAGCCTTACAGCCCCACCCGCAACGGCTCTGGGGTAAATGCTTGGCACATATTTGTAGATAGAGAGCGACTTCAACCTCCTTAATTTCTTCACGTAGGATTCCACAAACTTTTGAGAACCCACGATGTCCACTTTTTTATTTTCATTGCATTCGTGTGTTCACACTCTTATTCCCTACCGACTGATGGGAAATGTGGGTGCATTTCGCCACAATTAAATACTTTTTCAGCAGTTTGCTAATTGCTACTAGATTGAAACACGACGTTGATATACGCCCCGAGCTGTAGTTCTTAAGCTGGGGAATCTTTGATTCGTTAACGGAGTTCATCGATATTTACCCGGCTATGCTCGCAACTCAGGAAAAATCATCCTTCATCTTGTCGACGGAAGAGGGAATAGATTTGTTTTACCATAGTTCTCATTTACTCCTCTGGGGCCTCTTATCAGAAGCAGTATAACTTATCTGGATATCACAGTCAACGCAGATAAGCAGTTTGTAATATTACTGCATTGGAAAGGCCTCAGTCTCAAGCTGAAGAATCATCTCTAGAGCCGTATCTACACTCCAGATCGACTTTGACCGGGCGTCCAGCTTTGGAACTCAGGCAGGATATGCAGTATAGGCATATCATTATGCCCGGAGGAGGACAGAGGAACATTACGCAAGGCAAGTAGAACCTAGCACTCCCTTTAACCAATAAGAAGGGACGAAGTAATATAAGATCAATGAATCCGTCATTGCCTAAAGTGGTTAGTCCCTACCATTTCATTGCCCTCTTCCAATGAAAGCTGGGAGTGATACAATCGTGTATAGAAAGAAGCCAGGCACGTCTAGTCTCTAAATAACTCTTGTTTATGCGTAAATATTAAGACAATCATTTATCCACGAAAGTGTCCGATTACTGAAAAAAGTCCTCAGCCCCGATGTACTTCAATGCCAGCTAGGAGTTATGACAAGCTGACTGCCGAACCTCTTATAGATATAATATCATTATTGACTGGCACACCGCCGGAATGATCAATAGCTACACAGTTGCCCCCTTCCCTCTTGATAACTATACAACAGGAGATTTGCCATGTCTTGGTTCCGCTTACCACGTTTGGCGAGCCCTACGAAGAGTTTTACGTGAAGCTGTTCTTGGAATCGCCTCTTTTCCTTTCTTTCCTTCAAGACCACCCCTATCACAAAACGACAAAATGAGCTCATGTGAAACTTTTTACTACAGTGTACAAAAGGCGGCGAAGAAGACCGAAAAAGGCAAATAGGGTTGATGCCGAAAAAGCAGCTCAACTCACCATGCCCACAAAGGGCGTCGATGACGCGTCGGAGTGGTCACAAGGTGACATTCTCGATGACACGACTGGTGGCGCAGCTGCCGGTCGTCATGACTTGGATACCTCAAAAGGCCCCAGAGTCAAGTGTATCGTCTGTGACAAGAAGCACGCAGGCCAGTATCTTTTCAAAGATAAGGCCGCTGCGCAAGCTCATGCTGCTGAACAGAAAGGGCAGAAGAAGGCGAAGGAGGCCGCTAATCCACCAAAAATCCTAAAGGGGAAAGACAGAGAGGTTGTGCAGGCGGATAAGAGTGGCCCGGAGAAGTCGGCTTCGTCTGGCAAGAACACGTCCAACGACGACGAAGAGCCTACTGGCCCTTCCAAACGTCAAAGACAGCGCGCTCTCAGCACCAATGTACCAGGTTCCTAGTGTACCATACAGGCGAGTGCCACATACCGCACTGTCAAGAGTGTTTTCTGTTCCATTGGGAACACCAACAGTGTCCGTCCTGCGATTGCATGGAAAGCATCACTGGATCGTATTTGTGCAGATCAGGAGAGGAGTCAACGACTTAGATAAGGTAGACCGCCAAATGGTGTCTGCTTCAAGAAACTCTTCGGGCTGCACTCCGAAGAGGCCGTCTGGCGATGGAAGCTAACCAACTTCGTCAAAGAAGGTGTTAGACCAGGGCATTGCTCGGATGTAAGTCCCACCAAAGCGAACGAACTCCCCCTCTACGCGGTGCTTTGAACCAGTACCACCTTCTAGTGGGACCAAAGGGAATTCAGGAAATATCCTCCTGCTGGTTCGTTTCTTGATGGACCATCCTTACGTTTTGCTGCCTCATCTGCTTCTTTGACACTACTCCAGATGTATGTTTTCACTCCCAGGTCAGTCATCGTTTCCTCCGCTGTTGTCTTGTATCTCTTACTTTTCATATGTGTCAGAGCCACCTCATTGTCGAGCCAACCAAGTGCAGGCTGGCTCCATCAACGCCAGGGACTGAACCGCCTAATACTAAATAGCGACGCTCAGGCTATCATCTCACTCCAGCCAGACTTCTTGCGGCCGCTCGTGCTTGGACACGCCTTCTCCCGCTACATCCAATCAGGATCAATGCTTTTTCCCAACTTTTCCAGCTTTCAGTCAACCTAAACAAACAAAATGGTCTTTTTGATCAATACGAAGGACTCTTTTTATCAAGGCACTACACACAGAGTTCTCACCACACAACGGGTTTTTGCTGCATGCCCTGCTGTTATATATGTTATCAATCAGCGTGTTCATAGCCTTTATCCTAGTATTCAATGTCCTTCTTACCGCTTACAGCCAAACTAGATCCTGTCGAGTGTGTTCTAATCGGTGGGTTAATCACATGGCGCCTACTCCTTTTATACTTCGTACGTTGGTTGTTTCGTCCGAGCCGTCCGTCGTTGCGCTCTTTAATCGTTATTGATGATTGGCATTATAGCTTGAGCCCAAGCCGAAGAATGAGATTCTGTGAAGTCAACCTTGATGTAAAAATGCTACACTGCAGGTTATGAGACATTATTATACGTGTTGCAGCTCAACATTGATTCATTTTTTCCAAACTCTACTGAAGGGTTTCAACATGAAGACAGACTATGCTACGTTTTCAAACGAAAGCGTGCCACTATGCAAATCCTTGCCATCTGACCACAGAATAGTGAGAAGGAGTCTTCTTCCTATTCCACCACCTCTCCGTTCCCAGGGCGGCAAAGGTCTGTCGCAAGTTCTTTCGGCTTCATGCTCTTCTCGTAAAGAGTCTAGCTCTGCATCCAGACGTTGTAGCCAATCCCTCCTCGGAGTGAACCTCCGGCATACTTCGTCCCGGCATTGCTGTAGTGCCAACATGTGGACATTGCGTCTTGTCCGATCTGTCTCTTCTCCAGCCTCGACGAGATGGACTAACAGCCGTGCAACCAATGGACAGTTTGGTACCTGGTGTAAATCTCGGAGTTCAGAAAGATGGAAAGACCAATCCGACGGCTCATTTCCCAAATCGAAAGCTGCTGCAAAGCGAGTTGCGTGAGTGGTGTCCCAAGTGGCCGGCATGTTGGAAGTTGTGAGGTCGAGAGTGGTTTACAAGAAGAGTGATGAAAGACCACATAATATATGTATATAGCGTGAAAGTCTGCATTTGTGTGAATGTAGATTGTCCACCTTAGAATGTGTTGTGTGCGCTTGTTCAGTTCGAGATTCTCGAAAGTCCTTTGTGTCGATATTGCTGTGTTGTTTGGAGCACTACTTTCATTTGGAGCATGACTTCTAAACGAGGCGGAGGGCTTAACACCTGCTCAGCTTGCGAAACTTCTTTCAGTCCCTACTTGGTGGTAGGGGTGGCAGTGAAGGCTGCTTGGCAGCAAGAGTGCGCAGAAGCGGGTTGTACGATTGTGTTCCAATGCTCCTCTGCAATAGTCGAAAGCGACGGATGAAGCGGAGCCGATTGAGGATGAACGATGAACAGCCCGTAGATCCAACCCATGACTGCGTTAGTCATCCAAATCCCAACAAATCTGCTGCGATATGATCAGGTATTTACCGGTGTCGCACCAGTCATCCTCTTAGCAGTGCAAAACGAAGCCGAGTTGAAGCGCTATCTCAAGAGGACAGTTGTCGATCTTGACCAGTTTCCTGAATTCAGCGGCACGTTCATCCCAGTCCATTTGAGAGAGATCGGCCGCCTTTGCGAAGCGGGTTGAACGGGTGTCATCCCAGTCGGCTTGCATATTAATGATATCGTAAGTTCCAAAAGAGGTGAGTAAGTGTAAGGAGGATAACGGTATGTGAAGATGAGAGTGTGCCTTTTTCCCCAACCCCTTTTTACCTGCGCCTCTTCAATATATCCTTTGTTTCGTGGTCAAAAAGTCTGCCAAAGCGGACAAAGGTG
>Ga0160429_1001559_pt1 | contig 12610 bp, 12 predicted proteins | sample SolpanmetagenomR_FD_108199 | JGI IMG/M metagenome (GOLD analysis project Ga0160429, IMG submission 108199) | Solar panel surface microbial communities from Lawrence Berkeley National Laboratory, California, USA - R | ecosystem: Engineered > Built environment > Solar panel > Unclassified ... | reverse complement strand
TCGTTTCCGAGTCCAGCGCCCATGATCGCACTACTCGGCTTCAGCATCTCGGGCATACCCGGGCCACCCTTAGGTCCCTCGTAGCGGATAACCACAACGGTCTTCTCGCCCTTTTTGATCGCGCCTTGCTCGAGCGCCACGATGAAGTCGTCTTCACTATCGAAGCACTTCGCCGTGCCTTCGAACCGCGTGCCTTCTTTGCCTGTAATCTTACCCACGCAACCACCAGGTGCTAGGGAGCCGCGGAGAATCTGGATGTGGCCTGTGGGTTTAATGGCTTTGTTGAAGGGTCGGATGATGGTTTGGTCTGCGGGGAAGGAGGGTGCTTTCTTGACGTTTTCGGCCAGTGTTTTGCCGGTTACAGTCATACCTGCGCCTTTTATGGCACCTTCTTCGATGAGGAATTTGAGGAGCGAGGGTGTGCCGCCGATTTTGAAGAGGTCGGCCATGACGTATTTGCCCGAGGGCTTCAGGTCGGCGAGGAAGGGTGTTTTGTCGGAGATGCGTTGGAAGTCATCGATGGAGAGTTTCAGGCCCACGCTGTCGGCGATTGCGATCAAGTGGAGGACTGCGTTGGTGGAACCGCCTGTGATCATGATGACGGTCATGGCTTCCTCTAGGGATTCCCGGGTGATGATGTCACGGGGTTTTAGGTCGAGGGCCAGGAGGTTCTTGATTGCGCCTCCCGCTGCTAAACATTCTAGCTGTTTCGCCTTGCTTTCCGCCGGGTTGGAGGAGGATCCGGGAAGTGTCATGCCCATTGTTTCGATGGCTGTCGCCATGGTGTTGGCTGTATACATGCCTCCGCACGCGCCGCCGCCGGGGCAGGCGTGGCGGATGATGTCGAAGCGGGTTTCCTCATTGATCTCGCCCGTGAGGAATTGTCCGTAAGCTTGGAAGGCGGATACAATGTCGATGTCCGCGTTGTTCTGTGTTGAGGCGCAACCAGGCGCGATTGTGCCCCCGTATACCATTATTGAGGGCCTGTTCACACGTCCCATTGCCATAACAACACCAGGCATGTTCTTGTCGCAACCTGGGAGGGAGATATTGGCATCGTACCACTGTCCACCCATGACCGTTTCCACCGAATCCGCAATGATGTCGCGCGATTGTAAACTGTAGCGCATACCCTTTGTACCCATGGAGATGGCGTCGCTGACACCAATGGTGTTGAACTGCATAGGCATAAGACCCGCGTTGCGGACCCCTTCCTTGACACGATTGCTGAGCGATAGGAGATGCATGTTGCACGGATTGCCCGAGTACCACACGGATGAAATGCCGACCTGCGCCTTGTTCATATCCTCCTCGTTCATGCCTGTGGCGTAGAGCATGGCTTGTGAAGCGCCCTGAGACTTTGGTTGTGTAACATGCCGACTTGTGCGATTGAGTATGGGTTCGTTGGTTTCTTCTGCACGCAGGACTGAGGCATTGACGAAGGTGCGTCTGTGTGTGTCTTGTCAGTGTAGTTCTACTAGAGCATTCATGAAGGACCCGCTATCGAGGTATACCTTGCAGTGATACGCCATGTCCTAGCAGCCCAGGCTGGCCGAGGGGCAAGCTGCTTAGGACGCATCATTATGAGAGTTTGACTTGTATGGAGATAGTAGTACAAACCGTACAATAGACTAATTAAGGACGAGTTCTAACTACTGAATATAATTAATTCCGACACCGGCGAGTCACACGAAATATTATCTATGGCTAAGTATCCGCAAGTCCCCGGATGCTGATTGGCCATTGGCTTTTACAAGAGTCTTGCTCCATGATTCTCGTCCTAAGTTTATACCTGATGGTGTTTGTTTTGGCGAGGAGAGTAGTTGACGCTAGCAGTAGCAGTATTGGTAAATTTTTCTAGTTGCATCAAAATCTCGTTTTTGAACTCAAGTGGCACAGCCTCGATAGCGCCAATTCCTGAGGAACTTACCTGGTAATTCCTTGACAAATCTCTGGCGAAACCGCTCCAATAATTGTGATGCCGATGTCGTATGATTTGTGTCCGATGCAGCCATGTGGCTTCGCATGGCGCAAGCGATGGCGCGTAGGCACAGCCAGTTTGTTGTCCTCTGAATGACTACATATGATGTTGTACCATGCTTCCACATCTCGTACTCCCCAAGGTTGTATCACAACCTCATTTTGAGGCTTAATTAAAAACCCATATTATGTAATACATACTTCCGTGTAGCTTGCCAACTCGTCAGTCGAAAAGCATTCTACCACAGCACGGCAGACCCGAGAACAACACAATCAGCTCGTGGGATTGACATTCCAGCCAGACGTCCGTGACATAATGGATATTATCTGGATCTTGCCACTGGACTTTGTAGAGCCTTTTGAATATACCTCGAGCCAGATGCCTTTCCGTCATCTTTGGGGCGTGCAGGAACGTCCTTTTCTCAAATTCCTAAGGATCGAGATTCGCTGCTTCATGACTGGAAGATGGTCAAGAAGATAGCTATACCAACCGCAGCGTTTGAAACCATGCAATTGATCGCCTGGAACTTCGCGTTCCCTACTCGCGCCGAGCAAATGTTTTGGAGATACATATGTTTGAGTAATGGAATGGTTTTAGGTATTGGCTGGGCATTCGAAGCTGGCGCAATCGTTGTCTCGAAATATACAGTCGCGGGACTGCATACAGTCAGTAATTACAAGCTGCGTTGGCCGTATTGTATCTTTTTTCTGTTCCAGGCGTCATATATTTTTGCGCGAGAGTGATTGTTATCATTGAGACTATCATCAGCATTCGAGCGTTGCCGATTGGTTGTTTTCTCACCATACAATGATCCGATTTTTTACCTCATGCTTGAGATAGCTTTATACAATATGAGTTTATTCAGTTTGAAACATTGTGTGCAGATGACGAGACCGCCTTTTCCACCATGATTGCTCAGCCAAAGGGACAACCCCCTTTTCGTGCCAGGTGTAGTCCGGTCTGATGCATCCCGGCTCGGCCTTTTGCTTTTTGGGATATTGGACCGATTTCTTCAATGATGTAACCTTCTGGAGCGTATCTGTTTCCGTCATCATCGGGAAGCTTGCGACCGAGCATTCGAGTGGTCCAAGCCCGAAGACCTCATCTTCTTTTGAAGGTGGGGCGACATACCAAGGATGAGAGAGGTATTCCTTGGCACTGTACCTGCCGGTAGATATGTTCGGTTTAGCAGAGATATAATCTTTCCTTAAAGGCTCAGGTCGCGGAAGTGCAAAGTAGCGGAGGAACCACTTCCTCAACACAAGAAAGCTATTGATGAACATGATGAAGGACGCCGAAGGCTGTGGAAGTAACATCGCTTTACGAACACGCTCGCCAAGGAGAACCGATACAAGATTCTTGCCAACGTAGTTGAGCTGGTTCGGTAAATTCAAGGAAACGACATCAAGATTCGCGTTGGCTAGCTGACCGTTTGTCTTCGCAGGCACCATGTGTTTTATTTCGTACTGTAAGCTCCATTCACGTAGCTTATCAAGCTATTGGAGGCCATCCGTCCAGCCTGAACTCTGCGAGCTCAGCTCGGCAAAGGATATATTCATGGCATCGCCAATGGCTTTCCAGTATGTACCACATGCGCAAAGCTCGAGTTCTGAGCATTCGCGCCACTCATACCGACTTATCCAGCGCATGGGCTCTAGCGCAAACAGACTCGATGTGTATAGCATGTCTGAATTGGAGATTTTACCCGCTTTCTGATATCGACAATGCAGGTAGTTCATGCGCGCAATGACCTTCATGGCGCGTCCTGATGATGGCGTGTTAAGCGCAAATTCGAGTAGCAGAATACTGGTATCAGCAACGCGTTTGAAAGCCGTCTCCTTGCTTGCCAACTCGCCCGCATGTCACTAGAAGGGCGGATACGGACGGTATTCAATATGTCTACAAAAAGCATGCTTATAACAGTCTGCTCCTATGCCCTGCGGTCAACACTATTCGACGAATGTCGAAGTCACACCTTGAAGGGCGAGAAGACGATTGAAAATCCCATGAACTTGGAAAATTCGAGCTCGTTCATTTCTTTGAGGATTAATTGGGCTTGGTCTGCCGTCATCTTCATAAAATCTGAACGATTTTTCATGGCAAAGCGTTCTGGCATACTTCGCACCCTCCGGTATCGCAGACTACGAACGAGCAAGACATAGAAAGCAAGCAATACGATGAATGAAAAACTCAGCATTAATAGATTGAGAACCAAACACAGCGCACAGCAGAATTTAAGTTATTCTATTAAGCTGGGGATTTGGAAAGGGAAACGACACAAAATAAGTTACTGCAACAAGACAAGCGGCGGAACGGTTCCGGGGGATTGTTTATTTTTCCAAGTTTCTTATGGAAAAGTCACAACAGAGCAGAGCATCGCATCAAGTCATAGTGCGTGCTGGGAAGATTATCGTATACCAATGCTAATCTAACCACAAGTTTCTGAAGTCAACGTAATCTTACTCCAACCTGTCCGTTATTGTTAGTGTTTATGATGAAAGCAACGTCTAACACCAAACCTACCTCTCAATGAGATGAAGTCCCGAAGCGCTCTCGATAACGTCACTCATCTCGCCCGGCTTCAGCGCAAATGAAGCTTCCTCGAACTCTTTCTGCATCTCCCCATGACCAAAGAACCCCCTGACACCCACATTAGTCGTCATTCGGAGACATGACTTCCTTTCGACCTACAAATCTCCCCGCTTCCTCGCGCTGCTGCAGTCCGACTCGGTTACAGCCAAATCTCCCAATGTCGTCTCTTTGGACTGAATGCGATCCTGATGCTCCCTGATAATCTCCATCGCTTGCTCCTTTGACCGCGTAATATTATCCTCCTTCCAGCTGCTAGGTCTCCTGCTACCCTTATGCTTAACCAGAAGATGCGCCGCCCTGATTTTGCCCTCCTTCTGCCCCGCCGCTGCAGCTGCACTGTTACCGTCAGAGGAGCTGTGATGTGTGCCCATGTAGACTTTGAGCTTTTCGGAGTCGGTCCCTGACGGAGGTTCCCATCGTGACTCTTTGCTTGTGGAGTTGAAGTAGTATGGAAGGTTCTTGGAGTTTGAGTGTCGCACCTCCCAGTTTGGGGGAAGACCTGATGTGGAGGACTTTGTGGGGCAGGAAGGGTTAGCATTGTGTCCAAATCTGTAGTCATTTTTGTGATGCTACCATTGTGTACTGAAATGAGGCGATAGGTGAGATATCGTATAACCGAAAGACTGCAAATGGTACGTAGTTGTTGATGAAAAAGATCCGACTGAACTGCTAATCACATCAAGCAAGCGCGGGGTAATGTAGCGAAAACGTGGAAGCAAGGGGCAACCCCTTGGCAGGGTCCAAAGATCTTCAAGTAACTTGAACTCGTTCGTTGCTTTTCTTCTACTTACTTTCTCTCTCCACAAGTTGTACAACGCCTTCAACCATCACTATTGAGTTAACCAGCGATCAGTCACAAGCATGGCCTCTCCAGTCGCCAAAGCATTGGAACAACCCAGGAAGATCACCTTCCGCTTTTGTCGCGAGTGGTACCAAGTTATCCCTCACTTCAAAGATCTTCGTCAACTAACAGAACGAACAGCTCCAATATGCTCTACCCCAAGGAAGATAAGATCAGTAACACACTTATGTTCGCCTGCCGTACTTGCCAGTTTAGCGAGCCCGCAACTTCCGCCTGCATCTTCCGCAACGAACTCACGAACACTGTGGGTGAGACGGCTGGGATTACGCAGGACGTTGGATCGGATCCTACGGTGCGTGATGGCCTTGTCATTACTGTTGTGAGCGGTGACAGCGATCTCGACTGTTTGCCGCGCTGCACCAATTGTCAGAAAGAGATCTTCTGTGAGGAGTGCGGCGAGACTGATGCTGGGTTGTGGTTGGAGGTTTTTGCGGTGCAAGAAGTGGTTGTGGACAACAAGACTACCAAAAGGAACTGGAGGTGGTTCAGTGTTTTTGCTCTAATGGCAACAGACATTAAAGCCTACGCTTCTTCTAAGTTCACACACTCAAACCGAAAGAAGCTCTCAAAGGCATCAGGCTGGGAGGTGGTTCGAGGTCCTTGCTCTGATCGCAAATGAGACCCAATCTATGCTTCTCAGTCCGTACAACAGAAAACAGAGACACCAGAGATGGAGGCAGTTTGATGGTTTTTGCTCTTATCGCAGAAAGCGTCTTGCTCATCCCACTCTACACAACACCAAAAAAGCCAAAAAAAAGTGGCAAAATCACAAATCGCATAAGCCATCAGGCTAATAACGTTGACGTTTGGAAATATAGCTGCCGCGTTCAAATAAGGAATGCCCGAAGTGTCATGAGACTGAAGCGGTCTTTTTCCAGTCACAGCAGCGGACAGCTGAGACGGGAATGGTGCGTTGTAGCTTTTCCTCCCTCTCAATCAATCTTTACTGACACATGACCATAGAAACTCTACTATGTCTGCTGCAGTTGCGGTAACGTCTGGCAATAGTGAGGAGGACACTTGGATATCGCAAGGCAGGCATCAAGCGGCCGGGAGTTCGTTCAGTTCATGTTTTCCTTCACGTTTTTCCACGTTTTCTCTCGTAGATCATGGCTTTCCTTTCTGCTTTCTCATGTACGATACCCCCCCACAGCGAACAAGAATCAAAAAGATCTTGAATGTCGAACAACCTTCAGGAATTCCTGAAATATGATTATGAACTCTTAATGCTTCACTCTCGACAGTATCGCTGGCCAGTATCCCCCAAACCTTCCTTAAAATGACCTTTTTTCTCATCTCACGCATAGCCCCCTTCCCTAACAACGCCGTCTGCACCGACGAGAACCATCGCCTTCCCAGTCGAGTTGACTTGAGTAGCTCTAGGGTGCACTGAATCTTATCCCAGAAAACCCTACGGTGCACTGGGACGCCAAACTAGAAAAGCATCTTTTACATGCCCAAAAGATTCTTTCCGTTTCATACACGAACACCAGCCCTAATGTTCGAGTGGGTAGTGGGCACAAATTGGTTAACTAAAGTCCCGGGTTCAATTCCTGACCTAGGTGACGATGCCTCTAATTGGGAGATACGAGAATTGCAGGAAACTAAAGTAGTACTGGCGGGCGCAGTTGCAGGAAGTGGAATTCACCTATTGAGGAATTCGACCTCCTTGGAAAACTTAATATTTTGCTATTTTTTGATTGACTCTGAATGTTTGAGTTCACTTTCTCTTGGAGACTGCTCGGTTTATGTACTGTGTGCGATCTCTACTTTGCAGCAGCTCCGTCACATTGGCATTGCGGCATGAAGCGTGAACAGTAGTATTAGTCATTATTCATTGGATATGGCGTATATGTGAAACTACACACACTTTTCTGCGATCCCATCCATTTATGGGCGCCAAGAAGAACCAGTTGTCGTCTCTCCATCATAGATACGCAACAGACTAGAGCGAGTGAATTATACCAAGAAGAAAATCAGAAACAAATAAAGCGCCCAAAAGAAATCCAGATCCAAGCCACGTAATCATTGAGATCATCATAACATATTTTCTTCTTCCTGACTTCAAATCGCCTAAGCACTGACAGCGTTGTCATCCTGGCATTCCATCTCTGAGATCTCCCTTAGAGGACCTTGGAAGTGCTTCCTACCACGTGCGAACCAGTCGACCAAGGCGACAAGCAAGCAAAGTCCGAAAACTGGCCCGGCATAATTCATTGTGGAGCCCGTTACTTTGTTGGTTGGTGGAAAGGGCAGGAAGATGCAGATGAAGAGGCCGAAGGCCCAGGCGAAGAGATTAATGGCTAGACCGAAACGGCCGAGGCAGAAGGGCCCGAAGACAACTTTCTCGCGGCGGAGACGTTTAATGATTAAGCACGTTATGGGAATTAAGTAAGAGACAAATAAAGCGAGGCTGGACAGGGAGAGTACAGCGTTAAAGGCGACGGTGGAGCCGATGTTGATAGCGGAAAGAGCCATGACGACGGTGGTGACAACTGCAATCGCTCGTGCGGGGATGCGGTATGTTGGGTGGACCTGGATTTTGTTAGAATGGTTGAACACTAAGAGAGGGCACTCCTCACACGTGAAACCCATTTCGAGTGCGGCAAGCCACCATCCCGAGCGAAAGCCCATGTCAGACGTGACACAGACGCCATGATCCCAAACGTCGAGGCGAAAGCGATAATGATGATGCCGGCCATCATCGCTGTTGTTGCCTTCTGTGACTGAGTGGCCCGATAGAAGATTTCTATAATGGGGTAGCCAGTGTTGGTGTTCAAGGCAGCCTCAACATTGCCGATACTGTAAAGCAGACCGATTAGGAACGCGAAAGCCATCGACCCGTTGATGGCAATAGTAAGTAAGAGAATCCTCGGAATCGTTTTCGATGCTTTTCGAACTTCCTCGCTCATATGAATGGCGCCGTCAAATCCGACAAAACAGTACACTACTGTGAGGAGGCCAACACACCAGGAGGTGCCATCGGAATAACCACCACTGTTGTTCAAGGATGATTTCCAAACAAAATCGTTGGTGCTGCGAGGTGCGAGAGTGATAAGAGGCACTATGAAGGAAGTTAGAAAGTGTTGTCCACGTTTAAAAGTGTTGCTCACCAAGAAGAGCAACGAAAAAGGCGACGTGGCAAACACCACCGAGCAGTTCAATCATGGGTAGCAGCTTAACGAAAAAGACATTAATGACGAAAGTAATGAGCATGAGTGCCCATATCAGAAGAGTTCCATGCCATCTTTTAGCGTGTTGCGCATAATCAGGATAGTTGAAGATCATGAGTCCTTGGATCTCTGTGGCTGTCAGATAGGTGACACTCGTGGCAGTCGCTTGCCAGGCAAAAACCGTGATCCATCCTGTGAGGTACCCGTCAGAACCTTGCGATACGCTGAGATCTTACTGACCAACCTTGCATCCATGATACAAATCTAGCAGCTTTCCTTGGAGCAAAGACGTAGGTCCAGTGATATTGTGCGCCGGCTATTGGACAGATTGAGGCCATTTCAGCCAGTGATGCAGCTAGGGCCATTGTACCAAAGATAGATAGAATCATGCCATAGACAAGAGAGACAGGACCACCGTTTGTAAGACCAGCAGCGAAGGTACTGCTTGTCATTAGCGGTTGTACACCAGCCTTGAGTTTGGTTCAAACTTGCCTGCTCACAGCCTCCCAAGATGCCAAAAGTGTACTAGAAAGAGCTAGGATTGAGAAGAAGCCAAAGTTCCTCTGTCAAAAGAGTAATCAGTTGAGGGCTCTGCGCCGATAAAGTGAAGCAGGCAATTGGGACTTACGTTAAGCTGTTGCTTCTTGCCCATTTGGGCCATTATTTGTCCATCTCTTTCCTGGTTCACACCCTTGGCAGCGTACACCAGATCTTTCATTCCCATGCCATTCATGATAAATTTGGTTGGAGAGTTGTTCAAGGTGAAAGTCAAGCGAGTAACGGAGTAAAAAAGATCTTGCTGAACTAAGGAAAAGAGAGTTTGTAGATGGCAATGGCAGTGGAGGAGGGTAAAGAGGTAAAAGAAGAACAAAGAGTGGAAGGGGAGAGGAGAGGAGAAGAAAGGTATTTAGGTTGAAGAAACTCGTATGTAGACTGGAATGAGTTTGCTGGGCGGTTTGATATTTTTGTTGTCATCACAGTAATGTGGGGTTGGAAAAATTGAGAAGGTAACCTAGCATAAGAGCGACAGCGTCCCACTTTCACCGCTTCCTTCGCTACGCAGATGCACGAGGAGGTATTATTACCAGCAACTCACGTCTTCGAAGCTCAAATTCAGGCCAGATCGTGAGGGAGGGATACGAATGAGATCGTAACAAGGTACTGATGCTCCAACCTGGCGAAGCAGCGCGTACGGACCGAAACGGCTAGTGGAATGATCTGCACGTCGTTCGACACATGGTGGTTAACGCTGTCAAATGTACAAAACTGGAACACCCATGTGGCTTGGAGCGTGTCATTGTCGGCTTTCGCATGCCGCCCCGCTTGCTGCACGAGGAAGCGAAAGGACCATCATCATGAACTACTTGTGTACGCTGCGCCTAATGTTCTAAAACTGAGCCGAGATTTTGAAGGTTCGTCCTCTACAAAATATTTCTATGGAATTAGGATGGTGTTATAACGCCCGACCGGGGGAACAAACACATCCTGGTGCCGCCCGCTTTACCATTCTTTATTGGCGGGAAAGACAAGAGACAGGTTCAGGAGAAGACAGATGAAGTAGCCAAGGGTAGCGGCTGCATGCATCATTTCATTTTCGTCCATTTCACTCACATAAACGCAGGATGATAGCGGAGATATGAGGATACAAAAGCTTGAACTCTCTTGCCTGTCAAAAACGGTATCGTCTTTGGTAACGAATTTCTCTTATGAAAAGTTCGATCATCTTCCTATAGAATTTACATAAAGAGTGTCAGTATGCATCTCTGGGGGACTACCAGGGTATGTTCAGACAACACAGTAACGAGTAAGAATACGCTTACTAAGCTAAATATACTAAGCCAAAATGAGTTAAAATGTACCCGTGGTGACCATTTAATGAACTTCAGGCACGGCCAAGCGCATGAAATGCAAGCAGCCGTGACCCGCAACGTGCCTGCAGAGGCGGTTGTTCCAGTACAAGGACAGCAATCGACCAGGCACAATCACTCTGTCACAGTGCAGCAACGAATGACATAACTGGAACTTCTTAGCAACCTCGCTTACCGAAATGCTAGGAGACTGTGAGGTTGTGAGGGTATTGGATGTGGCAATTTATACCAGAACTTACGTTTCTTACCGGTCATCGCTTCAATGCAAGCCTGGATATTCAGCACCCACCTGATTGCCCCTTACGAGTCAAGCCTGGTTTCTCACTGTCTCAAGGATCTTTAATCTTTCATTTTACCGACAAACACTGAGCACAGTAATATAACTTGTGCCGCGCCGAAGTGCTATGGCAATGTCCGAGATTTGAACAAGAGAAAAAGTGCAAAGTCGAGCATCATAATTTAGTTTATAACTCATACTTTTGTTGCAGTATAGCAGTTGTATAAGTTTTCCAAGATCTCGTCCTTCTCGCACTCTCCACGTGGAGCTGACGTTGTCTCTCGCTTCATGCTCATATTTGTACATGTACTACATTCACCAGAATCGACTCTATAGAAATATCAATCAAATAATGCACTCACCCCTTTCATCCATCATTGTCTTTGATCTCAATGTTTAGCGATGATGACTGTCTCCAGAGAACACCACAGATATACAGATTATCGGAACTTGCAGATCTCAAAATATCTCGTATGGCCCAGAATGGCTGTTACCCCGCAGCCGTGGAACACTGGTTTGTTTGATCGTGACACTTTGACTCGAGAGCGAGTTGCTCTCGAAGCCTTATTTTCTGGAATCGCTTTCACTTCATTTTTGCCCGCCACAAATAACTCTTCTCAGGTCTCTTCTCCTCACAACTTTCACAACCATGATCAACATTTCCACCGGCATGTTATTTGCACGTCAAGCTGGCGCCTTACCTCCTCTTGAGCAAGCGTCATCAACAAATCATGGGCCTTATCTTGTGTCTGCGTCTTACACCTTACTCATTCTCATGATCATCGTCGTGCTATTCCGACTCATATCTCGTTACCTCGTTTCAAACCCGAAGCTTGACGATCTCTTCATTTTTCTAGCTTCTACGGTCGCCATCGGACAGAGCATCTTAGTGCAGTTCGCTGCCGACCAAGGCCTGGGAAGGCATCAGCCTAGTCTCTCTGAGACCGAGTTTGCGCAATTCTCCAAGGTTAGACCATATCCATTGTTAGCACTGAAATGAATAAGTTAACATGTGCAATAGTTCAACTATGCCGCACAACTTCTCTTCATCGTTGTTCTCGTATTCTCCCGCCTCTCTGTCAGCGCTTTGATCAATTCATTGCGCCCCAGCCGAAGCAATCAACTCGCCAATCGAATCTGTGCTGGTTTTATCATCATCTGGGGAGTTATTGCACTGTTCAGTCTGGCATTTCCATGCACAACTCCTTATCCATGGATGCCCAATTCTCACAACACTTGCGTCAATCGTCCTGCACTCTACACTGCGATCGATATCACAAGTATTTTGACAGATCTCAGTCTCATAATCATTCCGATTTTCGTCATGCTCAAAGTCCAAGTCACTTGGACAAAGCGAGCAACGGTCATCTCTCTCTTCGGTCTCCGTCTTTTGGTTATCACAATCACGGTAATGAAACTAGTAATTTCGCATGAGTACTTTGCAAATATCTCTACCACAGCAGGAGTGAGCACACGCAAAGGAAGCACTGAAAATGACGGGACTTGGACTCTTCTCATCCCCACCATCTGGCGCCAAGCTGAAATGATGCTCTCGATCATCTGCGCTTGCCTTCCATCCCTCAAGCGGCTGCTAGAAGGAATGCGTCCGGGTCTCAACGGTGTTTCCATTCCCCTAGCTCTTGAACACTCACTCTCAACCGCTTACGATCAGGACTGCGTACGCGCCAATTTCGACAGTCACAATCGCAGCGTCCAATTCGGCAGCCCCGGCGGCAAGCGTCCTTCCGACGCCGGACTCACCGCCACCAACACTTCCAGCGAAGGAAGCAGCGGCACATTGCTACCAGGCATTAACAAGACCAAGGTCAAGACAGGCAAGAAAGTGGCGACGCCCGA
>Ga0160429_1001558_pt1 | contig 12617 bp, 8 predicted proteins | sample SolpanmetagenomR_FD_108199 | JGI IMG/M metagenome (GOLD analysis project Ga0160429, IMG submission 108199) | Solar panel surface microbial communities from Lawrence Berkeley National Laboratory, California, USA - R | ecosystem: Engineered > Built environment > Solar panel > Unclassified ... | reverse complement strand
GTCAGCACGCTCACCACTTCCACGTGGCTGGTCTGCGGGTAGAAGTCGTGCGGGGTCACCTCGCCCAGGGTCCAGCCGCGCCGCGTCAGGTCGCCCACATCGCGCGCCCAGGTGGCCGGGTCGCAGCTCACGTACACCACTTTCAGCGCCGAGCTATCGTGCAGGGCGTCGCGGGCCATCTCGGAGAGGCCCACCCGGGGCGGATCGACCACAGTCACGCCCGCCTGCAGGGAGGAGTGGTACAGCTGCGCGGCGTCGCCGTCTCGGAAGGTCATGTTGCGCGTTCCGGCTTCACGCACGTCGTGGCGGCCCCGCGCCAGCGCGTCGAAGTCGGTGTCGAGCACCACCACACGGCCGAAGTTGGGGGCCAGATGCCGCCCGATGGCTCCGCTGCCGCCATACAGGTCGACGGCCATCGGCCCCTGACCGGCCAGCCGCGCGGCATGGATGTACGCCAGCCCCGCCGCTTCGGGGTTGATCTGCGCGAAGCCCGAGGCGTTCACGCTCACCTGCACCTCGCCGTACTGTTCCTGAATCTCGCTCTCGCCCGCGATGAGCTGCACGCCCGCCGCGAAGCGCCGCGCCGCCGGGGCGGCGAGGGTCACACCCACCACGCCGCAGTCCATCAGCTCGTCGGCAGCCTTCAGGTAACTCTTCGGCTCACCGGGACCGATCAGGGTCGCCACCACTTCGCCGGTCAGGCGGCTGCCGCGCAGGCTGATCTCCTGCACCCCTTCGAGCTTGCTCACGTCGAGTACCCGGATCACGGCGGCGATGTTCTCCATGATCAGCGGGTCGGCGTCTACGGAAAGCGCGTCGTTGCTGCGGCGCTCGCGGTAGGCGAGGCCCTGCGGCGTCACGAGGTACTGGGCGGTGTTGCGGTAGGCCCACTCGCGCGGACTGGGCACCGTCTCGGCCACCGCCTCCACCTGCTCGGCGCTCAGCTTGCCGATGCGGCTCATCGCCTCCTGCACGAACTCGCGCTTGTACCGCAACTGGGCCGGGTAACTGGCGTGCGCGAGGTCGGTGGTCGGCAGTTCGGGGGCCTGCACCCGGTCGGGGCTGGGGGTCAGCACCTCACGGGTCACGCCCTGCTGCACGCCCTTGCCGGCCCGCACATCGGCGCGCACCGTCTCGCCCGGCAGCGCGCCCCGCACCAGCACCACGCCGGCCTCGGTGCGGGCCAGCCCCAGGCCGCCCGCCACCACCTTCTCGATCTTCAGCTCCATCGGCACCGGAGGGCTCTGCACCCTGGGCTCGGCCGCGGCGCGGTACTCAGCCTTGCGCTCCGCCTTCTTCTGTTCGGGGCTGCGCCGGTCGAAGGGCGGCCTATCGGTCTTGCGGGCGTCCTTGCGCTGATCCGGCTTTCCGCTGTTCGGTTTTCTGGCTGGTGAACCTTTGGTCATGGTCGTTCCCCTTCTGTGCGGCGGCCCGCAGCATCGGCTGCGCCGCGTGGTGAATCCTGGTTTCTGAACACCCGCATAGAGTGGCGGTGTCAACGAACATCTCCGGGAGAAGGGTTCTCCTGAGATCAAACAACGTACAGAGCGGGCCTGAAGCTTTTGGGTCCAGACGGCGCGGCCTTGAACGCGCAGCGCGGCTCTGCACGGAGCGTCCGGGTCATTGTAGGCGAAAAACAGCGGGGCAGCAGAAAGCGGAACCGGATTGCTCCAGTTCCGCTGTGGATCCGGCGAGATTACGCGCCGGGCTGCGTCCCCTTGCTCAGCCCGGAGGGCGGCGGGGTGGTCTGACTCATTTCCGGCTTCTCGAGCAGCAGCAGGTCGAGCACCTCGCCCACCTGCTCGGCGATATGGATGTTCAGGTCGGCGCGGATGCTCTCCGGCAGGTCCTGCAGGTTCGGCTCGTTGTCGCGGGGCACGATCACCTCGCGGATGCCGCCCTGGTGGGCTGCCAGCAGCTTCTCCTTGAGGCCGCCGATCGGCAACACCCGGCCGCGCAGGCTGATCTCGCCGGTCATGGCGACGTCCATGCGGGCGGGCCGGCCGGTGATGGCCGAGGCCACGGCGGTGGCGATGGTGATGCCGGCCGAGGGGCCGTCCTTGGGTGTCGCGCCGTCGGGGAAGTGCACGTGCAGGTCGAGCTTCTTGTAGAACTCGGGGTCTGCGCCGTACTCCTCGGCGTGAGCGCGGAGGTAGGCCACCGCCGCCGACACGCTTTCCTTCATCACGTCGCCGAGCGAACCGGTCATGTTGATCTTGCCGCTGCCGGGGGTTGCCAGCGCTTCGACGGTCAGCATGGTGCCGCCCACCGAGGTCCAGGCGAGGCCCTGCGCCACGCCCACCTGCGCTTCCTTCTCCATGCGCTCGGGGCGGTGCAGCGGCACGCCGAGGTAGCTCTGCACGTCGGCCTCGTCGATGACCTTCATGCCCTCCCAGGGCTTCTCGAGCAGCTCACGGGCGGCCTTGCGGGCCAGCTTGCTGATCTGGCGGTCGAGGTTACGCACGCCCGACTCCTGGGTGTAGCCCTCGATCACCCGGCGCAGCGCGGCGTCGGTGACTTCCAGACGCTCGCTCAGGCCGTGACCGCGCAGCTGCCGGGGCAGGCGGTAGCGCTTGGCGATCTCCAGCTTCTCCAGCTGCGTGTACCCGGGGATGGTGATGACTTCCATGCGGTCGAGCAGCGGGCGCGGGATGGTCGAGAGGCTGTTCGCGGTGGTGATGAACATCACCTGCGACAGGTCGTACGGCACTTCGAGGTAGTGGTCCTGGAAGGTGTGGTTCTGCTCGGGGTCGAGCACTTCCAGCATCGCGCTGCTCGGGTCGCCGCGCCAGTCGCTGCTCATCTTGTCGATCTCGTCGAGCAGCATGATCGGGTTGACCACAGCGGCATTCTTCATGCCCTGGATGATGCGGCCCGGCATGCTGCCGATGTAGGTGCGGCGGTGGCCACGAATCTCCGACTCGTCACGCACGCCGCCCAGCGCCATGCGGATGAACTTGCGGTTGAGCGAGCGGGCCACGCTCTTGCCGAGGCTCGTCTTGCCGACGCCGGGAGGGCCCACGAGGCACAGGATCGGGGCGCGCAGTTCGGCGTCCTCGATGCGCTCTTCGGCCGAGCGCTGCTTCTTGACGCCGTTCTCGTCGAGCTCGTCGGGCTTGTGGGTCAGCTGGCGCACGGCCAGGAACTCCAGGATGCGCTCCTTGACGTCGTCGAGGCCATAGTGGTCGTCGTCGAGAATCTGACGGGTGCGCACGATGTCGAGCACTTCCTCATCGCGCTTGCTCCACGGCACATCGACCAGCCAGTCGATGTAGTTGCGCACCACGGTGCCCTCGGGGCTACCGCCGGGCGTGCGCTCCAGGCGCAGCAGTTCCTTGAGCGCCTTCTCCTTGACCTCGGCGGGCATGCCGGCTGCCTCGATCTTCTCGCGCAGCGCCTCGACCTCGGCCGGGCCTTCCTCGCCGCCGCCGAGCTCCTTGCCGATGGCCTTCATCTGCTCGCGCAGGTAGTACTCGCGCTGGTTGGAGTCCATCTGCTCCTTGACCCGGCCGGCGATCTTCTTGTCCATATTGAAGCGTTCCAGGTCGCGGCCCAGCAGCTTCACCACCGTCTCCAGGCGGGCCCGGACGCTCAGCGTCTCGAGCACGTCCTGCTTCTCCTCGTTCGTCCAGGTGGCGTGGTGCGCGATCTGATCGGCGAGTTCGCCGGCGCCCTGCAGGCCCTTGATGGCGTCGAGCTGGTAGTTGTCGAGCCTCAGGCTCTTGTTCTGGCGCTGGTATTCTTCGAAGCCGTTCTTGGCCTCCTGCATGAACACCTGCACTTCACGCTCGGCGGTCTCGCCGGTCGCAGGGACGTCCGAGAGCGTCTCGACGCGCACGCGCATGGTGGCGCCGGGCACCTGCTCGAGAATGCGCACGCGCTCCTGCACCTCGACCAGCACCTGATAGGTGTTGTCGGGCAGGCGCACGAGCTGCTTGAGGACGGCCAGCACGCCCACGTCGTACAGCTCGGCGAGGGTCGGGTCATCGGTGCGGCTCTCACGCTGAGTGACGAGCAGCATGCGGCGGTCGGACGCCTGCGCCTCGTCGACGCTGCGCTTGCTCTTGGGGCGGCCGACATCCACCTGCGTGGTCACTCCGGGCAGGAACACCAGATTTCTCAGGGCAACAACGGGTAATTCCCAGTTCATTCGGACTCCTTACACGGCGGGTGGTGGATGATGGCAGGAACAGCAATTGGGGCACTATAGCGCGGGCCCCGCTGTGAAATGAATAAGAAACCACCCAGCCTGAACCAGAGTCTACGGGTTCGTGGGCGGGGTGGCTGTAATCTTGATTGCTAACTTTGATGCAACTCTTTATGCAGACTTCTTGAGTCCCTTAGACTCAAGGAGCTTCAGCGGATGCTCGATGTGGTCGAGGTCGAAGCGCATCGCCTTGATCTTCTCGATGGGCAACTCGAACAGCAGGTCGGTCATCGCGCGCTCCAGCACCGCCCGCAGGCCACGCGCCCCGGTGCCGCGCAGCTTGGCCTGCCGGGCCACCTCGAGCAGCGCGCTCTCGGTGAACGACAGGTCGATGCCCTGGAAACCGAACAGCGTCTGGTACTGCTTGATGATGGCGCCGGTCGGCTCGGTCAGGATGCGCACCAGCGCGGCCTCGTCGAGTTCCTGAAGCTGCACCACCAGCGGCAGACGGCCCACGAACTCGGGAATCAGCCCGAACTTCACGAGGTCTTCCGGCTGGAAACGCACCTCGGCCGACTCGTCGCCCTTGTGCTCGCTGCCGAAGCCCAGGCTGCGGATGTTGGTGCGGGCGCGGGTGATGTCGGCGATGCCGTCGAAGGCGCCGCCCACGATGAACAGGATGTTCTTGGTGTTCACCTGCACCAGTTCCTGCTGGGGGTGCTTGCGCCCGCCCTGCGGCGGCACCTGGCTCACCGTACCCTCGATGATCTTCAGCAGGGCCTGCTGCACGCCCTCGCCCGACACGTCGCGGGTGATGCTGGTGCCTTCAGACTTGCGGGCGATCTTGTCGATCTCGTCGATGTAGATGATGCCGCGCTCGGCCGCCGCCACGTCGTAGTCGGCTGCCTGCAGCAGGCGCACGATCACGTTCTCGACGTCGTCACCGACGTAGCCGGCCTCGGTCAGGGTGGTGGCGTCGGCGATGGCGAACGGCACTTCCAGCATCTCGGCCAGCGACTGGGCCAGCAGCGTCTTGCCGGTGCCGGTCGGCCCGACCAGCAGGATGTTGCTCTTGCCGAGGTTGGCGTCGGGATGTGCGAGGCGCTGGTAGTGGCTGACCACCGCGACCGCCATCGCCTTCTTGGCCTCGTCCTGGCCGATCACGAACTCGTCGAGGTAGGCCTTGATCTCCTTCGGGCTCGGCAGTTCTTCGAGCGCGAACTCGGACCCGGCGGGCTTGTTCTGCTTGACGAGGTCGCTGGCCCGCTCGGCGCACTCGTTGCAGATGAAGGCAGCCCGCCCCGGCGCCTCGATCAGCTGGGCGATCTGCGGATGACTGCGACCGCAGAAGGAACATTTGTCTGCCATGTGCCAGCCTCCTTTATTTGTCCGCCCGCGACTCGCGGGTATCGGCGATCACTTCGTCGATCAGGCCGTACTTCAGCGCCTCTTCGGGGTTCATGAAGTAGTCGCGCTCCATGTCCCGCAGCAGCTTCTCGTGCGGCAGGTCGGTGTGCTTGTTGTACACGTCGACCAGGCGGTCGCGCAGGTACAGCGTCTCCTTGGCCTGCACCTCGACGTCGGGGGTGTTGCCCCGGAAGCCGCTCGACCCCTGGTGGATCATGATGCGCGAGTTGGGCAGGGCCTTTCTCTTGCCCTTGTCGCCGGCCATCAGCAGCACGCTGCCCATGCTCATGGCGATGCCCACGCAGATGGTGCTCACCGGCGCCTTGATGTAGCGCATGGTGTCGTAGATGGCGAGCCCGGCGTACACCTCACCGCCCGGGCAGTTGATGTACATCTGGATTTCCTGGTCCGGATTCTGAGAATCGAGCAGCAGCAGCTGCGCCACGATGGTGTTGGCGACCTGCGAGTCGATGGGGGTGCCCATGAAGATGATGCGGTCTTTGAGCAGCCGCGAGTAGATGTCGTACATCCGCTCGCCGCGCCCGGTCTGTTCGATCACGTATGGAATGACGCTCATGGCGGGCATTATCGCACGCGCCGCCTGTGGGAACGTGTCACAACTCCGACATGGGCGCGCGGCCGCATCGGCCCGGACGCCGTTTCGGCCGCCGCGGGCCGCCGGGGCACACGGTCCGGGCCTGCGGTCTGGGCAAGCGCGTGTGCTGAGCCACCAGCTGATCTACGCTGGGCCGCGTGCCGACCTCGACTCCCGCCACGACTGCGGCCGCGACGCCCGTCGCCGCTTCTGCCCGCTCGGGCGTGCTGCTGGCCCTCGTGGCCGCCCTGGGATTCTCCAGCCTGGGCGTGCTCGGCAAGCTCTCGGGGCAGGTCGGTCTGCCCGCGCTGGCCGCGCTGCCCTGGCGCTTCGCCCTGGTGGCGGCGCTGCTTTTGCCGTTCAGCCGCGGCCTGAGCTGGCACACCCGCGGCAGGATGTTCGGGGTGGGCCTGCTGTACTGCCTGGCGACGCACGCCTATTTTCTGGCACTGGGACGCATCTCGGCCGGTAGCACCTCGCTGCTGCTGTACCTCGCGCCCGCCTTCGTGCTGCTGTATCTGGCGCTTTCGGGCCGCCGGCCGACCCGGATTCAGCTGGGGGCCATCGCCTTCACGCTGGCTGGGCTGGGCCTCGTGGTGGGGCTGCCGGGCCCGGCCGACCACGACCCGCTCGGCATCGGTGCGGGCGTGCTGGCTGCCGCGCTCTACGGCCTGTACCTGCTCGGCTCGGAGCGCTGGCTGAGCGCGGTGCCGCCCCTGGCCAGCACCGCCTACATGTCGCTCAGTGCGGCGCTGTATTTCGCCCTGCTGGGCGGCACCCTCGGCCAGCTGGTGGTGCCATCGGGGGCGGCGCAGTGGGGCGTGGTGCTGGGGCTGGCGCTGCTGCCGACGCTGGTCGCAGTGCCCGCGCTGTACGGCGCGATTGCCCGCATCGGCGCGGCGCGGGCCTCGGTGGTCGCCAGCACCGAACCGCTCTGGACAGTGCTGCTCGCCTCGCTCTTCCTGGCCGAGCCGCTGCGGGCCGGGGTGCTGCTGGGCGGCGCGTGTATCCTGGCGGGCGCGGTGCTGGCCCAGTGGAAAGGAAAGGCGGTCGCGGCCCCGCTGGAACTGTAGAACGTAGAACAAGGCCTCGATCTTTCTGGGAGCCCAGCTGTCGACGCCAAACCTTTCGAATCACGCTGCCCGGCTGCCCATTATGTGCTCGTCGCCAGTCTGTCTAGGGCGGTTCAGCACATCCGATCTTCTCATCCACCGCTCAGTGTAAGAATGTTCACATGATCAACGGATTCCGGGATTTTGTTCTGCGTGGCAACGTGGTTGATCTGGCCGTCGGCGTGGTGACCGGAGCGGCCTTCGCGGCCCTGGTCGCGGCGTTTGGGGCGGCATTCCTGAACCCGCTGGTCAAGCTGGTGACGGGCGGCAGCAAGGTAGGTGGGTCGTTTTTCATCAACGGCGTCGAGTTTCCCTACGGCAGTTTCATCACCGCCGTCATCACCTTCCTGCTCACCATGACCGTCATCTACTTCGTGGTCGTGGTGCCGATGACCGCCGCCGTCAACCGCCTGAAGCGCGAGGACAAGCCGGCCGTCGCTCAGCCCAGCAACGAAGAGAAGCTGCTGGTCGAGATTCGCGACGCCCTGCGCAACCGCTGAGCCGCCGTTTTCACCGGGGCCGCCTGCCGTGACGGGGGTGGCCCCTGCCGTACTCTCCCGGCCTGTTGCCGCTATCATCGCTGCACTGATGTCCAGACGCCCTGCCCGCCCCGGAAAACGTGCCGAACCCGAACCGATCCGGGCCACCAGCATGTGGCGGGTCGATCAGGTGTTCCTGGCCCGCAGCGGCGTGCGCACCGAGGTGATCTCCAGCCTCGTCAACGACCACGGCGGGCTGCGCAACCTGTCGGTGGTGGCCCCGACCGAAGATCCGGCCGAGGCGGTGCGGCACGCGGCCCGCTTCGTGGCCGGGAAGGGCAACGTGTCGAGCGCCCGCAACGCCCGTGTGCGCTGGGCCAGAGAGCAGGCGGCCACCGAGCAGGACGATCTGGTGCGCGACCGGGCCCTCGAGGACGAGTTTCTCGATGCCTTCGAGGAAACGCTGCAGGAAATCCGAGACCGGATGCGTTGAGGGCGGAGGGTACCGCCGCGTGACCGGGATGACTCCGCCGTTTTGGGCGTGACCTGTGACAAGTCTGCAAGCTTCCAGATGTGATGCTGGAGGCACGCTCAACAGGCCCCGAACGGGGACGGGAGACCTTGATGCCAGACCAGACACCGTCGATTCCCTCGACCCTCTCCGATTACAAGAAGATCCGCGCGGAGAGCGTCGGTGGCCTGTCGGCGGTCGATGAAGCGGTCAGCGCGCCGGTGAACAGGCCGGAACCGATGGAAAGTGTTCCAGACGAACCAGGCCTGAACGAACCGGGCCTGAGCGAAGCGGGGCGGCCGCCTTCTTCCGGCCCGGCGGTCGGTGAGGGCAGCGGGTACGAGGCACACATCCTGGGCAACATTCAGGACGCGGTGATCGTCTTCGACGAGGCCGTGCGCCTGCAGTACGCCAACGAGGCGGCCCGGCAGCTGTACGACATCGTGCCGGAAGATTACGGCCAGCCGGGCGTCTGCCCGTTCGAGGTGTGCTGGCTGAGCGCGGACGACGAGCAGTCGGCGATCGCGGCGGCGATGTCGCATCAGGTCTGGCGCGGCGAGGTGAACCACATTCTGAAAACCGGGCGGAAGATCCGGGTGGGCCTGACGCTGCAGCCTGTGCTGGACGAAAGTGGCGGGCCACGCGGCACGGTGGGCATCGTCCGCGACCTGAGTGAGGAGTACCGGCGCCGGCAGCAGATGACGCTGGTCGAGCAGGTGGCGGTCAAGACCAGCGACGCCGTGTTCATCGCTTCAGCGTCCGGTGGCGAGCTGGACAGCCGCCTGCAGTTCATCTACGTCAATGCGGCCTTCACCCGCCTGACCGGGTACAGCGAGCAGGAGATCATGGCCGACGTGGGGCGGCTGTATGGCCCGCGCACCGACGTGACGGTGCTGCGCGACCTGCTGCGGGCCTACCGGGAGCAGCGGCCCACCCGGGTCGAACTGGTGATCTACGACCGCGGCGGCCAGCCGATCTGGGTGGAGTGCGGCGTCACCACGGCGCTGCTGGAGCACACCGAACGGCCGGCCTGGATCGGGATCGTGCGCGACATCAGTGAGCAGGTGAGGCGGCGCACGCTCGACCGCGACCGCAGGCACCTGCTGGAAGCGGCGCTCCATCAGCCGAGGGACGCGGTGATGGCGCTGGTGATCGGTATGCTGGAGCAGCAGTTTCCGGGCATGCAGGTGGCGCTGGTGCTGCACATGCCCGGCGAGGTGGCCTCGACGCTGTACGGCTCGGCCGCCTTCTCTGCCGAGCTGGGCTTGGAGCAGATGGCGACCATGCGCCGCATCTGGAGTGAGGGGCTGGGAGAGCGGCAGGAGCTTCACCCCGCGCAGTCTGCGGCACCTTACAGCGTCGTCGGCTCGCGCCACTGCTGGAGTTTTCCCCTCCGGAGCGAGGCGCACGGGGTGCTTGGTGTGCTCAGCCTGCTGTCGGGCGACGCGCCCGAGCAGGCGCTCCATCCGCAGTCCGCAGTGTCACAGGCCAGGGGGGCCGAGTTCGGGGCCGAGGGCCAGGAACTGCTCGAAGACACGGCACGCCTGGTGGCGGTGATTCTGGAGCGCGAGCGGGCGCTGCAGAACTTCGAGGCGCTGGCGCGGGCCGACGCCCTGACCGGGCTGCCCAACGCGGCGCGCTTCGACGAGGCGCTGGCCGAGCGCGTCGGGCGTGGCCGTTCGTCCGGTCAGGGCGAGCGGCTGGTGGTGGGTCTGATCGACCTCGACCGCTTCAAGGAGGTCAACGACACGCTGGGGCACGCTTCCGGCGACGCCCTGCTGAAAGGAGTGGCCGCCCGGCTGAGTGAGGTGCTGCGCGCGGACGAACTGGTGGCCCGGATGGGCGGCGACGAGTTCCTGCTGCTGCTGTGTCTCAGGCCCGGCGAGGAGCTGAGCGAGGTGGCCGCCCGGCTGCGCGGCGTGCTCGATCCGCCGATCGACGTGGCCGGACGGGAACTGTTCGTACATGCCAGCATCGGGCTGGCGGTGTTCCCCGACGACGCGGCCGAGGTCGGAGAACTCAAGCGGCTGGCCGACACGGCGATGTACGTCGCCAAGCGGCAGGGGCTGGGCTGGTCGCACGCCGGCCACACCGGGACGCCCCGCACCTCGCTCAGCCTGAGCCTGGAAACGGACCTGCACCGCGCCCTCGAGAGGGGCGAACTGTTTCTGGCGTACCAGCCGCTGGTGCAGGCCCGCACCCGCAAGCCGGCCGGGGTGGAGGCCCTGCTGCGCTGGCAGCACCCGACCCTGGGCGTCGTCTCGCCGGCCCGGTTCATCCCGGTCGCCGAGGCCAACGGCCTGATCGTGCCGTTCGGGGCCTGGATGATGCGTCAGGCGATGCTTCAGGCGGTGTGCTGGCACGCCACGCAACCGCAGTTGCAGCTGCACCTGAACCTCAGCGCCCGGCAGTTTCTGCACCCGGACCTGCCGGTGCTGGTAGGGAGCCTGCTGCAGGAGAGTGGGCTCGACCCGGCGCGGGTCACGCTGGAGATCACCGAGGGCACGCTGCTCGACCCCCAGAATGCCCAGGACATTCTGGCGCGGCTGCGTGGCCTGGGGCTGCGCCTCGCCATCGACGACTTCGGCACCGGCTATTCGAGTCTGGCCTACCTCAAGCAGTTTCCGATCCAGGGCCTGAAGATCGACCGGTCGTTCATCGCCGGGCTGCAGCGGAGCACAGACGACCCGGAGACGCCGAGCAGCCCCGACCTGCACAGTCCGGACGCCAAGATCGTGCGCTCCATGATCGGGCTGGCGCAGAGCCTGGGCCTCTCGACGGTGGCCGAGGGCGTCGAGACCTGGGAACAGGCGCAGGCCCTGGCCCTGATGGGCTGCGACGTCCTGCAGGGCTACCTGTTCGCCAAGCCGCTGTCGCCCGAACAGTTCGGGGCCTACCTGCAGCGCACGCTGGGGGAAGCCGCGGTTCAGCTCGAGAGTTGAGGCTGGAGGGTCGAGCGCCGTCAGTCGGCGGCCAGCGGCATCCGGGTGTTCAGCGGCCGTGTTCGCAGGGCGCTCAGCAGGGGCAGGAGCGCCAGCACGGCGCAGGTGAGCGACAGTGGCGCGAAGCCCCAGCGGGCGATCACGGCCCCGCCGGCCAGTGTGCCTACACCGGCGGCGAGGTAGCCCAGCGCGTCCACCTGTCCCTGTACCCCGGCGCGTCCGGCCAGGGCCTTGCTGCCCGCGACATAGCACAGGTTCCAGCCGAGGCCCAGCAGGAACATGCTGCCCGGCAGCCACGCGCCGCTCAGCAGGGCGGTGAGTGCGGCCGACAGCAGCAGCAGCGCCCCCGACACGTAGCCGAACCGGCTGCCCAGGCGGTCGAGCAGCGGCCCGGTGAGCCAGCCGAAGCCGAACATTCCGGCGATGTGCACCGTCACCAGCCCGGCCACCTGCAGGTGGTCCATGCCCATGTGATGCGCTCGCAGCGGCGTGAGGCTCATCAGCGTGACCATCAGCCCCTGCGAGGTGGCGACGGCCAGCGCGGGCCAGCGCACGGCGGGGTCGCTCAGACGGTCGGGGGAAGCCGTCTGCACCGGGGCCGGACCCGCCGCAGGCACAGGTTGCCGCTCGGGTTTCCAGAGCAGCGTCAAGGCCGCGCCGAGCAGCAGGAAGGCGGCAGCCAGCAGCCAGCCTGCCGCCTCGGTGCTGGTGTTCAGGCGCTCGGCCAGGGTACCGAGCGGCCCCGACAGCAGGCCCGAGAACACCGAGCCGAGCACCGAGGCCAGCATCATCACACCTAGCACGCCGCCGCGCACCCGTTCCGGCACGCTCTCGGCCACCGCGTACCGCGCCTGCTGGTAGCCGCCCTGTGCCGCGCCGACCAGAGCCGCGCCGAGCAGAAACAGCGGCACGAGTCGCTGCCACGCGCCGACGAAGCCGAGCACCGCGCCCAGCCCGCCGAGCAGATAAGCGCCCACCAGCCCGGACCGCCGACCGAGCCGCAGCATGGCGGCGCCGAACAGCCCGGCCGACCCTGCCGCCGCCAGTGTGACGATGGTGCTGGGCAGCCCTGCCAGCCCCTCCTGGCCGAGGCCCGACATCACGAGGCTGGCGAGCACCGTGCTGGCGGTGGTGGCTCCGGTGGCGAGCGCCTGTGCCAGAAACAGCAGCACGAGGCCCCTGGAAGGCCGGAAAGAAGTCATGGCCCGAGTGTAGCGGGTACAGGCGTGGCCGCCGGGTGCAGGTACGGCGTAGAGTCCTCGGTGTGTTCTTCGACCAGAGCGGTCATGGTGTACGGTTCGAGTGGGGCGAGGCCGCCGTCCGGTATCTCGCGCCGGCATGTCAGGCGGTCGTCGTGGTGGACGTGCTGTCGTTCAGCACCGCCGTGGACGTGGCCCTCGCGCGCGGCGCGGCCGTGCTGCCCT
>Ga0160429_1001557_pt1 | contig 12626 bp, 8 predicted proteins | sample SolpanmetagenomR_FD_108199 | JGI IMG/M metagenome (GOLD analysis project Ga0160429, IMG submission 108199) | Solar panel surface microbial communities from Lawrence Berkeley National Laboratory, California, USA - R | ecosystem: Engineered > Built environment > Solar panel > Unclassified ... | reverse complement strand
CTCCCCTCGATCTCCATCCTCACCGCCGTGATATCGTACGAGTTTACTACAACTTGTGACGCTTTATTCGAAGCTGACACCCAGATAGACGATCTGTACACCCCCGTCCTCCTTTCCATCGTCCCAGTCGGCCTCATCCGGCCTCTCCGCTTTCATTGTCGGATAGAAGGTGTTCCATCTCCTTCCTACCCCTGGCGCGAACGTCCTCCACCCACCGTGAGCAGGTACGGTTCCTGGGCCAGTATTGCCGTGAAGCTCGTAAGCTCGCTGTCATTGTGTAGGGCCAACTGAATGGGCCCGCTCTTCCTTAAGTTCGCTTGGAGGACGTGGGTGTCGCTATACATGAGAACTGAGGTTCTTGTATTTCATCTTCTCGGCCAGGTATGTGGGGCACCTGTTGTCTGTAACCTTGTGGGTTCCGCCGCAGTTGCTACACTTGGGTGTAGCGGCTTCGCACTGCTGCTCCTCGTGACCCTTGCCTCCGCAGTGTACGCAGGATGGCTGAGCATTACACCTCTTTTGCGTGTGCCCAAAGGCGTGGCAATTGTAGCAGGCCAGGGGTCTCCTATCCTCGACGAACGGTGTGACCTTAAGCGAAAAGCCATGAAGCGTTAGCTCAGGACCTTCAGTTGCCCTCGTCAGTATCCTCCTTTGCTCATCTCTCGTTGCAACCTTGATAACTACCGAGCAGTAGTGCTTCCTCCTCCAACCAGGCAAGGGCCGAAGATGCATGACCTGTATCCCGTTGTCGGTGCTCAACCGATCCTTCGCTGTTTCACTGAGCAACCCGGTTGTAGCTTCTTGGATTAGGGTGGTGGGCACGTAGTCTAATCTCACGGGGAACCAGGTTGCTCCTTGCAGCTTAGCTCGGGGCATGAAACTCTCCAACCACACGTCAGAAGTCTGACGAACCACCACTTCATTGTCCTTAGGAATAGAGAACTTCACTATGCCTAGTTTGCCGTCGACCTGGAAGACCCTCAACCGCGTTATCTCGATATCCTTCAGCGCCTCCGTGCTCTTGAAGATCGCCATTATACGCTCTCGGATCCTCGGCACGTCTCCAAAGGTCGCCGTGGATTCGGAGGCAGTAATGTCCAATGCGAGTTCAACTGTGTTCGCCCTGCTGTAGGTGAACCTCGACATCCGGGAGTCAATTGACGTGGGCGAGCCCTCACTCGGCTCGGTGTTGCCCATGTAACTGATTTAAATGTCCTAGTGCTAGTTCCTGATTTCAATGTCGACGCGTATGACCTCCCCGATTGCGAGCGTAGCTCGCTAAGCTCCTCCCTTAGCATGGCGTTGTCCTTTGCAAGTTGCCTGTTCAGCTTGTTCGATTCAGCCACCTCTCTCATAACCACTGTCATCATCATCATCATCCTGGCCTCGAAGGTCTCCCCGGGACGGCCCTGAAGGGTTTCCTGCATCTCCATGTCCTCACCTTGTGCCGCGAGAAGGTCCTGGAGGACCGCATCCTGCCCCTCCGCGTCAATGGCCTTGCGTGTTCGCTTCCTAGCCTGCCTGGTGTCATGGGGTTGGGATCCGTTGTATGACCCTTGTGGTGAGGCTGCCGGCGCTGCAGCGCCTGGTGACGTAGCCTCTGGCATTAAATAGCCTGGGTAGCTCGATGGCCGTGTAATTGAACTGTATAGTTGGATGGAGATACGATCGCTGTTCGTCGTTTCGATTTGAAGGTCAATCGAATTGTATATCTTAATTGATGCTCGCTTGTGAAACACACTAAGAATTATGATGCGACAAAACCCCACGTGCTGCATGACAACATTTGATATTTCCTCCTTAATCTAGCGACAACGTTATCATGCCTTTCCTGTCGATGTGCTCAGGGGCACCCCATGAATAGACGAGACTTATCAAGGTGAGCGTTTGATTGAAAACTGACTGCAACTGATGAATGCCATTTTTTTCACGTACTTGAGAGTACTATTGTTTTTTGGTCGCTTCAGGATGTTGTCAAATTTACCCATCGATATCGGTCTTCCGGATTTGAGATACACGCGGGACTGCTCGCACAGGTCACCCGCTGTCCCATTGTAATAACCGGCAACTGAAATACCTAGTAACCTTCCACCTGCAAAGCTCAACTAGCCCGTACTGGGTCTGCACTGCATGGTCAAATCATAGCTCCAGCAGTCCTTCGGAATGGGCAGCAACTCTTTCCCGTGACGGCATGCATGCATTTATGTTCAAAGACTTAGAGAGAAGCAAGCAAAAGCTTGGAACTATCAGTCCCTGTAAGCGGAAGCACAGGGTACCAATTTGATTCTTCGTTTGTCGCTCGCTCGTTCTGCTGAAATCGGTGCTCGTGTCGCAAGTCTCGCAGTGACAAATGAATTTGCAAATGTGGTCTTGAAGTGCTTTGCGTTGGACTGCTGTCGTCAAGAAGAAATCCTGGCTGTAGGCCGCTGTAATATCCTCATGGGGCGCAACACACACGTGTGAAAATGGTTAAGTTTTTGGCCACAAGCCGCATTTGGAATGAAAGAGTGGTTGAGACGAGATAATTGTGAAGAGAAGCACACCGTGAAGCCGTTTCCATTGTCGGTGTCACATCTGAAGCTGTTACTTCGATAAATGCGAAGGTATTTCGTTGGAAGCGAACGAAATCCCTCCCACAACGCCCAGAAAGCCTTTTGATCCCTTTTTGCTGAATATACTGGGTACATTTCCGCACCAACGTCCGTATGTCATGTGCATCTTTGTTGGCGACGAAATCAATGGGGAATGTGACAAAAGGATCGATCAATGCAATATGATAATACCAGCACATTATTTCTAGAATAATTTTTCAGTTTTTCTAATCACCACTCTGTGTGCAGATCTACTCATTCAGTACATATTTCTTGAGGCTCTGTATTCGTTTCAGTGCAACAGCAATGCCGCACAATCGTAGAAATTGAGTCTCTTTGTTTTATCTGCTGTATCGTTCGGTCGAAATTTAAGCATTCGAATTGGACCCGCCGTTGTCATTATCCTTGCTGTTCCTGATCTCACGCGGATCATAAAGCCGGTAGCCTTCAAAATTGCTATTGGCATCCAAGTAGATATGGATCGTCTGCGCCAATCCATTGCTAGCTTGATCATCTGTTGCTAATTGAGCTGTCACATGGGGTTTGAGATCCGTATGATTTGTATGTGCGGGATCTCTGTCACCGTTAAATTCACCGGACGTGAATACCAAAGGTGCAACAACCAAACTCACTTAAGCAGCGCCTGAGTGAAATGATCCAATCCAGGCAGCTTAGTTACTTCCTCGATAGTTCTCAACGTTGTATCTCTCAGCTGTGCATTTCTGGTTCGTTGAGTAAACTTGACCGCGCCGCGGAACAAAGGCGACATATATGTATTTGCAAATCTAATGTACCCAATGATGTATTGTATCGACTAGCGTGTTTTGGTCTCTTTCACCTGGAATTAAGTCTTGTAATCAACTACCTTGCTAGAAACCAGTGCAGACTGCATAATTCCATACAGTCTCGCATTTAGCATGAACACGACTGCACAGGCCGTGGACATGAAGACTGGATGTCCATACGTATGAACAAATATCAGGTTAACCCCTTCGGTATCTTGCAATCTCTCCTTTCATGCTCTCTTGTCAAGATATACTCTCTTTTCCCACCACTAATCTTTAAAATTGATTCGTATATTTAACTCGCTAATTGATAGAGGATCATCACTTATTCCCGTTCAAAAATCCATCACAATCGAGAACCAAGCCATTCGCGTCCTCTGCTTGTTGAGGAGGCGTACTTGTGTAATGTCCAGGCGGAATCTCGAACAATGATCGAACCAGATATCCTATGAGCGACCTTCTCATTCATCTACAAAGTGGCTGCCTTCAGTCTTTACAAAAACCTCGACCACAAGGTGAAAATGAATTTGCCGACCGTTTCGTTTTTCGTTATTGGGTGTGGCGACGATTTGCGCTGGGAAACCGAACTCGCGCGCTTTATTATGTTGGCGGCAATGGATAAATATCATAGTTACTCAACTCAGACTTTTGGAACAAAACACAACCCTACGGCAAAGCTACGCTAGTCAATCCTCTTGACATGTGTTATATTATCAGAATTTTGTGTCTGGAGTGCAACATCGATTTTAAGCTGGGGGCTGTTCAATTAACTCTACACTTTATTTTGGTAGGAAGGCGGTGGTTGGGAATCGTTGTACCGGTTTTTACCGAAAAGTAAATTCTCCTATCCGTCACCTGTATTTTACCCATGCTATCGCTTCTTACATGCAGGCTCTACCTTCAATTTAATGCTTCTTATGAACAAAGGATTATCCAAAAATAAGTCTAGAAGCGTACAGCCTTCTACAACAGGCGAGTTGACATTGTGGGAGTCTCCTAAGGCTTGCGTATTCGGGCGAAGTTTGCAACCTAGCCGTCGAAGCAGACGCCTGCAATTTCTTCAACCAGTTATCGCGACGTCGAGTGTTCCGAAATGCGGTGAATTGACCGGCGCTCTTCTGACTCCACTGAGAAGCAAATCAATCTTAAGAAAGGTGAGTTGCTCTGGAACAACTACCGCACACATAAACTGACCAAAGCCAAGGATACTGATTTGCCTCAGCTTGTTTTGAGTGCTTCAGAAATTCCTCAGAAAAGGAAGCGGCACAAATCGCGAGTAGGGCGAGAAACAAAACGACGACAAACCCTATCCGACTTTGTCGAGCCCTCCCAAGCAAGAGCATTTACGCAAGGTTATATCTCTGGGAAGGAAGTCCAAGATCAAGAAGAGTTATACTCCAATAAGTGGAACGATTCTCTTTGGATTACTGGGCATTGGGTACAACGAGGAACCTGGCCGAAAGCATATCAAGAATACAACAGCGCCATGAGCTATCCACTAGCCAGAAAGAAATCAACGCCTTCCCTTCTTCGGAAGACATCCATACCCAGTATAACAACCCCAAGCGACCAGAAGCCGAGGGAAACGAAGAGCGCTCCTTACCTCGATGTTCGCTACGAAACTTCGCTTGCCATCAAAGGCAGCTTTCTTGGCAGGCCGCCTGTAGGCGTTACTGATGGATGTAAAATAACATGCCATAATCTACTCACTAATGAGCAGCATATACCACCACATTCACTGTTTCGAAATGACCTATTTGAGCAAACTCTGGATAAAGTACGGAATCGCAACGAGGCAAGAGTTATTCAGGATATTAGCAGATTGATTGTGCCATCAGCGGAAACTCTAGCTACAGATGGCGTGGAGCATCTCGACATATTAATTGAGAATGTTAATGAAGCTTGGAACAATGCTATACCATTTGTTGGCAGTCGCCCACAGCCAGATTACTGTGTTGGCTTTAGATCATCTGCGTTCACGAAAAATCAGCTCAAGAAACTTGAACCTCTCGTTGGCGGTTTGGACTACACCTCTTTCTTCATGGCAACGTATCAGACTTATTTTCCATTCTTGACGTGTGAGGTCAAGTGTGGCGCGGTAGCTCTGGATATTGCGGATCGACAGAATGCACACAGCATGACACTTGCAGTGCGAGGCATAGTGGAGCTCTTCCGAGCCGTGAGGCGCGAGAAAGAGCTCCATCGGGATATCCTCGCCTTTTCCGTATCGCATGACCATGCAACCGTGAGGATGTATGGCCATTACGCATTGATCGAGGGCGACAGGACGACCTTCTATCGCCATACAATCCGCAAATACGACTTTACAGAGGAAGAAGGTAAAGAACGATGGACAGCTTATAGATTCATAAGGAATGTCTATGACCTGTGGATGCCTTCTCATCTCGAGCGAATTTGCTCGGCTATCGAAGATTTGCCGATTGATCTCAATTTTGGACTCTCTCAGCTTTCCAACTCGCAATCTCAAAAATCGGAAATATCAACTTCACAGAGGCAAAGCGAGTCTTCCTTGACGGCATTTGGAAATAACCAGCAGGGTGTTGTGTTATATCAGGAGATCACACCAGCGACATCTATTACTCAAGAGCCGGAGCCCGCTTCTAAGAAGCCAAGAAGGGGGCGTGAGCGCTAAGATCATCAAGCAGTGGACTTGTTCATCGCGGACATGGTTTCTGCCTTAGTCACCATGACAGTAACAGCATTGTGGACAACCACGTCTTATCATGTAAAAGTCGAACCTTATGTGCCAAAATATCACGATACCAATCGTAGATCCTAGTTTCTACATTCTTTACAAGTGATACCGCTCTCCTCTCGATCCTTCTTTTAATGTTTCCCGATGCGAACCACATGTTTGATGTGTTAATTAATTGCCTATCCTTTTCTTCTTGTTATAATTGAATCGAATATAGATCGAGATTGAAGAGCCAAGGGTGTAAGCCACCATAGCAAAGGCTTAGTAAAAAAGCCATAACCATAAACCTGCGGCCTATTGCTGGACCGTGTGGACCATTCAGGCCGAACAGCCAACTAGACTTGGTTGACTGAGTCTCAAACAGACGGAATAGATGTCATAAAGAACTTGATAATGTGAAATTCACTCCCCTTTTCAATAGTGATAAGTCCCACTTTGACAGTCGCAAAACATGCAAATATTAGCTTGAGGTCTCCTTAAGCTTCCGGACGATATCGTTACTTCGAAGGTAAGGCGTTAGCTTAGAGCTATAACTTTAGGAACTTTAAAGCCTAGCCGGTAACTCTAGATTAAACGTAGGCGGCTACTGCTTTATCGGTTTACGGTTTGGCAGAAAGATAAGCTATATTTATTTATCTTACCTCGTAATCTTTTAGTATTATAGCTCCCTAAATAAAGGATTAATATAGTTAGTAGATATAATAATATCTACTAAAGTCGCTATAATAATATCTACTAAAGTCGCTATAATAATATCTACTAAAGTCGCTATAACAATATCTACTAAAGTCGCTATAACGTTAACGACTTTAATATAGGATTCGTTTCTACTATTAGAGAGGATTATACTTTTATACCGTTGGCTAATAAGATAGTTAATATCCTAGTACCCGAGGACGCTCCAGACTAGAAGTAAGCCTAGGATAAGATATAGAATATTAGAAGCGCTTGGACCCTGATCAAAGCTTATGAAATTTCGGAGGACTTTTCGTTTATGCGACGAACAGAAGTTCGGACGATTTGTACACAAACAAACATGGATTCCGAAACACTTGAAGACGCGCGACCTTTTCTGGATACGGTAGGCAAGACACAGGTGACTCTTGTTGGCGTGCGTCACCTTGTAGCTAAGCCATGCTAAGGCCATGATTCTATCCTCCAGTCCTGAATAGCATGTCCAAATACTCGTTCGCCACTATTCTGTTCTCAACAAAAACTCTTATTCTGCAGCGTCTCATTGAAGGGCTCGCATACTCTGTTGGTCTTCATTCGTCCACATCGTAAGGTCAATTCGAACGTACACATTATTTACGGTGAGAAGAGTTTAACTCACAATTCTACGAGCTTCCTTAGCATTGAGAATATTCCTCTAAAGTCATCGACCGGTTTTCCTCAAATTTTATGCTGAAACGCCTGTCACAATCCAAATACCATCGACATCAGATCTACAGCTTGAAGAAAGATGTTCTTATTGATGGGTCAAGGAAAGGGAGTGGTAGTTTCTGGTGGCAAAAATTACGACGCAGATGTGCTGATGTCCTTGCTTCAGACGTGGTACAATGTTGTGTAACCTGATCGGATGCCTGTAGCTTTGGGGTTTACACGAAGTGAAGTAGCCATTCTCACTTTCCTACTTCACTCAACCACAAGCCTTGTCTCTCACTGCTCCAGCACAACGCCAGAAACCATCTATCTCAGAGCCGAGCTTGACGCTCAAAGTTTTGTGCTCAACATGCCCAGCCGCTCTCTCACAGCCCCGGGCATTGCGCCTAGCCGAATTAAGAGAGAGTTCTTCGCTCAGCTCAACCTGATGGAAGGTCATGAAGCTGATGAGAACATCTTCAGGTTGATGCTAGTTCGTCATTGACATATCTCAGCCAATATTGTGTAACTAATCATCACGATAGGACGAAGCGGCAGCAGGACGGCAACGGCTCAGCCAGCGTTCAGGGGATTTACGAATCCAGTACAGATGGGATCAGATAGTGCAGCCTCCCTACAGCTACAACCATTTCACCGAGACAGCTATACATCGCGAAGTACTATATATCTATCACAGCGGAGCGGCAGAGTTGCAAGCATTGTACTCTCAGGGCTGGTACTGTGATAACAAGAAAGAAGACAACTGGGTTATTCGTTGGTGTCTCTATCATTCGTTTCGATACACCGACCGTCGTAATCGGACTCTATCGTAGTGTGGGCTCAGCGTCTCACTTTTTTCATTGTGCCAGTCGACCTCGGAGCGGGGACAGATATGCGCTGACTCCAAGCTATCACCATAACCACTTACGATACAGCTTGTATCGCGCCGCATGATAGCAGAAGTGAATGTAGAAGAGCCCGCAGAAATTACATTTTCGGAGTCTCTTGCCGCTATGCTTTCGATCCGTTCGTGCCAGTCATGTGGAAGATTGTCATGGGGGAAAATCCAATCGCGGAAAGTTGGATAGATAGGATAAGGTTGCAGGATGTTTGGAACGTGAAAGAAATAGTTGCGACCATCAAGCACGTCAGCGTCGTCTACACGGCACGATATATGGGCTTTTACGGCTGAAGTAGACAAAAATCCATTGAAAGAATTGCAGGCGACCAAGGCGCACGCTATCCAAGCCGTGCGACAGTGTAGGCCACCACCAGTGTGCTTGTCCGGTGTATGGAGTTGGAGAAGGATATTGTATGTTTCGGGGTAACCAGGATGCCTGAAAGAAATAGCATGCGTGCTGTTATTGCCGAATGATGGGTCGTTCGACGCGCCGCCTGGTTTGGGAGAATTCCTAATAATTATGTTGATGAGTGGCAGAAATGTGTTCAGTTGAAATGGGACTGTTGCCTCGTAACAAGAACGGAATCTGACCGCATAGACATGTTCATATACATCGTTCGCTCAGAAAGCGCGCGCACTGGAGAAAGGAAATAAAAATGAGTCTACAATATGTAATGTTTACCTTCTGGAGACACTAGTCCGCTTTGGGAAGCGCAGCGCGTATCCGGTTTCCCAGTTCGAATCGTCGCGACACACCCAACAACGGAAAACGAAACAGCCAGCAAAATCATTTTCACCTTGTGGTCGAGGTTTTTGCAAAGATTGAAGGCAGCCACTTTGTAGATGAATGAGAAGGTCGCTCATAGGATATCTGATTCGATCATTGTTCGAGATTCCGCCTGGACATTACAGAAGTACGCCGCGATCTCTACTGAGCGCCCGATACATGTTGCAACGCATGGATTGCGCCTTTTGAAGCTAACATGCCATCGATCGGACAGAGGTTTATCATCGCCCTGTAACTGTGGAAACATTGTAGCCTGCTCGACCACGCGCCGGTGGCTCGCTGCATGTCCCTGAGTTATCCTGATCAATAACCCAGTTCGCTTACCACTCTTCCTGGCAAGGACTAAACCGTTGTAAGTGTTCGTGGCTTTTTTTTTGGCGTTTTGAGCTCGGTTCTGGAGGCGACCAACGTGTATGAATGGAAAATGCCGTAAGCGCGCTCGGCGGCTCTTTGCGAAGAGAATCGACCTGACTTAAGGCCTGCGATAGCTGCTGCAATAGCGTGCTCATTTACAGGCATTATAACGTGTTGGTCGTAGAGATAACTGAATAATAATATGTAGTGTTAAATAAGCAGTGAATCTACAAAGTGGTTGTGAACCCCTGTGGTCGTAAACCCGTGCTTCTGACTTAATCTATGTACAATGGGATATGATATTGAGACTAGTCAGCATCTAGTCAGGACAGGAGGAGTTCTACCTCCATATACAGATTGTTGTAGCTCTTCGAGCTACATTCTGCTCTACGACCACATAGTTAGCTGTTAATACAATTGCTGTTTTGTGTCAGCTAGCCCTTCCTGGTCCCCGCTGTAATAAGGCGGTGGATTTGCTTATGTTGGATATAGAGCAGATTAGATTGTGAAAGAGAATGCAACATTTTGCAGGCGCATCTAGAAGCTGTAATGACGCTGTCGTACATTAGTTTGTCCTTTGTGAGGATACAGTTGTCATTTATGTATTGCTGAGCCTGTTTCAATTGAAATACTACAGTTAGTGGCAGTAGGAAGGCGCAATACAGAAGGCAACCAAGGCGCCCCTCGGGGATACTGCAATGAACCCTGACTTTATTGGCCTGGCTTTATTTTTGATGGAAAGCATTGAGAATAACTCTGTTATTACTGGTCCATGTTGTCGACCTTGTAAAGCTTCAGCAGCTAAAGTACACTCTTTCTCGAGAGTCCCCAAGTCCGAACCTTTTGAGAGAATTATCGTATTTGCAGTCTCGTATTTCTTGGCGTCAATTACAAGTAAGAGAATGAACTCGAAAGTTGTCTATGATTAATCGAGCTTAGCGAGGTATTCGTGGCGCGGTTATTTGATCACTAGTCCTCTTTAGGCATTGTTGCAAATATCATATGAGTGTCAAACTTACAGACCTGTGAATTCAATATGTAATGTTGTTTACAACAGTTCATCAAAAAGCTTGGATTGTTGCGTAGTGTTATCCCTTCCGTACTCCCAAGGTCTTTATTGAAAAAGGCCTTCCCCGGCAAGCTTCTTGGAGGACCAATGTTTCAAGGTGCTGCTAGTACAGCATAGACTGATTTATTAACGTTGTGTGATGGTGGTATGACGCAAGTGGTATTGTCATAGCGAGAGAAGGACTCGCCGAAGTAGTTGTGCCGCATTTCCTCCTCTCTTCAAAATAATACTGTAGTAGCACTATAATATCGTTGTGTATTCCAAGATAATTTGGTGACCACAACTTACCAAATTTGCTTCTTATAACGTCTAGTCTCACTCAACAAAATGTTTTTAGCTAACAACTGAGAACATAGATTTATTCGATTGTGTAAGCTTATTGCAAAGGCGAAACATTCAGAGGACCCCCTCTTCACGAGCAACCCGAAAGGATAGTAGCGCTATTGTGATCCATCCACACCTGCTTCGGGTTAGCAGGTAGTTTTATGTATTCAGGAAAGCTAAATACTATTGAGACCTACGGCCGCTGCAGCAATCTGATAGTCGTAATGCTCAGAGCAGAAACCACTTGCTAGGCAATATACGCCGTTTATCTTGCAGCTTCAACAGTACGAACATGAAATGATACCTTGTCTGTATATATCAAGGGAAGAGGTGGCCGTCTCCGCTTTGTTGGTTGGTTATCCAACAGAAGAAGTACGATTACCAGAATCAGTTGTATTTCGAACCATCAAAGCCCATGGTTATAATGACTCAAATTTTCCGACAGCCCTTTATATAGCTTACCAAGAAGCGAGCGGAAAATAAATCGTGCTACCGACTTCCTCGAATGAACCACTTTGAACAAGCAGCATGACACCATTGTTGCGCTGAAAAGCATTTCCATGATGATAAGTGTTAGTTTCCTTCTTCTCCGCCATTTCAAGGGGTTCTTTCGAAATATGTATAGGCGTCACAAGCCATTACAGTGGTTGAAAAGCCACGCACGACTCCCAAATTTAGCCGGTCAGCTCAATTGTTCTAACTTGTGTTTCGAAGCTGATTGGCAGCTTCCTCAACAGCCGCAACCACGATAGTGATGCACTTCTTGCCATCCATCTCGAGGGTATGACAAGCAGTGAAAACGTATTTGGCACAAAAACTTTTAATACACTGTGCATGAAACATCTCTGTTGAGCTTAACCCACGGAAGCGAGTACGATTGCGCTTATCGGTGTAGGGGAACAAATGGTATAAGCACCGCCTGATGACCCAGTTTCTCTTGTGTGTCCAGTAACGTAAGATCCACGAGCATATGATGGCTGCGGCTCTGCAACGCCAAATGTGAAGAATCTCCTAATCAGTAATTTGAGTGTAGCTATACGGCCGTTGCAGTGTCTGGTGGTCCCGATACTATACACGAATATTGTCCCAGCTTTGGCTAAGGCCTCGTCTGCCCGATGCTGCTCCACCCTGCCAGCGTATCATTGAGTAATCACTGTCAGTTGATTTCAATACTTGCAAGCATCATTCTTTAGAACCTCTCGTCGTCTTCGCCATTTTCAACTAGATCAAGCTGGGTAAGGAACTCTCTTTTAGTTCTGCTAGACGCAATGCATGTCTCCAGCGGAGAGTAAACAGATATTGCTCGACCGCAATGTACGAGCAGTGTTGAATGAAAACATCAGTTCACAGAGGTTATACAGCATTCGCAAGAAGAAGCGCTGCTCGTTTTGGAGTGAGATGAAGTAGTGCGCGCGCTCTTGTGTAACATAGCACAGATGCAGACGCAGATTTAGATGCAGATGCAGATGCAGGTAGCCAGTTGTGATGCAAGTAAAAGGCCTGAACAATCAATCAGACAGCGATGAGATATGCATCTTCTCGTTTTGCTCGCCCTCATGGATAGATAGTAATATCGACTCCTCAATCGGTGCTGCATTCGTTGCTGCTATGCCATGCGAGAACATCGTTAGGGTTAGGGTTAGGGTTAGGGTTAGGGTTAGGGTTAGGGTTAGGGTTAGGGTTAGGGTTAGGGTTAGGGTTAGGGTTAGGGTTAGGGGTTAGGGTTAGGGTTAGGGT
>Ga0160429_1001556_pt1 | contig 12632 bp, 12 predicted proteins | sample SolpanmetagenomR_FD_108199 | JGI IMG/M metagenome (GOLD analysis project Ga0160429, IMG submission 108199) | Solar panel surface microbial communities from Lawrence Berkeley National Laboratory, California, USA - R | ecosystem: Engineered > Built environment > Solar panel > Unclassified ... | reverse complement strand
GTCGGGCCGCACGCCCGCACTCTTGAGGGTGGCCCGCATGGCGACCTGGGCGCCCCGGCCCTCGGGCGCGGGCATGGTGACATGAAACGCGTCGGCGCTGGTGCCGTAGCCGACCAGCTCGGCATGGATGCGCGCGCCCCGGGCCAGGGCGTGTTCCAGTTCCTCGAGCACCAGGATGCCTGCGCCCTCGCCCAGGACGAAGCCGTCGCGGCTGGCAGAAAACGGGCGACTGGCCGTCTCGGGCGAGTCGTTGCGGGTGCTCAGCGCCTTCATGTTGCCGAAACTGCCGATCGACATCGGGGTGATGGCGGCCTCGGCGCCGCCGGTGAGCATGATGTCGGCCAGACCGAGCTGAATGGTCCGGAACGCGTCGCCCACCGCTCCCGACCCGGTGGCGCAGGCGGTGACCACCGTGCTGCTCGGCCCGGTCAGGCCGAAACGCATCGCCACGTGCCCGGACGCCATGTTGCAGATGATCATCGGAATGAACATCGGGCTGACCCGGTTGGCTCCTCGGCCGTGCGCGATGCCCGACTGCTCTTCCCAGGTCTCCATGCCGCCCACGCCGGTGCCGATGATGGTGCCGGTCTGCTCACCGCGCAGCTCGTCGGGGGTCAGGCCGCTGTCGGCCACCGCCAGATCGGCCCCGATCAGGGCGAGTTGCACGAAACGGTCGAGACGCTTGGCCTCGCGCGGGTCGAGGTGGCCGCTCAGGTCGGCCGTGATTTCTCCGGCGATCTTGGCCGGGTAGTTGGTGATGTCGAAACGGGTGATCGGGCCGATGCCGTTCCGGCCTTCGCGCTGCCCCTGAGCGAACGCCGCCTCGCCGATGCCGATGGGCGTGACCGGTCCCATCCCGGTGATGACCACACGCTTCATCGCCGCTCTCCGTCCGGCGAACCTTCGATGTTCCTCACGTCCTGCGCTTTCTGCATGGGCCAACTATAGCGAACGCGGCCTGAACCGACTCCAACGGACGTTCGGCCGGAGCTTTACCCTCACTTGATACACAAAAAAGAAGGAAGGCGCGAACCAGTCGCGCCTCCCGGAGTAGCGGAAAGTTACTGCTTGCTGGCCACGTAATCGACGGCGGCCTGCACCGTGCGAATCTGCTCGGCGTCCTCGTCGGCGATGGTGATGCCGAACTTGTCCTCCAGGCCCATGATCAGCTCGACGGTCTCCAGGCTGTCCGCGCCGAGGTCTTCCACGAAGCGGGCCTCGGGCACCACCTTGGCTTCATCCACGCCCAGCTTGTCGACAATAACTTCTTTGACTTGATCGAATGTTTCCATTTGAGTTCCTCCTGTGATTGACAGTACGGCACAGTGTAACAGCCCGCCGGGGAACCGCACACTGCACGGCATTCCCGGTCAGACGCTCTCGACCTTCAGAGGCCCGAAGGTCTGCTCCCAGAGGTCGCCCTTCTGCTGCACGCCGCCCAGTTCGAGGCCGTGCACGCCCGACACCTGCAGCAGCAGGCCGCGCCCCTGGCGCCCCTCCTGGCGGCGGAGGTCCACGATGCGGGCGCTCTGCGAGTGGCTGCGGTCGAGGCCGTCGGCCACCCGCAGCACGGCCGCCAGCTGCTCGGTCAGTTTCTGGCTGGCCGGTGGCAGCGCGGCGTACTCGGGGTGGCTCGGCTTGGGCACACTCTTGCGGTGGTAGCGGGCCACCTGCGCCACCAGATCGACCTGCGACGGATCGTAGCCGAGCAGCCCCGCGTGCCGGATCAGGTAGGCCGAGTGCTTATGGTGGCTGCTCTGGCCCACCAGCAGCCCGATCTCGTGCAAGGCGGCGGCCGCGCTCAGCAGGCTGCGCGGCATGTCGTCGCTGCCGGCCGGTGCGGGGGCCGGCAGCAGTCCCAGGGTTTGCAGCCGGTCGTAGAGGTTCTGGCTGAGCAGCGTCACCTGCCGGGCGTGCGCCAGACTCGCGCCGAAGCGCTCGGCCAGTTCGAGCACGCTGCGCTGGCGGCTCGACAGCCCGCGCATCCAGCTTCTCTGCTCGGAGAGGTACTCGTACAGCATGCCTTCTCTCAGCGCCGCTGCCGACACCGTGACCGTCTCGGCCCCCAGCAGCGAGAGGGCCGTGTGCAGCACCACCGCGCCCGCCACGATGATGTCGGCCCGCCGCGCGTCGAGCCCCGGGACCCGGGCGCGCTGCGCGGTGGTCAGGCGGCTGAGCGTCTGCACCAGTTCGCCCAGCGCCGCCGTGCTGAAGCTCACGCCGTTCACGCCCGCACCCTCGGCTCCGGCCACGCTGCGGCCCGCCCCACTCTGGGCCGCGATCACGGCGGCCAGCGTCTCGAAGGTGCCGCTCGACCCGAAGACCCGCGTGCCGGGCCGCAGCGCGAACGGCGTCAGGTGCGGTCTGAGCGCTTCGGTCACGTGGGCCCTGAGGGCGTTCAGGTCGCTCTTTCTGGGCGGTTTGGAGTCGGCCGCCGCCGCCAGAAACTGTCCGTGCAGCCGCACCGAACCGAGCGGCAGGCTCAGCACGCGTTCGGGGTCGGCCGCGCCGCCGCGTACCAGCTCCAGGCTGCCGCCGCCCAGGTCGAGCAGCAGGTTGTCGGGGCCGAAGTGTACGCTTCCGGCCGCGCCCAGGTAGGTCAGCTGCCCCTCGCGGTCGCCCGAGATGATGACCGGGTACACGCCCACCTCCGAGCGCAGCCGTTCGGCCACCGCCTCGCCGTTGGGTGCGCCGCGCATGGCGCTGGTGGCGTAGGCGCGCAGTTCGGAAACGCCCTGTGAGGCGGCCAGGTCACGGAAGCGCCCGAGGCTGTGCGCCAGCCGGGTGTAGCCTTCCTCGGTGACGTTGCCCTGGGCGTCCAGGCACTCGCCCAGGCGGGTGCGGTCTTTCAGGGCATCGAGTACCCGGAAGCCGCCCGACGCTCCTTCCGGCCTCGTCTCGGCGATGAGCAGGTGGGTAGAATTGGTTCCGACATCGGCGACAGCGACACGCATGGGCGCAGAGTAGCGTGCAGCGCCGGGCTGGCGCTCAGGCGGTGGGCTTCGACCGGCGGCGCAGCACCCAGATCACCACGTAGACCACCAGCAGCGTCAGCAGTACGGTCCCGATCGGGCCGACGTACTGGCCCACCTGCTCGTAGTGGTCGCCCAGCAGGTAGCCCGCGCTCGACAGCAGCGCCGCCCAGAGGGCACTGCCGATGGCGCTGTACAGCAGGAACTTCGGCAGCGCCATCTCGCTCATGCCCGCCGGCAGGCTGAGCAGGCTGCGGATGCCGGGAATCATGCGCCCGAACAGCACCGCTCTGGGGCCGTGACGGTCGAACCAGTCGTCGGCCTGCTTGATCTCCTTGCCGCGCAGGGTGAGCCACTTGCCGTACCGGTCGGCCCAGGCGACGAGCCGCTCCTCGCCCACCGCCCGCCCGATGTAGTACAGCGGCAGGGTGCCCAGCACGCTTCCCAGTGCGCCCGAGAGCACCACGCCCACCAGGTTCAGCTCGCCCCGCGCCGCCGCGAACCCGGCGGCGGGCAGGATCAGCTCGCTCGGCAGGGGCGGAAAGAGGTTCTCGAGCACCATCAGCAGCACGATGCCCAGGTAGCCGAGGTTGTTCATCAGGTCGAGGGTCCACTGCACCATGTCGCTTTTCAGCGTAAGGGGGAAATGTCAGGCTGGAATTAGGGGAATATTCATGACCGCCGGGCCACTCTGCTCGGCACGCTAGCCTACGGTCGATGACTGCTCCTTCTCCCCTGTCTGTGTCCCGCGCCGCGCTGACCCTGCTCGGCGGGCTGGGCGGACTGGCCTTCAGGAACATCTACCACTTCGGGGTGAAAGTCAACCACGCGGTGCTGCCGGGGCTGCGAAGCCCGCTGAAGGTGGTGCAGCTGAGCGATTTTCACTACGGCACCTTCATCGGCGCGGGCACCGTGAGGCGCTGGGTCGACGCGACCCTCGCTCAAGAGGCCGACCTGATCGTGATCACCGGCGACTTTCTCGACAGTTCGTTGGGCCTCAGACCACAGGCCGACCTGTTCGCTCAGCTCGCCCGCCTGCACGCGCCGCTGGGCGTCTACGCGGTGTTCGGCAACCACGACTGGACCAGCCTCAACACCGCCGCCACCCGCACGCGCTTCGCCAGCGACCTAGAGGAGATCGGCATCGGGGTTATCAACAACGCCGGGCTGCAGCTGCGGCCAGACCTGTATCTGGCGGGCATCGACGACTGGTGGTTCGGCGCCCAGGACCTGCCTGCCACGCTGGCCGAGCACCTGAGCGGCGCGGTGCTGCTGCTCAGCCACAACCCCGACTTCCTGCCGTACGCCCCGCCGCAGGTGACCCTGACACTCTGCGGTCACACCCACGGCGGGCAGGTGCGCGTGCCGATGCTGGGAGCGATCAAGCGGGCCAGCCTGTACGGCACGCAGTTCCTGGAAGGCTGGGTCGAGGCCGAGGCCGTGCAGCCGGACGCCGCCGAACCCAGCCGCCCGGCCACGCCGCCCAGGATGAACCGGGGCTACGTCACGCACGGCCTGGGAGTGACCGGCCTGCCCTTCCGGCTGGGTGTGCCGGCCGAGCTGACCGTCTTCGAATTCGGAACCGGCCTGCCGTGAGCCGCCGGCGCTACTTGCTCAGCAGGTAGCACTTCGGGTAATGCCCGCCGCTGTACACCTGAAACAGTTCCTTGGCGTGCCAGCGGGTCTGCTCGGCCAGCACGCGCTCAAACAGCTTGATCTCGTGCGTCAGGACGCACAGCCGGCCGTTGCGGGTGATCAGGCGGTCCATCTCCTGCAGGAACGCCGGGTACGTCTCGGCGTTGTCGCCGTGCGAGCCGATGGCGTCGCCCCAGGGCAGGTCGCAGACCACCAGGTCGAAGCTGCGGTCGGGCAGACCGGTGTTCAGCGCGTCCACCTGCGCCACCTCGATCTGCCGCTTCGACGCCCGGATGTTGGTCTGCGCGCAGGCCACCGCCTCGGGGGCAATGTCGACCCCGACCATCGCCTCGACGGGCCCCATCAGCGAGCGCTCGATGAGCAGCGTGCCGCTGCCGCACATCGGGTTGAACACCCGGTCACGCTCGCGCTGGCCGCTCAGCCGGTGCATGGCATAGGCGATGGTGGCGTTCAGGCCGCCCGCCATGTTGCACTCCCGCCACTGCCGCGCCGACAATGGGCGCGGCGTGATGCGGGCCAGCACGTCCCAGCCCTCGCCCGCCTCGCTGGGCCGCACCCGGATCAGCAGTTCGCCCTCGTCCGGGTGGTACGTCAGGCCCAGCTGTTCCTCGATCTCCTCGGCCAGCCGCGTGAAGGTCTCGCTGTCCTTGCCCGCCGCGCTCAGCCGGAAGCTGGTGTGCCCGCCCATGCGCACCACGCTGCTCAGGTAGTCGAGCAGTTCACCCAGCACCTGGTGGCCCAGCAGCGCCTTGGGCCGGGGCACCTCCCAGGTCTCTGTGCGGTACACCGCCACCGCGCCGCGCAGCCGCGAGAGCCGGTCCCAGGCACGCTCCGCAGGAGCCAGCGGGTCGGGCGCGAACTGAAACTGCACGCCGCCCGAGGCCAGCCGCCCGCCGCCGCGCACGTGCGGCACCTCGCGCAGCTCGGCCTCGGCCACCTCTTCCAGGCCCTTCAGGGCTTCGAGTTCGAAGGTCTGGTAGCGCAGCGGCGCGCTGCGGGGTTTGGCCTTGCGAGCGCCTGAAGCGCTGGAACCGGAGCGCTTGGCACCGGACGATCTGCTGGGACGGCTGGGACGAGACATAAGTTAAGAGTATAGCGCGGGGGGTCGGGCGGCCTGCGGGTTCCTGCCGGCGCCGACGGCAGCGCGGTTTCCGTGCCGCGCCTCATGCTCGTGCGCTAGCCTGTAGGCATGACGCCGGACGCCCCCCTTCCTTCCCAGCCGACCGAGGCCCAGCGCGCTGACGTGCAGGCCAGCAGCGACCAGGGCGCCGCCACCGAGCGCGAGGCCCGCCTGAAGGCGGCGCAGCAGCACGACGCCGAGGTGCGCGAGGCCCAGTACACCCGCAAGCTGACCCTGGCCATCCTGAGCACCCTGCAACACAAAGGCATCCTGAACGCCGCCGAGATCGACGCGCTGCTGCTGGCGGCCCGGCGCTCCACCGACGCCAGTTTCGCGCCGAGCGTGGCGGTGCGGGCCGAGTTCCAGCCGCCAGAGCCGGTGGCCGACCCCAAGAAGGTGCGGCACGAGCAGCGGCCGCCGCCGGTCTTCGACATCCAGATCGACTGACACCACTTTTGTCAGGGCGCGGCCGCACGAAGACGGCCGCGCCCTGTTGTTTTTGCCGCTCGCCCTCTACACTGCGGCCATTCCCAGCTTCACCCAACCCAGGAGAGCCCCATGGACTTCACGCTGCCCAGCGATTTTCAGGAAATTCAGACCACCATCCGCAACTTCGCCCTCAACGTGGTCGAGCCGCGCGCCCACGAGATCGAGACCAGCAACAGCATTCCGCCCGAACTCATCCGACAGGCCGCCGACCTCGGTCTGTTCGGGCTGAGCATTCCCGAGGAATACGGGGGCGTCGGCCTGGGCATGCTGGGCCGCTGCGCCGCCTACGAGGCGCTCGGGCAGGGCCACATGGGCTTCGGCGGCATGGTGAGCGCCCACGCCAGCATCGGCACCTCGGGTCTGGTGAAGCTCGGCACCGAGGAGCAGAAGCAGCGCTACCTGCCGGGCATGGCGGCCGGCGAGACCATCGCGGGCTTCGCCATCACCGAGCCGACCAGCGGGTCGGACGGCAGCAACATTCGCACGCGGGCGGTGAAGAAGGGCGACACCTGGGTCCTGAACGGCACCAAGCACTACATCAGCAACGCGCCGATCGCGGGCCTGCTGACGGTCATCGCCATCACCGACCCCGCCAAAGGCTCGAAGGGCATGAGCGCTTTCCTGGTGCCGATGCCCACTCCCGGCGTGAGCGTGGGCAAGATCGACGAGAAGATGGGCCAGAAGGGCAGCCTGAGCAGCGAGGTGATCTTCGAGGACGCCGAACTGCCCGCAGACGCGCTGCTGGGGCCGCTCGACCTCGGCTACCGCGAGGCGCTGGGCATCCTGACCAACGGGCGCGTGGGCATTGCCGCCCGCAGCACCGGGGCCATGCAGCGCCTGCTCGACCTGTGCGTGGCGCACGCCAAGAGCCGCGAGCAGTTCGGCAAGCCGATCGCCGAGTTCCAGGCGGTGCAGTTCATGCTGGCCGAGATGGAGATCGACATCCAGACGAGCCGGGTGCTGTGGCAGAAGGTGGCCTGGATGGTCGACCAGGGCCAGGACGTGCGGCGCATGGCGAGCGTCGCCAAGTACCACGCCACCGAGGCGCTCTCGCGGGTGGCCGACAAGGCGGTGCAGGTGGCCGGCGGCATGGGCTACATGAAGGAGTACCCGATCGAGCGCTTCTACCGCGACCAGCGGCTGCTGCGTATCTACGAGGGCACCTCCGAGATCCAGAAGGTGATCATCGCGGGCGACCTGCTGCGCTGATCCAGGCGACCCGGTCCGGCTATACCTGCGCCTCACACCGCCAAACTGTACCCACTTCAAAAAGCCCGCCCAGCCCGCGCCCAGTCGGGGTTATTGACACCCCTACCGCTGCGTGCCATTCTGTGGCACTGCAAATCAAAACAACTGTTTGGTGGCCGCCGCGTGGTCAGGTTGATGTCAGGCTTTTCGGTTCTTCTTCAGACTACCGTCTCCTGAAGCTGCTCGGAACACTGAACAGAATGCCCACCGGTTCTTCCGTCCGAGCAGTCGTGATTTCAGGTCGGTTCTGACGTTCTCGCCCTGTACCGGGCCAGTTTTCCGGCTTCTCTGCCTCTTCGTCACCGTGTTGGACGCGCGGAGCATGACACGGTTTTCGCCCCGTTCCACCACCGATCTGCCCTGTTCTGGAGGATGTCATGAAAAAAGCCCCCGCACTGCTGCTCACACTCGCTGCCCTGTCTCTGGCAGGCGCCGCCTCGGCCAAAGTCGTCAACATCGGGTACTCCGGCCCCCTCTCGGGCGGCGCCGCCGCCTACGGCAAAGACACCCAGAGCGGCATTCAGATGGCCATCGACGAGATCAACGCGGCCGGCGGCGTGACCGTCGGGTCCGAGAAGGTGACGTTCAACCTCGTCTCGCTCGACGACCGCTACCTGCCCAACGAGACGGCCACCAACGTCAAGCGCCTCACCTCGCAGGGCATCGACGTGATCTTTGTACCGCACTCGGGCGGCATCCAGACGGTGCAGGCGCTCAACACCAGAGACAACCCCTTCCTGCTGGTGGCGTACAGCAGCGAGCCGAAGATCCTGGCGGCCAACAACGCACTGACCTTCATGCTGCCTCCCCGCTACGACAACTACCTGACGCCCTTCACCAAGCAGGAGATGAGCAGCTTCGGCAAGAAGCTGGGCTTCGTGGGCACCACCAGCGCCTACGGCAAGGCCTGGGCCGACGCCATCAGCGGCGAGTGGACCAAGCAGGGCGGCACGCTCGGCAGCAACAACGGCGTCGACTACAGCACCACCGTCGACTACTCGAGCGCCGTGACCAAGGCGCTGGCCGAGAAGCCCGACGTGCTGTTCGTGGGTGGCCCCAGCCAGCCGACCGCGCTCGTCATCAAGGCGGCGCGCGAGCAGGGCTTCAAGGGCGGCTTCATTGTGATGGATCAGGCCAAGTACGAGCAGATGGCGACCGTGGTCCCGGCCAGCATGCTCGACGGTATGGTCGGCGTGCTGCCCCTGGCCCAGGTGCCGGGCACCCAGTCGTTCCTGGTCGATTACCAGCGCCGCTTCAAGCGGGCGGCCGGCACCGAAGCCAGCTACAACTTCATCGGCATGAACGTCGTGGCCCAGGCCATGAGCCTCGCCGGCACCGCCACCGACCCCACCGCCATTCGCGCCAAGCTGTCGCAGGCGGCCACCTCGCTGCCGCAGGGCAAGCGCATCGTGACCATCCGTGGCGTGACCGCGCAGGGCCACCTCGACTCCGACCCGATCGCCACTTTCGTGTCGGGCGGCAAGCTGAACAAGCTGCGAATCACCAACATCAAGTAAGGCGCCCAGCGCTTCTTTCTTCCACCGAATGTCGCACCCCTGCACCATCCGGGGCGCGGCATTTCTGATTGAGCCGCTCACCCCTGCCCCCACGGAGACCGATGATTCTTTTCCTGCAACAGTTCATTAACGCGCTGTCCCTGGGCGGTGCCTACAGCCTGGTGGCGCTGGGCCTGACGCTGGTCTACGGCGTGATGCGGATTCCCAACTTCGCGCACGGCGGCCTGTACATGGTCGGCGCCTACCTCACCTGGGCGCTGCTCTCGACGCTGGGCGTGCCGTATTTCTTCGCGCTGGGCATCTCGGCGGTCGTGATGGCGCTGTTCGCCGCGCTGCTCGAACGGGTGGTGTTCTACCCGCTGCGCGCGGCTCCGCACATTCACCCGATGATCGCGGCGATCGGCGTGCTGTTCTTTCTTGAGGCGGGCGTGCAGCTCATCTGGGGACCGGACTTCAAGCCGATGTCGAGCCCGTTCGGTGGCGTCATTCAGGCGGCAGGCCTGACCATCACCGGGCAACGGGTGCTGATCATTGCGGCCTCGGTGGTCGTGATGGGCGTGCTCTATTACTTCCTCAAGCGCACGCTGGTCGGCAGCACCATCGAGGCGATGGCCCAGAACCGCGAAGGCGCGCGGCTGGTGGGCATCAACGTCAACCGGGTGGCCGCGCTCACCTTCGGCATCTCGGGCGCCCTCGCCGCCATCGCCGCCAGCCTGATCGCGCCGACCAGTCTGGTCTCGCCCTCGATGGGCGAGGTGATGAACCTCAAAGTCTTCGCCATCATCGTGCTGGGCGGCATGGGCAGCGTGCCGGGGGCCATCGTGGGCGCGTTTCTGCTGGCCTTCGCCGAGACCTTCGGCGGCGTGCTGGTGGGCACCGATTTCGCCGACGTGGTGGGGTTCGCGCTGCTGGTGATCGTGCTAGTGATCAAGCCGCAGGGGCTGTTCAGGAGGACCACGTGACCAACAAGCTGCAACAGGCCGCCGTGAGCAACACCGCCGCGCGCCGGAACGTGATGCAGTCGGGCTGGCCCTGGCTGCTGGTGGCCGTGCTCGCCGCGCTGCTGCCACAGGTGATCCACAACACCTACATCAACGACGTGGCGATCAACGTGATGATCTGGAGCGTCGCGGCCTACGGCATGAACGTGATGCTCGGATACGCGGGGCTGCTGCCGCTGGCACACGCCGGATTTTTCGGCATCGGGGCCTACGCGGTGGGCATCCTGACGCTCAAGCTCGGCTGGAACTTCTGGCTGGCGTGGCCGGTGGGCGTGCTGATCTGTTCGCTGCTGGGCCTGCTGCTGGGCCTGATCGCCTTCCGCACCCGCGACGACGTGTTCGCCATCCTGACGCTCGGCATCGGGGTGATCATCACCCAGGTGATCAACAAGTGGGACGCCCTGACCGGCGGCAACGACGGCCTGAACGGCGTACAGCCGCCGCAGTTCTTCGGCATCGACATGGGCAAGTCGGCGCATTTCTACTACCTGACGCTCGTCACGCTGGCCGTCGTGATCTTTCTGGTGGCGCGGGTGCGCAACTCGCTCTTCGGACGCAGCCTGATCGCCATCCGGGGCGGCGAAGACCTCGCCCGTTCGGCGGGCATCAACGTCTACACCCACAAGCTGCGGGTGATGATGCTCTCGACCGGCCTGGCAGGTCTGGCGGGCGGGCTGTACGCGGTGTACATCGGCTTCCTGGGCGCCGCCGTCACCGGACCGGCGACCACCTTCACCATCCTGCTGTACCTGCTCGTGGGCGGCGTCGGCACGCTCACCGGGCCGCTGCTCGGCACCCTGATCATCCGGGTGCTGCAGCAGAGCATCCAGGGCCTGCAGGACTACCAGTACATCGTGTTCGGACCGCTGCTGGTGGTGCTGGTGATGTTCTTCCCGGCCGGACTGGCCGGCATTTGGACGCGGGTGCAGGCGGCCCGCAGCGCCCGCATCGGGCAAGGCAGCAAGGAGGTGCAGGATGCTGGCGTCTGATCATCCCGCAAGGCCTGACGTTCTGCTCGAATTCGACGACCTCGGCATCCGCTTCGGCGGCAACCAGGCGGTGCAGGGCGTGACCGGGCGCATCACCCCGGGCGTCATCACTGCGATCATCGGGCCGAACGGCGCGGGCAAGAGTACGTTCTTCAACCTGATCTCGGGCTTCTACAAGCCGACCAGCGGGCGCATTCTCTTCGGCGGGCAGGACATCACCAAGGCGCCCACGCACGAGGTGGTGCGCCTGGGCATCGCGCGCACCTTCCAGACCACCACCATCTATAAAGAGCTGAGCGTGCTGGAGAACGCCGTGCTGGGCCACCGGGTGCGCACCAACTCGGGCCTGTGGGACGCGCTGCTGGGCACCGGGCGTGAGCGTCGCCAGCGGGCCGCCAGCACCGAGGCCGCGCACGTGGCCCTCGCGCGGGCGGGCCTCGCGGGCCAGGAGCACACGCTGGCCGGCAACCTGACGCAGGAGGCGCAGAAGCGCGTGAGCATCGCCATGGCGCTCGCCACCGAGCCGAAGGTGCTGCTGCTCGACGAGCCGGCGGCGGGCATCAACCCCGAGGAGACGGTCAACCTGACGCGCACCATCCGCGAACTCGCAGCGGGCGGACTGACCGTGGTACTGATCGAGCACAAGATGAGCATGATCATGACGCTGGCCGACCACATCATGGTGCTGCACCACGGGCAGAAGATCGCCGAGGGGTCGCCGCAGCAGGTGAGCCGCGACCCGGCCGTGATCGAGGCGTACCTGGGCGGGCACGCCGAGCCGCACGTGAAGCAGGCGGCCACCGAGGAACTGGCCGCTGAGCAGGCGCAGATTCAGGGTGGACACCATGCTTGAGGTGCGCAACCTGTCGGTGCGGTACGGCGCGTACACGGCGCTGCACAACGTGAACCTGAACGTGAAACCGGGCGAGATCGTGGTGCTGCTGGGCGCCAACGGTGCGGGCAAGAGCAGCCTGTTTCGCACGCTCTCGGGGCTGCAGCGGCCCAGCGGCGGCGACGCCGTGTACGAGGGCAAGACGATCACCCTGGGCCGTCCGGAACACTGCGTGGCGCTGGGCGTGGCGCAGTGCCCCGAGGGCCGGCTGCTGTTTCCTCAGCTGAGCGTCGAGAAGAACCTGCGCCTGGGCGCCTACACCAAGCGCGCCGACGCCAGGGGCACCGAGGCGATGCTCAAGCGCGTGAATGACCTCTTCCCCATCCTGGTCGAGAAGCGCAGCGACCCGGCCGGCAGCCTGTCGGGCGGACAGCAGCAGATGGTCGCCATCGGGCGGGCCTTGATGGCCCGGCCCAAGGTGCTGCTGCTCGACGAACCGAGCCTGGGACTGGCCCCGCTGGTGGTCGATCAGGTGTTGCAGGCAGTCGTGCGCGTCAACCAGGAAGACGGCGTGAGCGTGCTGCTGGCCGAGCAGAATGCCTTCGCGGCCCTGAGCATCGCCCACCGCGCCTACGTGATGGAGGGCGGGCACGTGACCATCGAGGGCAGCCGCGACGAACTGCTGCACGACGACCGGGTCAGGAGCGCCTACCTGGGCGTGTAGTCCAAGCAGGAGCACCCTCTAAGCTCGCCGACACCTTCAATGTGTCGGCGAGCTTTTGTCGGTCAGTCGGCGGCCAGCCCGTCG
>Ga0160429_1001555_pt1 | contig 12643 bp, 8 predicted proteins | sample SolpanmetagenomR_FD_108199 | JGI IMG/M metagenome (GOLD analysis project Ga0160429, IMG submission 108199) | Solar panel surface microbial communities from Lawrence Berkeley National Laboratory, California, USA - R | ecosystem: Engineered > Built environment > Solar panel > Unclassified ... | reverse complement strand
TTGTTTTATGTAGACCTCTATTGAAATTTCCTATCAGAGGTGAGCGAGTTGAGCGCCGACGTTCTTGGGATCCTACTAATGCGCTACAGGCTTTGAGAAACTTGTTATATGCCCTACAGCTTTCAGTGGGATTGAGCTACTACACTTCTCAAAGGTAGCAAAACTCATGGGTGAGTATAACGTCTTGTCTCCTAGTGGTCGCTAACCATCTAAGGCGCGACTTACGACGAATGTCTGAGACCAGAAACATCTGTGTTGGTTTGTAACAAGTCGCCAAATCGTGCAAAATTGGATTACGCAATTCAGCGAGATATTTCAATTGTTTCTGCGGCTTGGTTGTGGACTAGCATTGAAAGAGGTGTTTTGATGCCATATGAGTCCTTCAGTATCACGAGCTCAAGTCAGATTAGAAAGAATTCAGAAGCACAACCGGACACTACAGTTGAACGTCCACCATCAAGACAATTGGAGGACCATCGAAGTCTCAAGTCTAGATCCAGTGCCGAGTTACCACGAGGAGCACCTAGAGGCAGACTCGAACTTCAACGACAACCTAAAATACCTTCAGCGATTGCAGTAGATGAGGAAGATCAAGGACGGCGTCGTCCAACTATGCTAAAGCCAATTTCGCCGCGAGAATCACCTAAGCCCTTGCAAGAGTTGGCGCCGGAGGTCAACTCACCACGGAAACCGTCACATTCTCCTTCACACTCCACCAAGCCAAGCCATAATATGGATCAAACGAGAACCGTGGTGGAAGTTGAGCAATCATTCCCCAGCTTGCTCGATCAGGGCGACTCTGTGACGGAGCTCGATGTGCCCAACCCACCAAGCCCAGATCCATCGCCCCAGAGCAATGGACTAAATGAAGCAATTGAACATCTCCTGGCCCAAAAGCGAGCCGCAGTGGCAGCCGCTGCGGCATCAACGTCTTTAGACCCATTGGTTTCAACCACAAAGGCAACTCGAAGTCGACGCAAACTCGGCCGTGCCCCGTCCGACACGGACTCTATTCGTGCCCGGGGAAGTGCTTTATCGCGTAACGCCTCAATTGATGCGCCCGTGGTCGTGGGGTCAATCCCCGAGGACGCACCCTATGGAGACATGGCTCAAGCACAACCTGGACAACGCGAAACATACCTCTTCCGGCCTAGCCAAGCGCTATCGTATGAAGATCCTGAGGCGCTGGCTGCTCGGGAGAAGCTGATGAAGCGCATGGGGCTGGCAAGCTATGGCGAAGAGGAGAATCTGAACGGCATGACCAAGGTGGAAAGGATTGGGATTATCAAGAATGTCGGCCGGGCTGCAGATAACGGGACTAGGAGGCGGACGACAAGGCGGAGGTAATGAGGATTGTGGGGTTGTATTGAATAGGCATGTTTGAGGTCTTACTTCGCACAAACCCTTATGGGGTATGTATATGCGTGTTGTTTTAACATGCACAAAAGAATTACCTTCTTGTGCCGACAATCAGATTACAACGCACCAAATGCGTTCTTGCCACGCTTCTGAGTTCTAACCAGCTTCGGCCATTTCCCATGTTTTGCGTGAGTGGAGTCCGTTTGTGGCTGAAACAAGCTGCCTGATCGGGGCATGCGGGGTTTTCCTTGTTCCGGCTGGTCTGCATGCGACAGCTTAATCTCGCTTTATAGATTGGCCGCATGGGCTTTGGGACGATCAAATCTTGGCGCGCTGTCTCGTCTTGTCGCTCGTCCTTTGTTCTACTCTTCTAACGCAAGTTGGACATCAGAAACCTGACATCTGTGGCCGCCACGTTCCAGTCACAGAAATCTCGGTTCGTTTGATCCGCCTGTCTCTCAATACCAGCGTCTCACAAGGACAACCAACTGCAGCGCCCACTAATCTATCACATGCGAATTGCGAGGATCACCACAACACCTGATTGAGCGGCGTTAGAGGTGCACACTATAGCCTATTCATACCGACCATGGCTACTACTCCTCCCGCGACGCCTACGATAGCCAACGAAATCAATGCTGCTACAAGGTTCGTCTCATCTGACCACCATCCATGTGGCAAGCCATTGGAATCACAACAACGTGCTAATGCAACAAACAGAAGTCTTCACACAGAACTCAACAGACTAATCACCGACCGCCTCCCACTCGCCTTACCACCCCACGCCTCCGATCCCTCGCTATACCTCCTCGGCCTCGCGTCCTTTGCAAACGTCTACTACACCTTCGAGCGCAGCTGGAACGAGATCCTCGCCCCACAACAAAGAACCACCAGCTACAACCGAACCTACCCTCAGATATCACGGGATTCCGCAACGCCCGAATCACACAAAGACACCATCCACGACTTCCTCACAACCCTCCTCCCACCCGCCCTACAACGCACCGTTCGGCTGCAAAATGACCTACGATCCCGCTTCAAAACCCCTCGACCACAGCGCCGCGAGCGCCAATACATGCGACACATTGCGCAAGCGGTGCATGCACGTCCGCACGTCCTCGTCGCGTATGCGTGGGTCATGTACATGGCCATTTTTTCCGGTGGGCGGTATATCAGGCTAGAACTCGCAGCTGCAGGGGAGGAGTTTTGGATGCGGGCGCGGAAGGGTGCAACGAAAAACACAAAGGCAGAGGTAGACAAGGAGAAACCAGAAACGACAACGACGACGACGACGACGACGACAATACCAACACCACCACCCGTATATCCCGGTTTCACGTTTCTGTATTTTGACGAGGGCACGAACGACGGCGAGGATGTCAAAAACGAATTCAAACGCCGGCTCGCTGCAGCGGAGACGCTACTCACGCCTTCCGAGCGCGCGGAGATTGTGGCTGAGTCGCGGCGGATTTTCGAGAGTACGATTGATCTGGTGAAGGAGCTGGATGAGACTGTGGGGAAGATGCTGGAGGTTCCGGATGTAAATGACCTTCGTGGTGGAGGGGAGAAGGAGTGGTATTGTAGGGTCATTGATGAGAAGTCAGTGCTGTTGACACCGCCGACTTCGGTGGCTGCGGTCAGGCTGCGGTTTGCAAAGAGGCGGGACGCGGCAGAGAAACTTGCCGTCTTTATCTTTGCGCTTTTGGTGGTGTATGTCTTGATGAGTTTTTTTGCTACTTGAGGAACGTTTGGAGCAGCAATGAGCTGTGTATGTGCGGGGCCGTGTTCATATACGCCTGAGATAGCCATTTCCAGTTTTGCCTTCTACGCTTTTTTCTTTGGCAAAACGCACGATTAAATCTTCTTTATTCTAACGGCGGTATTACGCTTTCTCCTGCTCTCGTACGTGGCGTCTAGTTTCGCTGTTCATGCTGAGACACTATGCTCTGATACTGGATGGATAGAATTAGCTAGGTCTCCAGACCAACCACAACTCGGTATCAAGCTTCTCACCATCTCTGCTCTTTGGTACTGGATGCGCGCGCTGCAAGACTGCACAGCTCGATAGCACAAATCCTTACGAGGCTGCCGCTTGTGTGCGAACCTTCTTCTGACTGCAATAGGTTTCACAGACTCTCGCTCTTTCTTCCACCAATGAGGTCTAGTGTCTTCGAGATGCAACAATCACACCGGTGCAAAGCCTGTCGTTGATCAATTTTTAGCCTTTGTTCGCTGAATCAGGAAGATGCCTCGACTGTTGCCACCTACGCTCTTCATCCAGTAATGTCTTCTCCGCCCAGCTCTGCATAATCCATTCCCTTGTCACTAGTCGAGGTAGGCGTTTCCGACTGGCATAGTTAGCTTTACAGTCTTACAGTCCATCAAAAAATTATGTTCACACACCTCTTCAGCATGCCTCTGATACCTTTCACTCTCGTCCTGTCAGTTCCTGATAGGACAACCACATGCGTGCTGCCGGTGTTTCGGATATCCTGTAATGCTTGGCCGCCAGCAAACCGAACAATATTTCTTGCAAGTTCAACATCCGTAGAGATTTTATCTTCTGGGCCGTCGGCAACATCAACATCCATACCATCGCCGTCGAGAGAAGCACCTGTGTCGAAACATACAGACAAGCCCCTGAACATGGAGCCCTGCCTGTTCTTCGGATCGTCATCCCCAAAAAGACCATACCCTCTAGCTTCCAGCTCTTCCACAAAAGCAGTTGGATCGAACGTCTCTCCGCCAAACTCCCCCGGCATACTCTCCAACAGCTCCAGCATCTCCTTGACATCAAAGATATCCCTCGCATACCCATCCCCAAACTCATCCACCTGCATACCCACCATATCCTGATCCTCTCTTGCCACAAACAACATGTGCTTCGGCTCCCACGGCAGCAAGTAACCGTGCGCTAGGCGACCTTTGGCGAAATCTCGAAGAGCTTGCGTCTCGCAGTCGAACAGCCAGGCTGGGCGCACGATGCTTTTCTTTCCCGATTTCTGCAGCGATGCTACCTTGACCAGATTGCGGTCCGCGACACAGATGACGTCCGGCTGTGAGGTTGCGGATTGACAGATTTTACCGCCACGGGCATTCAGCCATGATTCCAGCTCGGGCTTGCTGAGTTTGCGAGAGACCGGGTGCAGGGATTCGGAGAGGATGTAGAAGGATGCGCCTGTGAAGAGAGTCGCTGTTATGCTTGCTGCTGCTGCTGCATCATTGAGCAGCGATGGGTTCTGGTCCTGAGCGTCGGCGGTGCCGGCTACGACGAGTTCTTTCTTGGTGCGAGTAGTTCGTGCGCGTTTGCGACGGGCGTCGTCGATGGTGAATTGCTTGTCTTTGCGTTCTTCCTCGACGGTGTTCTTCAGCTCGATGAAGCCGCGGATCGAGAGCGCCGAAGACCAGTCTCGGTCCTCGCGTAAGGCTTTGAAACGGGGGAACCGGAGCGTCATGTTCACGCGAAACTGTGGTGTGCCTGCTACGGATGCCGCTTTGACTGCGAAGACGATGCTGTCACTCGGTCGGATCCAAACGTCTGGCTTCTCGTACTGTTTGTCGCCGCCTCCCAGTTCTATGAACTCGGTTGGGGGTTTTTTGGAGTCCCATTCGATCCATTTACCCTCTGTCCTGTGTTTGATTTTCTGATAGTCTGCTGCTGTGAAGCCACCACCGACCTTGAAGAACGAGTAGCACTTTTCTGGGTGAGCGCCTTGGTTGATCTGCTCTTGATCGACACGCAATCCACACATGAAGCTGGATAGACCTCCACCACGTCTGCCGCTGCCGTAGTAACCACCAATCACAACGCAGTCAAGTGCTTCACCGAATTCAGTCATGTATTCTGGTTTCACCTTGATCCAATCATCGTTGCGCTCGTTGAGACGATACATCGAACGCGGATTTTTGATTACCAGCCCCTCGGAAGATTCAGCGACGACAGTGCGCAGGAGCGGTTCAATTTCTGCTGCTGTCTCGGCTTCACTGTAAGTGTGTATTTCCATCCTGCGATGAATCGGCTTAAGGGCTGCCTCGAGAGCCCTCCTGCGATCACGCAATGTGTATTTCGTAAGAGCTTCATCGTTAAGATAAAGAATATCAAATACTCGAAACAGAGGCCTCTGACCGGTGGAAAATGGGTTCTTTTGTTCGGAGATTGCGGCACTCTTCAATGTGCCGAAAGGAACGACAATATCGAGCTCAGGATCCCATGTGATCATTTCGCCATCAAGGATGATATTTCTCACGTTTTCATGAAATGCTGTCTTCAGGTGACGGGTCAAGGCGCTGTTGTTATCCTCAAATCCATTGCCGTACAGGTACGAATAATCCTTGGCTTTGCGTGACCAAAAGGCAAATCGTTTACCTCCAGGGTGACTTTCATCCTCAATCATGTGAAGCTGCATTCTTTCTCCATCTAACTTCTCCTCTATCCAGAATATCTTATCGGTCTCGATCTGGCCCATCTTACCGACCATCCAGTCAAATGATTTCATCTGGAATTGAGCAAGTTGAGGTTGGAAGCATTGCATTAGTGAGATGTCAGTATCATCGCCTTCTAGACGGACAGAAGGATCCCACAATTCCCAGCACACACGACGCAAATTCGACGACACATTGAAGAGCGTTTCGGCATCAGGATGCCAAACATCGAAAATAGTTCTCTCTGTAGCACCGATTTTCATTTGCCGCAGCACAATGCGAATGAGCCACATCATCTCTTCCGCATTCATGCGCTTATATAGCTCCTCGAGAATTGGGAGTTGGTCTTCTTCCTTCTGAGCGTATGAGAGACGATCGAGCATTTCATTCACTTCACCGATAGTCATATCACCAACTTTCGAGCGTAGAGCACGTTTGGAGAGCACTTCATAACATATGCCTGCAAAGTCGCCTGCCATGCTGCTTGTAGACTTCTGGCCGGGCAATTTCCAGTTCAGGAGACTGTAGCCATCTTCCGAATTCTTGTCGATCTTGATAATCCGCACCAGGAGTTTACCGATGGTCTTCTCCTTTAGACCATACATGGCACGATCGCGATCTTTTTCGGGAATGATTAGTCGGAAGGCAGGGTGAATATCGTTGCCAACCTCTTTTCGCCATCTAGAGATAAAGCGTTCGATGATCGAGCGTCGCATCTCTGAAGAGGATAGTGTCGTAGGTCCGCCATGAGGGCCTTGTTTCTTCCGAGCAGTGACAGGTCCGGTAGGCTTCTTCTTATTATCGTTAAGAGGATTGAACAAAGTCATGAAGAGATCATGAAACGGCAAGGTCTTGCCATGATTACGAGGGCGATTAGGATACCTGAATTGTCAGACACACGGACAACATCTTAGATGATAGATTTATTACTTTTCGTCTAGTTCTCGCTCATTAACGCTATCCAGACGTTCAGGTGCGGAGCCTTCCTGGTGGTTATCGGGCACATCTTGCATCGCCAAGTCATCACTCATTAATGCAAATGTTTCAACCTTTGCCGTTAATGTCGACAAAGGAAAATATATTTCTTCACATCGGATAGTAAAGGGTTCGTGCGATGTTGTGTTTGGTGAATGAAGGAGTTCGAACTAATTGGATTGGTTAATAAATACGAACTACTTCGCAGGGAAGATGCCGTCAAGTCACATGCTTGGGTGTGCGTGTTTGAAAGCAAACAAAGGCGTTGTTATTGTACCAATACTGCAACAAGGCTGGAGATGAGCAGGCCTCTCTTATCCTTGACTCATATTCTACATGAAACATCCCTTCGCCCACTCCTCTGACTGCCTACGCCGACACCCTGCTGCCTCGCTTCTCTCTATCGGCTTAAGTTCAACCAAATAATGCCTCGATGACCAGCGTTGCTGAGCTTCGGGCAGTGTACGCCGATGAAGCGAGCGTGCGCTCACAGATCGCTCGTAATGCCGCCAGGCAAGCATTTACAAAGCTGAAGCAGCCTCCCGTCGAGATAAAGCATAGCATATCAAGGGCTTCAATCGCACCAGTAGTCTCGCCACCAAGATACAACGCTTCAAACCGCACGGTTACAGGTTATCAACCCCCGAGCCATCAACCGATTGTACAAACGTTATCAGCGACTAGACCGCCACCGGTAGTGCCGCGCCCGCCTGTACCGAGTACTGGTTCAAAGGCGGCCGCTGCAGCTGTTGTATCCGCATGGCGCTCAAGTGCAACTAGAAATTCATACTCAGAACAATCACCACAACAGCAATCATCTCAACTAGACGATGGAGAAATATCAAGGCCAAGACCACTATCCTTTACACGCCCGCTTTCGCCTTTCCCTCAGTCAAAGCAGGCTGCACGGTATATCAGAAACGAGAGGAAGGGCTCTGCCCCTAGCACGCGTCAGCATTCAAGACCAGAAACAAGAGCCAGCCATGCTAATACCCTTGCTGTGACGGAAGGTTCCAAAGTTGACACTCCATCAGCCTCTGGAATAGCTGCAGCGCTTGCTGCAGCACGATGTGCACCTTCCATCCAACCCACAACTCAGTATGTCGAACTGCTTCCTGCGTCTGCGCCCATAAGCCATGTCAAAAAGTGGCTGCAAACCTTGGAGAGTCTATCCCCTGAACAGATAAGCCCTCTGAGGTCAAGCCGGGGTCCTTGGAGACCCACGATTGTGAATATGCCGGAAGTGCCTCCAAAACCCGCTCATTTGTCTCGCATGGAGCCGGATCTCGCGTCGGAAGAGCAAGAACCAGAACAGGGCTATTTCGATGCTGTTGAAACTCCCGAAGCCTTGAAGCACCTTTCATTTATAGCGCAGTCGACATTTCAGTTACCGTCTTTCCAGATTAATTCACCAATAACTACATACACCAAATCTATCGTCGATACGATCGAGGAGACTTCGTTCGATGGTATGGCACCGGTGGCAGAGCTTGAGGTCGTGAAAAGAAAGCCTGTACCTGTCAGAATAGACTTCGCAAGCCACCCAGCTGCCGCGAACAATTCTTCCACCAATTATGAACGTCGCCCAACAAGCATGTCCCTTGCTGCTGAACAACCTCGTGATTTGAGGGCAATGTCCAGTCGAGTCTCTCAACCACGAAGCATCAGCCGCCGAAGTGTTTCTTCATCACGGTTAAATCGATTGCATGGTAGTGGAAGGCCAGATTACTTCTATAACAACTCACAACCGGGTTCGAACAGTCAACTAACCACAGGAACCAGCCCTGAACCTGGTGCAAGATCTGTATCACGCTCCCGACCCGCGTACTCTCGCATGGATAGTCGTTCAACTGTGGAGAAGTTCACCAGAGGCCGAATATCTTCTCTTGGAAGTACGACCGATCTATCATTGAACGCGCAGCATGCGGAGATGATGGTTATGAGCCCGCCACCTGTTCCGCGTCCTCTGCCATACTCACGACGAAGCTATACGTCGACGAATCTGTCACTCTCTCAGCTTCCACCCCCAACACTCTTTTATGAGAACACCGGTGGTTCGCTTCCTAGTAAGAGCGCTCTTCTCGCCTCTACCCTAGCTACATCAAGAGCTCCCTCTCCCACTAAGGGAACCCCTTCTATATCGGGCCGAAGGCAAGCAGGGATAACGAGCAATCCACTTAACTATTTCAGGAGCAAATCTCAAAACCGGACTCCAAGTCCAACCAAAAGGTTCCGTCGTACGTTACGCAAGGAGCGATTATCAGAGGACGATGACGAACCGAAGACGCGCAGAAGGAACAAACTCATCCGGAAACACCCTCATAAACACAACGAAGGTGATCGAAAGCGCTGGCGTGACACGATTACTGAGCGCGAACGAAAGCGATACGAAGGCTTATGGGCAGCAAATAGGGGCATTCACATCTGTGGTGAGCCAATCGATGGAAGAACAGAGGGTAGTACTCAGAGTCCAGCTCAAGCTCAAAAGGTTTGCAACCTTGTTGTACGGGATATCTGGCTCCGCAGCCGGTTGCCCGACAATGTCTTGGAGGAAATCTGGGATCTTGTAGATACGCTACGTGACGGTACCCTGCGTAAAGAGGAGTTTGTGGTTGGAATGTGGCTGGTAGATCAACGACTCAAGGGAAGAAAGTTGCCAATCAAGGTCGGGCAAAGCGTATGGGATAGCGTATGGCTTGTTCCAGGGGTGAAAAGGCGTAAAATACTCAAGTGAGCTGGAAGCATAGGCGTTTGGGAAGTTATGTGTATATTTATTCGCGTGATACCCCTTAGACTTGTTCAATTGAAATCATTTCTCCTCTTTCGCAATGAAAATGTCCTTTGTATAGCGTTTTGCAAGGGAGATACTCTAATCTATACACGTTGGGCCGTCCCGTCTTTCCACCGTCACTTCCCCGGATTGTGGGGCTTCCTGGTAAGTCTATCGTTAATCCATTCCTTTCTCTGGAGATGCGGCGTTCCTTCAAATCTTTTGCTTCGTCTTTCACGACTGTAATCCGGCAATCGACCAGCCTCAGCGAGGCGCCAAGGACTTTGGCTTGTCTGTCAATGGCTTCATCTTCATCGGCGCGCGATTTTCAATCCCAACCTAGTAACGGAGCACCTCCTGTAGGCTCTGTCGAAACAATTGAATCACGCGTTCAGTTCTCCCCTGTGGAATACCTCGGCCATGCAAATAATCGTCATGAGACTCTCTCGGTCAACCCTGGAAGCCTCCCTCGAAACCGCACTCAAACCGTAGGCAGACAATCGCTTCATCCGGCTCCAACTGGTGGGCTGTCTGGGGCCCATCCACGTCGGCCTTCTTCGATCAATACTATTGGAGGCACTCTAAAGAGGAAAATCACAAAGAGCGAGACTATAAGGGCTTATAATGTTCCTACAGGAACGAACTGGGAGCCAGGTGCGGAACCAGGAATTGATACGCGGAAAGACCAGGGAGAGCATCATGGTCTGCATCAGGTGAGCTACAGTACTCATATGTCTGAAGCAGCGCGTAGGGTGATTTGTGCGATGTGGACAACTTACCATGGTAATATTTTATGTTGTGTTTTCAACGACATACTTGTTGAGATGTCCCTTTGTTATCAACGACTATTGCTGGCTCAGGATAATTGAAATGTACATCTCTCGAATTGTGCTGTTTGAGTGTGGAAGATGTACATCCCTTATTTGTGTGGGACGATATATAAATGATTTTGGACTCTCATTTTATGTTTCACTTCCAGTTAGAAACAAATCTAACAGATTTCCCACATTAGGAATGCGAAATCACCATTGTAGACTTCGCTGAGCGTCGAGTTCAAAAACATCTTTTGAACAACGACACACTGAAAACGTTCCTTGATCTCCCACGCGAAGATTGGGTTGACTGCCGCTGGGTATGTATCAATGGCCTGAGTTGGGACATAATAAAGCAGCTTGGAAACAAGCATAACCTACACAGGTATGTGGCAAACGCCAAAAACACATACTAATGACTAACATTTTCAAGACTTGCAATTGAGGACATGATGAACCCGAGAAATCGCACCAAAGCGGACTGGTAAGCGCTGATCCACATGCTTCCCAACCATAATAAAGCTGACTGCTGTAGGTATGCGGACCACTGCTACATTGTTCTGACTCTACAGAAGCTCATTCGTCTACATTCGGGGCATAAGGACGAGCCAGATTCATCGGATTCCGACAGCGACATGATAGGCAGCATGGCCTGGGAAAAATCGCGGAGTTCAAGAAGGCGCTCTGTGATGGATCGTATCAAGCAACCCTCGATGACTAGTAATAAGATACAGAGCACCTTCGCGGAGCCTCCTGTAGAAAAGGCAGAGATGGGTAATTCAGCATATACATCAGGAGGCCAGCAAACACAATCCGTACGAACACTGCAACGGTATCGAGGAGGACCGAATGCCGAAAGGATCGATTTTATGGAAAGCAAATCAGCTCTTACTAAAAGAAATCTTGCTGTAAGCGTAGAACAGGTATCTATCTTCGTCACGGGCGACAACACTGTGATCTCGTTCTTTGAACACTCCGCGGCCGATGTATTGGCTCCGCTTCTTAGTCGTTTGCACACCGAAGGCAGCATCCTACGCCGTGCTGGAGATCCTTCGATGCTCACCCAGGCTCTCATTGATGCAATAATTGATTTGGCTATGTAAGTCCATCAGTCCTGTATCGGAGTTTCAGCACTGACACATTCTGAAGACCAGTAGTGCAAGCCATGGACGACGCCATTGGCGCTCTCGAACTCGAGGTTCTAACAGATCCGGATGTTTCCCAGCCAAACCAACTTTATATTCTAACCTCGGAAATCACACTTCTGAGAAATTACATTCAACCTATAGCTTCACTGGTAAACGCTCTACGTGACCATCACTCCGACCCTCTACTTGCAACAACACCTGGCATCAGTGGACGACCACAGAAGATTGTGGCCCCTTCAAGTGTTCAGATCTCACCTTTGGCTCACACATATCTGGGCGACGTTGAAGATCACTGCATATTGATCACGTCACAACTGGACCAGATGTCTTCGGCCGCCGAGAACCTCACATCCTTGATCTTCAACATGATCTCCGCATACCAGAATGAATCCGTCAAGCAGTTGACCCTTGTAACCATCTTCTTCCTCCCATTGACCTTCCTGACGGGTTACTTCGGGCAGAACTTCGCAATCATGTGGTCTGTGCAACAACACTCGGATGCCTTTTTTTGGTACGTTGCGATTCCGACCATGGCCGTCACGACGGCGTACTTGATGCGCGGAAGCATAGCACGGTTCTTCAAGAAGAGGAAGAGCATGAAGGTGATTACCCGATCGCGTAGGAGGAGAGCTGCAGGGGATGAGAAGGCGCGGCTGAGATTCATCAGTCGTGTGAAAAGGGCCGAAGTATTGGAGCAGCAGCTCATGAACGAGGATGTGAATGGGAATGCGAGCACGGCGAAGAGCGAAAAGTCGAGAACTCCGAGTGATCGTAGTGTTTGACCGGCTTGCTAAGTCGGTTTTATTAGTGGCTTTGCTTCAAGGAGTTGTGTGATTAGAGATACCCCATTCTTTTTGTTAGATAATTGGTATACATGGTTTCGTTATTTGAACAAAATTAGCATCTAATAAACTACGTATACCAAATAAGTGTAATGCAAAAATAGCTAGGTCCACACTAGGACCACTGTGACTTTGTATACCTGATAACGGTGGATAGATTGTTCAACCTGTTCCTGCTCCGTTTTCTATACCACTTGCAAATAAGAATAGTAATAAAGAAGGTGGTAATAATCAGAAACTGATGTTATTTAATCTAGGGAATCATTATTTGACGAGTAAATCCTCGCTTAATTAATAAAAGAAGTAGTTTCCTAC
>Ga0160429_1001554_pt1 | contig 12646 bp, 9 predicted proteins | sample SolpanmetagenomR_FD_108199 | JGI IMG/M metagenome (GOLD analysis project Ga0160429, IMG submission 108199) | Solar panel surface microbial communities from Lawrence Berkeley National Laboratory, California, USA - R | ecosystem: Engineered > Built environment > Solar panel > Unclassified ... | reverse complement strand
TAGCTCTAAGTTCATTCTTGTCGGGAATGTATAGACGGTCTCGGTAGTAAAGTAAGTCTTCTCGAATTTAGTATTGAGTTAACTAAACCGTAGGATGTGTTGACTTATTCTCTCGTAGAGCTTAGATTACGGACTAGACTTCCTAGTCTTCTTATTGAGCTTTTATGAAGCGATCGTAGATTGATTCCGGTAGTAGTATCGCGGATAGTCGATATAGATTTTCGTCTATAAAATGAACCTTCTTCGTCTTCCGGGAAGTAGGTGTCGTTACTAGAAAATGGATTTTCGATTCAAAGTTCTGTTCTTTGAGTATAACTTAACTCTAATAACGGAGGCGTTTATCTCCCTCCTTAGGTAAATCTTCTAACCTCCTAGTTAGTGTATCTAGCTTCTTACCTTGTTTACCGGGGCGGTAATTGATCTTAAAATTGAACCTAGATAGGAATTCGGACTAACGAGCCTATCTTCGATTTAATAACTTTGTTGTCGTAAAGTATTCTAGATTTTAGTGATCGGTAAGTATCCTAACTAGTAGTTCTATTCCCTTAAGTTTAGGTCTCTATTCTTTAAAATATCGGATAATTGCAAGCAGTTCCTTATCGTAAATCTCGTAGTTACACTCTATGATAGAATGCTTCTTTGAAAAGAAGGCTACGGGTCGTAGTATTCTATCGTCCCCTACTTAAGATAGGACGCCGGCGGATACGTAATCTAAAGCATCTATTTCTAGTATTACCTCCCTTTCCCAATCAAACGGAGCTAGGACCGGGGCGGTGGTAAAGGTAGATTTTAGTCGGTCGAAAGCATGTTGTCTTATATCGTTCTATAAGAAAGGCTAGTTCTTTTTAGTAAGTTTAACGAGTGGAGATATTATCTTTAAGAAGTCTTTTATGAATCGGCGATAGAAGTTAGCGAATTCGATAAACGCTTAAACATCGGTAAGGTTCTAAGGGGTTTTCCATTCTATAATAGTCTTAATTTTCTCCGAGTCTATACGGAATCCGTCACGGCCAACGATAAGGCCTAGGATTCTTATTTCGGGCACGAAGAATTCGCATTTCGAGATCTTTACGAATAGTCCAACTTTTTAGAGCTAAAGTAACACCTTTCGTAGATGTGTAGTATACTCTTCCCGGGTCTTACTATAGATCAAAATATCATCTAGGTAGGCTATATAGAATTAGTCGAGGTATTTACGTAGGGCGTCGTTAATAAATCTCTAGAACGTAGTAGGAGCTCCCATTAATCTAAAAGGCATAACGAGGGATTCGAATAGTCTAAATCGAGTTTGTATAGCGGTAAGGTATTCCTGTCCTTCTTTCATCCGGACGTTATTAAATGCGGAGATAATGTCGATTTTCGAAAAGTACTTTATGCCTTTTAAGTTGTTTAGGGTTTCTTTTATTAACGGCAATAGATATCGATCCTTTACTAAGACATTATTTATTGCACGAAAGTCGATACACAATCGTAGTCCTCTACCGGGTTTCTTTATAAATAGGACTGGTGAGGCAACGGACGAGGAGCTAGGGCGGATAAAGCCCTTCTCTAAATTTTCTATAAGCCACTCTCTTAGTGTCTTAAGTTCTTCGCGAGACATAGAGTATAGGGGACTAAATAGGAGGTCTTTCCCGGGTAGTAACTTTATATCGTGATTATAGGAACGGTGTAGTAGAAGGCGGTCGGCTTTCTTCGGCGAGAAGACGTTGGATAGATCTTGTATTTCTTTAGGGAGTTGTTAGGTAATCTCGGGTTCGATTTTATCGGATACTTAGGCTAAATTTAACCTAAACGACGGGGTACGTATAGAGTATAGGATCCTATCGATATCTTCTACCGAGGTAATAAATATATCGTAGTCTTTTTTATTATAGCTTTAGCAAGCTCTAATACTAACAAGTGCAATATCTATCTTTTTTAACCTATTCGGGCGTTCGGGAAGGTACTTCGGGGGCCTTTTTTCCGGTAACTAGCGGAGTATAGGCTGATGTTACGTATGTTCGGATATATTATAGTTGTCTCGGTAGTAGGAGCTCGTAAAAGTAAGAGTTTAAGCGGCCTAACGGGTTTAGGGGTCGTGTTTTGTAAGGGACTGGGCTCGAGGGACAAGAGTAGGATTCCGAGACGGCAAGAGGAGACTGGATTAATACTAGAACTAGACTAGACAAGAACAAGAACAAGAACAAGACTAAGGTAAATAACGAGAGGTTAGACAAGGAAGCAAAGAGGATCCTAAGGCCCAGCTCGAAGATAAGGTCAGAAGATCCCCAAAAAGCCGTTAGGCTTATTCAGCATAACACGTGGGCAAGGACCTGAGTCCAAACCCTGACAGTACTCTCCCCTTCTAAAGGCGGAGCTCCTGCGACGGTAACCTCTAAGTTACCTACGCATAGGACCCGGCTTTGTAGGATAGCGACGGTGGAACTCGTCAAGGGATTCGACCATGTTAGTAACGTAATCCCAGGGCTCCCAGGTTTCCGAGTTGTCATCCCAGAGGATACGGTAGTGCAGCTCGTAGGGAGCATTTCGAGGGGTACCGGTTCGATGAGAAAGGCGAGAGTTAAGGATATCTCTAGAAGCCCATTCGGTTTGTCCGTCATCTGCGATGACAGGTTCTCGAGGGGGGTTCGTCTGACCCTCAAGTGGGTCTTCCGCGGTAGGTCGAAGCAGAGTGGTATTAAAGACAGGGTGGAGTGAGGAAAGCTGGGGAGGTAACTCGAGTTCGTAGGCATGATTTCCGACACGTCGTTTCACAACGAAGGGGCCGAGGTTCCGATAATCTAGTTTCTTCGATGGACGGGTGGTTGATATGTTTTGGGTATTAAGCCAGACTAGACTTCCTTTTCGATAGATTGGAGCGGGGTTTCGGGAGCGGTTTGCGTAGTGTTCTTGCCAGGCTTGCGCCCAGAGTATGGATTCCTGACAGTGTTGAGAGATAAGTTTGAGTTTATCAGCGTACGCATTAGCTTTCTCGACTCCGTTAAGTTGGTGGGCAGATAAATTTTCTAGGATAGGCACTGCGTCTTCGATTCCGATAGAGGGGTGGTAGCCTTTCTTAGCAAAGAAAGGGGAGATTCCGGTAGTAGTAGATTTCATGTCGTTTGCACAGAACTCCGCGCTAGGAATGTGTTGAGCCCAATCTTCTTGAAGGTAATCGACATAGGCGCGTAGATACTGCTCTAGCCATTGGTTTGCAATCTCCGTCTGGCCATCGGTCTCGGGGTGGAATGCAGTAGAGGGTCGTACTTCGGTACCCAACCTCTTACATAAATGCTGGAAGAAGGAGCTAACGAAATTGGTACCACGATCCGAGATAATCGAGAGAGGAGTTCCTTCGGATCTCCAGACGTTATCATACCAGAGATTTGCCACGGCTTCGGCGGACATATCCGAGCACGGGAGAAAGTGTTTATCCTTTGTAAGACGATCTACGATAACGAGAATATTATGAACCTGTTCATTTCGGTAACGACTACTAGGGAGGGCAACGATGAAGTCCATAGAGAAATGTTTTCCTCGTTGTTCTGGAACAGGGAGCGGTTTAAGCACTCCTTGGTACTTTTCTCGGCTAGATTTAGTCATAGAGCAGAGGTGACAGTTCCGAACGTATCGGGCAACGTCGGCAACCATATTAGGCCACCAGAAGGACCGGGCTAGATTCTCGTAGGTTCGTTCGCGGCCGCGGTGGCCTGAGGACAAGATATCATAGTGAAGAAACAAGAGTCTTTTTCGAAGTGGAGCATACTCGGGAACATAACGACGGTCTCGATAGTATAGATGTCCTTGAATTTCCCGACATTCGGTGAGTGAAATCCTTTTCGATCTTTGAGTACCCGGTGCGTTAATTAGAAGGAGGGTTTCCTTTTCGAGAGCATCGTTTTCATAGGATGTATCCCATAACTGTTGAAGAGGTCGATCGTCTTCGTTATCGTTAACGTGTATTGGACAGAGGTTGAGAACATCTAAGGACTCATGTATTTCCGGATCAAGATTCTTCTGTTTGAGTACCGTTTGGAATTGGAATTGCATCCTTTCATCCCCTTCCTTAGGGAGGTCTCCAGATCGACGAGTTAGAGAGTCCGGTTTCTGGCCTTGTTTGCCGGGACGGTATTTGATGAGGAAGTCGAAACGGGATAGGTATTCAGACCAGCGTGTTTGGCGACGGGAAAGGTTCTTTGTTGACATGAAATATTCCAAATTCTTGTGATCAGTTAGGATCTCGATAGGAAATTTAGAGCCTTGCAGCTCCGCTCGCCAGAGTTCAAAAGCTTTTACAATAGCACCAAGTTCCTTATCATAGATCTCGTAGTTACATTCTGCTGGGGTGTGCTTAGAAGAATAGAAAGCCACTGGGTGGAGCAGGCCATCTTTTCCCCATTGAGATATAACGCCGGCTGCGACGTAGTCAGAAGCGTCGGTTTCTAGAACGATTTGTAGATCAGGGTCAAAATGCGTGAGGATAGGTTGCTTAATAAACTCGGCTTTCAGGAATTCAAAGGCTTCTGTAGCTTGAGGAGTCCATTTAAAAGGTTTATCCTTCTTCGTAAGAGTAGTGAGCGGCGTGGCAATAGCGGAGAATCGAGCGATAAACCGGCGGTAGAAATTCGCAAAACCAAGAAAAGCCTGAACGTCTTTCACGTTTGACGGCAATTCCCAATTTTTTATTGTTTCAATCTTTTTCGGGTCCATTCGAATACCGGAGGTAGTCACAATAAGACCAAGATAGTGTACTTCAGTAGCATGAAACTCACACTTAGTAATATCCACTTGAAGCCCGGCTAAGATAAGGCGGTCGAGAACCTGTTGGACATGTTTCACATGTTCCTCTTTTAAGGTACTAAAGATCAAAATGTCATCTAGATAGGCTGTACAGAAATCGAATAGAAAATCGGCTAGGATATTGTTGATATATCCCTGGAAAGAAGCAGGGCCATTACAAAGACCAAAGGGCATAACGGTATATTCGTAGAGGCCGTATTGACAGGCGAAGGCCGTAAGCCATTCGTCTCCTTTCGCCATGCGGAGGCGGTTGAAAGCGGCGATGATATCTAGTTTGGTGTAGATAACAGCTTTTAAAAGCTTCTGGAGCGTTTCCGAGATTAGGGGTAGGGGATACCGGTTCTTGACTGTAAGGGCATTTAGTGCACGGTAATCGACACAGAAGCGAAGACCGCCGTCTGATTTCTTGACGAAAAGAACTGGAGAAGAGGCAGGTGATTGAGAAGCGCGGATAAAACCCTTAGACAGATTGTCTCTTAGATAATCGCGTAGAACCTCCGATTGGTCGCGGCTCATTGGATATAAAGGTCCCGAAGGTGCAGTAGCACCTTCCTTAAGCTTGATCTTATGGTCGGAAGGGCGGTGAGGTGGTAATCTTTCGGATTCGGCACGGCTAAAGGCTATGATTCGGCTATGGTATTCAGAGGGACAGAGAGTTTTTGGGTCAAGGTTTTTCTTTCGGTCCTCTTTCTCTCGGAGCTCACTGGCAGTGACTTCGTATAGAGAGAGGTCGTCCGATGAGGCTGGATTCAAGGCGAGGTCAAGATCTCGAAGGCTAATAGAAAAGAGTTGGTTCTTCTTCTTCTTTGCTAACAGCATGAAAGGGGCAGCGCCAATTTGCGCAATTGTCATAGGTGTAGGGTTGTCCGGCAGGGTACTTGGAGTCTGAACTAGGGTGCATAGGGTTGGCCGGGGTTGGGTTGGGCTGGGCTTGGTTTGACGGGGAGGAGGATCGGATGTTTCGGCTGATTCGTAGCCAGAATCTTCGTCGATCGCCGGGGCTGAGTCAGAAGCCTGAGGGCGCGTAAAGATCGATCGAATACGAGGGTAGAGTTCCGGTCCGTCTGGTCGATGTAGAGGAATCCCATGGGTTTTCCTATAATTTAGAGGAGTGACATGATCAAGTCGAGCTCGAGGGATTCTAAAGCAGCATGTAGTTTTACAATACTCGGAATCGAAAGTCAAAGAGAAGTCGCGAAAGTCCATACGAGGATTGTGTTTTCGAAGCCAAGGTAAACCAAGGATAATTGCGTAGTGTTCGAGACGGGTAAGAAAAAAGAACATAGATTTATCAACGTGGCCGTTGATGTTCATAGAGGTGCGGGTGTAATGAGTCACATAGGTCTCGATATTGCCATTGAAACCGCGAAGGGGACGTTGCTTTGGTAAAGGGAAGAAGGGAAGCTTATGAGCTTGCGCATGAGCAATATCCATGAACGCAAATCCTGAACACCCGGTGTCAACAAGGGAATGAACTCGATAGGTATTCGCTATGGTAGGCGTGACTATCATTCGACAATCGTCGAGTCCTTCTCCTTCTAGTTCAGAGGTGATCGCGGATAAACGAAGGGTACTATCACATTGAAGTTCCTAAGCGCGACGCTGTTCAGGAACTAGGCATTTCCCGACGGTAGATGGTTCTTAGATTCCAATTCAATTTCATTGAGGCGACTGGCCTTTCGGGGGCAGTTAGACGCGATATGACCGGGTTGGCCACAGTAGAGGCAAAGATTGCTGTTCCGACGATATTGTTTTTCGTCTTCGGTGAGGGGGCCACGGGCACGGGTAAGGTCCATGGCGTCTCCTCCCTGGGTAGTAGTACGAGGTGCGAGTGGGGTCGAATTTGCACCTGTTGCCGGCGTAGATCCGGTAGGTATGGTTCGAGGAGAATTGCGATCTGGAAGATGAGGAGTGTTCTTTGGAGTTGCTGAAAGTACATAGTTGTTGCTCTTTGGCGTGGAATGGCGAACTTTAGAAAGAGCATCAAGAGCGTTAGCCTCTTCTAACCTAGATTCGATCTCAAGGCATTTTCGGCGGTAGCTCACGTAGTCCTGAGGAATAGTGTCGGCATTAACCAACTTATATCGGAGTTTGCTTCCAATTGCGAGGGCAAGTTGTTGCTTCTTCCGCTCCATATCTGTGACTTCGGCGGTGGCAGCGAGTCGTTCAAACCGAGATAGGAAATCGGTGAATCGTTCATTATCCTAGCGGAGCAGCATCCATTCGTTTACGGCCTGCTCTTTTCTATATGGATTCCCATATAAACGCTCGAGGTGTTCTGTGAAATCGATAAGGCTGTGGATTAGACAGGCGCCGGAGGACCAAAATCCTTCCATAGCAACTACGGCAGGACCTTCGAGTCGGCTGAAAGCGTAACCAACTCGTTGTTCCTCGGTTGGATATCTGTCGGCGTTCATACGTAGTTTATTATTCAACTGGGACAAGAAACGTGGTAGGTCCTTCTTATCGCCATTGAACGTCTGTGGATCGGGGTGTCGTTCGCTTTTCTGCGTGCTAGGCTGAGGAGGGGTGATTGAGGAGGTAGGTGTCTCATTTACAACACGTAGCTGGGAGACCAATTCAGATAGCTGGGTGGAGAGATCGATAGTACTTATCGAGCTCGGAGCCTGGCTGCGGAGGTTTTGATTCTCAGTAATAAGCGCAGCATTTTGAATTGAAAGTGCCTGGACACGTCCTTGGAGCTCGGACATGGTTTGGGTAAGGGTCTGGAGTTGTAGGATGATAGCATCTTGATCGATAGACATGATAGTGGGGATCGCGTATGAGGACGCGTTACTAGAAGGGTTGGTCTAACCTAATGTAAGGGACTGGGCTCGAGGGACAAGAGTAGGATTCCGAGACGGCAAGAGGAGACTGGATTAATACTAGAACTAGACTAGACAAGAACAAGAACAAGAACAAGACTGAGGTAAATAACGAGAGGTTAGACAAGGAAGTAAAGAGGATCCTAAGGCCTAGCTCGAAGATAAGGTCAGAAGATCCCCAAAAAGCCGTTAGGCTTATTCAGCATAACACGTGGGCAAGGACCTGAGTCCAAACCCTGACATGTTTCTTAAGCTAAGGTAGTCCGAGGATAATATAGTAGTGAGTAAGCGTAGTAACGAATATAACTATGTCTTTTTCGAGGTGGTCGCTAATACGGAAATTAATTTAGATATAGTGTCTTACTACTCGTTCTTCTTTCAATTCTCTATCGTAGCTAACTAAGCGAAATGGCTTTTGTAAGGGAATTAACGCTATCTAGTTCTCCTAAGCCCATTCGAGATCGATAAACGACTAACCCTTACAGCCGTTATTAAGAAGGGAGTAAGTACGGAACTCTTTTCCGGGAGTGTAGATAGTTGACGATAAAATAGAAGCTCGAGCACGCTTAAATTCTTTATCGACTAGTATTCCTTCGATTAATCCTTTAGAAATACGAATTGGGTTCGGGGTAAATAGGGACATTAATCTAGTAATCGGTTCCGGTCGAGGTGTAATTAGATAGGTTTTAGTCGTAGGTTCTTTTAACGCCTAGCTGCGGATTATTCTAGGCGAGCTCCGTTTTCCTATTCTAAAGCTCTTAGGTTCGGAGTAGCAGTTCGTTAAGTAACCGGAGAGTAGTATTTAGGCGACGGGGTACGGCGAGGAGATTTCTAACGGGGGGAAGGGGACTAAGTATATTAGATTTCGTTGATCCTTCGCTAGCGATTAGCCTCGTCTCTCTTTTAAACTTCGACGGGACGGGTATCCGGGATAGGACAATCTCGGATTCGGTGTCCTAGGCGGTAGTAGCGGTAATAGTTTCTAGTTTCCTTATCGGGACGAGAGAAGTAGCGTTAAACGCTAAGATCTATAGATTCCCCTTAGGGTTGTTCTTTCTAGAGTACTAGTCGAGGTAACTAAGTCGTAGTCGTATTTCGATTTGCGGGGGAACGAGGGTTAAAATCGGTAGGATCGTTATAGTATCTTCTTTTATTCTCTAGTTTCTATAGGAACCTAGCAAATTCGTGGATATCTCTATTAGGGGCGTCGACATTGGTAAGCTAAGCGCGAAGTTCCCGAGATATAGCGGCTTCTAGGGTTATAATTTATGAGTCTAGCGATACTTCTCCTTCGATAGTAAGTCGCTAAAAGTCGGTATAGAAAGGGGCAAATTCTCAATTAGCTTATTTTAATCGATAGAATTCTTTCTTTAAGTTATTTATAAGGTTTAGGTCTCCATAGGCGCGATCTAGAATGCGAAGGATATTAGGGTAATCCGAGAGTTAGTATTCGCTATCGAGGATATACGGTAGAACTTAACTATAAGTAGGGCCTTCGAGACGGTTTATTACATAAGACATCCTCTCTATAGCGGTAGGGAATCTATCTACATTAGTCTTTATCTTTTAATGGATCTTAGATATAAAACGGCGAAATTCTTTCTTATCTCCTTAGAAGATTACTGGATCAGGAAGTCGTTTAGAAAGCCGGGAAGAGGAGGTAGATTTAGGAGGAGTAGCCGGAGTCTCTCTAACTATAGCATCTAGGAATGCTTTAGCTAGGGGAGTAGTTATAGTAATCGGAGTCTTTACAATAGGAGTCGTAGATGCAATTGCTTAGTCTCTTTCGATTCGGAGCGTAATAATCTATTCTATTTACGCGGAATGTTAGGTAGACAATTATGTAATCATTCTAGTCTAAATATCTATTTTAGTCTTAAGTTCCTAATTCTCTTTCTCTAATGCTCTAGAGGTAACACGAAGGCGGGTATTATTTTCGGTTTAGATAATAGTAGTTTATTTAGTAGTAGTAGTAGTCTATTCGATTTGAGTTATATACTCGTTGAGGGCGCGGAGGTAGAGTATCCAATCGTCTCGGTATCTCGTAACTTCGTCGAGGAATTCCTCTAGCGTATCGATGTCCCGAGGCGCCTTAGGGCGGGTTACTATTGTAGCTCGTAGTCGCACCAAAGGTAGAAGCTACGTAATGTTACGGTTAGGCTACGGGTAGTTGGAGCGGGGATAAGCGGATAGGATTCTCTATACTATAGAAGTCTTTCTTAAGTATAGGTTAGGCTATATTAATAGGACGTAGCTTAAAGAGCTACGTTTAATATAAATTCGGTTCAAGATAGGGTTGCGGTGCGGTAAAACCCTAGTATCTTAGGAACTCATAAGATTACGGAGTTTCTCTTTCGGATGTACTAGATGTTATAGCGGTCGTCCCGTGATAGACGGCTAGTAATATAGGCGAGGTAAGAATTAGCACTAGTATAACGATCGGAGTTTACGATTAACTTACTATAGATCTATTAGGTAAATCGGCGTAGGTCCTTATAATTTCTATCGAACTTTTTAGGGTTAGGAAGTCGTTCACTAATTTTAGAAGAGATAGGAGGTATAGTAGTAAAAGCTAGAGTCTTTCCCTCTATAAGATCTACTTAGATCTTAGTCGATTGTCTAGGTTTAGGAGAGGTTTTAGAAGTAATAATCGTAGAAATAGTAGCGAATAGAGCTTTCTCTTTCTCTACTTCTAGCTAGATTATCTTTCCTCCTAGCTCTTCCTAAATCTCCTTAAGTGTTTCCTTATACTACTTCTTCTAGAAGTTAATAATTCTATTTACGGCGGTAACTTAAGATATAAGCTAGGATTAAACCTATTAAGCTTAGTCTTTCTCGAATTAGGGTTTCTATTCGATCTCGGCGATGTATCCGCTTAGATTATAAAGATTTACGAGCTAGTTGTCTTAGAACTAAGTAACGTATTCCGCAAGTTTATCTAGTAAGTTAGTACCTAAGGGTAGATTAGAACGGACTACTATTATAGCTCGTAGTATTACATAAAAGATAAGAAGCTATATAATGTTATAACTAAGCTACGATAGACGAGGAGTTAGTATAGGGACTAGCGGATAGTATTTAGAAAGCTATTATAGGTAGTATATCTAGTATAGGTTTGGCTATATCTATAGGTCGTAGCTTAAAGAGCTACATTTTGTCACGAGACAACCGCTATAACATCTAGTATATCCGAAAGAGGAACTCTATAATATTATAAGCTCCTTAGACCCTAGGGTTTTACCGTACCGTAACCTCCTATTTGAACCGAATCTACATTGAACGTAGCTCTTTAGGCTACGTCCTATTAATATAGCCGAACCTATACTAGATAGACTATCTACGATAGCTTTCCGAATACTATCCGCTCGTCCCCGTACTAACTCCCTATCTACCGTAGCTCGACCGTGACACATTTAATGTAAATTTATTTTAAAGATAAGATTATAATACGGTAAAACCCTAGTATCTTAGGAACTTATAATATTATAAAGTTCCTCTTTTAGATATACTAGATATTATAGCGGTTTCTTGTAATATATTACTACCTCTTATAGAGTCCTCTAGTAGAATAGTTATAATACGCAAGGCCTTTAAAAGGGAAACGTCGGTGGTCTTTAGCGGTCTCTAGATATAGAGACCGTATAGACCGGCCCTACCGCTAACTAAATAGTAGATAGGCATTACTAGAGGATATAAGACCTAATATTTAGGAGGAAATAATAGCTCGTGTAAAGAATACTATTCTACTCTATTTATTCGTGGCTACGGCAAGAAAGGTTATATCTAGAGGATCTAAAGATACTTAGGAGAAAATAAGGGCTTAGGCTATCGTTAGAGAACTAGGATTACATTAATGGATTATCTCAAATTGTTAGAGAAAAGGATAACGAATATTATTGTCACGGTCAGGCTACGGGTAGTTGGTGCGGGGACAAGCTGATGGTATTCTCTATGCTACGGAAGTCTTTCTCAAGTATAGGTTAGGCTGTATTGACAGGACGTAGCTTAAAGAGCTACGTTCAATGTAGATTCGGTTCAAGATGGGGTTGCGATGCGGCAAAACCCCGGTATCTTAGGAACTCATAAGATCACGGAGTTCCTCTTTCGGAGGTACTAGATGTCACAGCGGTCGTCCCGTGACATTACTCCCCTCCTTCTCGCCGAGCTTCCATGCGGCGGAAGACAGGATCGTGTCCTTCCCCTTTGGGAAAGGCTATATTTCTCGCAAAGTTGAGCATCGTATAAACCTCAACTTGCTTACATAATCAAGTGACAAATCATCAGTTTCCTATTTCGGAAGTCGGGTATGTCTTTGTCGCAATCCAAGTTCACTTCACATACTTCAACAAATTTTGTTTGTGCATTCAATCGGCCTTATGGTCGAGTGGTTATCGCTGACCCTTCGGCTGCTTGTGAGTCGTGGGAATTGAGGGCTTCTGGAGGGTGTACACCTAATAGAGAAGAGGGTTGTCCAGTATATTACATAGCTGTAATGCCCCAGTTTGATCCACGTAACCGCTAGATGTGACGATGTTCTTATTCGGCTCCCACCGTTTAAATTCGAGGCTGCTAGTGTGACGTGGTGAGAGCTAGGAGTCGTGGGCCCACCTCGAAAGGGGACGTCCGCTAAACTGTTGCCGTTTTTACATGCTGATTTCGTAATTTTCATTTTACTCGAATTTCAGTTCGTGCCCAATTCTTTTTTTTTTTTTTATGATACGAAGGCTGGCCGAGGCTTATCGGGGTACCGACGGTGGAAGTTTCGAACGAGATCAGGCACGTCTTGCCAAATTGTATCGGCAGGTTCGCGAGTAGGTTGATCGTAGCCTTTCCATCGGACGACGTACTTTACGCGAGTAGCACCTCCGCGGCCTCGGCGGTCGGTAATCGAGTCTACGATCTCTTCGATCTCCCACTCCTCGAGCCCTTCGACGACTACGGGGGGTGGTGGTTCTTGAACTTGAAACGGTAGGGGATCTTCCGAGGTAGGAGTAAGACTGTTTACATTAAAAACCGGGTGTATCTTCATTGACGCGGGTAAT
>Ga0160429_1001553_pt1 | contig 12651 bp, 12 predicted proteins | sample SolpanmetagenomR_FD_108199 | JGI IMG/M metagenome (GOLD analysis project Ga0160429, IMG submission 108199) | Solar panel surface microbial communities from Lawrence Berkeley National Laboratory, California, USA - R | ecosystem: Engineered > Built environment > Solar panel > Unclassified ... | reverse complement strand
TGGGAAGACTGTTGGACTGTTACGAAGCGTCTCTGATACTGGCGCAGAGCAAGGTTGAGGAAGTTCAACGCGCCGACAACACTTGCGATGTGCGGAATGACCAACTAAGCGAGATGCTCAGAGTGCAAAGTCATCGATTCAGAAAGTGTCTAATAGAAGCAGTAGTCTATCACTGTCAAGGACGTGAGGATGTTCTAGCCTTGGAAGAGATATCTCGAGTGTATTCGATCACGGCGGGAGGGGATCCGTTACGCAAACTCATGGCAGATGTGTACATTTTGAAAGGAAAACACTCTGTCACGGATGTTGCTCACACCGAGTTCCAGCGTGGGCTGAACGCAAGTTTACTTGAACGCATGACTCGAATGCAGAAACACATTGATCGAGTGCAAGGGATCATTGAGCCGTACAAGGCAGTCATGTCAGCGCAGCAGGCTACAGACTCTATACGAAGAAGGAAGAAAGATTCGTACTGTGGATTTTCCGAGGCTGAGTTGAAGATGAGAGAGCTCATTGATGTAGACAATATGCAGCCGTTCCGAGTCGATGCACTTCAATACGATTCGAGCTCGCAATAGCCTGCTGTACGTTCGATGGGATGCGTTAGGGTTAGTGAACCCTAAACAATCACTGAGCCCCAGTTACATTGAAACCCAAAGTAGAATCCAGTCGGATATCTCCACTACCAGGATAATGTTAGCTAGCCTTTGCCCCGCCGCTTGCACACCAAAGAACTGTCTCCATAGAAATCAATGATTTACACACCCGTGACGCCGTTTCGGATGCATGTACATATATAGTACATTCAAGTTCATTGCATACATCTTCAAATACAGCTGAGATATAGAGAACTGTATCTTCAAAAGCGAGTGAGACGCGAGCAAGCCAAGAGCGCAACAGGAAGCTCAGAGAGCACAACACAAAATAACACTTCCCGAACACCTCGACAGCTGCCACACCCAACTGCACCTAGCCCTTACTGTCTATCCAGATTCGAAGCACTCCACACAAGGGATTCATTGAATGCAAACGATAAGCTTCGGCTAAGACAACTTTGCTGGTTGAACGACTTTCCTGATCGACAGGCATGGATCTCGGGGATCAACCAGCCTACATTCAGCCATCATGATCTTCCAGGTCTACCAAAAATGAGAAAACATTATCACAACAATATAATCGTGTCTTAAATCCGGCAATGGCCCGCTAGAGCGTTCTGTTACTGATGCAGTCGTCTTCAAGGCATCTGAGCGCTTATTCATCTTGCAATAAATGGTGCTTTCTCCAATGCCTCAGCCTGTGCTCTCCATACTATCCTTCCCAACTCCACAAGCTCTGGCCCAAACTCTGCCAAGACGTCATGCGCATCTAAACATGCCGTACGAAGCTCTTCATCATATTCTTCATCGGTTCCAAAGGTTGCGGCCTTCCACTGCCTCCTCCATCTCTCCACAGCGAGGAGAGCCTCGCAGTGTTGGCTTTGAATATCGGTAGCAACCATGTAGAAAGATGAACGCTTCGCATGATGCATTGTCGGCTTGAAGAGTTTGGTGGAAGAGAACTTGTTGAACGTGTGCAGCAAGGCGACGGTGTTTGCAGCCTCAACTTTATGCAGAAAGACGACCATAGTCCCGCCAACCTTGACGTGCCCAAGACCAAGAGCAAGTTGGGTGATAGTCAGCCTGCGAGCTTGTCGGGTCTCTCGGTGCGCGGCACGAACGTGGGTACGGAGGATCTGACCATCGCACAGGACAAGATCGAAGAGCTGTCCAGGGTCGAGTTGTTGTGGTAGCAAATTTTTTGCTTCGGCATGATCTGCTGCGAAGCCCGCGATGCCTATATCTGCAGCAGGCATCGTAACATCGAGAAACTTGACTGTTACGTTAGGGTACCCGTTCATGAGCTTCTTGTGGCCTCCGTCCACAACAGGCAAGCTGAATCCTGTGGCGTGAGCCCCAGGGTTTAGATCCAATGTCGTTGCAAGAAAACCTCCAGGTGCCATACATAAATCGAGAACGATTGGGTTGTTCGCGTCCGTCCTTGAGAGTGCGAGGGCGCCGGTTGATTGGTGCATTTCTTGGCCAATCTCTTCCATCATCTTATAGAAAATAGTGGCCATCATCTTATTAGCGTTGTCGGCATTGTGGCGTTGCTTTTCGAAATATCGATCACCTTTTGGGTTGCTCCAGCCCTATTTCAGTCAGCGGCATCGCTACAAAGATGAGTCGAAGCTGTTAGAGTGTTCAATCACCTGCTGTCGAAGCTCGGTTAGCATCCGATACTCTGCGACATTCGTCTGCAGGTGCTGTGCTATTATGGCGCCGGCACATCGTTCTTGTTGGACAGGAAGGTCCTGTGGCCGGTCTACTTTCTCTTGAAAGCTGTCGTTGAGTGCATTGTGCAGCAGATCATTGTTACGTTCCTCCGCTCTGCATGTAGACATATCCATTGATCTTCAAACTGGACAAACAGGTTGTTGGATTGATATATTTCAAAAAGCACGGGGAACATTTGCAGTATCTACTGCTCTTCATTACCCTGGAGCCACGAAAAGCTTCCACACGAAACTTGCAAGGAAGTTTCACGGCAGTCTCAATCATGCGTGGCACAAGTAGATTGGCTTCGAGACGGAATTCGGGTGTCACAAAGCTAACCTCATCCAGACACTGCCTTGACCGGAAGTCGAATTAGGACAAGGCTATGAGTGTGATGTAGACTCCTGGAAACGGCTGAGAAAAAGAAACGATAAACAAAAAAACCAGCGCTCTTTGACGAGCACCCTTGCTACATACCTACGCTTGCATCTCTTAGCACCGGTTGCGCATTCCTAGACAGCTTCAGCTGTGGCGTCTATCACCGTTCTTGAAATATCTTGCCTAAACCTTCAAAGACTTGAGACCGATCATCAATAATGAAAGACGAACTCACAACAGTTAAAGAACGCCATGTGGTTTGCATGGTGTATATGGAATGTTGGAGCGGTTCCCCGTCTACTGTTACCACACCAGTCAAGACACCGGTACTTGAGCGTACAAGAATCATTACCACATCCGACACTAATCTCTTTTCGTAGGTTCTTTGGCCCCAAAGATGTAATTACCAAAGTGGGTTTAGCGCCCCCTCGATCTACTACATTTCTGGAGCGTTCCGCAGCACGAGGTTTTGTCGCCATCTTCCGTGCGGTCTTCATTATGGCGCACGTTTAACGAAGTCTCTATATATAGAAAGATCATACCGTTAGCGTCTCTCTGCCTTTCAGGCTCCCGCAAGCGACGTAACGATTGGAATGACCCTCAACGAGCGGCCTCACGCTTCTTGAAGATGCTATTCGCAAGGTTAAGCCCATCATGTGCTGGAATGGGCGCCCAATCTATGTGACACGTCGCCGCCATGCATCGGCCGCTGATCCAAGGTGGGGCACAGACTCATGGGTAACAGGCGCCAGCACGTGCTGTACGCCTTCACTAGCCCGCCAGGGACGGGAAATGCACCATACCGTTCTCCTTTTCATTTGCGGTTCCAGATGAAGCGAAAAGCTCAATCACAAAAGTACGATGGCTCTGACTAGTGAAACTCCTCAGCGGTCTAACTTGGCGGCTTTCTTGCTTTCGCAAGAGCCACGTGAGGTCTTCGATACAAGCAAGAATCCGAAGTTGCACACCTCAGTGCCTTAGGCGATTATTGCCACGTCAACCCTTTCCTCTAGATTAGACATGCAGTGACGTGCTCTTTCTTCCTGATCACATAACTGTATGTCTTTGAATTTGTCAACACAGGCTTGGTATTCTAGCCTATCGTCATAGCTTCATCTACTAACCTTCCCCTCTATGTCCTTAGCCTCTTTGCGTGCCGGGCCGAGCCACCAATATTTTGACTTCCCGGCAGCCTGGACTCTGTGCACGCGATGATATGTCTGCATCTCCATACATGTTGCATGCTCCGACTGCTCCAAAGAACAACGGGGACCCCTCCTATACAGTAGATTACCTTGGCGTTGCCGCCTTGTCGCTTGACCTGTAAGAAGCCCACGCTCATGGCGTGACAGCCTTTGTTCACCATCGCACCACCATCAAGCTCTGATCGCTGCCGCAACTCCTGCTGGGATGACGTTTGCTCAAAATGCGAGGATAAGCACCTTTCATCAATCATTGGAGGGTTTATCACGCGGTACTTTCTCACGATTAAGAGACGGTAATGTATCTCTTACCAAAATCAAACAGTAACAGAAGACGAGGTTAACGATTGATTCAAAGTCAGGGACTACGAATGAAGGTGGCAAAGATTATAGATAAAGCGTAGCTGACGCTCCCCAAAGACCGATCGTTCTCCGTTCCATTTCATCTATCTATACTTAGCCAGCATACCCACCATACGACAAAGATTGCCTCTGCCGAATAATAATACGATCTTGGAACTCACAAAACTCTGCCACGAAGAAACCGGTCGTCTGAATTCCTTACGTAGCAATCTAAAATCATTCGTGCCATCGGGGCTTGGTGCTCCGGCACTTCTGTCTCTGGTGGCTGATTCGTGCCTTTTCGCCAGTGTTCCCTTATCTCGCAGCACGCTTCGCTCATGTCTCCTCTATGTCCTCATAGCTCATCACATTCGCCTTTCCCAGAACCATGGACTTGGTCGATTGGCGAACTTTGGCTTCGTCGTTCACTTTGGAGAGGTGTCGAATGGGGTCCCCCTGGAGGGCCCGTTCGGCAAAGGGCCTTTGGGCGGCTTTGACGAGGTTCCGTCGGCGCAGTGCCTATGTGCACGTCTCATTAAGCACATGAGCACCCTGTTTGATCTGGTTACACGGCGACATGAGGACTTCTGCTGTCGCTGGCATCAAGGGTGTTTGCAATATTTCGCCTTGCGAGTATGAGCCCACCATCATTTCCTCGGCTCCTAGGATCGTTGGTTCGGTGAGGCGCCTTAGTGTACTTCTGAGCGCTCTCTCTAGGTTGAATGGGAACAAAGTGCTTGAGAGCACCCGGCCGTGATGGTCTCTTAGTGAACGCCCTCACCCTTGGAGGGCTGCATAGAGAGGTGGAATGGTCCTCGCCTACCCTGCATATACCTACTCGATGCAATCGGTCAAGCTGGTCGCGATAGGTTCCCTTCCAAGAAGCAAAGACGCCAATGTCACCGGGCCAGAGCTTGTGTGAGGTGTGTGAAGGAAGACGACACAAGATGATAACTTCTCGAAGCGTACATTAAGACCTCGAGCGTGTCGTGTGTTCTAAAGCCACCACAGATTAGGAAGCGTGTCTTCTGACACACCAGCTCTTTATTTTAGAAGTGAAGATCGACTATGGTGCATCTGGCAATTATCAGTGAACAGTATCTGTGTGCCAATGCAAGGCTCCCTACTCATTTCTTGTACATCCAGTTTCGCAGTCGCAGACCTTCGATTTCGTGTCCAATGAGTCGAAAGTGTACACATAGTCCTCGATCATCTCCATCCCACTCTAGCCTTTACAATGACCGTGTTTACATCCTTCACAAAGATGACTCTTGTGTGGCGCTCTGCTCTGACCTGAGTGTTGCTGCCTTTCCACTTGCACTCCACACCACTTTTTGAGACGATACGCAACTCTTTCTGCATATGAATCATCCAGTTTTGGTTTGCTGAGCTTGCTACAGGCCTTGCAGCGTTGATGGTAGACTCTTGCGTTGTACTCTGCCCCAGGATACGTGCGTATGGTAGTGGCTATCAGCTTGCTTGACCATCCATGGGTTGGACAACTACGATTGTAACATACGAATCGACCCATGATGTTAGTGTCGTACTCTTCCTCGCAGTCGCTGTCGTCACCCTCATGGAAATTGAAGAAGAGATTGTGCTGTTCAAGCAAGGCAGACACCGCATGATGGTGTGACGGATACAAAGACCAAGGCTTGGACGGCTTTGCAGTGGGCTTTGTCTTTTTGCCAGGCATAACGCGGCCGATTGCAGGTTGGATGTTTAAAGAAGCGTGTCGAGAGTATGTTGATTAAGATTGATGGAGAGGAATGTAGGAGTCCGAGCGAAACAACGAAAGAGCAGGCAAGGAACTTGCTGAGGGTGAAACTAAGAGATCAAGGCTGAGTGAATTTTGCAATCCTTAACAACTAAAGATGTGATTGGCGGAACTCCTCGGAGTGACTATTGCCTGCATTGCAGCTGTTTGCGTGTCACTTAGTTGTTGGGCGTTGGAAAATCTATGTGGTTACACTGCATAAAAATGCAGGATCTCCGTCACGAATATGATGAGTGAGAGGAAGCCAACAAAGAAGCTCTATGCAGACTTGCTGGCTTGATTCGGAACATCAATCCCGCTGCGAAGCTTCATTCAAAGGTCGAGCTGGAGATCGTTAGTAAGGAAGTCCGGGACCCCGGAGATCCGAGAGCAGGCGGAACGTGGGAGTGATGCTCTGCCTCCGAACGTCAGAGCTCAGTGGACCACACAGTCAGACCGCTAGGTAGATGTCGCCGAAGCTGGGCCTATGCCAATGTCCTTCAATTGCAGAATTGCAGCCGACTGTGCTTCTGACGCCGACATTAATAATCATGGCTTGAGCAGCCACATTTCTCAGGAAGGTGAACCAAACGTTAGGATGCGTTGGTTTACGCCGTAAACCGAATTCTTTTGGTGATTATCGATAAGGGCGCTCGGGCCGCCCCACCATTAAGGCTAAGGAGTTCAAGCGCACGGCTAAGAAAAGGGGCTTCGACTATGTGTATTATGCATACAATATCTGTATCCCTCTGCTCTTCCCATATTATCACAAGATTCACCAGCTCAACCCAGGGAAGAAGGTGTGGCTTATCCAAGATAACGCACCTCCACATAAGAAGGCCTTCAGGCTGCTCAAACACCAAATCGAGAGAGAAGGAATCATCATTGTTGACTGGCCAGTCAACTCTCCAGAGCGCCATCCAATTGAGCAGTACTTTAGCTATATGGAAGACCAGCTTGACGACTATGAGGCTAACTCAGCTAGTAAGCAGGTGAAGCAGTGGGCAAGAGAGGAGCTAGAGAGGCAGTGGAAAGGAGATATTGGTTGGTGCGGAACAGAAGGTAAGGGCTTGCATTGCTATGAAAGGAAATAATAATTGGCATGAATGAATGCGCCTCCTCAACTGTAGCTACTACTGCCTATTTGGGAAGCATACACAGCTTCTTGGTGGTGATGCAGCAGTTTTCCATGTTGTGGAGGCATTTTGGTGTTCTCTGGTCACGTGCAGGCGGTTGATTGATTTCCTACAATCAGGGAGTACAAAAATGGAGTAGCGCTTGAGTTAAGCCAAATCAGCTTCTCTTTTCGGCTGACAGTATTGGCGCAAAATGATCCGGCTATCCCGAAATTTAGCCGACCTTGCATTTTCATCAAGAAGTCCTCGCTCATTAAAGAATAGTACTCCTGAGCTGTAACATAGCATACGTTTACCACATCCCGAGCATCTCTTTTTTAAATCAAGAGCTTCGTCGGACAACTCTCCTGTAATGGATCCAGCTGCAACCAGGTCTTCGGTGCTATGCACGAGAGCTCTGAGACGTTCAACGTACTCCGGCGTCTTTACAACGGGGATTGCGACACTGGATACACAGCTTTTAAGCGCGATAGTGGTCGTGGGCACTTCTGGGTGCTCTTTATTTGAGGAAGAGTTGTCGAAGGCCATGTTTCGATGTGGTGTTCATATCGAAAGTTGATGCCGTTAGCCGCTCAAATAGATCGTTTAGCGATTACGTTAGTCGTACGTCACCTGAAACAATACTGATCAAGATGGATTAATAAGTGATGCAAGTGTTGAGTCAGAAACATGATGAGGGAAGCCAAACCGTTGAATAGTAGAGATGTTGCTGTTGCCGAAGGCCCTCGAGCGGTAGAAGAACAAGATATGATGATCATTGAGGGTTGACATAGTACTCGTCATGTCGGACCTTCGGGGCGGCTGTCGAATACACGCCCAAGAGCAGCCGCTCAAGCATTAGGCAGATCCGTTCAGATGCAGAGGTCTGAATGAGCTGAAAAGCTCGTCTACAACTACCCCATCCTCAAAGATAGTGCCATGTTGTCTCACTTGTCGCGAAGGCCCTCAACAATAATTTTCGAGAAGTGTTGAGGTGAACTCGGAGTGAGTTTGGCAAAAACAAACAGCAGTTGGCTGCGAAATCCTCACCCAATGCATGAGTTATGCGACTAAGTCGCCAGTAGCCGCTATGTATCATGTCCCAGGTGACCGGGACGATACGACGACTTTTCAGCTCCAAGACATCCAGCAACATAAGCATTTGGTTGGTCCAACCAGCAGATGAGTTGTTAACGTGGCGGAAGACATAAATTTAGTATAACCGCAACTGGGAACAAAACAAACTTCTCACCTCTAGATAAGCAAGTTTCGTCGTTGATGGTGAGTGTGGAAAGGCTCGGGAACTTCCAAGATGCGGAGAGAGATTCGTCTGGGCACAAACTTCTGTTTCAGCTTGTTCCGCAGGGGCAGCGCACTTCTATCAGCCGTAGTCAAAATCGACACAACATCGCTCAGTTTGAGAGTGAATATTGTTATTCTTGAATTGTTAGCCTCCCCGTCCGGTCTGTGAAGTGACAGCAAACCGATTTTCCTCTCTCACGCTCACGTCTGCGTCGGAATCGACACAAAACACGGCTTCCACAAGTTGACCAGAAAAATGAGCCCCGATCTTATTGCCGCTCAGCCTACCCACCCAGCGATCTTGGACGTCGAGATGGCGGCTCTGACATTGCAATTGTGAGGAGACTAAATGCCACGGTTAGGAACAAAAAGGCAAACACCTGACGAGTAATGCTCCCGATCTGGCCTTTTCGATATTCCAAACTAAGGTGCTGTGCACATCGCCTCTCTGCAGGAGCTGAGGCTTTACCCACAGCGTCGCTAATGCGGTAGGCACAGACGGTCCGGTTATTGTAGACATCACATAGGGCAACGCTCAGACACAATCAGATAGACTTCTGACCTTGTAATTAATGAGCTCGAGGCTCAACCGCCATATGCGGGAGCGGGTCTCAATGTCACCACACAGAGAGGATGTCTACGCTAGATCGCACGCAATGCTGATCACGATCACGACGCTGAGCTGGATAATGAGGACGATTATGCCGGTCCGCCGATGACGTACGTAGAGCGCCAAACAAAGGTGCTACAGAAATTGCCTCGATATCACTCTCAATGCAGTCTCTGCTACAACTAATATCCGTCTTCCGAAGTTATTCCGTTGCAGTGCGAGGATCTTTACTGTGTCAACCGCTTGAGAAGTCTGTTCATACGGTCTACCAAGGATCAAACAATTTTTCCTCCGAGATGTTGTCGCAATCAAAATTCCTCTACACCTCATTACCACGGAATTATCCGTAGACGAATTGGAGACGATCCACATCGCAGCGATTAAATTCTACCACCGATAAAACACACTGCAGCAACGTCGTGTGCGGTAGATTCATTCCTCCAGGCCGAATCAGAGCAGACCGAGCTGGTTGCGATCGATGTAGCGCTGCGACTTATGCATTATGCAAAAACAGCTTTCACCAGGACGAATGCATTGCAGATCTTGCTCTTCAAGACACATTAGCTCCGGCCGTAAGCCAAAGGTTGGCGGCATTGTGTTGCGTGCAGAGCTATAGTCAAACTAAACCATGGATGCTATCACATGACATAAGACATAATTTCAATGCTTTGTCTGGTTCTCGATAACTGCTGACTAGGGCGCATGTAGATGCAAATGCGATGCTGAATGCTGTTACACATGCGGTCTGTTGTGAAAAACTTGTCTTTGCGACCGATGGAGTGAACGCAATTCATTGGTGAGAGCGGAGGAGGTCGCTGACAGAGAAACTGTGCGACCTTTACTTCATCAGCAAAGACAGCGTCGTGTAGTATAGTGTTCTGTCAGGTCTTCAAGTCAAGAAGCTCGAATATGCCATACTCTGCTTTGAGCTGCTCGCTAAACCGACGAAACTCCCGCATCGGAACTGCTCAGTCATACACAGATGAGTGCGAGAGGCGGAGCTCAAGGCAGGTCAAGCGAAAATCAGGATCAAGGTGGTCGTGGCAGCAATAGAGGATACTACGGAGGGTTCACTCGGGGACACGGTGGTCCAAGTCTGACTGAAGTCTATGAGCTGTCCCGCCAGCGCACGAATTCAATCAAGCCAGAGATGTCATTGTGGTAAACCTGTCTTGGGTTTCAGGCGCTCGGAAATGGAGAGTGAAGCTGCTGTAACGCTAACACAAGACCAGTCCACTTCTCGAAAGCGCAAAGTATATATCGAGCCCACGGCTGCCTCAACGCTCCGGATCCAGACCCAACGGAACCCTGGTGAAATTGTGGGCAAAGTATGATTCTTGAGCATCTCGTCTGCTGTCTATTCCTTTGGATCGGACAGGACACAATGCTGCGTCTAGGATGATGATACCCGTGTTGGGGTAAACTTCGGAACTTGTATCTATCTCAATATACCTAGGCCTATGCTTGTCTCTAGAAATTGGAACATGTTGGAGGTGGTAGGCTTGCAGCTATCGTTGTGTTCTATGTACAGTGCGAATGTCCACGAGTATGCCCGAGATCGCCGCTTGTAACTCCCAATACCCAGTCAAGATGATTGTGTATACGTTTAGCCTGCCATTTGTCTACGCATGTAGTACCTTCCTTCGAAGAATTTGTTGCGACTTCAATATTACGTCAAGCCTCTGGAGCAATAATTGGTACTTGGAGTCTTTCGCTTCCAAGTCTCGATTAGAGGGCGTCCAATTCCTCAGCTTCCATCCCCGTATGATCGCTCGGCGTATCGCCGATTCCGCTTCATCGACGCAATCTAACGCGATTTTGTAAGCGCATGTAGACAAGATGCACATGACCCGCTGGTTAGAAGTCATACCTTTAACATTCAAGAGGATAAAATCTTTATGAATGCTCCTCATGATCTCATCATACTGTTTTATTTCCGGCAAAGTATCATCAAATACAATGTTAGTCTTCGAAGGACAGCAACTGTCTCTATCGTTGTCTATACCTGTTAGTTTCTATCATGCCATTTGGTGGACGATCCAACCATACCTGTAAATGGTGGGTTCCTCATTGCATGGAGAATGGCACAGTCTTCTGGACTGCGGGGCTGCAAAGAAATGATGTTCGCTGCGATGGTCAATCTCCATCGTGGCTCAAACAGTTCGGCAATACTGACAGCTGCAAGGAGCTCATCTTGGCTTGCTTCTGTCCTTGCTGTTGTACCATTATAGATCCGCCGGAGCCGTATGACCTCATTTGCCCAAGGTGGACGATCCGTCACTTCCCACATGCTGAAATCCTGCAGTGAGGGTAAGGTATTGAAAAGGCCGCGATCGATCATTGCTTGAGCTGATACGATACCGCACTTGGCCTCGATCTTCAGCGACCCTTGAGATAGATACTCTCCAAAGTAGTAACCCGTTGTCCGAAGCTTTTGCAAGTTTTTCAACCTGCTGTCGAACAAGTGGTACGCTTTAATAAGATCTAAGTCTTTTATGAAGATACCTTCCGAGAAGCTTTTGGTATCAACGATGCATAAAAATATGTCGTCCAGAGGCGAGTTGTCCCTTGTATTGGCGTGGAGGTGGAAGATATATACAAGAGCAAATAGTAACGAGCTAGTCCATGATACCAGATTGTCCTCGCCTTCGCACCATCGCAAATGCCTGTTTATCATTGCCGCTACCTGCTCATCTTTTTCTCGGGAGAAAATATCGATTGCGTAGTCTGCGTGCATCTCTCGAGCATCTTTCGATTTCGTCCAGGATGCATCAGTGCTCCCGCAGGACTTTGGAGTAAAGATTCGAAAGAGGTAGCGTGGTACGTTAGTCAGTGTACTGTTGAGCCACGCCTTTTTTCCAGTAGGGCGAAACGGCAACCCTTCAGGGTCTCGAAGGTTCAAGCCTTGCAGCTGTTGTGTTAAATGCTCGGCCTCCATAGTAGCGTTGAAAGATACGTAGCAACAGGAGCGAGAATAGAAAGAAATTTCACCTTGTTTGGACTGAGAAACTGATAGATTGAAGGGTTTTAGCTAATTACTTAGAAAGCGCTAGATATAAAAGTTCTATAGCTAAGATATAGTATAATAAACAGGAGTAGCGTCATTAAATAGATCTAATTTAATATGTCCTAGCTATTAATATTATTAGTGAAGTAATAAGGCATAGATTATTACTATATTAGATAAATAGCTCTAACTACTATAATCATACTAATATCCTCTTTTCTGTTTATATAATAATACTACTAATGTGAGCATGTCTAGATAACTAGCACTAAGCCTATGCGTTTACAATGAAACATATTCTTCTATAAGTTTAATAGCTTCTCCTTCGCGATCTTGTGCTTTCCAAGTCAACGCTAGGTTAGCCATACTAGTTAGCGTGTCGGGATGGTCCTCCCCGAGCTTCTCCTTGCGAATCTCTATTACTCGCAAACCCAGCTCTTCTGCCTCGTTCCATCGACCTTGATTCCTGTACGTCTCCGCCAGATTGGCCATACTAGTCAGCGTGTCGGGATGGTCCTCCCCGAGCTTCTCCTTGCGAATCTCTATTACTCGCAAACCCAGCTCTTCTGCCTCGTTCCATCGACCTTGATTCCTGTACGTCTCCGCCAGATTGGCCATGCTAAGAAG